>WNGJ01009144.1_pt1 | contig 10551 bp, 12 predicted proteins | sample 5400611 | NCBI WGS metagenome assembly WNGJ01 (sample SAMN13153375, study PRJNA577476) | soil metagenome | isolation source: 40 cm soil or saprolite under Garry oak tree replicate 1 | place: USA:California | collected 2016-06-15
GAGACGGTGTATGACGGTCATTTCGATCAGCCGAAGACGAAGCGTAGTGCACGAACCATCCCGATTGGAGGGGAGACGGCAGAAATTCTCGCAGCTATCCGTCCCGCCGTCGTTGATCCAAGGGCTCTTGTATTTGCTACGCGTGAGGGATTGCCATTAGGCCGATGGAATCTTTTGCGCAAGCACCTGAAGCCTGCCGCGAAGAAATTGGGGCTTCTCGCTGTCACGTGGCATCTTCTGAGGCACAGCCACGCGACGATGCTTGATTCTGTGGGTACGCCGATAGGAACGATGCAATCGCTTCTAGGGCATTCCACGCCGGAAATCACGCGCGAGATTTATTTGCATGCGATCCCGGAAGAGCAGCGTCGCGCAGTGGAAAGCGTTGAGAGACTCGTATTTGGACCCAAGTTGGACCCACCGGGCCTTTGCGTTTGGGGCGGAGCGCTACTCGAAGCCGCGACGCGCGAGCGGACGTCCGAAATGGTTTCACGTGTCGTGGACGGGTTGAGCTGGTTCGGCGAAGCGACCTTCGAAGTGAGCGTGGGAAAGCAGATCGCGAAGTTTGAAGCGGCCCTCGAGCGGCTGACGGTTACAGGGCGAGGGCGCTTTGCGCTGCATTCCTTTTGCGCGCGAACGGCGCTTCTTGCGTACGATCCTGTGCAGAGGGATCTTGAGGACTGTTATTGGAAAGCCTTCGAGATCCACATCGCGCGTAGCCAGGTTGTGCATGGAATCGTTTCGTCCGGGAGTCCGTTGTTTCGAAAATCACTGCAGACGGCGCATGAAGTGACGCGCACGGTGCTCTTCCGCGGGCTGGAAATCCAGTGGCACCTCGACCGAGGGCGCAAGCCGAGTACGCGAAAAAGCCTCGATGATTTCTACAACAAGCAGATGAGTCCTCACGCCAGATTGTTCTCCGAGTTGAGAAAAGAATTGAACGTGCAACACGATTTGGTTCGGAAATCCAGATCCTAGCTAAGCTAGCTCGCCAACTTCCTCTGGGCGGAAGAAATCCGCGGGAAAGTGGATCAGCCAGCGCGTCATCGAATCGCGTATGTTTCACTCCGTGCGCGAGGAAAAAATCGAACTTCAGTTTGGGTTTCCGGAGCACGTCGAGATCCGCTGAGGCGTGACCCGTACTCTCGAGATAGAATCCTATCGCCTGACAAAGGGATAGACGTAATCGAGCCGGCGAAGAAGTTTGGCAATGCGATCGACCGATACCTTTGAGCGCGAACGGAGATAAGCGGTCAGCACGGGCCGGACGCCGCCGGCGTAGGCGGGGCGTACAGCGATGTCGATGAGCGTGCGTTCGAGGTCGGTTACCTCGAGCGGCTCGCCCCGGGACCCCGTTATAGCCATGACGCCAAGGCGGCCCGAGTGCTTTCCGTTGAGAAGTGTGATCGTCGTTTGGCCATCGAAAGTGAAAACCGGACGTCCTTTGCTTTGCGGAGAAGGCGCGGTTGATACCAGCTTGCGTCCGTTCGCTCGAAGAATCCTTGGCCGATTGTTCCTTGTTCACGTAGATCGTATGGAACTCATGATCGGTCAGGTTGTGTAGGTAGGCAGCGGTGCCGTGCGACAAGTAGGAATTGGGCTTTAGCGAGAGTGCCAGTTCGTAAGGTGAAAACGGACCGCGATGATAGCGTTTGGACTCGAACGGATACGTGGCGGTCAGTTCGATGTCGTGAAGGATTCCGGTGCCTTGCCGGGTTCGGAAGGCACGAAGAGAGGGATACATACCTCTCTTCGTGCTACCTTAAATAGAATACGGGTTGCAGAAGCAGCTTGTGGTGAGTATAATTCATGGCGATATCAATGCGGTGAATGGAATTCATAGGTGGTGATTGAATTTCACGAAATACTACTGTGCGGCATGGTGCGGTGAGCATAAATGCAATCAAAGCGCAAAGGTGAACTATTTTCACGAAAGGTGAACGAATTTCACGGACGTGATGTACCTGAGACGATGAGCACGGCAGGCTATGCGAGCCTGATTGACCACTACGATTTGAAGGTGCCACTTCCCCCGAGGCTGGCGGGAATCTCCGAACATCACCACCGGGTGGACGCGAACAATTGGCTTTTACTCACACCGCGGCACACACCAGAAGACACTTTGGCGGGGCACCTCGAATTCGCGCTGAAGTGGGAAGGCGTAGACTTGGGCGTACTCGCTTCTCTTTCTGGAGTCGTTCCCGATGAAGAATTTAGCGCTCTCGTGCGGGCGGAACCGACGGGTGCGTACACGCGTCGCCTTTGGTTTCTGCGAGAGTGGCTGACGGGGCGACAGCTCGATGTTCCTCCGCCGGGGAAGGTTCGCGCCGTGCCAGTCCTTGATCCTGACCAGCAATTGGGTCTCGCCACGGGCATTCCGTCCAGCCGTCATAAAGTGCTCGATAATCTGCCCGGTACTCCAGCGTTCTGCCCGCTCGTTCGCCGGACAGCGACGACCGAAGCTCAGGTTGCGAAAGGGCTCGATCGCCGTGCGCGAGAAATTGTCGGAAGAACCCCCCCTGGCATTCTCACCCGGGCAGCCGCGTTTTTGTTGCTGGACGACAGCAAGGCTTCGTTCCGGATCGAAGGCGAGCAACCCTCGCCTCAGCGAGCGGTACGGTGGGGGAAAGCAATCAGCGAAGCCGGCTCCAGGGCCTTGAGCGTTGCGGAGTTCGAGCGGCTGCAACGCATCGTGATCGGAGATTCGAGATTCACGCAGCTGGGACTCCGAACGGAGGGCGGTTTTGTCGGAACACATGACCGGAAAACGCACGAACCAGTTCCGGTACACATCAGTGCGAAAGCCGAGGACCTCCCAAGCCTCATGAAAGGTGTTGTGGCCTACGACGAGCGGGTCCGAAAGGCGGGCATCGACGCGGTGATCGTCGCCGCGGCGCTCGCATTCGGATTCGTCTACATCCACCCGTTCGAAGACGGCAACGGACGTCTTCACCGATGGCTTATTCACCACACTCTGGCGGCGGCTGGATACAACCCACCGGGCGTGGTTTTTCCTGTGAGTGCGGCCATCTATCGCGAGATCGCGCCCTATAAATCGGTCCTTGAGTCGTATTCACGCCCACTGCTTGGCTTGATCGAATGGGAGCCCACGGCGGCAGGAAATGTGCGCGTGCTGAACGATACCGCCAACTACTACCGCTATTTCGACGCGACGGCGCACGCCGAGTTCTTGTACCGCTGCGTCGAACAGACGATTGAACAGGATCTGCCTCAGGAAGTTGCGTATCTCGAGGCTTACGATCGATTCAGCAAAGGACTGCAGGAGATCGTCGACATGCCGGAACGAAAGGTGGATCTCCTGCACAAATTCCTGCGCCAGCAGAATGGCCGTTTGTCGAAGCGCGCACGGACGAATGAATTTGCCGCGTTGACCGACGAGGAGGTAGTGCGAATCGAGACGCTCTATCGCGACTCGTTTGAAGGGCTCGTGTTGCCAGAGGCCGAAATTGAGCCGTAGGCGAGTTGCGAATTGCGTAGTCCTGAAGGGGAGAGGCAACTCGCGATGGCTTGGTCCGCTCACGCCGCTATTCGCTCCCGTCGAGAGCAATTGCACCTTTCGCAGAGTGACCTTGCAAGTCGCCTGGGCGTGACCAAGTCGTTCCTGAGTCACATCGAGGCAGGCAAGCGGCAGCTGACCGACGAGCAGATTGCAAACTGGCGGTAATTCTGCCAATTCCCCCCGGATCTTCTACCGCTTAGCTCTGGCCGTTTGACGACTATGTCTTGAGAGACATAGCAGCCACACGTACAGCACGTTGCTGCACGACCTGGGAACGCCCGTTGAGGTCAACAGACTTTATTGGGACATTCTAGCGCGGCAACAACGATGGACGTTTACACTCATCCTGTTTCCGAGTCCGAACGCGATGCGGTCGCAAGACTGGGTGAGATTTTGTTCCCAACTGTTCCCAACTTGCACCACAATGCAGCAGGCCGGAAACGGGCAGGATGGTAACTCAATGATTCTCTTGGGCAATTTGGTCGGGGCGCGCGGATTTGAACCGCGGACCTCCTGCGCCCAAGCCAGCCGGGCTACCTCTTGGAAGTCCTTCCTTTTCAATCTTGGTTTTGAAAACAAAAGAGTTAGAAAAATATTTGGTAGTGGCATGGTGTGAGCAAGTGTGGCTCCGCATGCATAGAGTCCCCCGAATTTTCCCATAGCGAAGATGAGGCGAAGCATCTCCGAGCAATTCCGGCCCAAGTGGAGACTGACCAGCCGCTGCATTCTGGTGTAGTTTTATAAGCTAAAGCTGTACATGCGTCTCCTGCGAAGTCACGGAAAAAGGATGCGGCTGCAACGGGTTGACTTAGGAAAAGAAGAGATTACGCTAAGACACAGCGAACGCGGAGTGTCCGCTAAGAACAGAGAGTGCTAGTTAAAATGGTCGACGAGCTGATGTCGCTGTTTTCCTCATCGACCTGGGAATAGGGGAGCCAGCGGCCGTCGGGTGAGACGGACAGTCCAGCGGCAAAATCTTTATCCAATCTGAAGACTTCGCGGATTTGTTTAGTGGCGAAATCAAAATACCGCAGGGACTTGGCCGCATCCGCCGGCACGAAATAAATACCTCCTGGAACCACTCCAGAGATTCTCGTGGGCCACCAGGGGCAGGTCCTCGACAGTCGACTCCAGAAAGGGATGTTTGAGCGAAACAATCCTCAGGCGCGTCGACGTTTCGCAGAGCAAAATAGAGGACGTCCCCATCGTAGGGGACGCGGGTAGAGCGCAGCTTTCTTTCCGGGCCGCCCAAAGCCGGGACAACGTACACGCCCGTATCGGCGCCCGCCATACGGTGGAAGGCGATCTGTGTACCGTCGGGCGAGCAAGCAGGGCTGATCCATTCCGAAGGATGCTGCGTCAAGCGGAGAAGGGTCTCACTGCCGATGGCCTTGACGCATAGATCGAAGCCTTTCGCTCCTGATGCAGGATCGCCCTTCCAAGCAAAAACGATTCGCGAACCATCGGGGAGAAGGCCGGGCTGGCAAGGTTGTGAAGGGAAAGCCAATGAGGGTCGCCGGCACTGGGCGGGGCTGGGACCTTGCCCATCGATAGGCTAACACCACTCCCAACGGCGCACAGCGCACCGGCGAGGATGCCTGCCGTGATCTGTAGCCACGTTGAGTGAAGCAACGTGCTGCTGCGATTGGGTTCGGCAGGAGCCTGCACCTGCGGGGTGATCTTGCCGATGAAACGATAGCCGCGTCGCGGCAGTGTTTCCACGAACTGAGGACGTTCCGCCGAATCGCCCAAAGCCTCACGAATCTTGTTGATCGCCGTACCGAGGCTGCGATCGAAATCACATTGAGGAGCTCGCGCAAGGCTCGAAACGCTATTCCGCCCGACTGTTCCGCTGCATGGCCAGGGCGCAAGAAAAGTAATAACGACACATCCGGTTTACTCACCGCGTGTCCGGTGTCGGGTTACCGGTCAAGCTGCATAGGAGGCGCAAGTCCGCTTCCCGAGCGCCCCCTTTGAGCCAAGTGGCCTACTTCCGACTTCCCCGTGAGAACAAAGCCGCCCGGCGGCGGACGCTGCGCGCGGCTTCGTTCAAGTCCCCTTCTGGGAAGTTACGAATGTTTGTGCCTCGTGCTTAGCAGACTTACAGATTAGGCTGGCAGCCTGCACGAAGACGAAAATACTGGAGACCGGGAAGTCGGAATATTCGAGATATTGAAAACACGCAACTTATTGATTTTTCGAGACGGTGAGGTTTGGCTTGGCCCTCCTCTAGTCGCCCGTCTCAGACCAAGTGAGCACCACAGCAGCGGCTAGTCTTCGTGGCCGATTGCCATTCGCTGTACATTTATCCCTTCTGGTCGCAAGGTATCTCTCATAGAGTTTCTTGCATCGTAGGAACAGGGGATGCCTTTGCTGCGTCGGCCAATGACCGTAAGCAACGCTGTTTTCCGAGGGATAAATGCACAGGGCTACAAGACTATGAGAGCCCAAATCGCGGTAGGTTTGTTGTGCTTGCTGATTGTTGGGGCATCTCTCGACGGGCTGCCCGATCCACCTGCAGTCAAACCGCACGGCAATCTGAGCAACTTGGTTTCTCAGCTTCATTCCCATGTACCCTTTGCAGCGAAGAACCACGCATCGGATTGCCCGGCCTCCGCTCATCACTTTCAGGCCAACATGTTTTCGTTTGGGCAGATTTTCGAAGATAGAGGACCTACCTACGATCCTACCTTTGTACATCAAGCGACAGACACCTCTCCTCCCCGTTTTTCCTAAAGACGACTTTCCCAAGCTCAAGAAGTACTTAAGGGACCGATATTCCTTTGAATGAGAATCGGTGCCCCGCCCATCCCTCCCGCAAGGCTTGCAACCAAGCAATGCACTCACAGGCGGTACGTTTTGCTTGCTGTCGGAAAAGGACGATCACCGGTGCACACCTCTCAAGTCATTCAAGCGTGGGGCAAGATTCTCAAGTGCGAGCAGTGCGAGCAACCCTCTCTTTCTATAGAAATCACGCGCGAGTGCCCTTTGAAATGTGCGGGTTGTTACGCGTATGACGACGCGCATCTCGGCGGCGGGCGGACCTTGCGCGACCTGAACGACCGAAAGGGCCAATCCCTGGTAGACGGGGTTCTTGCAGTTGTCGATCGGCTGAAGCCTTTGCATTTATCTATCGTCGGGGGCGACCCGCTGGTCCGCTATCGCGAACTGGAGTTGCTGATTCCCCTGCTTTTGGCGCGCGGAATTCATGTGCAGATTGTTACCAGCGCCTTCCGAACTATGGGTCCGACCTGGGCGAGTCTCGCGCGTCTGCACGTAGTCGTATCTATCGATGGGCTGCAACCGGAACACGATCACCGGCGAGCGCCAGCAACCTACAACCGTATTCTAAAAAACATCATAGGGCAGAGGATCACGATTCATTGCACAGTCACAGGTCAAATGATGAAGCGGCCAGGATACTTGGCCGAATTCCTGGAATTCTGGACGCCACGCCCGGAGATCAAGAAGGTATGGTTCAGTCTGTTCACTCCTCAGGTTGGAGATCAAATGCCGGAAATATTGGGTTCTGAGGAGCGGACGCGGGCCATTGCGGAGATGACGCAATTGCGAAAGCAATATCCGAAACTGGACATGCCAGAGGCGGTGATTCGGCAGTTCACCTCGCCGCCACACAGCCCCCGGGATTGTGTTTTCGCACTCACGACCCATACGTTGTCGGCAGACCTGCAAACAAAGATCAGTCCATGCCAGTTTGGCGGGAATCCTGATTGCGCATCCTGCGGATGTATCGCATCCATGGCCCTGGCTTCCCTTGCTGCGCACAAATTGGGAGGAATTCTCTCCGTCGGGTCCATTTTCAAAGCCTCCATAAGGATTGGCCAGAACAGAGCCAAGTTCAGAGCGAAACATCAAGCCAAAGACGCACTCCAGATCTTGCAAGTACAAAAAGAAACGTGCGGTAACCAGGAACAAAGGAGGAATTAGTCTGTGAAAAATGCAGCCCAATCCAAACGTCTGTCCACTCGACACGAAAGGGAGGTTGCGTACCTTCGCGATCTATCTGCGCGCGTCGGCAGTGATCCGCTGCTGGTGCAAGCCAGCAACGGGAATACCTCCATAAAGCTCGACGGAATTCTATGGATTAAAGCATCCGGCAAATGGCTAGCTCGTGCAATGCAAGAGGAGATGCTCGTGCCGCTGGAATTGGCAGAAGTCAAAGAGTCTATCCAGAAACACGCGGAAATTGCGCCGCGCCATCCTCTCAACGACCAGCTGCGACCATCCATTGAAACCCCACTGCACGCCGTCCTTCGCCATCGTGTTGTCATCCATGTGCACTCGATCAACGCCCTGGCCTGGGCCATACGTCTCGATGGGCCCGACCAACTAAAAGAACGACTGGCCGGCCTGCACTGGCAATGGATTCCGTACGCAGCCTCCGGCATTCCACTGGCCCGAGAAATCGAAAAGGCACTGGCCAGTGCACCGGAGACCGACGTTTTCATACTTGGAAATCACGGACTGGTCGTCGGTGGGCGTGATTGTGATACAGGCGAAAAACTCCTGTGTGAAGTCGAACGACGGCTTGCGATTGCTCCGCGGCGATTCCCAGAGCCCAACGCCACGGTGCTGGCGATGATTGAGCGTTTCTCACGATGGCAATTTCCGGATGTCGATTCGTTGCATGCGCTAGGCACAGATGCAGTGTCTCGAAAGATTCTAAAAGGCGGCGTTCTCTATCCATGCCAAGCCATTTTTCTGGGCCAGACTATGCCTCTATTCCCGCCTGCGGTTGACGTTTCTAAATTCACAGAGAGCTTGAACGACAAGGACAGAACTCCGCCGTTTGTAGCTGTGGAAAGGAGCGGAGTGATGCTCAACGAGAAGATGACCAGCGCAGAGCGCGCCGCCTTGATTGGCCTTGTACAAGTGACGCTGCGAACCGAGGAATCCGTGCGACTCCGCTATCTGAAAGGGACGGAAGTAACGGACGTCCTAAGTAAGGGCGCACATAGTTGCGGAGAACTGGTTGTGATGAAGGAGAAGTCGAACCGTCCGGCGGACACAAGAAATTCGATGAGGAACGCGCCCCATCTGCCACCCGCCTCATCGCTGGCACTGGGTCGTGCTTACCGTCGGCAGACCTTGGACTAACCACCACCAGGACGGCTCGATTCTGTGAGGGTCTGCCGGTACAGCAGCTCGGGGAGAAAGAGGTCATGCAAGACGAAGACTTCAAATTCAGTGGTCAAAGGTTGACTTTGCCGAAGGCGATGCAGAGAACTAAACGTCTTCTCAGGATCGTCCTCGGTTTCACCCTTCTTGTGATAGGGGTACCAATGCTTGTCCTTCCCGGCCCTGGCTGGCTCACTATAGGCTTCGGCCTGGTGATCTTGGCAGGCGAGTCTATTTGGGCACGGCGCCTGCTGAACCGGCTTAAGGAACATGCGATCAAGCTGGGCAGGTCTGTTTCAAAAGGAAGTGATGCAAGAGAGTCTTTGGGTCGACAACATGTTTTCTGCAGTTTCACCAATCCCCTGGACCGCGTTCATCGCGTTCGTGTTGCTGGCGCTGGCGGTTGACCTGGGCGTCTTTCACAGGCAGGCGCGCAACATCTCACTGCGCGAGGCGACTGCGTGGAGCGTCATCTGGGTAGTCGTCTCGCTTGCGTTTAACTTCGTCCTCCTGCACTTTTCGGGGCGTACTGCGGCACTGGAATTTTTTGCCGGATACGTCATCGAAAAATCCTTGAGCGTAGACAACCTGTTCGTCTTCGTCGTGCTCTTCCGATATTTCGCGGTTGAGTCTCGTTACCAACATCGCGTGCTGTACTGGGGCGTTCTGGGCGCGCTGATTATGCGCGGAGTTCTGATCGGAATGGGTGTCGCCCTGGCTTCAAGGTTCGAGTGGGTCTTATATGTATTTGGAGCTTTCTTGGTGTATTCCGGCGCAAGAATGATGTTCGAAAAAACCGAGGAGGTTCATCCGGAGCGGAATCTTGTGTTTCGCTGGGCGCGGAAGTTCCTGCCGATGACGAAGAACTACGAGGGACAAAGGATTTTCGTGCGCAAGGAAGGCGTATGGCGCGTGACGCCTTTGTTTCTCGTCCTGCTAGTTGTGGAGACGACGGACTTGGCTTTCGCGTTTGATTCCATCCCAGCAATCTTTTCCATTACTCGCGACCCGTTTATTGTCTTCAGCTCAAACGCGTGCGCGATTTTGGGCCTGCGCGCATTTTATTTTTTGCTGTCAGGTATACTACCGCATTTCCGCCACCTAGGCTCTGGTGTGTCGCTGGTGCTGATTTTTGTCGGCGGGAAGATGCTTACTGAGCACTGGATTCACGTTGCAACCCACGTTGTGCTTGCAGTCATCGGCAGCGTACTGAGTGTAGCTGTGATTGCGTCGCTCATCGCTGAACGGGGAGAGCATCAGGCACATCGCAAACTAAGTGATAAGGAAACGGTCCATGCTACCCAGATCAGCGCCTCTGAAATGAGGGAGGGCAGATCAGCGCCGCGTGTGTGAGCAATGCCTTACTGTATTCCGGGGCCGTGTTCCAAAATTCTTGCCGAGGAGACAGCGAGTTCAGCCGCATCGAAGGTCAATCGAGCGTTAGAAAAAGGGGCGTACACGTATTCTCGGCGCCCAGAAACGTTCATTCATGTCAACGAAAACAGGTCTCACATTCGAGCGGGCAATCACAAGAGCCGAGTCGTATGTAGGCCGCAAGGAAAAGTTGCCATGGCTTCTCGACAAGGCCGCCCGCAAAGCCGAGCACCACTACTTATCTCTCCTTGCGTCCTGGGAGAGCGAATGCACAACCTACGGGTGAAACCCCACGGGTTTCACGGCGACTGGAATTACACAGTCCAGCCTCGCAGGACAGGATAAGCTAAGTTACGCCAGCTCATTTGTACACTTTATTTCTGTAACAGTTCAGATCTCTGGGCTGGACAAATTCCGGAGAATGAGTTAGCTTACGCTGGATGATTGCGAGCACCGCTCGACGAGTTGCTGCGAAACTCCGCGGCTCGAGCCTTCCCCGATCCTCGCTAAATTTTTTG
>WNGJ01009147.1_pt1 | contig 10551 bp, 10 predicted proteins | sample 5400611 | NCBI WGS metagenome assembly WNGJ01 (sample SAMN13153375, study PRJNA577476) | soil metagenome | isolation source: 40 cm soil or saprolite under Garry oak tree replicate 1 | place: USA:California | collected 2016-06-15
TAGAAGCCTTCAAGCTGCGAGAAAGCCAGGGCTACTACGTGCCACCATCCTCAAATGTCAGCGTCACCTCCAATGATGACCAGGATAACCATCTGACGGTCAGCGGCATCTTCCGCACGGTGACCTCGACCGCCTTGCCTTCGGGTGTAGGAAGTCAAAACGCGCTGCCGCCGGCACGCACCAGTGACCCGTTCGGACCTTTCTATCCGGTGGCCCCCTATCCACAAAATGGTGGCTGGCAGAATCAACAAGGATGGCAAGGTCAACCGAATGGCGGCTGGCAAGGCCAACAAAACAGTGGATGGCAGAATCAGCAGGGATGGCAAGGCCAACAAGAACAGCAACATCAACCTGATGAAAGGCGGCAAGGTCAACGGGTGCAGTCACGGCCCCAGCAGCGGCGTCCCCCTCAATTACCAGCAGGACCTCAGGGAAATGGCAGACAATAGGGAATGAGGGGATGAGGTCGGGCACATCAGTGACCCGACCCCGTTCTCCTTGTAGATGCTCTTTCCAGCTGTTACATTTCTTTTCGTCCTTCCTGGTAATTCTGCTATTTTAATACGAAATTAATGCCTTTACTACTTGCGAAACACAAATTTTTCTGGTACTGTACATTCCAGGTGTAAGGAACAGCTTGGAGCTCGTTTGCTTGCTCAACACGCAAGTAGGTACAAAAGGTGAAGGTCAGGACGGCGGGTTCCTCTTTTTCAAGACACGTTTGATCTGCTTGCTTTTTTTTCGGTTCTAGTATATCGTAATGCTACCTTTTTGCTTCAGTTTAAACATGTATCATTACGTTGTGGGTGCATGTGATCGTGTGCTATCACACGTCATGGAATCCGGTCCATGAAGGAGGACATATTTTGAGACGAGGTCGACTACCAACAACACTCGCTGTATTCGCCGTTATTTTCATGCTGCTGCTGAGTGCATGTTCACAAACCAGTGGCAACACTGCTACTACCACAACTCAAACGGGGCCGGTGAAAATCGGCGTTTCCGTGTCGCTCACGGGTGATGCGTCCGCCGATGGGCAGGCCATAAAGCAAGGGTACCAGGTCTGGGCAGACTATGTCAATAGCCACGGCGGTCTGCTTGGCCACCAGGTCCAGATGACCTTTTATGACGATGCGACGAGGCCTGAGCAGGCTACACTTAACTACCAGAAATTGATTGCCGTTGATAAGGTCAATTTTGTCCTGGGTCCATTTGATGATGCATTTACGGTGAATGGGGCGACGGTCGCGAAGAGATATGGGTATTCCTTTATCCAGGGGACGGGAACAAGCCCACAGGACTTCACGCACGGCCTGACCAACATGTTTTCCGTTTCTTTAAGTGCATCCAGATATATGGCGAGCTTAGTCCACTATATCCTCTCTTTGCCTTCGGATATGCGGCCAAAGACCGGGGCCTATGTTACTTCGGACGACGGGTTCACCTCGGCACAAGTCGTGCCGGTTGTACCAGAACTAGAGCAGGGGGGCCTCAAGACCGTCCTGAACAAAATCTACCCGGCGGAAAATACCGATCTTAACCCGATCGCCGCCAGTGTGGTGGCCTCACACGCAGATGTGGCGATCCTGGGTACCTCTGCGCTGTCGGAATGCACTGCCTATCTGAAGTACTTTAAGGCGCAGCATTACAATCCCAAGGTACTTATCGCTACTTCTGGACCCGATCAGGGTTCCGCTTTTACCCAGGCCGTTGGGGTGAAGAACGCCGAGGGAGTGCTCGTCGCGAACGGCGGGTGGTGGCCTACGATCAAGACCTACCAGAACGATCTCTTTGTCCCCGCTTTCATCAAGAAGTTCGGTGGCAGCTCCGCTGATATCGGCTCGGATTCGGTCCAGGCCTTTTCTGTAGGGCAGGTCCTGCAACAGGCCATCGACCAGACAAAGAGTCTCGACAATGCAAAAATCATCGATGCGTTACACTCTGGCACATTTCAAAGCCTGCAAGGGCCGGTGAAGTTTAGCGCTGACGGGCAGAATGATCTCGCGGTCCCGTATCTGTTCCAATGGCAAAAAGATAACCTGATCCCAGTGTATCCGCAGGCGCAGGCGCAGGCGAACCTGGAGTTCCCCAAACCCGCATGGGCATCTTAGTCTTCGTTCTTGCATGGGAATGAAACGGTTGGGAAACGTGACGCGCTCCACGACCACCGCGTGCGTGACTGGACGCACGCGGTGGTCGCGCTACTAGAAAGGTATGGCTGTGTCCTTAATCATCGAGGGGATCGTCCTGGGAATCCTGACGGGTGGTGTCTACGCTCTGATGGCATCTGGATTGACCTTGATTTTTGGAGTACTTGAGATCATCAACGTCGCACAGGGCATTCTGGTCGTCCTGGGCGCGTATCTCACCTTCGTGCTGGAGCGGTCCCTGCACCTTGACCTCTTTGTAGGGCTGCTCATCATCATGCCACTCATGTTTGGACTCGGTGTGCTGCTCGAATGGGCCTTCATACGCAGGATCAAGTGGGACCGCGTTACCTTGTCCATCCTGGTGACCTACGCCATCGCTCTCATCATAGAGGGAGCATTGGGGTACTTCTTTACCACCAACTTTGTCGAACTGCATTCCTGGTACATCGATGCGACAGTGCAGATTGGTGGGTTCTACATCCAATACATCTATATATTCGTGTTCCTGCTGAGCGTCGTGCTTTTGGCGGGACTCTTCTTGCTGATCTATCGCACAGCCTTCGGACGACAACTGCGCGCGTCGATGCAGAACCGCACAGCGGCATCCCTCATCGGCATCAACGTGCCACGGGTGCAAGCCATCACCTTCGGCATTGGGGTGTCCCTGGCCGGTGCGGGAGGAGTGGCCTTTGGCGCGACCAACGCCTTTAATCCTGCCAGTTCCTACGACCTGATTTATCGCCTGCTCGTGATCATCGTGCTGGGGGGGATGGGTAGCCTGGGCGGCGCTCTCATTGCTTCGCTGGTCATGGTCATTCTCGGAGACGTGGTGGCCCTAATCTGGTCGCCGGTCTGGTCCAGTACAGCCTTTTTCGTCTTACTTGTAGCGCTTTTACTCTTCCGGCCGCAGGGACTTTTTGGGCGACTTGAGGGAAGGAAACAATGAAAGCACTCAGAACACTGGGACTGCTGGCCTTACTGATACTTGTGCTGGTGTTCCCGGTGCTGATCTCCCCCAATAACGTTGTGACGGATATGGCCGTGTTCACCCTGATCTACGCGATGGCGGCGACGGGTTGGAATATCTTTTCAGGGTATACCGGCTATATTTCCATTGGCCACGCCGTGTATTTCGGTGTTGGCGCCTATACCCTTGCACTGATCTGCCAATATTGGAACATCCCAGGCGGGTATCTCCCCTTTTTGCTGCTCCCTCTGGTGGGACTGGTTGCGGGCACGTTCGCTATCCCGTTGGGGTTTATTGCCCTGCGCGTACGAAAATATGCCTTTGCTGTAACCACCATTGCGCTCATGTTCATTTTCCAACTCCTGGCCTACAATTTGAGAGGTATCACTAATGGCTCGCTTGGATTGTACCTGCCCCCGCCGCCGTGGAGCAGTGACATCATTGATTTGCCTTTCTACTATGTCACTTTCATCCTGTTGCTTGTGTCTATCGGTGTTTCGTGGCGGATACGTCACTCCAAATACGGCCTGGGACTCCTGGCAATTCGCGACGACGAGGACCGCGCGTTCGGTCTAGGTGTGAAGACGGGCCCATATAAACTGGTGGCCTACGTGGTTTCCACGATTTTTGTCGGTATGGCTGGCGGCATGTTCGTCTACTTCATTGGTACGATCTTTCCTCAATTCACCTTTGATCCCATCGTGGATGTCAATTTAACTACAATAGCATTCCTTGGTGGGTTGGGTACCCTGGCTGGTCCGCTTATTGGAGCAGTACTGGTCGTGCCCCTGCAACAATGGCTGACACTCCAGTTCGGGGGAAGTAGCCTGAATCTGATCCTGTTCGGCTCGTTCCTTCTGGTAATCTTGCTTGTCATGCCACGAGGCATTGTGCCAACACTGCAGAGCAAGTGGTTATCCTGGAAAGCTTCCCGTCCCAAGGGTGCTCGTGTGAGCGCCACGCGCCAGGAACGACCCGCCCTCGTAGATAGGAAAGAGGGATAACACGATGAGCATTTTAGAAGTACAAGCCGTTTCCAAGGCTTTTGGAGGGATCCAGGCGCTGGATGACTGCTCGCTTGTAGTTGAACAGGGCACGATCACGGGGTTGATCGGTCCAAACGGATCAGGCAAAACGACCCTGTTTAATGTGATTACCGGGTACGAGCGCGTAGACACTGGCGAGATTCGCTTCGATGGAAGAGCCATCACAGGGGAGACACCCGCCAGGATATTTGGCCTGGGCATAGGCCGAACATTTCAACTGACGCGTATCTTTCCGCGCCTCACCGTGCTCGAGAACATGCACGTCGCTCTCCCGCGCAATGTAGGGGGGTTACTCAAACACTGGGGGTCATCACAGGAGCAGCGCCAGGCCCTGGACTTGCTGGACTTTGTGAGCCTCACCAGCCTCAAAAATGAGCCAGCAGGCAATCTCTCGTATGGGCAAAAGAAATTACTGGAGTTCGCGCTCATCCTGGTGGCCCAACCACAGATGATCCTGTTAGATGAACCTGCAGGTGGGGTGAACCCCACCATGGTCATTGAGCTTGCACGCAGTATCCGCACACTCAACAGACAAAAAAACATTACCTTCCTGGTGGTTGAGCATAATATGGAGTTCGTGATGGGACTTTGCCATACGGTGAACGTGATGCACCGCGGAACAAAAATTGCCGAAGGGCCGCCCCAGGTGGTACGCAAGAACCCTGCGGTACTGGATGCTTATCTAGGAGTGTGAGCATGCTGAAGTTAACGAACGTTTTTGCAGGTTATGGGGGGGGCGATGTCCTCAAAGGGGTGGATCTCGAGGTTGAGAAGGGATCACTTACCTGTATTGTGGGACCCAACGGTGCAGGCAAGTCCACGGTGTTGCGGATGATCAGTGGCTTGCTGAAGCCTCGCGGTGGCACGGTCACGTTTGATGGGCAGTCCATCGTTGGCATGACAGCGCCACACATTTTGCAACTGGGAATAGCACAAATCCCACAGGAGCATAGCCTGTTCCCCAATATGACCGTCAGGGAGAATATGGAGCTTGGAGGGCTACTCCTGCGCGATAAACGCAGGATTGAGCAGCGCTTAGCTCAAATTGAAGAGCGGTTTCCGATCGTCAAGGAACGGGCCAAAGAACAGGCGAGGAGTCTATCAGGAGGCCAGCAGCGCCAGGTCGAGATCGCCCGCGCCCTCATGCTCAAACCGTCGCTGGTGCTGGTGGATGAGCCATCAATGAGCCTAGATCCCAAGACACTGGTCCAGGTGTTTGAAACCATACGGCAAATGCATCGCGCAGGCACAACTGTGCTGCTGGTCGAACAAAATGTTCGCGCGGGCCTGGCCATCGCCACGTATGGGGTTGTCATGGAATCTGGCCGTGTACGTATGCAAGGCCCGGCTGGACAAGTCCGAGAAGACCCTGAGATGGGCCATCTGTTCTTTGGAGGGACCCTTTCAGGCGCCTAGCATCAGACGCATTGAATGGTGATAGGTAAACGAACAGCACAAGCTGGCAAACAGCATGAGGAGCAATCCATACAAGAGGCCCTCTTACCCTGTCTGCTGGAAAACGTGTGCGACGCACCTGCTACGGAGATACGATCAGAGATGGACAAGCAGAACATTGTTGTCACATATAGTCCCACAACTGAGGAGAAAGCGCTGTTACTTGAGGTTCTGGGAAGCCTCGCAACGCTCACCTTTCTCAACGAGATCCAATCGGCACAACGCGAACAGACATTGGAGCGCGCCGACGTGCTCCTCTCGTGGAACTTCCCACGAGAAATCCTGCCCCACGAATATCCCAGATTGCAGCATGTCACGCTCATCCAGCTGGTCACTGCAGGAGTGGACCACATGCCGTTTGCCGAGCTGCCCTCACATATCATCGTCGCCAGCAATCCTGGCGCCTATGCCACTCCCATGGCTGAACACATTCTGGCGATGACGCTGGCGTTGGCGAAACGACTGCTTATTGAATACCAGAAACTAAGGAACGGCGAATTTGATGATCATACACTCAACCGTTCACTCTCTGGCACGACGGCTGGCATCCTTGGCTTTGGTGGCACCGGGCGTGCAACAGCCAGGCTCATGCGGGCTTTTGGCATGCACATCTATGCGCTCAATCAAAGCGGAAAAAGTATCGAGCCGACGGATTTCATTGGTACGCTGCAGGATTTAGAGCGCGTGTTGCGTGCCAGCGATGTGGTGGTGATCTCTTTGCCGCTTACCAGGGCCACCAAAGGGCTCATAGGCAAAAAGGAGCTTGCATGGATGAAGCCTGATGCCATTCTGGTGAATACTGCCCGTGGCGCCATTATTGATGAGGAGGCGCTCTACACCCATTTGAAGAGCCATCCCACCTTTATGGCTGGCATCGATACCTGGTGGATAGAACCGTTACGAGGTGGAACATTTCGCATGGACTATCCTTTTCTCGAGCTGCCCAATGTGCTGGGATCTCCCCATAATTCAGCCCTGGATTCCCATGTCATATTGGTTGCGGCGCGACAGGCAGCCGAAAACGTCACACATTTCCTCGAGGGGGAGAGGGTGACGGGGATTGTACGACGAGAAGACTACCTTGAGCAAGTATAGTGCTCATTCTGGTCCTGTAGCGTAAATCCGAGAAGACTTAGATGGGCTATATATTCTTCGGTGGGACCCTTGCCGAAATATCAAAGGAGCAAAACATGGAGAAGACGTTCATTAATCCGGGCACCATTGCCCCTCCTCTCAGTAATTATTCACATGCTGTTCGAGTTGTCATTGGTGATACAGCTTTGATCAACGTTGCAGGGCAAGTACCGCTTGACCCGAACGGTAATCTCGTAGGCGAAAACGACATAACCAAACAAACTCAGTTCGTCTTCGAACAGATTTCAACAATTCTCAAGGCTGCTGGTGGCTCTTTAAGCGATGTCGTCAAGGCAAATATCTACGTAACGGACATGTCTCAATACGCGAAGGTTGCCGAGGTGCGTAATCGCTACTTTGCCGTTAATCCACCAGGCACGACATTTGTGGAAGTGAGTAAGCTTGTGAAAGAGGGTTTTATGGTTGAGATTGAGGTTCAAGCAGCTGTCCAGTTGTAGAGCCTTCCATCGTTCATTGCTTTGTACAACAATAGCTCATAAGGGCACGAATATAGAATGGAACGGAACCGGATTCGATTGAAGGGGATGAATGTATGTCCGATCCGGGAGGAAGGGGAGCATACAACTTTGGCCAATGGGAGCGGGCAGAGCAACTACGCGCGTTTTATGCCTGGTTGCCTTCAGTGCTCAACGATGCGCCGGGGATTGACTGGGCACAACTTCCACCTGAGGTCATGGGATGTTGTATTCGAACCATTGGCACAAGTCCTGATGCAGCGTACCTGGCAATGGCTGCTGCCTCAGCATATGGCAGGGTGAGTACTAATTCTCTCGTGCAAATGTTGCTCCACTTACACTCGCTGTTCACCACACTACGGAAGGACTGCGGCATGGAGCGAGTTTGCGACTTACGTAGCGAAAAGATATGGAAAGAATTTGCCGCGAAAACAGGAACCACAATGTCACGCAGCAGGCAGCTCTCGTGGTATTCTTCCGTCAGCACCAAACACTATCCGCAGTATCTCCACACGCTCGCAGCAGGGGACGCTTCCTTGATGCAGCAGTACCAGTTGCCAGCCATGCCGGACGGATTCCTCAAGCGCGTGGGAAATGCAGATAAGTTGAACACCAGCAGCCTGCTGAGACGACAGCCAGTTCGCAATACACTTGTGCCCCTCTTTCCTCTGCTCCGCCAACTTGTGCTCCTCCGCAAAGAGCTAGCTGGGCGCATGTTCCATACGTTCCAGCAGTTTGAACAAGGGATCTCGCCTGATACCGTTCTTCCAGTGGCATTTCATTATACCGATTCGTTCCCTGAACTACAGCAACAGGAACAAACATGGGAAATGCGATTGCGAGAAGTACCGCTGCACTTTTTCCTCTGGAACAAACGCGCCTGGATTCTGGCTCATCAGGATCGCTATAGTGGAAGAGTCATACGAGAGGCCGAACAAGCCAGTGGGATTTACTCGCCAGAGCGGGACAGTGCCTTTGTCCAATTTAATGGAGCCCCGCAAGATCTGTTCTGGTTTGGCGATCTCATCAAAAATCGGCTCTTGCAATATTTTCAGCGCGGGCTCCGTGACGATCTAACCTATGAAGAACGCTGGACAAATGCGCGCGACCAGGGCTTCCCGCGCGGGTGCACTACAAAACAGCCAGGTCTATTGCGTAGCGATTCTCGCTGGTTCGCAGAACACACCAGGGATGGAGATTTGCTTTTTGAGCCAGAAGCCGTCTGTAGAGGCATTTTATACGCGGCGGCGCTCTCCACCCTCGCCATGACCAATGGCGGCTCGGTCAGTGAACTCTTGCAGGTGGCTGCTGATGGTTGGATAAACACTCCCGAGGGGCGCAAACAGCTGCTCTTGCCAGATGGTGCCAAAGGAGACGACCGCCGTCTCTTTACTATCAGCCCGGAAGCGGTACAGATGTTGGAGGAAATCGAGCGGGGGCTCGTGGAGACCTTTGGCGAAGTTCCTATCACTGCGCCGGCTCGCCAGAGTCCAAAGTCTGATCGCCTGCGCCCGGCACGCTACCTGTTTCAATGGCAGAAGCGTATGGTCGATGGTCACGATACACAGGTTCTCGTGCGTTTCCTGCTGCACGGCGTCAATCTCGTGACCGAGAGTGGAACCCCTATTCCCTTTTCGATGAACCAGATTCGCTATGGTGGGAATCTCTCCACGGAGGAGCGTGGCCAGGAACTCCTGCGCGTCTTCGGCTTCAACCACACGATCCTACAAGGGTCACTCTCGTTCTCGTCCCTCCGCTTGTACTGCAGGGATTTTTACGCGTACTGGCAATTTGCCGGATCAAGGGAAGTGGCACTGCAGCCTGAGACGCTGGCACACTGGATCTCTCACCTGAGGAAGGTGCATTACAAAACAAGCACCATCAATCGTATGGTGGTCGTTGTACAGAATATCATGGGTGCTGCCGCGTCGCCGGAGCAGGGCTACGTCGACCCATCTATCGCAGACGCCTTTCAAACCATCAAGAAGACCCCAGAACGCCATCATCCATTACCCGGTATTCCTGGAGAAGCCTCGACTCCGGTCTCTTATAGGAAATATTTTAAGAAATGCGGAAGGCCCTGGTGTACCGTCTGTCAGTTGGGAGAAGGTCATGGACCTTACTGGTACGCGTACTGGAGGGAAAATGGCCGGAGCTATCGCACATATATTGGAAGGAAGCTCCAGCTAATCGCTCCCACAAATAGAAGGTAAGCCAACAAATGCGGCAAACATCTAGCAACGTACTCTTTCAAAGAAAGGAGTCCGCATCATGAGTGAGCGGATCAGCGCGTTCGCATGCGAAGACAATGGAGAACCGGACGGTACCAACGCAACGCTCACGTCGCCTATCTCCCAGGATGGACGTCCAGAACGCTCAAACACGTATCTCATCCCAGCTCGTCATGGGCGAGCAGTTCGCCTGGACCAGGGACAGCATCTCAAGATCATCAATACGTATGGAACCCAGGTCTGCGACATGTGGGCCTTCCATGCCCACTCGCTTCGAGAGTTTCTGTCGATGGAGCATGTTCGACCATGGCTGAATCGAATGACACCCAGAATCGGCGACCCGCTGGTCACGAACCGCAGACGGCCCATTCTGACCCTGCTGGAGGACACGTCTCCTGGTATCCACGATACCACTATCGCTTCCTGTGATATCTATCGGTATCATACCATGGGGGTGGAAGGTTACCATGATAATTGCGCTGATAATCTCAGGATGGCATTGAAAGCGATCAAACTGCGAACTCCTGAGGTGCCCTCTCCCTTCAATCTTTGGATGAACACCCCGTACAAACCCAATGGCACGATTGTTTGGCTACCAACCGTGTCAAAAGAAGGAGATTACATGGTGTTTCGGGCTGAGCTAGATTGCGTGGTAGTCATGTCGGCCTGCCCGCAAGATCTCGTGCCTGTTAACGGAAAAGACTGCATTCCTCACGACCTCCACTTCGAGGTCTCATAACCTGCTAAAAGAGGGGGGCGGGGTCGCGTGATGTGAAGGTCCTACTATCCCCCAATTATCCTAGCTTACTCGTTTATTCTTGCTCTAAACAGAGGCGCTTGTTACACTTTATAGGCAGCGCGTTGAGATGTACTGGACTTCATGGCAAATGGATGTTACATCGCTGACGATCGAAAATGTAAAGGAGTGCCCTACTTCTGATTGCCTCCCATTCAGATGTACCCCTCAGAGTAGCAGCGAAAGTGTCCTTGAGGGCCTCTACGGGCTATGCAAACAGGCTATGAAACGTTTCAGAATTCTCTGTCTGTTGGTCGTCGTTATTTCTTCTCTGGTATTTCCCCTCCTGATTGGAG
>WNGJ01017201.1_pt1 | contig 10551 bp, 8 predicted proteins | sample 5400611 | NCBI WGS metagenome assembly WNGJ01 (sample SAMN13153375, study PRJNA577476) | soil metagenome | isolation source: 40 cm soil or saprolite under Garry oak tree replicate 1 | place: USA:California | collected 2016-06-15
CGAAATGGTTCAGGTTTCAGCCGGTAGAGACGGCGCTGTGCGTCCACTGTGGATTCAACGAAACCGGCCTCGCGCAGCACTCGCAGGTGCTTTGACACGGTCGGCTGCGACATACGAAGTTGACGCTCGATCTCTCCAACCGACTGTTGTGACGAGACCAGGAGGCTCAATATCGCGCGGCGGTTCGGCTCCGCAATAATTTCGAATACAGATTCCACTCTCTTGATATACTCCACAGAGCATATACGTGTCAAGGCATATAAAGGGCGCTGCCCACTCCCGAAAGTCCCACCGCAGTCCCTTAGTACTTAAGGGGAATCATCGAAGTGCCGAACGGTAGGCGAACGAACGCTCGAAGCCGTCGAATCACATCTTTAGTTTTTGCCGCGCGGTGTTTGCCGAGCGGATTACGCTGCCTTCGATGAACTCGATTTTTTGCTAGGGACCTTGGCGCCTTTCTTGCGCGCTTCGGAAAGGCCGATAGCAATCGCTTGTTTACGGCTCTTTACCTTTCCCCCTTTTCCGCCCTTGCCTGAGCGGAGAGTGCCGCTCTTTTTGCGACGCATTGCGCTGGCGACAGTTTTGCTTGCGCCCTGGCTGTAGCGGCGTCGACTGGACTTTTTCTTGGCTGGCATGTTCCCTCCTACTGCTTTAGAGATCGCGCTTGGGGATGAGGTTGTGCCTGGAGTCAAAAGCTCTAGACCGCAAAGACCGCAAGGATCGCGAAGCAGAAGAGCCGCAAAGGACGCAGAGAACTGCAGCAGGCACGAAGCACCTCTGCGAAGGCCTGTTACTCTGTGTGTCTAGACCCATGCATAAAGTAACGTTAATTAATTTCTCCGGTGGAGACCGGCCCGGTCTGACGAGTTCGCTGACTGACATTCTGGCTAACTATCATGTCCGCGTACTCGATATTGGACAAGCCGTGGTGCATGAAACCTTGACGCTTGCCATTCTCATTGAGGTCCTACAGGATGCGGAATTTACTCCGCTCAAGAGAGACCTTATCGTGCGGGCACACGAGCTCGATCTCAAGATTAAATTCACGGGTATTAATGAAGAGGCGTTCGACCACTGGGTACGTTCGCAGGGGAAATTCCGGTTCGTCATCAGCGTGCTGGGGCGCACCATTACCGCGGAGCAACTGGCCAGGGTAAGCGGGGCGATCTCGCAACACGCCTTCAACATTGACCGGATCGAGCGTTTGAGCGGGCGCCTTTCACTGAGTGGCCGCACAGAAGGCACGCAAGCCTGCATCGAGCTGGAGATCAGCGGAAGCTGCGATTCTTCAACCGCGCTGCGGGCCGAACTGATGGATTTAACGCATCAATTCGAGGTTGATATTGCGTTTCAGCGGGAGAGTGTTTACCGGCGCAACCGCCGCCTGTTCGTCTTCGATATGGATTCCACCCTGATCCAGGCCGAGGTTATTGATGAACTGGCCAAACTACACGGGGTAGGCAGCCAGGTTTCGGCAATCACCGAGTCGGCAATGCGCGGTGAGCTCGATTTTAAACAGAGCTTCACCAGGCGAGTTTCCCTGCTGCGCGGTCTTCCCGCCCAGCGTTTGCAGGAAGTGCTGCACTCAATCAAGCTCGCCGAAGGAGCGGAGCGGCTGATCGCAACTCTAAGAATGCTTGGCTATAAGACGGCAATCCTTTCAGGCGGATTCACCTTCTTCGGCCAACACCTGCGGGAGCGGCTGGGAATTGACTACGTATTTGCAAATGAACTCGAGATTCAAAACGGTTTGGTCACCGGCCGAGTTGTGGCTGAAGTCGTGGATGGCAAAAAGAAAGCCGAACTAGTCGAGCGAATTGCGGCGCAAGAAAATATTGCTCTCGATCAAGTCGTCGCTGTCGGTGATGGCGCGAATGATCTTCCTATGCTCAACCTTGCCGGGATGGGAATCGCGTTTCATGCGAAGCCACTGGTGCGCAGGAGCGCGAACCACGCGGTCTCCCATCTCGGCCTTGACAGCATTCTGTACCTCATTGGAGTTCGAGACCGAGACTTAGACACGCCGGAGTTTCGCTCTCTCGGAGCGGCGCCTGAGTAGAAAACAAACGCCACGAAGCAATATCTCCACGCCTTTTTCCAAACAAACGGAAGAAACCTAATCGCACCTCTGACACTCCAAAGTGTTTTGAGAAAGAACCATGTCACTCGATCCTGACCGAATCCTGAAATCAGTGCGGAAGGTGGAGAAGTTCATTAAGAAAGCTCCCCACCAACCCACACCTGAACAGGTCCACGACTTGCGCACACACGCCCGAAAACTGGAGAGTGCGATGCATGCATTGTCTCTGGATTCGAATTCTGAGGTACGCGAGCTTTTGAAAGACTTGAAAAAAGTTCGCAGTCGTGCCGGAAAAATTCGCGACATGGACGTGCTTACAGGCCATGTGTGTAGTGTGAAGGTGAATGGGGAGCAGGATTGCGAAATCCAGTTACTGGAACATCTGGCAATTCGGCGCCGAAAGCAAGCAAAGAAGCTGCATGCGACGGTGCTGAAGCAATCCGCTGCGCTCAAGAAGGAGTTGGAACAAGCCGGTGACGAACTCAAGGGTCTTTTCCGCCCAACTGACGGCCGGCCCTCCGAAGCGGCCGCTGAGGCCATGGCCCACGCAGTGCAGCTCAGTTCAGAGCTTTCCCTGCCAACACGATTGACTCGAAGCAATCTACATCCCTACCGGCTGAAGGTGAAGGAGCTTCGCTATGTCTTGCAGATGGCGGATAGAAACGGCCAGCCTGGGTTCGTGAAGGCCCTGGGCGAAGTGAAAGATACGATCGGAGAGTGGCACGATTGGGAAGAGTTAATTGCGATTACCAATGATGTCTTGGATCACGGCCCTGGCTGCGGCCTCTTGCGGAAGTTCAAGGAAATCAGCGAGAAGAAATACGAGCGTGCGCTGACTCTGGCAAATCAGGTTCGAAAGAGATATATAAGAACGTCAGCGAACAAGAAATCCAATCATTCCGGCTTTGGGTTAAGCCGTGGCGTACTGGCGGCGACTTCTGCGCTCGGATCCCAAGCTTCGAAACAAGCTGCCTGACAAACAAAAGCCGGGACGACGAGTCCCCGGCTTATTGTCCACCTCGAATGCCTTACGCCGCCGCTTCGTCGCGGATTGCCGCGCGGACTTTGTCCCTTACCTCGGCGGGAATTTCGTTCATATTATGTTCGACACGCGCGTGCTCGGCGCATTGGCTGAGAATTTCGTCCTCGGTGTTCCCTGACGCTACGAAATCACAGTCCATACCAACATCTCTGCAGCTAACACTCTTTGCCATAGAAAACGCCCTCCGGCGGGGGAGTGTAGCACAGGAAATGTGAGTCTCCGATTAATTCGGTAGGACTATCCGAACCCAGTTCTGGTGGTGGAATAGAGGAGTTTTAGATTGCGAGTGGGTCAGTTTCTGGGTGGCTGACGATTCGGGAGGTAATGCTGCTAAGGGGCGTTTATCGGTACTGCTCGTTAAAAAACAATTGCTCTCAGATCCCGACCTATTTCGTTATAGACTCTTTCGAGACCACCATACCCCTGGTGAAAGGGTCTCGCCCATGCATGGTGAAACGATTTCCCCAGAACACGCGGCCAGCTTCGTCAAGTCCGGCATGTGGCTGGACTACGGCGCGGTGCACTGCGAGCCCGATGTTTTTGATCAGGCGCTGGCCGCGCGCAAGGACGAACTGGAGAACGTCAAGATCCGCACCTGCCTGTCGATGCGTCCGCGCGCCGTGATCGAAGAGGACCCTGAAGGCAAGCATTTCCACCTGTTCAGTTGGCATTTTTCGGGTTACGAACGCAGAAAGCACGACGCCGGCCGTTGCAACTACACGCCGCTAAATCTGGGAGAGGTGCCGGACTATTACCGGCGCTTTCTCGACCCGGTCGATATCGCCATCCTGAAGACTTGCCCGATGGACGACGGCGGATACTTCAACTTTGGCCCAGCGAATCTCTGGCAACGTGCCGTCATTGAACGCGCGAAGTTGGTAATCGTCGAGGTCAATCGTGAGGTGCCCTACACCTTCGGCAAAGACAACGGCGTGCATGTGAGCGAGGTCGATTTCATTATTGAGGGCGATGATCAGCCGTGCCCGGAGTTGCCCAATCCGGAGCCGTGCGATGTTGACCGCACGGTGGCGCGGCGCATTGTCGCCGAAGTCGAGGATGGCTCCTGTCTTCAGATCGGGATCGGCGGCATGCCAAACGCCGTATGCTGCCTGTTGCTGGAAAGCGGAGTAAACGATCTGGGAATTCACACGGAGATGCTGACCGACGGCCTCGGCCTGCTGTACCGTTCAGGCCGGGTGACTGGATCGCGGAAGGCGTTGGATCCAGGCAAGGTGGTTTATACGTTTGCGCTGGGCTCGCTTGCCCTTTACGCCACAGCCAACCGCAATCCGGACTGGTATTGCCAACAGGTGGATTATACGAACTCGCCGCACATCATCATGCAAAATGACAAGGTAGTGTCCATCAATAACACTACGCAGATCGATTTGCAGGGCCAGGCGGCATCGGAGTCCGACGGACATCGCCACATCAGCGGCACGGGAGGGCAACTACAATTCGTCCGCGGCGCATATGCGTCCAAGGGAGGCAAATCGTTCATCTGCCTGTCGTCCACCTACGAGAAGAGAGGTGAGCGCCGCAGCCGCATCGTGTTTACCCTTACGCCTGGGAACATTGTGACCACGCCCCGCTCGGACGTGATGTATGTGGTCACCGAGTTCGGCATGGTCAATTTGAAGGGGAAGTGCGTTGCGGAACGAGCCAAGGCGATCATTGCACTCGCTCACCCCGATTTCCGCGAAGATCTGGAACGGCAGGCCTACGAAAATCGGCTCATCCCGCGCGGGGTATCGTTTCATTGCCGGAAGAACCCCTCCGACGATTTGCAGATAAAGCCAACTGTTCTAATCTGAAACCCGTCCAAGTCAGCAATTACCCGACACAGACAGGTATCATCATGCACGCCGACGGTATGTTGACGGCAGAAGAACCGTATGTCCTGACAAACCCGAGCTGTTGGTGTGGCAACCCTCACCCTGTATCGGGCTGAGCGATTTAATCCGCTCTCGAGCCAGATGATCGTCCTCACGGAGATCTCCCAGCCGGTAATTGCCCGCGTTCACGGTATCGCTACAGCCGCGGGTTGACAGCTCGTGTCGATGTGCGATCTTGCGGTAGCAGCCGACGCTGCGAGGTTTGCAATGCCGGGAGCATCGCGACCGGCGAAGCTTCCGCGCCTTCCACTCACAAGTTCGCCTGATGGCTCGCTGGGACGAAAGCGGGATTAGCGAGACAGAGATTCCCCATGACTGTCTCAGTCGGCACCGATTCCTCACAACTCCTGATTAACGAGCAATCCGGAAACTGATCGCCAGATTTCGGGTCGGTTGAAGCAAGGCTCCGCCGCGAGATAGCATTCCCCGATCACAGTTCTAGTTCCTGCAAAAATTTCTTATGCGGATCGCAATTGACACCGGGGGGACGTTCACGGACTGCGTGTACCTGAAGGATGGCGCACCGGCGGTAATTAAAGTCCTCTCGACACCCGAGGATCCTGCTAGATCGGTTCTGGAAGCGATTCGCCAAACTGCGCTGGACGCTGGAATACAAGTTCGCCATGGCACTACGATTGGCACGAATACGCTACTGGAGCGCAAAGGCGCTCGCGTGGCCTTCGTAACCACGGCCGGATTTGAGGACACCATTGCGATTGGCCGCCAGGCGCGACAACATCTTTATGACTGGATGGCAACTCCCGCGCCATGTGTTATTCCTCCGGATCTGCGCTTTGGCGTGCCGGAACGCGCAACGGCGGAAGGAGAGATCCTGCAGCGGCCTTCGGACGAGGAATTGGCCATTTTGCGCGAGAAGATTCGGGCGAGCAAAGCCGAGAGCATAGCCATTTCCCTGCTCTTCTCGTTCGCGAATCCGGAAAACGAACGGAAGACAGCTTCGGGGTTGCGCGCACTCGGGCTACCGATTTCGGTTTCGCATGAGATTCTTCCCGAGTTCCGCGAGTTCGAGCGTGGCGCGACCGTCGTTGTGAACGCCTATCTTGCGCCAAAGGTGGGAAGGTATATCGAGCGTCTTGAGTCAGGCATCGAGAGGCAGAACGCTGGTTCACTTTACGTGATGCAGTCGTCAGGAGGCATTGTCTCCGCAAAACTCGCAGCCCGGGAGCCTGTGCGCACAGTTCTCTCCGGGCCTGCGGGTGGAGTCATTGGCGCACACCGAATCGCGCAAATTGCGGGATTCCCCAAGATCATCGGCTTCGACATGGGAGGAACTTCGACTGATGTTTCGTTAATTGACGCGAGCGGGCCAAGGACGACGAACGAAGCACGAGTTTCTGAAATTCCGATCTCGGTTCCCATGCTTGACATTCATACCGTCGGAGCAGGAGGCGGCTCGCTGGCCTGGTTTGATCGCGGAGGGATTCTGCACGTTGGGCCTGCCTCGGCGGGCGCTGATCCCGGGCCGATTTGCTATGGGCGAGGAGAGCAGCCGACGGTCACGGATGCAAATCTTGTGCTGGGCCGGCTTGACCCGGAACTCGCGTTGGCCGGAACGGTGCGACTGGACGAAGCCCGCACACGTCAATTCATGGAGAAAACGCGCGGCCCGATTGCTTCGGTCGAACAGTTCGCCGCTGGAATCTTGCGGGTGGCTGAGGCAGAGATGGAGAAAGCCATCCGGCTGATTTCAGTTGAGCGCGGGCATGATCCGCGGGAGTTCACGTTGGTTGCATTTGGTGGCGCGGGCCCGCTGCAAGCTTGTGCGCTTGCCCTGGCGGTTGGAATTCCTCGCGTGCTGGTGCCCGCGATGCCAGGGGCGCTTTCGGCGCTGGGGATACTCATGTCGGATGTGGTGCGGGATTATTCACGGACGGTGATGATTGCCCTCGCGGGCGACTCGGGTTCCCCCAACCCTTCGAAAACCATGAAGGGTCGGGCAGCCGCCGACCTACTCGATCCTCATTTTTCTGAGCTCGAGTCCAAGGGTGCTGCTGAGTTTGGCCACGAAGGTCTAACCGGAACGGCATTGCGATCGGCGGACCTTCGCTATGCGGGCCAGGGATACGAAATAAACGTAGCCGCCGGGAATGCCATGCTGTCGGATTTTCATGAAGCGCATCGCAAGCGATATGGGCATGCGGATGAGAGCAGAAAAATTGAAATTGTAAATGTGAGGGTACGTATGATTGCAGCTTCGGAGAAGATTGGATTTCCGCGGAAATCACCAGCGGATGCGGATTCGGCGCATGCGATGCTAAAGAAAAAGCGCGTGATGTTTGGCGGCGAGTGGCTCGATACAACGGTTTGTCAACGGGACTTGCTTTCTCCGGGAAATCGTTTCGAGGGTCCTGCGATTGTGCATGAGTACAGCGCAACGACAGTGGTGCTGCCGGGATGTCGCGTGCAAGTAGATGCATATTCGAACCTGGTAATCGAGATCTGAATATCCGGTATGGACAGGCGCAGAGCTCAACCTGTAGGAGCAGGTGCCCTCACCTGCGCGATTTACCCGAGCACCCGAGCCGGGCAGGTGAGGGCACCTGCCCCTACAGGCTGAGAGTTCGGGTAATCCCGGACGCCATCGTCGGAGTAGTGACCGAAAAATAAATTTGAATTCATTCGATCCAATTGAGCTTGCGGTTTGCAAGAGCGCGACCCGCTCCATCGCTGAAGAAATGGGGGCGGTTCTGCGGCGGACTGCTTACTCGCCCAATATCAAAGAACGTCGCGACTACTCAACGATCCGTTTGCCGGAGGGACGCATCTGCCGGACATCACAATGGTGCTGCCGGTGTTTCTCGAAGGCAGCACGACGCCGATGTTCTATGTCGCTTCGCGGGCGCACCACGCCGATGTTGGGGGAAAGTATCCGGGATCGATGGGTCTTTGTCGCACAATCGACGAAGAAGGTGTTCGGATTCCGCCCACGAAGTTGGTTAGCGGCGGAGCGACAGATGCCGCTGTGCTCAAAATGATTCTGAGCGGCGTCCGCACCCCCGAAGAACGCGAAGGCGACTTGGCCGCGCAAGTTGGAGCCTGTCGGGTTGGGGAGATGAGGCTGCGAGAGCTAGTGGGCCGCTACGGCACTGAGAAAGTGCAGCAACTGTGCGCTGAGCTTCTCGACTACTCCGAACGCCTTATGCGGGCAGAGTTGTCGCAAATGCCAGCAGGAGAATTTTCGGCTGAAGATTTTCTAGATAGCGATGGCTTTGGTGACACGCCAATTCAAATCTGCGTCTCGGTTAAGCTCGATCCGGCTTCCGCGTCAGCGCGAGTCGATTTTGCAGGTTCAAGCCCGCAAGTCGGCAGCAGCATGAATGCGGTGTTCGCGATCACTTATTCCGCCACCTATTACGTTTTTCGCTGTCTGCTTCCCGAAGACGCTCCCGCCAACGCAGGACTAATGCGGCCGATCTCGGTGCATACTCCTGAGCGGAGCGTGGTGAATGCCAGCGTGCCGGCAGCCGTTGCCGCGGGCAATGTTGAAACGTCACAGCGCATCGTTGATGTTCTACTGCGTGCTCTGGCCGGAGCCATACCCGAGCGCATCCCTGCCGCCAGCTCGGGGACGATGAACAACCTCACCATTGGAGGAATCGATCCCAGAACGCAGCGGCCGTTCGCGTACTACGAAACCATTGCCGGAGGAATGGGCGCGCGTCCAAACGCGGACGGACTCTCGGGTGTCCACACGCACATGACGAATTCCCTGAACACTCCGGTTGAAGCGCTCGAATATGCTTATCCATTTCGGGTGCGGCAGTACTCATATCGGCCAAATTCAGGCGGTGAAGGCAAGTTTTGCGGCGGAGATGGCCTGGTCCGCGAGATTGAATTGCTGGCCGACGCGCAAGTCACCCTGCTCAGCGATCGCAGGAAATTCCCTCCATATGGACTCGCGGGCGGAGAGTCTGCAGAAGTCGGACGCGCGCTGCATATTTCGGGCGAGCAATCAAATGACATTCCCGCGAAGGACAGCCTCCTTGCCAAAAAAGGCGACCACATCCGCATTGACACGCCGGGAGGAGGAGGCTGGGGCGAGCCAAGATAAGAATTACCTGGCTGTTCCCATCCGGGATTCCGCAGCGTTCACAATCCGCAGCTATTTTCCGTTGAGACCTTTGTCGCTGCCGACTCCGGTAACGAAATCCCAACCCGAGTGCGCGCTGAAACTGCCTGCGGTGCCGGAAGTGATGTCGCGGAAGTCAGATGTATTGGTGCGGTTCGCGTAAATCGTGGTCAACTCTGAAACCGTGCTGGTCGCACCGCCTGCCTGATTCACAATTCCAGCCAGTGAAGGAGAGGAGACGCTAGTGCCTCCGAAGACCAGCCATCCGCTCAAACCCTGACAGGCTGTACTGTCGTACACGGATACTCCGGAGCGGGGGTCGGCGTCGAACGACAAGTCTGGAGCCGAGCGCTGCGTCGTGCTGGTGCCACCAACGCCGTTCTGGTAGCTGAGCTTCCTTTCGTATTTGCTGGCGCCACCGCCGCTGCCGCTCCAACCGGTTTCTCCGGTGAAAACGCCGCTGGTGTTGCGGTGAATAGTCGTGCCGCCGGCAGAGACAACGTAGGGTGAAGTGGAGGGATAAATGTTCACGCCCCCGGTGTCACCGCTCGCGCCAAAATACACGACACTGTGGTTCTGAAAATGGCCATCGAAGCTGGCTTCAGTGGAAAACTCGCCACCTCCCCAGCTCATAGACACCTCGCCCGCGCCGCCTCCGGTCGTTACTTGAGCGGTGGCCACATCAACGGCATGAAACAAATTGGTGAACGAATTGGTCGCCGCCTCAACTAAGACAATTTTTGCTTTCGGGGCCAGGGCGTGCGCCCATTCGATGTCCAGAGCGGCTTCTTGCGCCCAGCCGCAATTGCTCGAGGGCCGTGAGCCGTTGGCGTAAACCTTTTTGAAGCAACCGTTAGCGGTTGTACACTCAGGAAGCCCGAATCTGCTGGAGAAAACCTTCAAATCATTTTCCGCGGTGGGATAGTCGAAAGCGTCCACGATGGCGATCATGCCCGCGCCGCCAGTGGTGAGGGAAGAAGGCAAGGCATACACTCCGCGGATCGAAGCGGGAGTTTCCCCAGCAGGCGCGGTTCCCGTAGCCTGCGGCCGCAAGTGGATCAGGTGATTCGTGTGGGCGCGGTGTCCAACATCTTGCGCATGTTCGATGGTGCTATCTGGAATTAGGACAGATGCATGCTGTGGACTTTGGCCCTGGGCAAATGCCAGGGTTGCGCTGACGAGCAGACACAGTGACGCCAAAGTTTTCAGGAACCTCATTTTGGGGAATCTCCTTGGAGGCAAAATTGAAGAGGTGGCGACCCGCGCATGATCAACTTTGCTCCTGGTCGGGGACAACTGTCAACCGGGAGCAAGAACAACAGCTCTTAACCGCAGAGTTCGCAGAGGTAGCGCAAAGATCGCAGAGAAGAACGATTCATGGCAGGGATTTTCTTTGCGAACTCTGCGCAACCTTTGCGAACTCTGCGGTCAAAGGTTTGATTGG
>WNGJ01064000.1_pt1 | contig 10551 bp, 14 predicted proteins | sample 5400611 | NCBI WGS metagenome assembly WNGJ01 (sample SAMN13153375, study PRJNA577476) | soil metagenome | isolation source: 40 cm soil or saprolite under Garry oak tree replicate 1 | place: USA:California | collected 2016-06-15
CCGAGATTTTCACGGACCAGCACGCGACCCCTCACCGCGCTTGTTTGCTCTAAATGCTCGGCGTAGACACGGCTCAATCCTTTGCGGACGATCTTCTTACTTTCACGGACTAACTGGCGCTCGAAGAGTGTCCTAACTGACACTATGGTACCCACTTGACCAGGCTTTGAAAGTCTGCAAGTTCGTCCGGGGCATCGAAATAATATTCCTCAAGCAAGGGGACAAGTTTCGTGCGCCATATCCGATCTAAAGCGTTGGTGGTCATGTCCTTTTCCATGAAATAACTATGCCCGATTTCGTAGGGTGCGCCCAAGTTTTTGGACTCGGCGATTTTCCGGTTCAACCCTTCAAAGAGCGCAACTACCATAGTGACCGAGATTCCTTTTGGCGGGTAATCGCTCAAGAATTTTATGAGTACGTCGGAACGCGGCGTGAAGTTGAAAAACGCGAACCGTCTACGTAGTGCGAAGTCAATCAGAGCAATCGAACGGTCAGCCGAGTTGGCGGTCCCGATCAAGAACAAGTTAGGTGGCAAGCTAAACGCCTCGCCAGAGAAGGGGAGAATCACAGGGCTATCGCGATATTCGAGCAACAAGATCAGTTCTCCAAGGACGCGGGAAAGGTTGGCTCGGTTAATCTCGTCAAGGATTAAGACGAATCTCGCGTCTGGATTCTCGCGGGACAACTCAGCCATTCTCTTCAATGTCCCGCTAACAATTGGATAGTCGAGTTGTCCGCCGACGCTTCTCGGGCGAATACCCTCGACCATATCCGAATAATCGTAGCTCGGGTGAAGGGCAACCACTTGGTAATCGCCCCCGTTCCGCGTGAAGAAATCTGCGATTTCCAACGCCAAGAGGGTCTTGCCCGTTCCCGGCGGTCCGAAAAATACGACTTGTTTCCGTTGCGCCAGAACTTCGACGATGCGCTCCAACTCGCCAAGCGGCAGGTACGTGGCTTCAGCCACTTGGGGAAGAGTCGGACGCTTGCGACTCTTTTGAATCGGCTGGATCGGCTTGGATTCTGGCGCTTCGAATGTCGTCTGTTTCAATGGGGGCGACAAAACATTAGGGGTCGCGTTGCCTACGCGAGCGCGACCCCTGAAAACGACGACCCAGAGAAAGAGGATCAATGCGCCTACAAAGACGCCGCCCAGCGCAAACTCTGTGACTCCGAGGGCGACTTGATCTAACACGTTTTACACAAAGAAAGGGGGGAGTTTGAGCATCGCTAACCACGGGTTTTAGCTGAGGTTGATCTGGAAGGTGACTGAGCCAGTGGGCGCGTTGGGGTCTACTACGAAATTGAAATCGACCATTACAGCAGTTCCCCCGTTGATGGTCTGTCCCGTGGCTTGTTGTCCGTTGATTGTTGCGCTGATTACGCCTTGAGCGGCAGACAATCCGCTTTCAGTGACCGTCAAAGTGTGTGCCGCGCCCGTGTTTTCCAGGCAGACGAACTGGTTGTTGCTTGATCCTGCGGCGACGTTTCCCCATGCGATTGTAACGCCCGTGTCAGAATAGGTGGGTCCCGTTGTCGTGCATGTCGTTGTGGGTAGCTGGTTGATCGCGACGAATAGATTCGGCGCGCCCGTCACTATTGTAGCCGTGTTCTGTATTGTCAGCGATACGGCGGCATAAACTGCGCCCGCCATTACAGCAATAGCAAGCGCTGAGATTGTCAGTATAGCGGCTCGTTTGGTGAATCGTTGTGGTAGTTTCATTTTTCTTCGAACATCGCCTCGGTAACAATGCGCTTATAACATTTTCTTGGATTCAAGAAACCCAAGAAACACGACAATTGAGCAAGTACTATACAGGAACATTGGGCTTGAAGCGTCGAGATTTGTCAAAGGCACTCGGAACATCAAAGATGACGATAAGGAATCAGATTACGCTCTCAACCGATGTTGTTCGGCTTCTCAAATTAGAGCCGGGCGACTATGTCGCCTTTGTCAAGTTAGACGGTTCTCTGATTCTCAAGAAAGTCGAATAGATCCCGTTCTCCCGCTGATAGTTTGCCTGCCCATTTCATGTGAAAACTCCGCCGCCCATCATATAGGGGGTAAAAGGGCTAAAAAACAAGCCCAAAACGCGTTCAAAGGTCAATATTTCCCCAAAGCGTCGAATAGGGGCTGTTCTAAACCTTGCATTATGTAGGACGAAAGCGCTATGGTATCTGGGGATACCTACGGAAACAATATTCCGAATTGGGAAAACCGCGGTTAGCCACCAGGAATTTTTCAGCGCTCTTGGTCGCTCAATCGCAGATCAGACCAGACGCGACTTGGCGAGAAATCGCTTAGTCGGTGAGTATGTTGGAGATGACCGTCTCTTAGAGTGAACACAAACCAACAGATCACAAACTAACCAAGGGATTGGTTAGAATGACCGAGTTAGTATGGCGTCACACTTCCGTTCACATCAAAGGTTTGAGGGAACAGATCGCCAGGTTCAACATGAGCCCGTCGGTTTTGATCAACACGAACGGAAAGCCATGCCAGACCAAGGGGGAAGCTTTGGAGTTATGCGACTACTACACAAGCAAGGGCCTTGAAGTTTTTCCCTGCAACAATGCGACCGAGAAGGGCTACTGCAAGGGGCATACAAATTGACAGCATACAATCCAGAAACCAGAACGATAGACTGGGAACAAGTCGCGATAAACGGAATCCGTCAGAACTTGAGCAATCGCAAAGATGCGCATACGTTGATTGCCGCAATTCGGAAACACAGGGAACACTTCGCCCAGATGAACGATACACGCGCAATGCGGAATCTTGCAAGCCTCGAACACATGCTCGTGAAACTACACGATGGCATCTGGTACGAATTGGGCTTGATCCAGGAAGTCACCCCTTGACATTTACACGAGCAGACTATCTAAACGGCCGATGCACACACCGACAGTATTACGCGCAGTTCGTGGCGGAAGAAATGAAAACGCGTCTAAGGGCATACTTTGGATTGAATAGGCTTCTCGAATCCAAGGATGAACATCTGAACGATATTCCGCTTCACCAGTGGGATATGTTTCTGGCGCAACCGCTTGCAATTCCGCTGAAGTCGGTAGGCGATTTTGCAACACAAGCGGGGAACGTTTGCATCGCAAAAGAGGCGGCTCAACAAATCATCGAGGAAGCGCGCGGGGACAAACGAATGCTTCCGCCATTTTTCCCAAGAGATTCCGAGGCGGTAAGGGATCAATGACGCTTCAACCGCCTGTGTTGCAGAAGATCACGGTTAAGCGGATATTGGACGAATCGCCGGACTTGCGCGATCTTGGGCGTTATTCAGAAACACCCGATACAAAGAGCAAAGACGAAATCGTTATCGATAGAGTGGCGCGCAACGAACGGCTGGAACGATTCGAATACCCCTACTTCATTGCGGCGAACGTTGAGAACATGGAACAAGCGCTTGAGAACTACGAACGAATGAGGCAATACATACGGGGCGAACTTTGCGATTTCGGCGTGCAAGCGTTTGCGTCGCTCAAACTCCGCGTTCAACCGGGCAATTACTCGATGTTTCAAACGCTCCATTCTGGCGGGTTGTGGGGATTATCGAGTGATGATCCCGAATACATCAAACAAGAAGCCAAGAACCAGATCGATGAATTGATGGACGTTCTCAAGGCGTTTGGTATAGCGTTACCACAAGGCGGCGTTGAAATCAAGTACATGGACAAAGACACCGGGGAAGCGTGGTAGCAATGAGCCAGCAAGCGCTTAGCCCGCTCAACACTGTTGATTTGGCGGGCTCATTGAATCCACTGTTTCCGGTCAATTTGCGCCCCTGTCGGGGCGCTTTGGATAACGCTATCGAGTATCGGAATTTTTCCTACAGATCGCGGGTATTGATTGGCTATTGAAACAAGGAACCCGACAGATCGCTAAGTGTTGGCTATTGGTTGCTGAAGATATCACGCTGGCAAAGGTCCCGAACAAGGACCTAAACGCCTTCTTCCAGGTTAGACACTTGATCCAGGAACATACCGGTATTAGGGAAGGTATGGCAGTAACCGTACTCAATAGCCATACCTTCCATGGGCTCAACAAGAACTTACGGGACACATTCAACGCTTTGATAATCAAGTCTGTTCCAACAAATCCATATGACCGTTCGATTCTGAAACGCTACTTCAATCCTTGGCTCTTAGACGAATACGAGAAGCATTGGGCGATCAATAATGCGTTAGTGTGGACGCCAGAACACAATCACGGGAGCCTTATTACAGTCAAGGCTCCAGACCAAGACGCGATACAGAACACGATTGTTAGGCGTTCGATATGGGCGAATTTGTTTAGGGGAAGGTGATACAATGACGGAATATATTGTTACTGGCGTTTACGCGTACACTAACAGACACTTCAAGGCGATCAAAACTGACAATCGACTATACGCGTTTTCGATTAACTTGTGGAAAGGTTCGGTTTGGGAAGTCAGTGGCGGCAAACGCAAACTAATCAAACGCGTCTATCCCTTAGAGTAATGGCAGGATAGCCCGAGATAGCCCGCTCAATGTTGTTACTTGGCGGGCATGTTGGCGGTTACGCTGGGGAGTGTGCGCGCATGTCTGTAACCTTGCTTCACGGTCTAAGCTTGCCCGGGATATCGTACAATAGCTTCGCGTTTCTGTCAGGGTTTGCTGGCTGACTGTATGCGGTCATCAGACCCGAGTGTGTGAACGTTCGATATCGTGCTGGGATATTGAGCGTGACCAAGCAGGGTGCACATGGATATCGAGGGATAGAAGCGACACCATGATTCTTGAAACCATAAGCGCATTGTATGAACCTCGTCCCCGACTCATTCGTACCGACCGAACCTGGCTGGGGCTCTCACTAAGCCCCTCGAAAAATTTCAGCCCGAAAAATCTTGCATTAGCCCGTTCTCTTGTTCGAGGCGAATTGAAAAGTTCCCTACCCCACGCTCGACGGAATGTAGATGAGCAGATCATCAAAAAACGTAAACTGTTGTCATGTTGAAAGAGAATCCCCTTTACATTCGTGTGTCACTTGTAGAACAGTAAGGGGTTACAAGCTGTTGCGACGTTCGGCAAGAATCCGTTATTCATTAACGAACCATTGTAGATAGCAGTTGGGGGGGGCTGTAAACAATTCTCGATATTACATTCGTGGGTCACTGTAGTATAGCCCGAGCCAATGGAGCTACAATTTCTCGGGCACAATGTTGGTTGCCGGACAATCGGCCCGTAAACGAGAATCAGCGAATTGAAAACAACCATAGCCCACGCTCGTCGTAATGTAGTATAAGGGGCGCGCCTTCAATGGGGGGGACATCAATGATTGTTATTCCAAGATCGCAGAATTTTGTTCTACGTCTACACATCGCCGACCAGCAGGTAGGTGGGGGCGCTCATCAAGAACATCTTTCTGACGTTCACCGTTAGACGCGTATCGCTCCGGATATTTCTTGGAAACCCGGTACCAACCAAACCAAGTAAATCTTCCACAGCAACACACATCGCACTGACCCTCTCCCGGGGCAAGATAGGCAAAATTCCGATTTTCGAACTTCATAAATTCAGGACTCTGATCGCCGAGATGCTGATACGCATAGTGACCGCAACGACAGAAATTATATTCATCTTTCTCCGCCACATTGACTGTCATCACATCGACCTCTTCGCGCGAGAGGGGGGTTCCATTCTCATTCTCAACGCAGTTGACCCAGAACCAAAAACTGGCTTTGGCAAATCTAAATTGGTCCTCATCCCAGCGTTCGAGAAAGCCAAGTGTTTTGGGGTCGGCGGTTTTAGGTTTGATGCCTCGGATAATATTGTAAAGCGACGTAATAGCGAGACTACCATTTCGGACACGCTCCTTCTGTTCTTCCTCGCCTTCCTCAAGAATTACCTGACAACGCTCAAAAGTCCGGGCCGAGACGCCAAGGCGCGAAGCCATTATTTCAGAAGTTTTGCCCTTAGCGTCTTTTGATGCTAACCCTAACAACTGCCGTTTGCGGGCTTTCTCGCGCTCTATCCGGAGTATGACTTGTCCAAGTTCAACTTTTTGAAAATCATTCAAATGCCTTCGTTCAAGATTGGCGGCAACAACATACAATTGCTCATCCTCGGGGCTGTCAAAACTAAGTTTCTTCGAAGGCGGATCTTCGGTCTTACCAAGTTCTTTCCAAATCTTAAACCGGGTATGACCATCAAGAATAATTCCGTCTTTATTGACGGAGACCGGTTCTCTGATGCCGGACTGTTGTATTGACTCTTTGAGAGCCCCGTATTCATCCGCTGAGGGACGAGGAATTAATCGCTCATACTCTGGATTGACTCGCATGACTACCACATTACTGGTGATTGATAGTGCGCAACAGCAACGGTCGTCAAGGACCACTATTACAGCACATGTTACCAAACACTATTCAGCGTGGTAACAAAGGTACGGCATCCCCGAAACAGTAGCGCCGCATATTGAAGCGGAAATGGGCGGCGCGGAGTGTAGGGGATAAGTTGTCACCAAGGGCAGATCCCACAGGTAACAAAAATACGGGTCTAAAACTCGCGAGGGCGTAGGAACGGTACAGCGACGCCTATAACATGCCTCGGCAATAAATGGAGATATGCTGTCCAGCAACCTGCCGAAAACTCCCGCCTCATTTGGGGCGGGTTCAACTCATATTAGACGAGGACGAGAGTAAGTCTTGGAAGATCTCGCCGCAGAAATTCGGGCGCAACTCGCCGAGATCTCGGTCGCGAAGTTAGAACGCGACCCGACGACTGGTCCTGCATGGGTTCAACGAGAATTAGAGAAGTTGATGCCACTGATGGACCGGGCCGCCTCAATCATCGAGACTTTGGAGAGGGGAAAGAAATGAGCGACCACGAATCAGAAATTGTAGGCGGCGAGGACGACGACACCAGCAAACGAGATAGTCCTTGGGGCGTTTTCGCCCGCAAACAACTTGATTCCACGAACATGAAGAGAATCAATCGACGAAATTCCACCAGACATTCCAATTGACAACACCAAACGAAAACCCTTGAAGGTCGAGACGGATAGCGTCCAATCATACCAGCACTCGCTTCGAGAACTGATTGAGGATCTACAGGAAACGCGGCTTCCTCTTGTGAATCCACGTCAAGCCCTACTGATCAACCACGGTCGGAAACTCGCTTTTGATGAAGTCCGCAAGATTCTGGATGCCGGCGTAACAATCAGGGAGCCAAAACGATGAGTCAGCAAGACCAAGCCCCGGATGTTGAAAAAAACCTTCGCCGCATGAGGGCTCGGTTGCCGCTCGCAAAGACGCCGCTGGAACAAATGGAAGATTTGAAAAAAGCGGCTGACAAGTTGCAGTCCAGCAAATGACCGCACTCGAACCCGTCACACCAGAATCATCTAATCTGGCTGTCTCGCGGATCGCTGAACAAATCAAGGCGCTTCAACAACCACCATATGTGGAGCGGCACAACTGGATTGCGCGGCAGATTTGGTCTGATGGCTGGAAGGCGGGTATTACTCGCTGTTTGAAGATCGTTCAATCCATTCAACAAACGGAGAAGTGAAGTTGCGACTCGTCAGAGTTTTCAGCGCGGAGGGCGAAGTTTTCTGCGTTCAGGAAATTGAACTGCGATCGCCAAGACACGCCAAGATTATCATGACCACTTTCAAACTTGCGCCAGAAATCCCGCCATTGGTGGGTTATTCGTTCAGCGAGTGGCAAAGGTCCGATACGCCAACGAAGGAAGAATTGTCTGCGCTCGCCGAAACTCCAATGGCCGAAATTGAACAGGTGTAATGATGACAGACGAGAAACGTGTTCCAAAAGACTGGTTCGTCGTTGACGTTGTTGAAACCTCAAAGGATGAAACCAGAGCGAAGGCGGACGCAGTTAAGAATTTTCAACTCGGCGTTCCATGCCCTCAGAATTTGGGCGATAATAATAGGGACAAGCGGGAAATCGACCCAACAATTGCCGGGAGCTATCCTGCCGGACAACAAGTGACGGACCCCTATACTGATAAAACCAAAGTCTTTGAAATCAGAATAAAATTTGCGGATGGGCATCACCCTGCCGACCGTGATAATCTTGTGGACGACCAGGTTGGGTCACAGGCTCCGGCACATGAACATGATGACTGGAAACGTAGCCCGCCGGAAATTTGGGACCAGTCACCCGAGAAATCGAGGCTGGGATATCAATCGCAGTACCGCGTACCAGATTCAAGCGGGGTCTACGCATGGGTTAGAGGCGGCGATGAATTGGGCGACTCGCCCGAGGACCGCGCGAAATATGGACACGGGATTTTGGGACCAAGCGACAAACTGGAATTTCCCGCCAGCGATAGAGCTAAACAGAAACGGAACCCGCTAACCGATGAAGTCCGTTAAGTGTCCTAATTGTGGTCACGCCCTCACAACCAAATCACTGTTCAAAGGGTCTGATGTTGGACCGCCAGGAACCAAGACCGGCACGACCACCGTGGTCTGCTCGAATTGTGGGCATGCTGTCAAAGTCCCCCGGACTGTGATACGCGGCAACCCGCGAGGCGAGGGCGCACACTATTCGGACACGATTACTGAAATTGGCAAACCGAGATCTCTACCATTTGCGATTTTGAACGAGTCTAAAATCAACGATTACGAATCAGGACTTTCGCGGAACGAGCTATGGCTCAGAATACGTCGCTTCTGCAAGGAAAACAGAATACCAGTACCGACAAAAGGCGGACTGTCGGGAAGGCTCAGCGAACTTGCAGGGCTCGGGCTTGTGGCATGCAGACCAGTCGAGACTGAATTGATTGATGAGCCGACCATGAAGTTCCGCGCATCCAGAAAGCCGCGCTGGTTTCTGACTAAACGCGGAATCGTCGGGGCGAATTAGTGACCGACTCACAACCTCAGCCAACCCCCTCAAACATTCCGCTGATCTTTCGCTGTCCTCGATGTGACTATACGTTGGAAACACCAGACGACCCCATGGACAAAATCGAAGCGATTACCAAGAACATCAACCACATGATGACACATCTCCAAGAAGGACCACCGAGCAAAAACAGACCCGAACCACAACCTTAGCGGCTGTGGTGGTTACTCAGGTATGCTTGCCCGGTGATCCGATCTATCTCAAACAAATCAGTTCTATAAGAAGAGGCGGGGCGATTCCCTTTTGAAAGAGCCTCGACCCTCTAAAAACCTAACAAAAGCGTCCGCCATTTCATCCGAACACCGAATCAGACCGACGGCGAAACATTTGATGACTCTAAACTCACAATCAACCAGAAGGCTCAGAACACTATGATAAAAGCCCTACAACCACTCCACAAACAAGAGAGATTTAAGCAGGGCCAGAATAGAACGCTTCAAATCTAGCCAGAGAACTGCGTTGACAATCCGCATCCTCGTCGACTCAAAAAATCTGAAAGGATCCACGCTAGTAACAGGATTCCACGGCGTCGGACAAACAGGATACATTGCAACATCGTACATGATTCACGCCCTCAAAGCAAACAGAATCGGATTCGTCGACGTCTCCAACCCACCACCATGGGTCGGAACCGCAGAAGGAGGCCTTGTCACACCCTTCGAGGTCTACCGAAAAAACAAGACCGTTCTAATAAAACTAGAATTCTCCCCCCACAGATCAGAAGAAGCAGAATTCGCCAAAGCTCTATCAGACTGGGCAATAAACCAGAGGTTCAAAGACGCGATCTTGATCGGTGGACTCGACAGCGCGTTTAAGCAGAACAAAGATGACTTCTGCATCGTACCAACAGGAGCATACCTCGACCGAGCGAAACTCTTCAAAGCCCCAATACTAGAGGCAGGTCTCCTAGTCTATGGACCTCTCGCAGTCATGCTAAGCCAGTTCGAAATCCACGATTTTCCCGCGGTCGCAGTCTTGCCCTACGCTGAACCCGCAAGAGCAGACCCCGCGGCAGCGGCTCTCGCGATCCGCAAGATCTCGAAGACATACAATTACAACGTCGACGTGAACGACCTTGTGAAGGACGCCAAGTTCATCGAACGGGAATTCGACCAGAAATCTCGGATGACCCGCAAGTCACTACAGAGAATGTACGCCTAGGCGTTGTGGACTAATTTCCTCTCTACGGACTTGACGATAGCATCAGGCTTCAACAACTCGCCGTTGAGGACTGCAAGGCTACGCTTTGTAAAGCGCTTCGACAACTCAGCTTTGACGGCCCGCCCAAAGGGGCCATCTGAAACCAGAATCACGCTTTTCGGGTGAAGGGTTTGAAGAAACTCTGAAACTGTTTTTGCCCTTCCGCGAAGTACGATCGGATCTCCAGTGTCAGGGCCTTCCGTCTGAGCTATCGGAAAGGTTTCATCGAGCTCGATGGGCACAGGACCCCAAGTGAGCGAGTAGAAACAAATGGAGACCTTTGGATGATCGTCGAAAGCCTTGGCAACTGACTCGTATCGAGGATCTTCGTGAAACGGTCTTCGCCATCGACCTGGCAAGACCAGAACAATCTTCCTTCTCTCCCCGACGCTACCCGGAAGCCTCGAGACGAATCTCAATTTCTCTGGCCTACTGTCACTCGACG
>WNGJ01035441.1_pt1 | contig 10550 bp, 8 predicted proteins | sample 5400611 | NCBI WGS metagenome assembly WNGJ01 (sample SAMN13153375, study PRJNA577476) | soil metagenome | isolation source: 40 cm soil or saprolite under Garry oak tree replicate 1 | place: USA:California | collected 2016-06-15
CGCTCGTCCGGCGACACCAGACCGGGGCCGGCTGGTGAGACGGGGAAGCTGCCGCTCGGGGAGACCCCGTGTCCGTCTTGCACCTCAATCCTGGACTCGCTCGATGGCGCGGCTCCTCACCTCGGCCAACGGATCAACCTTGCCGTGGTCGCGAAGTCAGATCCCGAACGAATCCGCACCTTCGCCAGGGAGCGTGGGTGGGGAAACCTGCGCCTTCTTTCCTCGCGTCAGAACACCTTCAACCGCGACTACCACGCCGAAACCGGGGAGGGCGAGCAGATTCCGATCATGAACGTGTTCGTACGCGACCGCGACCAGCTTCGTCACGCGTGGGCCACAGAGCTCATGTTCGCGCCGCGCGACGAGCGCGAGGACCCCCGCCACGTCGACTCCATCTGGCCAATCTGGAGCGTGCTCGACATGACCCCTGCGGGGCGGGGAACGAGGCCAGACTTCCCCAAGCTGAACTACGAGTAGGCCGCGCACCTCCTCCTCGGCGAGCCGCTGACTTGGCGCTGCGCTGCCCAGCGGCTGCGCGCCGGCCGAGCGTATCGGGCAACGCGCTCCATACGCCGATGTGCCAGGATCGTGCTCGCCCCCGTCCGCGAAAGGAGCACCATGCCCGAGTACGCACCCGGAACCCCGTCGTGGGTCGAACTTTCCTCTCCCGACACCGACGCCGCCGCGGAGTTCTATGGTGCGCTGATGGGCTGGAGCGCGACCCAGCCGGGACCGGCTGAGACCGGTGGGTATCGCATGTTCCAGCAGGACGGCCAGAGCGTCGGCGGCTTGATGGGCCACATGCAGGAGGGTCAGCCCACCGCATGGGCGACGTATGTGAGCGTCGCCGACGCCGACGAGACCAAGGCCAAGGTCATGGCGGCCGGCGGCAGCGTGATGGTCGAGCCGATGGATGTGATGGACATCGGACGGATGGCGGTCTTCGCCGATCCCACCGGTGCCGTGTTCGGCGTCTGGCAGCCGAAGACGTTCACCGGCGCCGACCTCGTCAACGAGCCCAACTCGCTCTGCTGGAACGAAGTGCTCACGCGTGACGCCGACGCCGACAAGGCCTTCTACCCGGCCGTCTTTGGCTGGGACGCCGGCCGCCCGTCGTTCGAGGGCGCGCCCGACACCTACACCGTCTGGGAGCTCGACGGCAAGCCCGTCGGGGGCATGATGCAGATGACCGACGACTACTTCCCGGCCGAGGTCCCGGCGCACTGGGGCGTGTGCTTCGCGGTCGCCAACTGCGACGCCACCGTTGCCAAGGCTCGCGAGCTCGGGGCGAGCGTCACGGCCGAGCCCATGGACATGCCGATCGGACGCTTCGCCGGCCTGATCGATCCCCAGGGAGCCTCCTTCACGGTGATGCAACCGGCGCCGCCGGCCTGATCGGCACGGGCGCTTGCGCGGCGCGATCGAAGCAACGTGTCTGAGGATCGGGATTGGCGGCTGCGCGCGGAGCTGGCCGACGAACATCAGCGCCGCCTGCTCGATCACCTGGTCGGCCGCGCGCGGGGACCCGACGTGGTCGAGGAAGCGGGGGCAGCCGTGCCACACGATGTCGTGATCACGCACGATGCCAAGCAGCTCTTTGCCTACGCCGCAACCGAGCAGGGTCTTACGCGTGCGCGACGCGCGATCGAAGCCGTGCTGCGGCGCGACGCTGTCAAGGCGAGCATCTCCGTCAGCCACTGGGATCAGCAGCTGGACGAATGGCGTCGGCTCGATCCGCCCCTGACGGGCGAGGGAAAGCGGGCCGCGGAGACCGCGGAGCGTGAAGCCGAGAAGGTGGAAACGCGGACGATGGTTGCAAGCTCCGGCAAGCTCGTCCGTGCCGAAGTCGAGCAGACCATGAGCACCTGGGCGGAGAAGCTCAACCTCCAATGCGAGATCATCGAGCACCCCCACCTGCTCACGACGCAGGTCGGGTTCACCGTCACGGGACCAAAACGCAAGATCGACGAGTTCGCTCAGGGCCTGAGGGCCGAGGAGCTAGCCACGATGCGCGCCGAGCGCGCGGTGATGCTCAGTCCGCTGTAGGCGGGGGCCCGCGGGGCCCGATCTATCGTGGACTCGAGTGGCAGGACGAGCCAGACGAGCTCTCCTTTCCGCGAGCCCCCTCTCCAACGAGCGTGGCTCAACTTCCAGGTGACGCGCGGAGCAGTGGAACGGCGTGCTCGTGGGGCTGACGCGGCGCGGCTTCTCGCGTGTGCGGTTCGGGCGGGGTGACGGTCACCGTCGCGCTCGTCCGTGCAAGGCGGACGGCCAAGTGGGCCGTTTCAAACTCGGCGGCGATCTCTCGCGTCCGCTCGAGCGCCTGCGCGATCGCTGCCTCGGGAAGCCGGCATTCCTCGAGGAAGCCCTGAACCTGCGTCCCGCGTGATGCGCGGGCGTCGACCACCAGCTCCTCCACGTGCGTATACGCGCCAGCACCGACGGTCTCCGGCGTGAGGATGCAGGCGGCCATGTCGTCGGGCGTGGTGTCGGCCTCGGCCCGTACCTGTTCGAGCAGCTGCGCCGCGACTGGCCGCGGGCCCAGCGAGCGAAGAATCTCAACCAAGCGCTCCCGCCCGAGCAGCTCGCCCGCACGGCGGGCGTCGGTTAGACCATCGCTGAAGAAGCAGACGTCCCCACCCGCTGGCAGCGAGATCTTCGTCTGGCGACGCCCGGTCGGTATGCCCCAGCCGATCGGCGGCGAGGCCAAGCTCGTCGGCTGGCCGCACGCCCGAAAGCCGAGGATGATCGGGGGGGGATGTCCCGCGTTCGCGTATGTGAGCGTGCCGCTCTGCGCGTCATAGAGTGCGAGCGCGACCGTCACGTAGCGGAAGCCGCGCGGATCGGCCAAGACCTGGCCGGCGAGCCGGAGCGCGGCGCGCGGCTCGAGGCCCGCCTGGAGGTAGGCGCGCAGGGTGTAGCGACTGAGCGCCGCGTGCGTAAGCGCCGCACGGCCGTGACCGGACACGTCGCCCAGCACGATCGCCACCTTTCCCGGGCGCGGAACGAACACGTCATAGAAATCGCCGCCTGCGGCCGGGCCATCGGCCGGCCGGTAGGCCACGGAGACTGCCAACCCCTCAAGGCGAGCGGGAACCTCCGGCACGAGCGCTGCCTGCATCGCGTCCACGGCGTGCAGGAGCACCTGATCCTGTCGCTCCAGGCGCCTGGCACGGACCGCAGCAAGGCGAAAGCGAACGCCAAACCAGATCGCCACCAGCAGCAGCGCTGCCATGATGGGCTTGCTCCAGTCGGGTATCGGGAGCGGCAGGGGCAGGTGTTCACCAATCGTGTCCAGGGCGCTCCGCGAGCCCGGGTCGTCGTGCTGAGCACGCGCGCTCGAACCAGGCGCATGCGGCCGGCCCGAAGCGAAAAGCGCTCCTTGAACGGTGAGCGGACGCGGCCGGCTGGCGCGGGCTTTCCCCGCGGGGAAGGCGGCGGCGTGACCTCGGCCCGGGGCCGCCCGGCTTCGCCGCCCGCCACCGGATGAGGCGACCCGGTCCCGCGTGGCCGCCGATCGCGACGGTGCAAGCCTCCTGCGAGGCGCGAGCCGCGGCTGAGAGCCGCCGGGGGTTGGCGGGCGGGGGCCTTCTGGCGAGGGGACGCTCGTGGCGGGCGGGGGCCCGCTCGATGTCGGCAACGTGGGGACGGTCGGCGGCGCCGGAACCCTGACCGTGGGCGGCGCGGGAACGCTGACCGTCGGCACCGCCGGAACGCTGACCGTCGGCACCGAAACGCCGCCCGTGGGCAGGCTTGATGCCGTGCTTGCCGGAGCGATCGCTTGACCGGAGCCATATCCAGCGCTGAACACGCCCGCGCCGATGAGCAACATCCTGGTGCTGGCCCGGGCGCCCCTGGCCATGATCAGCCGCTGCGGGTCAAGCGGTGTGAGTCCCGACGCGCATGGCAGCCACCGTCAAAGCGGCGCGTCAGCTGTCGTCCGGTCGTCGACTGGCGCGCATTCACACGGCCCAATGAACTCATTCGCGCTCCCACTACCTGCCGGGCATCGAGCGACTAGACGCGCTTGCGGTCGGCTCGGCGGAATCAAAGCCTTAGCCGCGGAGAACAAGATCGACGCAAGGACGAACCTCGATGCGCGTCACCTGGTCAAGGCAGACTCATGCTTCAGGCCACGCAGAGGCTGCGCGGCGAGGCGTCCCGCACTGCCCTCGGTGTTAGGTTTGTGGCCGTGCCGGACGAGCGCGTCGCGGATGAGGAGGCTCCCGGTCTCGGACTGCTGGGCCCAAGGACACGCCGCCTGCTCGCCCTCGAGTTCGGCTCCAAGGCCCAATTCGACGACCCCCGCCTAGAGTGGCGAAGGCTCTTTGCCGAGCTGCTGGGCACCTTTCTCCTGGTGCTCGTCGCCGCCGGCGGCGCGATCATCCACGCCAAGGGTCAGATCAGCCTGGCCGCGGCCGTGGTGGCGCCCGGGCTGATGGTCATGGCAATCATCCTCTTCATGGGCGCGGTCTCCGGCGCCCACCTCAATCCGGGCGTCTCGATCGCGTTCGCGCTACGCCGGGATTTCCCGTGGAAGCGCCTGCCCGGGTACATCATCATCCAACTCGTCGGTGCCACGCTCGCATGCCTTTTTCTCGACGCGGTATTCGGCAACATCGAGCATCTCGGCGCGACCTTGCCGGGGCCGGGTTACGCCAACTGGCAGGCGCTGTTGATGGAGGTCGTCCTCACCGCGGGCCTGGTGAGCGTCATCTTGGGAACCGCCTCGGCCGCACAGAACGTGGGCGCGATCGCCGCGCTCGGCGTCGGGGGCTACATAGCGCTCGCGGGCCTCTGGTCGGCGCCCGTGAGCGGCACCTCGATGAACCCGGCCCGCTCCTTCGGGCCGGCCCTTGTGAGCGGGGACTTCAGCAGCTATTGGGTCTACCTGCTCGGCCCCGTGGCAGGGGCGCTCATCGCCGTCGGCTGCGCCTACGTGCTGCGTGGAAGGGCCCTTGACTCGATCTCCTACGCCGCAGCGTCGGGCACGCTTGGCGTAGGTCCGCTGAGCGAGACGGCCCGGCTCTCACACGAGACCAAGCGGGGCGAATCCACTCCCCCGCGCTCCGGCAATCCTCCGCCTGGCCGCTCGCGCGAGCCTCCCCCGAGCTAGAGCCCCGTCTCGGCGACGATGCGGCCGGACTTGACAGCCGCCGCCAGCGCCCGGTAGTCGCGCTCGTTCTGCTCGGCGTAGGCATTGGAGAATTCGACGATGGCGCGGTCAAAGCTGGAGCCCCGCCCGAGGTAGGCGGCGAGCGCGATGCGCTCGCCGGTGCGGGCGTGCGCGCGCGCGAGCGTCCAGCCACACAAGCGGCCGTATTTGGCCAGGCCCGTCGCGCAGCCAGCCGAGGAAGATGTCGCTGCTTGCCTGCATCAGCCGCTGTCCCGTTACGACCCGCTCGCCGTGGTTCTCGAGCCCGCTCGGACCGAGACACTCCTCGAGCACCGACGCCTCGGCCTCCTTGAGCTGCAAGAACAGCGGATCCTGGCCGTCTGAGCCAAGCAGCAGGGCGATCCACGCGCGCGTGCCGACACTACCCACGCCGACGACCTTGCGGGCGAAGTCGGCCAGGCGGAACTGGTCCAGGAGCAGGCGCCGGTCGTACTGCAGCGTGTCGGCGTACGTGCGCAGCTGCCCGTGCAGGACCTCCAGCATCTCGTCGCGCTCCCGGCCCCGGACAAGGTCATCGAGCGGCACGATCAACGGTGGATCGGCGACGATGCGCGTCTCGCCATTCACGACCCGCGTCAGCTTGGCGAAGGCCGACATGCTGTCGCGCGTGCGCGCCTTGGCCAGCGCCTTCCCGGTCCGCTTGACCTGCCGGGTGCTGAGCTGCGAGCCGAGCTCCTGCAGCGCGGCCTCGAGGTCCAGGGAGGCATACCAGACCTCGAGGTTCTTCATCGCGGCAAAACGCGTCACCCCGGCGCGGTACTCCTCGACGGTGTCCAGCACCGCCTGCTCCCCGTCCTTGACCGAAAAGCCGTTCTCGCGTGCCGCGATCAGCACGCTCGTGGCCAGGCGCTTGACGTCCCACTCCCACGGCCCAGACAGCGTCTCGTCAAAGTCATTGAGGTCGAACACCAGACGGCGCTCGGGCGAGGCAAAGACCCCGAAGTTCGACAGGTGCGCGTCGCCGCAACACTGCACCACCAGCCCCGAGCGCGGCGTCGCGGCCAAGTCTCTGGCCATGATCATCGCCGCGCCCCGGTAGAACGCGAACGGCGACACCAGCATGCGGCCGTAGCGGATCGGCACGAGCTCGGGAACGCGCGTCGCGGCCTGCCGCTCGAGCAGCTCGATCGGATCAGCACGGTCAGACGCTGGCGCGAAGACCGCGTGGCTGGAGCGCGGCGCCTCGGTGCGCGCCGCCTTGCCGAGAGCGACGCGCTCGCGCACGGTCAGGTGGGCGCGCACCCCAGTGGTGTCGCTCGCCGTCCCCATCGACAGACCATATCGCCGCGCATCGAGGCGATGACCGCGCTTTTCGCGCGCGAACCGCAGCGCGCAAGATTGCTGCGTTGAGCTCGCCTCTTAGGAGTCGCGGCTACGGATGTGTCGGCCGCTCATCATCACGGGCGATTGGGTTGGGGTAGGTGAGGCAGTGCACGCTGTCCGCCGTGATCGCCAGGCTCGAGCGGGCGCTGGCGGGAAGAAGCAGGGAAGCGGTCACGGCTGCCTTGGGGGCGAGCCAGGTCCTTGAGCGCCTCGGCAGTCGCCGCGTCGGCGGGGAACGCCAACTCGATCGAAAGCTCCGATGTCGTCACCTCGACCGCGGTGCTGAAGGTGACGACCGTGGCGAAGAACGACAGTTCGCGATCGTCGGGGGTGCGCATCCGGATCAGTGGCGTGAGGATCTCGCCTGCGGCCGCCTCGGCGGCGGCATCGTGCGCGTGCTCCGGCGCCGGGTAGCCGACGACCTCGTCCAGCAGCGCGGCGAGGTCCGCGTCCTCGGTGATCGCGACCTGACGCTGCAGGCGCCCGACGAAATATGCGCGTACCTCGCCGAGGTTGACTATCCAGGGGGCGAGTCCCCGCGGATGCAGGCCAGCCCGCATCACGTTGACCGGCGGCTCGAGCAGCACGGGATCGAGCCACTCGCCCAAGGCGCTCATCGCCGAGTTGGCCGCGACCAGGTTCCAGCCACGGTCGACGACCACGGCCGGGTAGGGCTCGTGCCCGCTAAGGATCACATCCAGAGCCTCCCGCACCGGCGCCAGCTCGGGGTCCTGAAGCGAGCGCTCGGGGAACGCCGGGGCGTGGCCGGCGGCCAGCAGCAGCTGGTTGCGCGCCCGGAAGGGAACCTCTAGCTGATCGGTGACGCGCAGCAGCAGCTCGCGGCCCGGCTTCGAGCGACCCGTCTCGACGAAGCTCAGATGGCGGGCCGAGACGCCCGCATCGAGCGCCAGCTCGAGCTGGGTCAACCGCCGCTGCCGGCGCCACTCGCGCAGCAACGCCCCAACCCGGGCCTGGGAGCTCACGGCCGCCATACCGAGGCGACTTTACCCGCGCCGCGTCCGCCGCTCCATTACCCCGAGGTAATCGACAGCTTGAGCTGGGCGGGGGACCATCTGCGCTGCACAAGAGCCCACGAGGAGGAAAAGATCATGGCGGTACACACCGGTGTTGGAGCGCTCGACCCCTCGAAGAAATCCCCGGCCACGCGTAAACGCCTTGACCTGACGGCGAGGAGCGCGTCTACGTCCGCTCGGCTGATCGGACTGGCAGGTCTTGCGAGCTTCGACCTGATCATCATCGCGGCGTTCGTCGCGCCGCCGCTCTGGAACGCCCCGGGGACAACGGCCTCGGCGACCGAGGTCAGCGCCTACGCCCAGCACCATGGCGGCCGGATCATCGCCTCGCTTCTCATCTACAGCTTCGCGATGGGGATCTTCCTGTGCTTCACGGGCGGGCTTTGCGCGTGGCTGCGCGAACGCGAGCGCCCGCCACAGGCACTCTCATCGATCTTTGCCTTCAGCGCCGTGGCCCTGGCCGTGCTGATCATGGCCGCGTTCGTTCCCGCCTACATGCTGAGCTACCGCCCACAGCCGGCTGCGATCGCCGGCCCGTTGGCGGACCTCACCTTTGGGCTGCTCGCCCTCTCAGGAATCCCGACCGCCGTCTGCCTCGCGACCTACGCCGCGCTGATCGCACGGCTGCGCTGCCTGCCAACGTGGACGGCGTGGCTGGCGACGGCCGGCGCTCTCACCCACGTCCTCATTGCGGCGTCCTTCGTGAGCCACGGAGCCTTCCCACCTTCTTCGCCTGGATCCTCGCCACGAGCGCCGTGCTGCTTCGGACTCGGCGCGGATTGCGCTGAGCTGAACGGGCACCGCGGCAAGCTCGAACGGCCCGGCTGGGCGTCACGCGAGGGACCGCCTTCGTCGACTCCTCGTTACATCAAAAAATACGAAGTTTTCGGCACACGTAGCGATTTTGTCCTGATACGGTCGGTCGGCGGCACGCCGAACGCGTGGGAAGGAGAGCGAGATGAGGAAGGTCCGAGGTCGCAATCGCGCTGCTCGAAGTGACTTCGAGAAGCTGACCTTCTAGCACGCATGGGCTCCCGACGAATGCGCGAGGTTCATCACTGGCGGACACCGCGCCCGCGTTCAGCGGGCCACGCACTCGGGGATGTTGCGAGCATGGCTCGGGGGATCGGGTCGATCGCGGCTGGCGTGCTGGGCGCACTTGCGCTCGCCGCACCCGCGCAGGCGGCCTCCGGCTTTCAGGCCGGCGCCGCCAGCGCCGACATCACTCCTCCCCCGTATACGCAAGCCTCCGATGCCGCCTTCGTCCCGGCCTGCGGCACCAGCGCTGCCCAGGTGGCACACCGGGCGCTACGAGGCGCCATACATCGCCGGGGGCAGCGGTCAGAACCACTGGCCGACGGCGGTCGAAACCGCCAACGGTCCCGCGGCTCAGGCGATCGTGCTGCGGGTGGGCAGCCAGCGCGTGGCGCTCGTTTCGGTCGACTCCATCGGCCTGTTCAACGTGACGATGGACCGCATTCGCGCGCGCGTCAAGCAGCTCGACCCGATGATCGGCAGCGTGTTCATCTCGAGCACGCACGATGAGTCCGCGCCCGACCCGATCGGGCTGTGGGGCCCGGACGCGAGCGAACTCCCCGAACACCCCTCGACCCCCAGTGCAACCAGCAGCGGCGTCGACGAGTACTACTTCGACTTCCTCGTCGAGCGCGTCGCGCAGGCGGTCGCAGCCGCCGACGCGGCCCCGCGGTCCGCGACGCTGGACGTGGCGATCGGCTCGATGCCATCGAACACGCAGTCCTGCTGGTCCTCCTATCCGTACATCGATGACCAGGACCTGCCGGTGATGCAGGCGCGCGACCAGAGCGGCAAGGTGATCTTCACGCTCGCCGACGTGGGCACGCATGCCGAGACGCTCGCCTTCTCCGGCGTGCGCTCATACACCTCGACGCTCTCGGCGGACTGGCCGGGGGCGATGCGCGCGGCGTTCGAAGCGCGCTGGCCTGGAAGCGTCGGCGTGGAGCTGGCGAGCATGGTCGGAAGCGTCGAGACGCCGACCGTGTATGAGCCGCAGACGACCCAGGTGCCGCGCGTTCCCGGCGCCTTCCACGGGGTCTCCGGCAATCCCGATGGCTGCTCGAGCGTCTACCCCGAGCCCACTTCCGGAGCCCCCGTCAGCGACGCGCGCCAGTTCATCCCCGCGTACGGCGGCAGCGTTGCGGAAGCGGCGGCCTCGGCGCTGCAAGGCGGCCGCACGCTCGTGCCGAGCTCGCTGCACGGTCAGCAGCAGCCGCTGTGCGTCCCGCTCGAAAACAACTTCTTCCTCGCCGCGTATGCCGCCGGCCTGTTCCCCGATCGCCCGCGGTACTCGGACTCCGCCTGCACGATCCCAACCTCCGCCAGCGCCTCGGCGCAGCCGCCGGCGAGCAGCGGCGCGCAGCAAGCGCAGGCGAACTGGCTGAAGACCGACGTGGGCGTGCTCACGCTGGGGCCGGTCCAGCTCGCTTACTCGCCCGGCGAGGTGTTCCCGTTCACCGAGGCGCGCGGCCCGATCGACGAAGCACAGATGCCGTTCCCGACCAACTGCTACGAGCCGCTCAGCAAGAACTTCTATTGCGGCAGCCCGCTTCCGATGACGCCGTGGATCTCGGCTGAGATGACCCAGCCCTACCGGTTCCTGGTCGGGCTCGGCGAAGACATGATCGGGTACATGTTCCCCCCGGGGAACTTCGGCGGCAGCGAAGGCGAGGTCAACCAGCAGCCGTGGCTCGCCTACGAGAGCACCAACCAGAGCGGCGACCACGACCGCTTCGGGCACGGCCACGCGGACGACGCCGAGAGCGTGGGGCCGTACGCGGGCCTGTCGGTGACCAGCGCGCTGCAGCAGCTGCTTGCGGCCGACGGCCGCGGCTCGCGCGTCGAACCGGGCCTGTACATGGACGCCTCGGGCCGCCTGTCCGACAGCCCGTTCGCCGGCGAAGGGTTCACCGGCGCGGTCGGCGTCGAGGTGCTGCCGCCGGGCGCCAAGGCACCGCAGAAGCTGCTCGTCGGTCAGCAGG
>WNGJ01009149.1_pt1 | contig 10549 bp, 16 predicted proteins | sample 5400611 | NCBI WGS metagenome assembly WNGJ01 (sample SAMN13153375, study PRJNA577476) | soil metagenome | isolation source: 40 cm soil or saprolite under Garry oak tree replicate 1 | place: USA:California | collected 2016-06-15
TTGAGAAGGTAGAAGCGGCCGTGCGCAGCGAGAAAAACGTCGCATGGCAGCGAGCGAAGGACCTTGAAGCTGCGCACGTAATCGTCAACGATCTCAGGATATTCTTTGCTGTTCACCAGAATGTAGCCCAGGTTGTTCGGATTCCTCTGCAAGCCAATACTGCCGAGGATTACGACGTCGTAGGACTTCCCGCCGTCTTGCACCTTCATGGTCCAAGTAGTACAGCCCCTGGTGTGGCCAGGCGTGAGGTGGGCCACCAGGGTGACGCCTCCCAGCGTGACCTCGTCGCCGTCGTGCAAGACCCGGTCGATCGGATGAGGTTTTCCCCCAGGACGCAGCTTTTGTAGTAACGGAACATCCTGCTCCAGGGCCATCACGCGCGCGCCGGTCAGTTTTTTAAAAAGCGCGTCGCCCTCCATGTGATCCGCGTGAGCGTGGCTGCCCAGCAGGATCTTGACGTCGGTGAAACGGAACCCCAGCTTCTCAACCGAGGTACGAATCATAGGGACCGTTTGCTCGTAGTCGCTGTTGATGAGGATGTGTCCCTGCGGCGTCGTGATCAGGAAGGAACCCAGCCCTTCCGTCCCGACAAAGTAGATATTCCCGACCACCTTGTGGGCCGGAAACGGCTTGTCGTTGTCGTAACCATCGACCACCTCAGCGGCCAGCCGCACGGTGCAAAGGCCGGCGAGCAGCGCTAGAAGAAGGGTTTTGTAGCGTTGCATAGTGATGGCAGTGTAGCAGACCGACGGAACGCGTCCAAGGTTTGGCGCGACTGTGCGACTGTGGCGACTGTAGTTTGCACAGGCTGAGCCGATTCAAAATTCAACGCCCATCGCAAAACCAAACGTGACGATGTTGCGCGATTCCAGTTCCTCTCGGATTTGGCGGTCGGGAATATGGATGAAGACGAAATGCGGACGAACGTAAACGTGTGGGGTGAAGTGCTCGGTAAACGAGATCTCCGATCTCAGAAAATTCAGCGCTGACTTGCCGAGGCCGATGTTCACTTCGTTGAAGTGCGATGAGCCGAAACCCGTGCTCATTTCCAGCGCCGTCTCACTATGCTTGGTGATATGTCTTTCAAGATGCACACCTCCCTCCCCAAAGTACGCGCCCTTGTCCGACAGAATATCGACCGCATGCTCACTAAACACGTGCAGCCAGCCGCTGTTGTATTGGAGGCGTACCGAACTCTCCATTGTGTTAGGAGCCTGGGCTTGTTCCCGCCACCGGTAAACGTCGAGAGCCGGTTCGACCGTGAGTTTGTTCCACTCGCGGCTGTAACCCAGCGTCAGACCCGAAACCAGTAACCGTGGCCGTCCAGCGATTGAACTCGAGGCGAAGCTACTCCAAGCTCCGAAGTTCAGTCCAAATGCGTCGACCCACGCCGACGTCTCCGAAACAGGGCGGTCATCGACGACGATTCCCCGCCACACATATTCGGAGTTGAAATCGCTTTCGGCACCGTAAGCGACTTTCCTGTGCTGCGCACGCGCACCGGAATTCCACAATCCAGCCATGCAGGCAATGACACCCAATCTTCGGAGCACCAAGTTCACGACTTGATCCGAGCCCTTCCCGCTTCTGCTGTGCGCCGAAATTTTTGCCCTAAGCGCCGGCTGTCCGCCGCCACTGGCAGGTTGACCTATGCCGACCGCGCGCAGAGCGTTTACCTACGTTCTCTGTGAGATGGTCTGTTGTGCCATGTGTATTTACTTGTTTAGGTGACTCCTTGAGGTACTGGTCCTTGGGTTAAGTACAACGCACATCGCACAGACCAGATCAGCTCACATTTCACACTTTGTGGATTTGCGGACTTTGCGGTTCGGACGGCCCCGGACAGATTGTCCCGAGCGTTGGGTCAGACATTAATCTACCCCATTTGGTTTAAGACAGACGGCTTACACCATTTGTGGAATTTGCAAATCGCCATCAGGATGGTCTGGATATTTGTTGCAGGTGGGAGAGCACGTCATCGCGGGCGACGGCCCGCTGACCTGAATCTGCTTTTCCAGCCTTCAACGGGAAACACTCTGTAGACAACACAGCGCGGGCTAACGGTAAGCGAATCGCCGCCCGCGACTACCTCCATCCGCTTCGGGCGCGACATGGAACAGGTAGGCTGAAATTTCCTCGAGGTGTGTCCGATAGCTCAGAGCCTGCAGGAGTGGGTCGATACCGAGGTTCAGTCTATAAGAGACAAGGGGCTCAGGCGCCTTTCTGAAGAGGACTTCTTTCGAGATCCCTTTCGGCCTCTTTTCTCGGCCGATACCCATTTTTTTGCGCCGGCAGACGGGATTGTTCTCTATCAGCAAACCGTGAAACCCGACGAGGCAATCGTAGACATCAAGGGGAAAAGCTACTCGCTGCGCGACGCCATGCGCGATACCGCTTATAGCCGCGAAAGCCTCGTCGTCGGGATCTTCATGACCTTTTTTGACGTCCACATTAATCGCGTACCGTTTCCGGGCCGCCTTTCTTACCGGCAACTGGAGCCGCTGCATACCTATAACTGGCCAATGCTGGGAGTTGAAAAAAGCCTTCTGATGGATCTCAGCCTCAACATGAGCTCAGCCGGTTATCTGCACAACAACCAGCGAATGTTGAACAGGATATACGCTCCCGGCCTGAGGGACTACTACATCCTGCAGATCGCGGACTATGACGTCAACTGCATCATGCCTTTTCAACTGAAGCAGAACTGGCCCTTCATGCAGAATCAGCGATTCTCGCAAATCCGATACGGTTCCCAAGTCGACTTGATTATTCCGTTGTCTGAGCGCTTCCGCTTTATTCCAGTTCTAGAGGTAGGCGTGCACGTCAAGGCCGGAGTGGATCCGCTCATCACGATCGAGCCCAAGGACTAGAAGAGAGAAGCCAAAAGGAGACTCCACAATGAGTACGAAGATTACTGCGGCTGACGTCTCGACGGCGCCGGCGGCCATTCCAATCCCGGCGCCGGTGGGCATTCCAACGTCTATGCAGGTGGGTATGGGATCAGGTCGGACATACGGGCCTACCAGTGGATGGAGGAGCGTTACGACATGATGGTGATCCCGCTTCGGGAAACCGAGCCGTACCTGTATCACCTCGACTGTACGGTGTTTCCTTTGACCCGGGATACGACGCTAGTGTGCACGGAACTGTTTACCGCCGAGGAGATAGAGAAACTCGAAAAACACACCGAAATCATCGATGTCTCATTGGACGACTGCTTCTACGGGATCTGCAATTCGGTGCGTCTGTCCAATACGATCCTGAATGCGTCTCATATTCACGAGCTGCACACGGGCACCGAGGACTATGCCGGCGAAATGCATAAGAACCGGCGGCTGGAGGACATCGCCGCCGATCACGCTTTCGAGTTGACCTTCCTGAATCTCAGCGAGTACTTGAAGGGCGGCGCACTGCTTTCCTGCATGGTGATGCACCTGAACCGGCATTCCTACGAGTTCACGCTACTCTAGGAGAAATAAGCGTCGGGACCGGAGCGGAATCTTGCTTGTGAACAGCGCAGGAGCACAAAAAAATGCCGCAAATGCGAGTTCTCGATGCAGCGTCTCCTTGTGTCTCGGCGTTTTTGTGTTTCTTCATTGTACTCAGAACGATAACCTCAGTTGCGTTCGAAGCGGCGATTATTGGCAGCTTCGGAAATATCTCAAGTCCGTGACTTATTGCCTGATCAGAAGTACGAAACCAAACCATCCGGACGTTACGACAGGATGCTAAAGCATCGATCTGAAAATTGGCTGAAGAACAGGCACAAAAAACCAGTGGCCGTTTTTCAGGGAATTTTCATATAGGCGCGATAGGCTGTCGGTTCGCTTAGAAGTTTGAGCGTGACCGTCGATCCGGCCGAACGCCCCCGCCGGCTAAAGCCGTGCGGAGTGGAAATGCGATTGCCTCCACTAGCGACCAGAACGGGCCTGTGACGGATGACCAGACGCCGGGCCGAGGATGCGCCTTATCTTCTAGAGAGCACAAAGGTGAGCAGGACTCCGATGACGGCCAGCACCACGAAAATGCTGGCAGCAATTTCCACCATACAACACTTCCCCAACCGGGCGACGCTTGCCGCGCAATCGTCTTGAGACCTATCCATATGCCTCGCATGACCATTTGCCAAGGATCACGTTATCGCGGCCGACCCTCACTTCAGGGGGCCAGTTACTCGCCCTTACTGTTTCCTTTCTGGAGCCACCGGGCCGCCGGAATCGACCCGCCAATACTGCCCGCCATGGCGGGCCAGCAATTTCTCTTCGACCATTTCGCGCCGGAGAAGGGCTGTATCCGCGTGGTAGCGTTTCAATATGTTGTTGATCTGCCGTTCTGAGTACCGCTGACCAGGTTTAAATTCGCGGAGGATAAATCTCAGAATCACGTTGCGTTTCTTGCGCTGCGCCGGAATCGTCTTCAGCCGACCGCTGGACGACATAAAGTCGTCCAGAACTTTCTTGTCATAAGCGTCGGCGTCCAAGTCCGCGGCTACCGCCGCTAGCGAGGCGGTTGAAAACAACTGCTTCGCCAAAGCGTGGATAACGTCCAGCTTCAGCCTATACACGCTGTAATAGGACTCGGCCCTGGCCTCGACCAGACCCGCCTCCCTCAACCGGGCCATGTGGTGCGAAATGGTGGCCGGATGCAAATGGAGAACCGCCGCCAGTTCCTCCCCGGTCGCCTCTTTTTGGGCCAGTAGCCCGACGATGCGCAGACGGTTGGCATCCGCCAGGGCTTTAAAAAACTTGGCCAATTCATTGAGTTGTTCGTCCATAACGTAGTGTAGCATAATTAGTTTTATGATTGTATAAGTATCCAATTACATGTGGTATAATAGAATTGAAAGATAGATATAGCTTATGCCACAAGAAAGCGGTTCCAACCGATGCCGGGCGACGACGAAAGCCGGCGAGCCGTGCCCGGTCGCAGCGACGGCAAGCGGTTTGTGCTATCTGCACGACGATCCGTCGAGAGCCAAGGAAATGGGCCGGAAAGGCGGCCTTCGCAATAGGCGCGTCATTCCTGACGAGACGGCCGAAATGCCGCCGTTAAACACCGCGGACGATGTCCGGGCGATGCTGGCCAAACTCGCTCAGGATGTACGCCGGAAGGTCGAGCCGAAGGTCGCCGCCAGTGTTAGCCAAATCGCTTCAACTCTGTTCAAAGCAATCGAAACGGCAGATTTAGAACGCCGCCTCGCCAAATTGGAAGGTAAGGATGGACATTAAGAAGCGCATTCAGAAACTTGAAAAGGACCGGCAGTCGATAGCTGCGGTTCGACCGGCGAACTCCATCGCGATTAAAGAGATTTCGGACGAGGAATGGAACGCGGTGTATGCGCCGATGATTCAGGAGGCTTATGAGCAGAGCATGCGCCCGCGCATAGTCAAAATAAGGCGGGTGTGTTCGGTTCAAGAGGCGAGAGTGACGTCGTGGCCGTCATGGAATGAATGGGTATTATGTGAACCTGCCGGAGGATACAGGCCGAGCGTGCGGAGAATTTAAGTAGTAGCGGCGTCGCCAGGCCGAGGCAGTTCAGGATTTTTCCGGTGGCGTCGGAATGCCGGTAGCGGCCGGTTCGAACTGACCCGCGAGATCGGTAAATAGTTACATCCCACTAGCTGATCCCCGAAACAGCTTGATGCTGCTGACGCGGTGGATTCAGAAAGACAAAAAACTCCCCTCGTGAGACGCTACGACGTGTCATCAAAACCTTGAGAAAATTCGTTCTTCAGAGTTAATGTTCGCAGGGAGGTTGGCGAATGATTGGAGCCTTGGTCTGTCTGCTTTTGCAGTCCCAGCAGCCATTGTTCACGATCGCGCGCAGCACCAACGCAAACCTAGTCCAATACGATGCCCGTGTCCTGTCGTCGGGTGCTCTGGATCCGAAACAACCAGTCGTCGCGTATTGGATCATGCTCGCCCAGGATGGCCGCCACGCTGAACTCACCGGGACTGAGAAGAGGATGGCCTACGGGTTCACCCTGATGCCTGATGCCGGATATCCGGGGCTGTTATCGGATGACCTTGGCAGCGGACAAAAGTCGTCCGCTGCGCGTCTGCGCTAACAGCGGTTCGGCTCGAGTGGAGATGGACATTGCTGGGCACCATTCGTTGCTGCAGAGAATGTTCATCAGTACGCGGCGCGTTGGATTGTTTGGAAAGGCAGTGAATTTTATCGAGCTCTTTGGCGAGGACAACGAGAGCGGCGACCGGCGATATGAAAAGATACTTCCAAAGTGACCCAACCGACGCGTCCATTGTGCGGCCGGGCATCGTTGGAAATATTCCGAACAGCATCTCATCGTTTCGGCTGCTCTCCGCGCCGGTTTTATTGGCGCTAGCTTTTCCTGGAACGTGTCATGCAGACGTGGCGGCATCTCTTCATGCTGGTTTCTCGATGACGGCTTAAACCTGCCCCCACGTCAGCGTGAATACGCCTTCCACGACACTGCCGACCACGCGCGGAGCATTTTATTTTACTTACATTCGTCTGTGCGACGCATGGAAGGAGAATGTTCGGAGATGCTCAGGACGGCTATTCTAGGAACACAACTGGGGAAGATATGCCGTTAAAACTTATGGCTATCTTGCGGTGCGTTGCCCTCTGTGCAGGGTCAGTCCTTGGGGGGGAAGCACCAGACCCTTCGTTTACACGAAAAATCCGGCTAGATCGCGACAACGCGTTTGGGTTTGTCTTCTTTTTGCCGAGTTCCGTCCATTCCGGGCACGGACCGACCGCCCTCGGAGTTGAACCCGAAGCGCCGTTTGCCGTTCATATCGCTTGATAGGGGAGAACGATTTCCGTAATGTGAGAGCCTCCGGTGTACGAGCCGGTGGCCGATCAGGAGGCAATAGCGCGCCGGCGCTACAACCGACGCGGGCCGAGCGTAACCTTTGCTCCCGAGAGAGTGCCACGCCGGTTGGAATGGAAGCGGACTTGTCGCGCTTCTCCCCAAGGAGGACATTATGCCGATCTACCTTGTGAGGTGGCCCGACCTCTCGGCGTCGTTTGTTCAAGCGGAAGGTGAAGCGCACCTCCTGGACGTTCTCGATCAAGTGGGGAACCCAGATGACTGCGAATGGTCCATTTACGATGGGCCGCTGTTTATCGATTTCCGGCTGCCTGTGGAATGGAGCGTCCAGGAGGATCGCCACCGGACTCCGGTCGCTCCAGAACAGGTAGTCCTTGAGGATGTGGGCCGGCTCGCGAGCGGCAATGTCGTGGAGGCGATAGAGCTATCTCTCGCCGGCGCCGATGATGGTTACGAAACCGGCGCGGAGGTACTTCGCCTGGCGTTTCCTAAGCTGCATGCACTGATTGAGAGGTGTTCCGAGACAGGTGGCGAGTTCGACGGCGAGGCAGCGCTTCCGGAAGCGGAGCTTCGACAGGCGCTGCATGCCGAACTCGAGCGATTCCTGCGAGGATCCTGGCGACGTGCCAAACTTGAAAAGAAAACCGACGCGATTTCCACGCTTGCGCGGGAGATGGACCTGTCGGTCGAACTCGCGCGTACCTACGAAGAGATCGCGCGGAACCAACAGAGCGGCGGCCGTGACGCGGAGAGGCCCCCGCAGGAGAAGCCGTCAACGACTCCACCGCTGTTCCGGATATCCAACCACCACACGCAGGACTGCGGGCAACCGCCCGCTATCGACGGTGACGGAACTGGCAAGTACGTCGGCTACTTTGCCAATCAGTACGGCGAACAGACGGTTTTCGTCTACGATTACCAGACCCACGAGGCCTCTGTGCGGATGGGTGAAACCGGTTGGGGCAAGGCTCACCGCGTCGTGGACGGCCGCACGGAGGGCATCATCCTCACCGAATCCGAAGCCACGTGGATTCGCGCCTGCTGGTTAGCAGCGGCCAACCGAGAATAGGCGCGAGCGAGGGTGAGTGGCGCCGGTGACTTTAATGGAAGAGGACTGGTCGTTGATCGTCTGACAACTGTCGCGCCGTACCGTCACGCCCCATGCGGTCGATGACTGCGTACTCGCAAAACATCGTTGCAATCAGTCCGAGGCCGGACCCGGCGGCATATGGCAGATTTCGACCGAAGGCGGCACCGAACCCATGTGGAATCCAAACGGACGGGAATTGTTCTACCGGAGCGGCAACAAGATGATGGCGTCGATGTGACGACACAGCCCACATTTTCCGCCGGTAAGCCCAAGATCCTCTTCGAGGGACGGTATCAGCCGACGCCCTCAGTTCAACCCAACTACTCCGTTTCTCCCGATGGCCAGCGCTTCCTGATATTGAAGCCTACCGAGGAAGCCTCAGCACCGGCGCAAATCAATGTTGTCTTGAACTGGTTGCGGATAGTCGAAATAAGCGCGGTGTGCCATCTACGCCCGCAAGGGCCGGAATGTCGCATAAATGCGCGTTGATCGGCAGAGGGGCGGCAGTCACCCACCAACCCATGCCACACCACCGTGCGTACGGGCCGGTACACGGCGGTTCGAGTTGGTTACACTTGGCGTCGTCGGCCTCCCGGCCGGCCGTGACATAACTTTCACGTAAATGCCGGCACCGGCCGTTATGGCTACTAATATTCCGATCGTAACAACGAGTTTCCGGATTCTTTTCCGGGCCATGGACTGTGCCTCAGAGCTGATTACGCGAATTGTTCGTCGCAGGTTCCCAAAAATTTTAGCCCGTCTGCTCCAGCTCTGGGATCGGGCCACCGGAATGCAGTCCACGGTTCCGCCTGAGCTGGCGAACTGATTACGATCGCTCAGACGGTTCAATAACGCCGCGATCGATGATCCTGCCGGTTTCGCTTATAGCTTGAAAAGTGATCCGTTCGTGCTCGGCCTCGATAAGCATAAAATGATTATCTTCGTCATAGCTTGCCGCACGAAAGTAACTCTTGAGATTTACGTCGCCGCGACGCGCGTCGCCACCCGCGCCGGTGACGAAGTAATGAATGCCCTGCTGCGGTATGGTGCGCTCATAGATGTGGTCGTGTCCTGAGAAAACGGCATTTACACCGTAGCGCACAAATAGCGGCTCCAACTTCCCGCGCAACTTAAGGTCTGATCCGTGCTTCTTGCCGGAGGAATAAATCGGATGATGAAAAACCGCCAGCTTCCAGCGGGCTGTCGAGCCCTTCAGTTGCTGGTCCAGCCAACCGATCTGCGCCGCGTCGCAATCGGTCGAGTCGAGCATGAAAAGATCCAACAATCCTTCGCTCTGTTTGACTGTGTAATAGTTTCGTCCACTCATGTTAAACAGCGGATATTGGCATTGATCCCGGCGCCCCTCCCGCACATCGTGATTACCCAATACCGCGTAGAAGCGCACCGGCTCCTTGAGCAGAGCTGCAAAAGGCTGTTCAAAATGTTTGGTGAAGTAACGAGCGCTGCCGTTGGGGTAGATGTTATCGCCAGCAGCAATTGCAAAATCAAATGGCGCACGCCGGTGCGCCTCGAACATTTGTTTGGCAATGCCGATCTGATCGCTGCCACCGGTTCCAAAATCGCCAACCACCGGGAAACGTAACAAAGTCTTCACCGGCCGGGCGCCAGATACAGCCCTCGTTGTAATCATTGTTCCGGCAGTGATCGCAGCTAGCGACAGCAACGCTTGCCGTCGAGTGATTTTTTCATTCATCGTTTAAGTTCTGATCCAAAAGCAAAATCTGCGGAAATGAAGTGGAAAATTAGAACACCGCCCGACGCGAGCAGCGTCGGGAAAAACGTCCAACAGCGACGTTATCAAGAATAGCCAGAGTTGCGCAATGGGTCGCACATCGCCAACCGGGGTGGCGCCCACTGTAAGCAAGGGTTGCCCGGCGGAGTCGGTTCTTGACGATAGCCATCGTGTTTCCCTTGCAACATCCATGTCGCCCTTCCAGTATTTTCAGCTGAAAAAACCGGAATTTGAAATGATTGGGGAGGAAAGAGAATGAGGAAAATCCATTGGAGTTCAATGCCGATTTTCACGGCATTGTGGTTTGCGTCGTAATGTCCGCTGGGTCTTACGCTCAGGAACCACGACAAAGGAAGCCAACGCCCAGCTTGGAATTGTGAGTGGGATCGGAACGCATGGCTCGTTCGGGGGCGGCATGGGGGTGGCTTAAACACAACTTCAGGGACAAGAGCCGGGTCGTGATGCCGCTTACCGCTCCGGTCTCGCAGCAGGTCAGGCCGATCGCGATCGCAACTTGCCGCGCAATACGCAAACGCCACGCTGGACAAGTGCGCAGGATCGCGACGACTACGAGGCCGGATATGATCGTGGTTATTCGAGCGAAGCGGCTGCTGGAGATATCAACAGCACCGGAAGCATTCACATCGGATCACAACATCACGTGGAATGCGCCTTCGAATGCCCGCGTCTTTCATCCTCTCCTTCGGGGAGAGAGCGGGGTGAGGGCCACAAGACTTTCATGGCCCGCAACCCACCAGGCGCGTTGCGCGCCGCCCGCTCCCAATGGGAGAGGGTGTTTAAACAACAGTTACTGCTGCCGCTGAAAGTTGTCGGTCTTTTCGGAGTTCTCAAGAAATCTGATGACTGCATTGCACACGCTACGCCAGAGAG
>WNGJ01009152.1_pt1 | contig 10547 bp, 6 predicted proteins | sample 5400611 | NCBI WGS metagenome assembly WNGJ01 (sample SAMN13153375, study PRJNA577476) | soil metagenome | isolation source: 40 cm soil or saprolite under Garry oak tree replicate 1 | place: USA:California | collected 2016-06-15
GCGCTCGCGGTGCTCGGTGAGCACCTGAAACGGCAGCTCACCCACCGTGAGCGTGATCAGCCCATCCGCGACGCTGCTGGTGCGCTCCAGGGTGACCGGGTGCCCGGCCGCGAGCGACCCGTGAAGCTTGGGCGCGCCCGCGGGCTCGACGCCCCACACCGTGGCGTCGCTCCCGGCCACCGCCAGGCCGCGCACCACGCCGGAGATCAAGCCGCCGCCGCCCACCGGGACCACCACGGTCTCCACGTCGGGAAGATCTTCGGCGATCTCCAGGCCCACCGTGGCCTGCCCGGCCACGACGTCGGGGTGGTCGAAGGGCGGGATCACCGCGAGCCCTTCGGCGGCCGCGAGCGCTTCGGCCTTGTGGTGGCGGTCGGCCGACGTGCGGCCCGCGAACACGACCTCGCCGCCCCACTTCTTGACGCCGGCGACCTTCACCGGGGGCGCGGTTTCGGGCATCACGATGACGGCGCGCACGCCGAACTTCTGGGCCGCGAAGGCGACGGCCTGGCCGTGATTGCCGCTGGAGTAGGTGATGACCCCGCGCCGGCGCGCGGCCTCGGGGAGCTTGCGAACGGCATTGTAGGCGCCGCGCAGCTTGAAGGCGCCGACGGGCTGCAGGTTCTCGAGCTTGAGCCAGGCGCCGAGCGCGTCCACGCGCTGGAGGGGCGTGCGGACGGCGATGCCGCGCAGCGCCACCGCGGCTTCCCGGACGGCCTCGGCGGGGATCACGCTACTTCTTGCCGCCGCCCTTCTTTACCGCCTTGGTCGCCTTCGCCGTCTTGGCTGTCTTGGATGCTTTGGGTTTCTTGGGCGTCTCGTCGTCGCCGCCGTTTTCCTCCTCGTCGTCTTCCTTGACGATGCGGGCCACGTCTACCACGAGGTCGCCCGGGGTCAGGTTCATGACCTTCACACCCTGGGTGTTGCGCCCGGTGACGCGGATGCCGTCCACAGGGACGCGGATCATGATCCCCTTTTTGGTGATCATCATCAGCTCGTCATCGGGCTGCACCTCCTTGAGCCCGACGATGGCGCCCGTCTTCTCGTTGCGCTTCAGGGTGATGATGCCGCGGCCGCCGCGGTGCTGGACGCGGTACTCGTCGAGCTCGGAGCGCTTGCCCATGCCCTTCTCGGTGACGGCGAGCAACGTCGCCGAGCGGCGGATCACCACCAGGTCCACCACCTGGTCCTTCTTGTCGAGCGCGATGCCCCAGACGCCCGTCGCCGTCCGTCCCATGTCGCGCACGTCCTGCTCGTGGAAGCGGATGCTCATCCCGTGCCGCGTGGCGAGCACGAGGTCGTTGCGGCCGTCGGTCACCTGCACGTCGATGAGCTCGTCGCCTTTCTCGATGTTGATCGCCCGGATGCCGACCGACCGCGGGTTCCCGAATTCGGAGAGCCGGGTCTTCTTCACGACGCCCTGCTTGGTGGCGAAGAACAGGAACTGATCCTCGGAGAACTCCCGCACCGGCACGAGCGAGGCGATGCGCTCGTCCGGCTTCATGGCGACGCAGTTCACCACGGGCTTGCCGCGCGCGGCGCGGGCGGCCTGGGGGATCTCGTGCACCTTGAGCCAGTAGCACTGCCCCTGCTGCGTGAAGAACATCACGTAGTCGTGGGTCGAGGCGATGAACAGGTGCTCGACCCAGTCGTCGTCTTTGGTGTGAGCGGAGATCACGCCCTTGCCGCCGCGGCGCTGGCGCCGGTAGGCCGTCGTCGGGAGACGCTTGATGTAGCCGGCGTGGGACATGGTGATCACCATGTCCTCCTCGGCGATCAGGTCCTCGATCGAGAACTCGCCCTGGTCGGCGACGATCTCGGTGCGCCGCTCGTCGCCGAAGCCGTGCGCCAGCTCGGCCAGCTCCTCCTTGAGGATCTTCATGCGGCGCGGCTTCGAGGCGAGGATCTCCTTGCACTCCTTGATGAACTTGCGGACCTCTTTCAGCTCCTCCTCGAGCTTGGTGACCTCGAGGGCGGTGAGCCGGGCGAGCCGCATGTTGAGGATTTCCGCCGACTGCTTCTCGGAGAGCTTGAAGCGCTTGCGCAGGGCCGCGTCGGCCGTCGGCGTGTCCTTCGACTTGCGGATGATGCGGATCACCTCGTCGATGTGGTCGACGGCGATCTTGAGGCCCTCGAGGATGTGGGCGCGGTCCTCGGCGCGCTGCAGGTCGAACTGCGTGCGGCGGGTGATGACGGTGTGACGGTGCTCGATGAACTGCTGCAGGATCTCGACGAGTGTGAGCTCCCGCGGCGCCCCGTCGACGAGCGCGAGCATGATCGCGCCGAACGTCGTCTGCATCGCCGTGTGCTTGTACAGCCCGTTCAGCACCACCGCCGGCACGGCGTCGCGCTTCAGCTCGATGACGACCCGGATCCCCTCCTTGTCTGATTCGTTGCGCAGGTCCGAGATGCCCTCGAGCTTCTTCGAGAGCACGAGGTCGCGGGTCTGCCCGATGACGCTCTCCGGCGACACCTGGTACGGGAACTCGGTGACGACGATCTGATGCCGTCCCGTGGACTCTTTCTCCTCGATCACCGCCCGGGCCCGCACGGCGATACGCCCGCGGCCCTTCTCGTAGACCTCCTTGATGCCCTGTTTCCCGTAGATGATCCCGCCCGTCGGGAAATCCGGCCCTTTGACGAACTTGCGCAGGTCCTTGACGGTCGCGGTGGGATGGTCGACGAGGTGGTTGATCGCCTCGACGACCTCCGCGAGGTTGTGCGGCGGGATATTGGTCGCCATCCCTACCGCGATGCCCGCCGAGCCGTTGACGATGAGGTTGGGGAGCCGCGACGGCAGCACGATCGGCTCCTGCAGGCGGCCATCGAAGTTGGGGACGAAGTCGACGGTGTTCTTCTCGATGTCCTCAAGCATCGCCATCGCGATGCGGGTCAGCCGGGCCTCGGTGTAGCGGTACGCCGCGGCGGAGTCGCCGTCGACCGAGCCGAAGTTCCCCTGGCCGTCGATCAGCGGGCAGCGCAGCGAGAAGGTCTGCACCATGCGGACGAGCGCGTCGTAAAGGGCGACGTCGCCGTGGGGATGGTACTTGCCGAGCACGTCGCCGACGACGGTGGCGCTCTTCTTGAACGGGCGGCCGGGGTGCAGCCCCAGCTCGTGCATCGCGTAGAGGATGCGGCGGTGGACGGGCTTCAAGCCGTCGCGCACGTCGGGCAGCGCGCGCGCGACGATCACGCTCATCGAGTAGTCGAGGAACGACTCCTTGAGCTCGTCTTCGATGAGCCTGGGGAGGATGCGCTCGCGGATCGGTGCGGTCATGAAAAACGGGTGTCGGGTGTCAGGTGTCGGGTGCCAGCTAAGTCAAGAAAAGATAAATACTTAGGATGGGAAAAGCAACGCCAAAACGACCCCTAAATGGGGATAGCAGCGGGACTTACAAACGTGGGATGTGGGGTGTGGGATGTGGGAGCCAAACGTTGACGATCCGTTGATGAACTTCGGCTACCATGCGAGTGCGGTGACTTGGGGCTCCGGGCGACGGCACCGGACCGACGAGCGAAGCGAATCAGATCATCAGGTTCGGACGGCGCCCGGCCCTCATTGTTCAGATCTCCACCGCGATCTTCCCGAGCTGCGCGCCTTGCTCCAGGCGCTCCAGCGCCGCGCGCGCCTCCGCGAGCGGGTACACGCGGTCCACCACGGGCCGCAGCTCCCCCCGTCCCAGCCGCCGCACGACCTCCGCATACTCGGCGAGGTTGCCCATCGTCGAGCCCATGATCGTCCAGTGATACCAGAACAGGCGCCGGAGATCGATCGAGGCCTTGGGACCTGACGTCGCGCCGCAGGTCACGAGCCGCCCGTTCCGCCCCAGGGCGCGCAGGGAGGCGTCCCACGTCGCGGCGCCGACATTCTCGACGACGACATCCACGCCCCGCTTGTTGGTGAGCGCGCGCACCTCCTGCGCGACGTTCTGGGTGCGATGATTCAGCGTCACGTCCGCGCCGAGGCGGCGCGCCTCCTGCAGTTTGGCATCGCTGGAGCTTGTCACGATGGTCTTCGCCCCCAGCAGCTTCGCGATCCGCATCGCCGCCAGCGACACCCCGCCCCCGATCCCCCACACCAGCACCGTCTCTCCCGCCTGCACGCGCGCGCGGGTCACGACCATCCGCCACGCGGTCAGCGTGACCAGCGAAAACGCCGCCGCCTCCGGCCAGGTGAGCGCCGGGTCGAGTGGCGGGAGCGGCGCGACGTTCTGCTCCGGCACGACGACGTATTCGGCCAGGGTGCCGGGCAGGTGCTCGCCGAGCAACCGGAAGTTGACGCAGAGTTGATGCTCCCCGGCCTGGCAGGCGTCGCAGCGGTAGTCGGCAATACCGGGGTTGATCAGCACGCGCTCGCCCGGCCGCGCCCGGGTGACGCCGGCGCCGACCGCGTCTACCAACCCCGCGCCGTCCGCCCCCATGATGTGCGGGAACCGGTACTCCGTGCCCGGGAGCCCCTGCGCCACGAACAGATCGAGGTGGTTCAGCGCCGCGGCCTGGACGGCGATCCGCACCTGACCCGGACCCGGAGGGCCGGGGTCGGGAACGTGCGTGACGGTGACGTCGGCGAGACCGCCCGTGGCGTTCAGGACGCAGGCGCGCATCGCGCCCGGCCTACGGCAGCGGCAGGAACGTCGGGGTGATCATCTGCTCGGGGCCGAGGGTGGGGATCGGCACCGCGGCGCCCGAGCCGACGGGCTGCACGTACACGCGATACGAAGGGTTGCGGCGGTTCTCCGGCTCGGCGTTGACCACCAGCGCGAGCAGGTCGCCGGCCGGCGCGACGGCGAACGACACCAGCGCCAGGTCCGTGCCCGAAAGGGCGGTGACCTGGCCCGTCGGCAGATCCGCTTTCATTACTTGTTGGACGGTGCGGCCGCCCTCCTGCCGCTCGACGAGGTACGCCAGGGTGCCGTCCTTCAGGAACCGCGGCTCGCTCTCCCGCCACTGCGGGCTGCGCGTGAACTGCCGCTGGTTGGACCCGTCGCGGTTCATCAGCCAGATGTCGTAATTCTTGTTGCGCAGCGAGACGTAGGCGATGGTGCGCCCGTCGGGCGACACCGCGGGCGCCAGGCTCACGGAGTCCTGCGTGATCTGCTTCACTCCCGTCCCATCCGCATTCATCGCGAAGATCTGGAGCTTCCCCCCGGTGCGCTGCGACTGGAACAGGATCGCCTGGCCGTCGGGCGTGAAGACCGGATGCCCGTCCAGCTGGGGATCGCTGGTGAGCCGTGTGACGTGGCTGCCGTCCGCGTCCATGGCGTAGATCTCGGCGTTGCCGTCGCGGTTGGAGACGAACGCGATGCGCGCGCCGTCTGGCGAGAACGCCGGGTCGATCTGCTGGCCGGTGTCGGCCGACAGCGGCCGCAGCTGCGACAAATTGGACCGCTCGATCGAGTAGAGGCGGAACTTCCCGCCCCGCGAGCTCGCGACGATGATTTCGCCCATGACGTACACGTCGGCGCCGGCGGTCTTGCCGCCCGGCGCCGTCGCGGTGATGCGCGCCCGGCCGTAGCCCTGCCCGGTGATTGTTCCGTCCTCGGCGACGGAGGCAACCTGCGCGTTGTCCGACGCCCAGCTCAGGCCGGACGCGGGGCCCAGCACGGCGCCCGAATCGTCGGCGAAGCTGGCGCGCAGCGTGCCCCGCTCGCCCGGCGCGAGCGCCAGCCGCGTCGCCGCGAGCTTCAGCGACCCCGCGATCACGTTCACGGTCCAGGTCACCTGCAGCCCCTGCCCCGGCCCCTTCGCCACCAGCTGCGTGCGCCCGAGCCGGCGGGCGGTCAGCGTCCCGGTCGCGGGATCGAAGGCCGCGACCGACGAGTCGCTCAAACCCCACGTCACGCGGGCCTCGGGCACGGGCGTGTTGTCACCCGCGAGCGGCGTCGCCTGGAACCGCGCCGTCGCCGTGACCGGTACCGCGACCTCCGCGCCCGCGCGCGGCAACACCGCGAACGCCTCGACCGCCCGGTGCACGCGGATCTCCAGCGTCTTGGTCTGCAGGAGGCCTGCGACGGTGAGCGTCGCCGCTCCCGGCCCGACGGCCCGCACCACGCCGACGAGGTTGACCTGGAAAACGCCGGGGTTGTTGGACTGCCAGCTCAGGGCCAGAGGTCTCACGAGACGGCCATTCTGCGTGGGGACGATGAGGTGCAGGGTGTCCAGCTCGCCGGGGGCGAGGATCAACGGCCCCGGCTCCTGAATCGCGACCTCCGCCGCCTGGACCACGACCGGTGCCGTCGCGGTCAGCGTGCCGCTCGACATCTGCACCGTGCCCTGTCCCTGGGCGAGCGCCACGATATTGCCGTTTTGGTCCACGCTGGCGATGTCCTCGCGCAGGGACTTCCAGACGACGCGCACCGGCGCCGCGGGCGAGCCATCTTCCCGCAACGCGCGCGGCGAGGCGCGCGTGTTCTCCGACGGCAGCAGGTAGATGACCGCGGGGTCGATCTTGAGCGCCGCCGCCGGGCCGGAGCCGGCCGGCTGGCCCGCGAAGGGATCCGTCCCCGGCTCGACCGGCGGACCGGTGGGCGGTCCGGTCGGCGGCCCCACCGGCGGCTGGCCGCCCCCGCTTGAGCCGGTCACTTGCACCACCGCCTGGCCGCGTCGCGTGCCCACGCGCGCCTCGACGATCGCCACGCCCGAGGCGACGCCGGTCACGGTGCCGCTGTTGTCGACTTTGGCCACGTTGACGTTGTTGGAGGTCCAGATGGGACGGACGGTGGGGATCACGTTGCCGACGCGGTCGAACGCCGTGGCGAGGAGCCCCAGGCGCTCTCCCACCTTGATGGTGACGGAGGGCGGAGCGACCTGAACCTCGGTGACGTTCTGGGCGAGCGCGGCGCCCGGCAGGCACACCAGCAGGGCCGTGGGGACCGCGCGCAGCAATCGCGCGCTCATGGCAGGGCGAACGTAAGTCCCGCTAAGTGACGTTGTCAAGCGAAGTTGTCACCGCTGACGCGTGATGCGGATCGTTTTCCCAACATAGCCGTCGACCGCATCGCCGCCCGGTGGGAACTCCATGATCACTTCCTTGATACCCGCCGGCGTCCGCACCGGCACGCGGTAGGTCGTTCCGGCGAGCCCCTCGACGTCGAGCACCAGCGTGTCGCCGGCGAGCCGCTCGCCGCGCAGCTTCAGCGCCCGCGAACGGTCACCGCGCGCGGGCCGGGGCGCATCGAGCAGCACTTCCCATCCCGGCGTGTGGCGCACCACGATCTCCGTGCGTTCGCTGAGCGGGACGGTGCAGTCCACGTGGACGTCCGGTCCGGGAGTTCGCACGCCACAGGCCGCCGGTTCCCCGTTGACGGCGACGGCGCGTAACGTCACCCCGAGCGGTAGCGAGGGGGAGAACTCCAGCGTGTCCACGCCGCGACCGCTCGTGCGCTCGAGCGTCGCGACAAACGTCTCCCGGGTGCGCACGAGCCGCGCGGTGTAGCACCCCGACCCCGCCGGCAGCCGCTCCACCGTCACCGAGTCCCAGGTGGGCGGGAGATGCGGCGCGAGCCGCACGCGGCCGGCCGGGACATCAGCCTCCCAGCCGAGCAGCCCCCGCACCAGCGGCGTGAGCAGCATCGACGTCGCGAAGAATTGCTGCGGCACGGCGGTCTCGAGCGGCTCGTACGCGCTGCCCGAGAACACTTCAGGGTTGGCGCCCAGGCCCCAGAGGAACCCCGTGCGTGCGACCGCGGCGGTCGCCGCCCACCCCATCGCGGCGTGGTGGGAGCGGAACAGGCCCAGCGCGTCGAACCCGGTCACGAAGGGCCACACCGTCCCGTTGTTGTAGTGCAGCGGATCGAACAGCGGGGATGACGGCGCGAGAGTACGCGCGCCCCAGTCGGTCGTGATGCCCGCCCCGGCGAGCGACGCGGCCGTCGCCTGGCCGCGCTCCCCGTCGAACAAGCCGAAGGCCAGGCCGGTGGCCGGCCACACCGTGAGCTCGCCCGACAGCTTGTCGCCCTCGAGCAGCGCGAACGCATAGCGACGCTCGTTAGGAAGCCAGAGCTTGCCCTGCAGCGTGGCGAGGGCGCGGTCGTGCAGCCGCCGCGCCTCGTCGGCCACACGGGGCTCACGCATCGCCACGGCCATGCGGGGGAACACTTCCAGCGCCTTCACCCACACCGCCGCCATGTACACGTCCGACTTGAGCCCCTCTTGCAGGTCCCCGACCTCAATCGCGCCCGCCCCCGCGCGGGCGTTGTCCATCAGGCCGTCGCCGTCGGCGTCCGTCGCTTTGGCCCAGTCGTAGGCGCGGCGCAGGTTGGGCCACAACCGGCGGATCGTCGCCGTGTCGCCTGACGCCTCCCAGTACTCCGCGAGCGCGAGGATCCAGAAGGGCGTCGTGTCGCCATGGTAGAACGCGTAGGGGTAATCCTCGAACCAGCGGATGCGGGCCGCCCCCTGCGAGATCTCGTGCGGGATCTTGCCGAGGTTGGGCGCCGCCTGGCCCTGATACCTGGCGAAAAAGGCGAGCCCGTCCCGCGCCACTCCCCAGAGTCCCACGGAGCTCATCGCGAAGGAGTTGATCGCGGCGTCGCCGCCGAAGTACCACCCGAACCCCGGTCGCGTGCTCGTCGGGCCCGATGGGCCGAAGCCCGCGACGAGCCCGCACCCCAGGTCGGGGTTGCAGGCGAGCGCCGCGTCGAGGTTGAGCTCGGCCCAGCGCACGGCGAGATCGAGCTCCGGGTCGGGGGAATGCACCACCACGGTGGAGTCCAGCACCGCCTGTGCGTGGGACGCGCGCCCGGCGTAGAGTCGCTCCGCGTCCCGCAGGACGCGGCGGTAAATCGCGCGCACGGAGTCGCGGGGGGCGACTGCCCCGACCATGACGATGGGAATGCCCGCCGCGCGCACTTCCGTGAGCCGCCCGGCGGGCTCGCCGGGCCGCGGCATGGCCACCGGTCCCCCCTCCTGGTCGCCGACGGCGACCCGAAGAAGCCGTTCACCTGGCGCCGGCTCTCCGAGAGCACGAACGCCTTTTCGGCGTCGTCCCAGGCGACGTACTGCCCCCCCAGCGCCGCGGGCCAGGCGTACTGGAGGTCGGGCCGGAACTGGGCGATGATCTCGAGGGGCCGCACCGCCTCGACCTCCAGCACCGCGACGACGGCCGGCTCGTCCAGCGGCGCGAACAGCCGCTCGCGCACGGTGAAAGCGGGGTGCGCGTAGACGATGGTGACGCCGGCGGGGGTGACCTCCACACGCCGGGCGATGTCCCGGCCGGCGATCGGTTGGTCGTACAGCGGCGTCTTGAACCTGAGCTCGAACCCGTGGAGGAGCTTCAGCGGCCACGCCCAGGCCTCGAACGTTCCCGTTTCGGTGCCGATCAAGGCGCTGCGCCGACCCGTCACGCTGGTGTAGCCCGCGGGGCGGGCCGGGCCCGCGAGCGCTTCGGCGAACTCCCGCCACGGCAACGAGATGGGACGCGGCGCGCCTTGCGCGGCGAGGGCCGCCGGCGCCAGCATCCAGGCCCAGAAATGGGTGCGCATCATCACTTGCGGAGGGAAGTGAGCGGGATAAGCTATAGGCCACGCCCTGACACTACCAGCGGAGGAGAGATCCGATGCTCGAGCATGTGGAGGTGACGGAAAGCGGCTGGTCCGGCCCGGGAATGTCGGAGCCCATGTTCCCGCCGATGCCTCCTGCGCCGCCAAGTCCGGCCCCGATGCGGCCGATAGGCGAGCCGATGGGCGCCCCAAAGCCCAAGCCCGCCGCGCGCAAGAAGGCGAAGAAGAAAGCGAAGAAGCGGAAGGCCGCGCGCCCGAAAGCCAAGAAAAAGGCGAAGCGGGCGAAGGGCCGGAAGAAGGCGTCGCGCCGTAAGCGCCGCTAGCACACCTCGACGACGATTCGCGGGAGCGTTTGCCGGATGGCGAGAGCCATCTCGCGCGGGCGCTCCCGCGGCACGTTCCGGGGTTGCGGCGGCCATCATGAACGGTACGTTGGGGCGACTTGCAAACTGACGAGGCGCGGCGTGCGCGGTGTGTGGTGCATGGTGGCAATCGGCGTGGCGGCGTGCGCGGCGCCTAAAATCCCGCTCGGCGATCCGCAGGCGGAGATCGCCGCGATGCTACGTCGTTCGGCGGCGGACTGGAACCGCGGCGACCTCGAGGGCTTCATGGGCGACTACGCCCGTGACTCGCTCACCAGCTACATGAGCGGCGGCCACGTGCAGTACGGCTGGCAGGCGCTCCACGACCGCTATCAGGCCGTCTACTTCGCGTCCGGCAAGCACCGCGACTCGCTCGCGTTCGAGGAGCTGCACGTGCGGCCGCTGACGCTGGACCTGGCGCTCGCCACCGCGCGCTTCGCGCTGCGGCGCGGCGACGCGGTGACCGCGAGCGGCCCGTTCACGTTGCTGCTGCAAAAGCGCGGCGACCGCTGGCAGATTCTGCACGACCACACGAGCGCGGATCCGAAACCGTGACCTCTGCCTTCGCAGTGATACGGCCATACGGCCGTACGGCCATACGGCGGTACGGCCTCTTGGCCGTATGGGCCGTCGCGGTGCTGACCGCGTGCGCGCCGTCCGGGAAGGGCGTCGTGGCGCTCGAGGG
>WNGJ01017632.1_pt1 | contig 10547 bp, 15 predicted proteins | sample 5400611 | NCBI WGS metagenome assembly WNGJ01 (sample SAMN13153375, study PRJNA577476) | soil metagenome | isolation source: 40 cm soil or saprolite under Garry oak tree replicate 1 | place: USA:California | collected 2016-06-15
CGCGGCCGAGCCCGCTCTGGCGGGCGTGGCGGCGCGCGGCTAGAGCGTTTTCAAGCGAAGTGGAGATCGGTTCGCGTCAAGAAAACGCGTCAAATCAAGAATCAGAGCCCTGTTTCGTTTCTATCGAAACGGAAAAACCTCTAGGCTTTTCTTCCATCCGCCGATCCCTCCCAGAATCATGGAACGCCAAGATGCCGAGCTTTCATAACGGCGCCGTTGAAATTGCCTATCTCGACGAAGGCGAGGGCGATCCGATCCTGCTGGTGCACGGCTTCGCGTCGACCAAGAATGTGAACTGGGTTTATCCGACCTGGGTTTCCGAACTGAAAAAGAACGGCCGCCGCGTCATCGCATTCGACAATCGCGGCCACGGCGATTCCGCAAAACTCTACGACGCGGAAGCCTATGAGATCGGCACCATGGCCGGCGATATCAGTGCGCTGATGGATCATCTGGCGATCGAACGCGCCGACGTGATGGGCTATTCGCTCGGCGCGCGGATGACCGCCGTTCTCGCGCAGCGTCAGCCGCAGCGGCTGCGGTCGGCGATCTTCGGCGGTATCGGGATCGGCCTGATCGAGGGCGGCGGTCCCGGCGAGAACGTCGCGGCAGCGCTGGAGGCGCCGTCGCTCGACGACGTGACCGATCCGGTGGGGCGGACGTTCCGCGCGTTCGCGGACCAGACCCGTTCCGATCGCCTGGCGCTCGCGGCCTGCCTGCGCGGCTCGCGCCGGTTGATGACACGCGAGGATGCGGCTGGCATCACCGTGCCCGCGCTGATCGCGGTCGGCACGTCTGACGAAATCGCGGGCTCGGCCGCGGCCCTTGGCAAAATCATTCCGGGCGCCGAAGTGCTGGACATTCCCAACCGCGACCACATGCGGGCGGTCGGCGACAAGATCTACAAGACCGGCGTGCTGGAGTTTTTGTCCCGACGCCCCTGATCGTCGGCTTGAAATCCCGGGAATCCCGACCACCTTGAGTGGACGCCTTAGGCCAAAGCGGATCTCGGCCGGTATGAAGAAAACGTGCCGCTTCAACGTTTTAACAGTACCTTCGAAGCTAAAAACCGAGGTGGGTTTCGGCCTGTGGCCGCCCTAGGACAGCCGTACGTCCATCGTGCTATAATGCCCGATGAAACCATCCAATTTGCGAGAGCAGCCCATGGCAATGCATCAGATCAATCCGCAGGGTGCGAAACTGGCGGCGCTCGATCCGATCTGGGATCGCGTGCGCGGCGAGGCGGAAGATATCGTTCGCCGGGAGCCGGAGCTCGCCTCGTTTATCTATTCGACCGTGCTGCATCACGATCGTCTGGAGGCCTCGGTGGTGCATCGCATCTCCGAGCGGCTGGATCATTCGGCGCTGTCGGGCGATTTGATCCGCCAGACTTTCGATGAAGCGCTGCGCGACGAGCCGGATATCGGCAATGCCTTCCGCGCCGACATGGTGGCCGTCTATGATCGCGATCCCGCCACCTCGCGTTTCATCGACCCGCTACTCTATTTCAAAGGCTTCCATGCGCTGCAGACCCACCGGCTGGCGCACTGGCTCTATCAAAAAGGCCGCAAGGATTTCGCGTTTTATCTGCAGAGCCGTTCGTCGGCGGTATTCCAGACCGACATCAATCCGGCAGCGCGGATCGGCCGCGGTATCTTCCTCGATCATGCCACCGGCTTTGTGTGCGGCGAGACCGCTGTGATCGAGGACGATGTCTCGATCCTGCACGGCGTTACGCTGGGCGGCACTGGCAAGGAGAACGAGGATCGCCATCCGAAAATCCGCCATGGCGTGCTGATCGGCGCCGGCGCCAAGATTCTCGGCAATATCGAGGTCGGCCACTGCGCCCGCATCGCCGCGGGCTCCGTGGTGGTGAAGCCGGTGCCGCATAACGTCACCGTCGCGGGGGTTCCCGCCAAGATCGTCGGCGAGGCCGGCTGCGCCGAGCCGTCACGCACCATGGACCAGATGATCAACGCGATCGGCCTTTAGATTTCTTACAGCCTGTCCCGCAAAAGCGCCCGCCCTCGGACGTGATCCAAGGGGTTTTGCGATCGGACGATGCCCAAGTGACAAAATAGCCGTTTGAACCGGGTGTACGTTTTCTCCAAGTTGGGCTAGCAGTTCGCTTCGTCCCATCCTAAAACTTCGCAAAACCTAATCGTATTGGAGACCGCCGTGGACGTTCAGGAAGTCAGGAAACTCGACGCCTACCTTAAACGCCTGTTCGGCAACCCCAGGATTCGCGTGGTGCCGCGGCCGAAAAAGGATGATTCGGCGGAGGTGTATATCGGCGAGGAATTCATCGGCGTGCTGTTCGTCGACGACGAAGACGACGACCGCTCGTTTCAGTTCCAGATGGCGATCCTCGAAGACGACCTGGTCGAGCAGGAGTGAGGTTTTAGCTAGCGTCACCATTCGAGAAAATTTTCCGAACTCCGTGGGCGAGCCTGCCAATTCGGGGAGTCTCTACTTCACTCCGGTATCCCGGCTTGGCGTAGACCTCCCACGTAAAGCTCCAGTTGGTCGGGACTCCTGACATAGAAGAGCCGCTTGAGCGCGAAGCTGCAGGAAAAATCCGGCGTACGCTGCAGCAATTCGTTCGTTGCCGCATGCAAGTCTTCCAGACGATCCAAGTGCCCGAGGGCCGAGACGCGGTGTGCGAAAGCCCAATAATGCGCATTCGGCACCCGCGTGGCTCTCTGCGCCCAATCTGAGGCCAGCTCAAACTCCTGCGCAAAGATGTGCGCGAGGGCACGATAAGCGTAGAACGCCCAACGCAGCGGATCATACGGGCTGAGCTCGATTGCTCTTTGAAAATGGGGAATCGCTTCGGTGGTGCGCCCCCTCGTAGGCAAGCGAATCCCCGAGACCGCAAGACGGCGAGACAGGGGTTCAACTCGACCGCCGTTTCAAGTTCGGCCAGCGCGTCTCTATATGCCTTCGTCGCCAGCAGCGCGCTCCCGTACATGAACCGGATCAATCCATCCTGGTCGTCGGCCGGCTGGCGGAAAGCGGCCTGACCAACTGCGTGTTGATTGAAGCAAATGCTTACGACCTTGCAAACGTGGTCCGCGATCGCGTCGACATCGTGTTTCTCGCAAACGCATTCCACGGGGTACCGGACAAGCCACGCCTTGCAGGCGCCGTGCACGATGTTCTGAAACCAGGCGGGCTGTTTGCCATCGTGAATTGGCATGCTCGACCACGTGAGGAAACGATAGTTCTGGGGCAGCCGAGAGGGCCAGCGAAAGAATTGCGGATAACCCCCGAAGAAACGATAGCAATCATGCGGTCGAGCGGACTCGCATTTCAGGGTCAAATCGAGGTCCCACCCTATCATTACGCCGCGGTGTTCAAGCGCAGGAGCAAGGGCGCGGCTCCTCAATATGACGGTTCTACTTCGGCCCGTGCAACTGCAGCGTCAACCGGTCCATCGCATTGGCGACGTCGCGCCACTGCGCAAGCCAGCTCCTTGGAAAGCGGAACGTCAGGTCGGCACCGTCGATGCGGCGGTCGCTCAGGCACATACCGGGGGTCGCGGCATCGCGCGAACAGCGGGCGCTGAGGCTTGGTGTCGTCGCCAGGAGCAGGTCTTCATTGCCGTAGGGCGTGCCCTCGCGAAAGGCGCGCGTCGTCAGGCCGTCCTGTGCCGGCTGTGCGGCCTGCTCGAGGTAACGCGGGTAGATCGTTCGCACGCGGGTATCCGGCGCCAGCGTGTCATGATGTGCCGCTATCGACAGGAAGAGCCGGTCGATCGGCTGTACCTTTTCCTCCACGGTATCGGCGCTGACATGCTTCGGGGCACCGGGAGCCTCGAGTGAAGGGAAGCCGAAGCCGAGATCGATGCGCTCCTGCGGTCCGGAGTGGCGCTGGATCTTCATGCGAATGGCCGTGGTCGGCACATTGAACAGCGTTCCTCCGATGCTCACCGGCAGCCGCGCCGGATCGCTTGACGCATCCGGTCCCCAGGTCGGCCACAGCAGATAGGCGATCAGCGCGATGGCGCCGACCGCGATGGCGCTCGCCAGCAAGACCGGAATTATGTGGTCGCGGCTATAGCCGCGCGAACGATGTGCGAGGTGCTGGGCGGTCGAAAAGAAGGTCATGACAGGAGCATCGTCTATTGGCATCCGGAAGGCCGCCCGAATCACTTCCGAATATGCCATGCGCGATCGGATTTCCGCACGCTTTCGCGCAATCAAGGTGGCACACGAACCACGGGCAGGATGCGGGTTCCGCCCTACCGTTAACCCTCGCTTAAGAAGCGCATGGACCGGCTCAACGCCAACCGGGCAGCCAAGCCGTGTTTGCCAGAGAACGATCAGTGCGACCTATCGTTATGTCCGACTGGTGCGGTACCGGCGATCTCCGACGGGAATATGCTTTCGTATATCGCGCGGGCCTCTTGAATAAGGCGGGCCACCCGCTCGGGGTCAGGCTTCTTCGGGATGAATTGTATGATTTCGCCCATTTGCTCTCCAAGGCAGGAAACCCGGAGGAGACATTCCCCCTGTGACCGCCAGCGTCAGCGATGCGAATATCGTGCCACGCAGTCTAAAATATTCTGCGAATTTGCCATGTGCGGTCGGAATTCCCTACGTTTTCGCGCAATCGAAGCTGGCGTGGGCGCTTGCAGGACGGCGGTTCCGAAGGCCTGCCATTAACCTTTCCTTAAGGATAGAGTGGCGGCCGCCGGCCGATTTTGCGAAGCAGGGCGGGTTCCCATGAGTAGCGGAAGATTTCCGATGTCGCCTGACGCGTTGAATTCCCTGTTCTCGCTTTGCATCGGCTTTGCCCTGGCTGGCGCGCTTGCCAGCGGATATCAGGCGCTGGTGCAGCGGCCTGCGGGGTTTGGGATGCTGCAGCAGGGCGTGGCGCCGAAGACCTTCGCGGCGGTGCCGTTCCTGGTGTTTGCGGCGCCCTTCATCATCATGCGCAATACGCTTCGCGGCGCCAAGATCGAACGCCGCCGCGTCGAATTCGTGATGATGGCGACCGTGCTGTCCGGGTTCTGGAGCCTGATGTCGGGCACCTTCTTCGTGATGACGCTGCGCGCCGCCGGGGTGCTGGCCTGAGGCAACCGGCTATGCCAAAGTCTCCCTGAACAGGAGATTGATCAGGGCATGGCGATCTACGAACTCGATGGGCAGGCGCCGGAACTTCCCTCGGACGGCAACTATTTCATCGCCGACACTGCCACGGTGATCGGCAAGGTGCGCTTGCACCATTCAGCCAGCGTGTGGTTCGGCGCGGTGTTGCGCGGTGACAATGAGTGGATCGAGATCGGTGAAAATTCCAATGTGCAGGACAATTCGACCTGTCACACCGACATGGGCTTCCCGCTGACCATCGGAAAGAATTGCACGGTGGGTCACAACGTCATCCTGCATGGCTGCACGCTGGAGGACGGCGCGCTGGTCGGGATGGGCTCGATCGTGATGAACGGCGCGCGGATCGGCCGTGGCAGCATCGTCGGGGCGGGATCGGTGATCACGGAAGGCAAGCAGTTTCCCGAGCACTCGCTGATCATTGGATCGCCGGCCCGGGTAGTCCGCACCCTTGACCCGGCGCAGGTCGCGAAAATGGGAAGCGCTGCAAAGTTCTATGTCGGCAACGGCCCGCGATTCAAGAAGGGCCTGAAGAGGATTGGCTGACGCCCAAAGCTGAAGCCAAAGCCGCGCGCGCATCAGCCGCTGCTTGATCTGACAAGACGTACTCGAGGCGATGCGCGCCGGAATTCGGACAGGCCGGCCGGAATCGTGTCGGTCAAAATCGCCTTCAGGCGCATCGCTGCGGGCGTCAGGGGCCGGCCGCGATCGTAAAGCGAGAGATCGATCGGCGGCAATTTCGGAAGCTTGTGGGATTTGCCAAGCACGGTGAGCCAGTCCGGCAGATGGACCGTGGTTCTCGGACTTATCCCAAGGCCCGCCTCGACCGCCGCCCAGAGACCGGCCAGGCTTGGACTGGTGAAGGCGATCCGCCAGGGAATTCCAGCCGCATCGAGCGCTGCGATGCCGGCCGTGCGGAAAACACAGGGCGCCTCGAACACAACCAGCGGCACCGGCTCAGCCGGATCCCAGGCATGTTCGGCGCTTCCGATCCAGACCATCGGCAGGGTCGCCAGCCGCTGCGCGGCCTGATGCTGACCATCGCTGAAGAACATCGCCAGATCGAGCCGGCCCTTTTCCAGGCGCTCGAGCAGCACGGTGTTTCGGTCGACGCTGGCCTCGACGCGGATCAGCGGATGAGCCCGCTTGAACTGTCCGAGCGCCGCCGGCAGCCAGGTCTCGGCAAAATCGCTCGGCAAACCAAACCGCACCACGCCTTCAAGACCGGCACCGCGTAATGCCGCGACCGCTTCGTCGTTGAGCGCCAGCATTCGCCGGGCGTATTTGAGAAGTAGCTCCCCGGGCTCGGTCAGCGCCAGGCCGCGCCCCTGCTTGCGGAACAGGCGCTGTCCAATCTTCTCTTCCAGCTTGCGCATCTGCTGACTGACGGCCGATTGCGAACGACCGACCTGTTCAGCCGCGCGATTCATGCCCCCGAGATCTTCCGCGCTCACCAATGTGCGGAGAAAATCGAGATCCAGATTGGCCGTCACAACAGTTCGTTTTTTCTGAACCATAACTTCAGATATATGCGTTTTTCTTTATTATAGGAAGAGCCCATATTGGCTGGGACCGCACCGTCGGCCGGCAGATTTGGAGGAACCCCTATGCCTTTCGTTCGTATAACCGCTTCTGGAGCCGCGCTCGCGTCCGAGCAGGTTTCGCTTCTCTGCAGCGAGGTGACGGAACTGATGGCTTGTGTTCTCGGCAAGCGCCCCGATCTCACCAGCGTGCTGGTGGAGCAAGTGGCCAGGGCCGGCTGGGCGATCGGCGGCTCGCCGGTCAAGGCCGCCGTCCATGTCGATGCGACAATCACCGCCGGCACCAATTCGCCCGCCGAAAGGAAGGTCGGCTGCTGGCCGTCTAACGCGCTGCGTCGCGGCGCCTATGGCCTGACAAGGAGACAATCCATGCCACTCGCTCGCATTGAACTCGCTCAAGGCAAATCGGTGGAATACCGCAAGACCATCGGGGAGGTCGTCTATGACGCCATGGTCGAGACCCTCAAAGTCCCAAAGGACGATCGTTTCCAGATCATCGCGGAACATGCCGGCGACAATTTCATTGTCGATCCCAATTATCTGGGTATCCAGAGATCGAAGGATTGCGTGATCGTTCAGGTGACGCTCAACGAAGGCCGAACCGTTGATCAAAAACGCGCCTTCTACAAGGCCGTTGCGGCGGGGTTGCAGCAACGCCTGAATCTCCGGCCGCAGGACGTCTTCATCAATCTTGTCGAGGTGAAGAAGGAAAACTGGTCGTTCGGTAACGGGGAGGCGCAATACGCCTCATAGATGCAGCCGTGCGTTGCTTTTTGCGCAGGACCTTAGGCACGCGGTTTGCTTAGTGCAACTCATGATGACGATGATGACAGTACCTCAGATGACGTTGATGTTCTTGGGCACGGTCGTTTCCCTCGGCGTGGCATTTGTCTGGATGTTCTGGGAATTGCAGAAGCCAGCGCAACTCCCGCGCCGGAACGGTCGCTTCGAGCGGAACTGACGGGGGGCTGCTCAAGTCCCCTCGGATTCGTTGGCCTGGATTTCGCCGCTGGCTTCTTCGTGGCCGGCGGCCCAGAGCGAATGCTCCTCGCTGCCGTCCCGATACGGATTGGCCTGTGCGGGAATGCTCTTGCGCGCGGCGCGTTGGCCTTGCTCGAATGGATCGCGATCGGTGGTCATGATTTTGCTTTCCTCGAGGGGCCCGGTTTCTCGGATTGCTTCGACAGCGATGCGCTCTTGCGAAGCGCGTCCTTCAGGTCGACGGGAATGCCGTGTTTTCTGAGCAGATCGGCGAATGCCTCGTCCGCGAGTTCCTGAAGCGTCGCCATCCGGTCACGTCCAAGCTGCTTCAGCTTGTCGAAGGTGTCGTCGTCGAACTCGATCAGCTTGCGCACGACCGGGGCTGCCTCCTGCGGCGCGAACAGATACCGACTTAATCGCGCAGGCTGGAAATCGTTCCTGTGCGGAACGAGCGTCAGCCGTTGTCGTTGAATAATAAAAAGGAGATTTCCTGATGGCAAAAATACCCGCAACAGCGTCGATCGCCGCAATCATAATTCTCGTTGGTACGTTCGGCGCGTTCGCGCAGGGCGCCGGCGGTTCTTCGGCTGGCGGCGGCAGCGCCGCAGGTTCTTCGAGCGCCGGGGCGCCCGGCGCTGGAACGGCCGGCGCAAGCGGCGTATCCTCCAGTCCCGCCAATGCCGGCGGTGTCAACAACTCCGGCAATGGCAATTCCACAACAGTTGCGCCGCCTCCGCCACCCGGCACCAACAGCGCCGGTACCGCAAATTCGTCGGGAGTCCCGGGCACGGTGGGATCATCAAAATCAAAGACGAACGGCGATGATGATGCGGCGATCCATGCCGATGACCAGGCCATCGATCGCAAGCTGAAGAGCATCTGCCGCGGCTGCTAACTCCCGATCAGCCGCGCCGCACGCTTTGCTCGCTTCCGGTCGCGGAGATTTGAGCGGGATTCCCGGCATGCACTGCAAACTCGTCCTAAATGTTTGAAACGTTACGACCCTGAAAGAGTCATGACTTTCGGGAGTGATTTATAATGGAGGGACACAGTCATGTTGCGTAAAACGATGATCGCCTTATTCACAATTGCCTCGGTCGGCCTGCTTGCGCCAAACGTCGCGTCGGCGCGGGGAGGCTTTGGAGGCGGCGGTGGTTTCCATGGCGGTGGCGGTGGCGGAGGCTTCCACGGTGGATTTGGAGGCGGCGGCTTTCATGGCGGCGCGATGGGCGGCGGCGGTTTCCGGGCAGCCGCCATTGGGGGCGGCGGCTTCCATTCGGCTGCGATCGGCGGCGGTGGTTTCCGCTCAGCCGCGATCGGCGCCCCCGGATTCCGCAGCGGAGCTTTCGCCGGCAGCGGTTTCCACGGCGGCCGTTTTCATCACGGCTTCCGCCGCGGGTTCCCGCTGGCCGCGTTTGCCGCGGGAGTAGGATTCGGCCTCGCCGACCCCTATTATTATTATGATGGCTACGATCCGTACTACGCAGCCTATGACGATTCCTATTATGACGACGGCGGCTGCTACGTCGTGCAGCGGCGCACATGGACGCCATACGGCTGGCGTCTTCGCCCCATCCAGGTCTGCAACTGATCCTGCCGTCGTTCTCGACGGCGTCCTGGGGTGAAGTTGATGCGGCTCCGGTGTTCTGCACCGGGGCCGTTCGACGTCCAAGGTCCGCACTTTGATCGCGAGCGTGCCGGTCAGCCCAGCACTTTGTACTTCTTGAACCAGGCCTGCATCTGGCCCCATGCATCCTGGGCGGCTTCCTTGCGGTAACTCGCGCGGTAATCGGCATGGAATCCGTGCGGGGCGCCCGGATAGATCTTGAACTCAGCGGTCTTCTTGGCTTCCGCAAGCGCCGCCTTTAGCGCCTCGACCGTCGCCACGGGAATGCCGGTGTCCGCCTCGCCATACAGGCCGAGCACCGGCGCCTTCATCTCGGGCGCCAATTGGGTCGGGCTCTTGGGCCAGACCGGATTCGGCGGATCGACCGGCGGGCCATAGAACGCGACGCCGGCCTTCAATGCGCCTGAGTGCGCGGCATATTCCCAGACCGTCCGTCCGCCGCGGCAGAAACCGATGATGCCGAGCCGGTCGGTGTCGCCACCTTGCGACTTGGCCCAGGCAACAGTGCTGTCGAGATCGGACAATAGCTCCGCGTCGGGCTTGGCATTCACGATCGGCAGCAATTGCGGGATGTCGGTAACCTTGGTGAGATCGACGCCCTTGCGGAAATAATAGTCGGGCGCGACGGCGAACGCGCCAAGCTTGGCGAGGCGCCGCGTCACATCCTTGATATATTCGTGCAGGCCGAAAATTTCCATCGCGACCAGCACCACCGGTGGATTGCTGACGCCGTTCGGCCGCGCGAAATAGCCGGGCATTGCACCGTCGGCCACCTTTATCTTGGTGTCGCCGGCGGTCAGGCCGGCGGTGTCGGTCTTGATGACATCGGCGCGCACAGGACCTGCGGCCAGCGTATAGCCCGCCGTTACGGCGGCGGTCGCGGTCATGAAACCACGCCGCGAAAACGGCGCGGTCTTTGTCAATCCGATAACATCGGAGGTCAGCATCGGTTCGGCGCTCATCGTGGAATTCCCCCGGGGCTGGTGTGGCGGTTCAGGCCTGCGCGTCCTGCAGCGGGTCCGTTTTGGAGCGGTTCGGGATCAAAACCGCACTGGAATCATGGATTTCCAAATGCTTTCGAATCCGCGATCGCAGGAAAACAGGAAGATGCTGCGCGTGGTGCGTGGGAGGCGTATTCAGCAAACAATTGCTGCGGAACGCAAATCACCAGCCTGCGAGGACGCGGGGAGATCCCCGGCGGAGGCCGTCGGGCATGACGACCCCCCAAAAAGAACAAGGCCGTCCGGCGCAGTATAACGCCAACGGCCTTGCCAGCCCCGGACATTG
>WNGJ01009154.1_pt1 | contig 10546 bp, 13 predicted proteins | sample 5400611 | NCBI WGS metagenome assembly WNGJ01 (sample SAMN13153375, study PRJNA577476) | soil metagenome | isolation source: 40 cm soil or saprolite under Garry oak tree replicate 1 | place: USA:California | collected 2016-06-15
TCGCGCTCATGCTCGGCGCCTCGGTCGTCCTCGGCTGGGCGGTCCAGCACGCGTGCCCGGCGGCGACGCGGCTGCTGGATCTGCTGACCCGCTGTCCGTAGGAGCCTGTCGGCGAAATAGGGTGGGCCTCCCGGCCCACCCCAGTTAATGTGCGGGCAATGACCAAGACCTTCCGCGCGTACAGCCTCGATCAGCACCTGCTGTTACCGCCCGACCTGCGCGAGTGGCTTCCGGAAGACGATCTGGCGTGGTTCCTCAGTGACACGGTCGACCAACTCGATCTCAGCGACATCGTGCAGTCCTATGAGGCGGGGGATGGGCGCGGCCAGCCGCCGTATCACCCGGCGATGATGGTGAAGCTGCTGCTACAGAGATCACCTCGTACTCCACCGCCGTCGGCAGGTCGGCTCCCTTCACGTCCTTGGACCCCTTCAGCTCCAGGTCCTTCACGCCGACCGTGTTCCTGTCCGTCTTCTTGTTCTTGCCGATGGCCTCTCCTCCTGTGATGTAGACGTCTCGGTCGTCCCTCGTGGTGAGCAACCTCCGCGCCAGACCTGCGCTCCTGGGAAACGTGCGATTTCCGGTGAGAGCACCGTATCGCGCCGGGCATCCCGCCCGGGCCGCCGTCGCGAGCCGGGTCGAGGCGGTGTATCATCGCGGACTACATGCAGATCGTCAGAGAGTTCCTCGCGTGAGTGCGCTCGTTCCCGGCTGCGCGGTCGTCACCGGCGGCGGCTCCGGGCTCGGGCGCGGCATCGCGACGGCGCTGGCGAAGGCCGGCGCGCCCGTGGCCGTGGTCGATCTGCTGCCCGAGGGCGGCAAGGAGACGGTGGCGGCCATCACGAGCGCCGGCGGCCGCGCGACGTTCGTCCAGGCCGACGTCAGCCGCTGGGACGACGTGGACGCGGCCATCGGCGGCGCCGTCCGCGAGCTCGGCCCCCTCGGCATCCTCGTCAACGCCGCGGGTATCCTCGACGGGTACGCGCCGGTGACCGAGCTGACGCCGGCCGTCTGGGAGCGCGTGATCGCCATCAACCTCGGCGGGACGTTCTACGCGTGCAAGCGCGCGCTGATGGACATGGCGGCGGCGCGGCGCGGGCGCATCGTCAACATCGCCTCCGTCGCCGGTCTCGTCGGCTCGGCTGGCGGGCCCGCGTACACCGCGAGCAAGCACGGCGTGGTCGGCCTCACGAAGCATCTGGCCATCACGCACGCCGCGCAGGGGATCACCGTCAACGCCATCTGCCCGGGCGCCGTGCAGACCGGGCTCCGCGCCAACACCGTGCGCATTCTGGGCGCCGACGCGCCGGTGATGCGCGGCATCGGCGGCGACGATGCCGCCGTGAAGGCCATCACGCCCGCCGAGCGCCGCGGCACCATCGAAGAGATCGCGGCTTCCGCCGTGTTCCTCGCCGGCGAAGCCGCCTCGTACGTCACCGGCCACACACTCGTCGTCGATGGAGGATGGACCGCTCGATGATCAAGCGATTTCACTCCCTGTACGTTGGTCAGATCGAGCTCGAGAACATCGGCCTGTCGGGCACGCCCGCCGACGCCCGTCGCTACACCAACGCCCGCTTCGCCGAGGTGTTCTGGACGGCGAAAGACATCGCCCAGGAGATGGACGCCCTCGGCTACTACGCGCTGTGGACGGCCGAGCACCACTTCCAGCACGAGGGCTACGAGTGCTTCCCGAACCTGATCCAGCTCTCGCTGTGGCTCGCCACGCAGACGAAGCGGCTCAAGCTCGGCTGCGCGTTCAACGTGGTCCCGATGTGGCATCCCGTCCGCCTCGCCGAGGACTACGCGATGGCGGACATCGTCACCGACGGCCGCGTGATCATGGGTGTGGGCCGCGGCTATCACTCGCGCGAGGTCGAATCGTTCGGCGCGCCCGTCATCGACCAGGCGGCCAACCGCGAGCTGTTCGAGGAGCAGATCGAGCTGATGCTGAAGTGCTTCAACGAAGAATCGTTCAGCCATCACGGCAAGCAGTACGACGTGCCGCCGCCCGTGGAGTACCGCGGTTACCAGCTGCGCGAGATCACGTGCGTGCCGCGCCCCAAGCACCTGCCCGTCGAGATCTGGATGCCGATCGCCAGCAGCAAGTCGATCGACTACATGGCGTCGAAGAATTTCAAGGCCATGGTGACGCTCAACGGCGAGAAGATCCTCGACGACGTCGTGAAGGCGTACCGCGACGCCTGCGCCAAGCACGGCCGTCCGAAGAAGCTCGGCGAGGACATGATCTGGGGCGCCGGCATCTATCTTGCCGACACGCCCGAGGAGGCCAAGCGGCGCGTCGAGCCCTCGCACGACGAGCGCTACAAGTGGTTCGCGCCGTTCGGCTTCGTGCGCTACGCCGACGCGCAGGGGCGCACGTGGGGGACGCCGGGCGCCCCCGCACGCGTGCCCAATCTCGCCGACGGAATCTTACAAAAGGCGTGGTTCTGCGGCCCGCCCGCGCACGTCATCGACGGAATCAAGTCGATCGAGGCGAAGTATCCCGGGCTCGAGGACTTCATGATCCACTGGGCCGAGGGCCTGCCGCCGAAGGAGTTCAAGGAGCAGCTGCGCTGGTTCGCGCGCGAGGTGATGCCCGCCTTTCAGGGCTGAGCGGTTCCGGCGCGGAACGACCCATACGGGTAGGGGGTATTCTGGCACTCGGCAGCGGGGCCCCTACCTGTAGGGTTTTCTGTTTCCTCCCCCTCGTGCATGTGGTAGTAATACCCCTGGCGCTCGAAGGAACGCCGGGGGCTCACCAACCACTGCACCAGGAGGGGACATGGCGAAGGGCAAGAAGGCGTTCGGGGGTTACCACATCAGTTTCAAGGGCTGCAAGGACTCGCTCGAGTCCGTCTTCGGCGGCGGACCGATCGGACCCTCGGTGATGACCAAGAAGCTCTGGGCCTACGTGAAGCGGAAGAAGCTCGGCAAGCGGTAAGTTCCTCAGCGCCCCAGCGATCGCGGCGGCCCGCTTCCAGCGGGCCGCTTATTTTATCGGGGGACCCCTACGGCTTCCCCCGAACCCCCTCAAACGTTCGGAGCGCCCCAGGGAACCTGTGGCGCTCCTCTGTCTGCCGTGGCGCTCCTCGGTCACGGTAATTCGGTGAGGCGCGTGACGACGGCATCGGCGCGCAAGCCCAGCTCCTCCTCCGGCGCGCCGAGGCGGTTGCACCATGCCACGCGGTAGCCGAACGCCTTCGCGCCCGCCACGTCCCACGCGTTCGACGAGACGAACAGCAGATCGCCGGCCGGCAGACCGAGCGTCGTGGGGCCGAGGGCGTACACCGCGGGCGCGGGCTTGTAGACCTTCACGCGGTCGACCGAGATGACGTGCTCGAGCGCGTCGCCGAGCCCGCTCGACGTCACCGCCGCCGCGAGCATCTGCGGCGCGCCGTTGGACAGGATCGCGCGCGGCCGGCCCGCCAGGCGGACGAGCGCCTCGGGCACCTCGGGAAAGCACGCGAGCCGGTTGTAGGCGTCCATCAGCCGTGCCAGATCCGCGTCGCTTGCCGGGAGGCCCAGGCGCTTGACGCTGTAGCGCAACGCGGCCTCCGTCACCGCCCAGAAGTCCTCGTAGCGCCCCATGAGCGAGCGGAGCCACGTGTACTCGAGCTGCTTCTGGCGCCAGAGGACGGAGAGCGCGAGGGGATCCGCGGTGAGCGCGCGTCCGGCCTCGACCACGGAGTGCACGTCGAAGAGCGTCCCGTACGCGTCGAAGACGTAGCCGCGGATGGCCACCGGAGGCTCCGGCTAGGGGCGCGTCGCCGTCGCGCGGCGCGTGCGGACGGACTTGCGACTGGGCGCCGGCTTCACGGCCTCCGGCTCGAGTCCGGTCTCGACGAAGCCGTAGTGCAGCAGCTTCTTGGCGTCGAGGAACGACTGCGCGCGCGTGCGCGCGCCGAGCACGATCATCAGAAACTGCTGGCCGCCGCGCCAGGCGGAGACGGCGAGGTTGTAGCCGGCCTCCTGCGTGAAGCCCGTCTTGAGCGCCTGCACGCCGCCCGGATCGCTGAAGAGCGGGATGTGCCGCGCGTAGACGCGCCCACGGTAGACGAACGTCTGGCCGCCGAGGAGAGGACGTGACATCGGGTAGTCGTGGATCAGCCGCCGGGTGAGGGTGGCGAGGTCGCGCGCGTTGCTGCGCTGGATCGGATCGGGCAGGCCGTGCGGGTTGGTGAAGCGCGTGCCGGTGAGCCCGAGCTCGCGCGCCTTGTCGTTCATCCGCGCGACGAACGCCGGCTCGTCGCCCGCGAGGCGTTCGGCGAGCGCGCTGGCCGCGTCGTTCGCCGAGGCGATGGCCACGCCCTCGAGCAGCACGCGCAGCGGCACCTCCTCGCCCGTGCGCAGCCCCATGCGGTATTTCCCGACGGTGGCGGCGTGGCGACTCACGGTCACGATCTCTTCCACGTCGGCACGGCCGGCGTCGAGATCCTCGCACGCGAGGTACAGCGTCATGAGCTTGACCAGGCTCGCGGGGGCGCGCTCGTTGTCGGCGTTCTTCGCGTAGATCACGCGCCCGTCGAGGTCGACGAGCAGCACCGACTCGGCGCTGAAGTTGGGCATGCGGATGGTGTCGGCGGCGACGGCGGTGGGCGGGAAGAAGAGCGCGAAGGCGCAGAGGAGCGCGGCGGCGACGACACGGAGCACTGCCGCCATTCTAGCCGAAAACGGCTAGCGGACCGTCGCTTTGAGCTCCGCGGAGGGTTTGAAGCGCGGCGTCCGGCCGGCGACGGTGACGGCCTGGCCGGTCTTGGGGTTGCGCAGCGTGCGGGGCCGGCGGCGGGCGACCGAGAACGTGCCGAAGCCGACCAGCGTGACGGGCTCGCCCCGTCGCAGCGCGGCGCGCACGGCCGCGAGCATCGCGCGCAGCGCGCGCTCGGTGGAGGCCCGCGGCCAGCCGGTCGCCTGCGACATTCGCACGACGAGGTCCGCGCGTGTCACGGGCTCACATGCCGAAGACGGTGCGCGCCTCGTCCATCACGGTCTCGGTGATGGTCGCGTAGCCGCGCTCGGCGGCGAATCGCTCGATCGAGCGCTTGGCCATCGGCCGGATGAAGCCGGGAATGCGCTCGAGGCGCGCCGCCGCGGCGGCCTCCCACGCCATCGCCGCGGGCTCGGACGCCGGCGCCGCGCTCTCCGCGCCGCCGAGCGCGGCCGCGAACGGACACGAGCCGCCCGCCTCGCCCGTGCCCTCGAAGGCGTCCGGCCGCCCGCCCGCCATCGTCGCGCGCAGATTCTCGAACGGCTCGGCGGGCACGGTGCGCCCGCCGACCTTGACGCCGAGGCTTCGCACCATCTGCGTCTCGAACGGGTTGGTCAGCATCGCCACGCGGAATCCGCACTCGGGACAGCGGAAGGTGACCGAGAGCGAGCCCTCGTCGGGGCCCTCGGTCGAGTGCAGCTTCATCGGCTGGTCGCAGTCGAGACACAGGAACTTCATGACCCGCGCATTCTATCATCGCGCGCCGGCGCGTCGCCGCGCGCGCGTCCCACCGTCAGTCGCGGCCAGGCGGCGCGCGCCGCCGGCACCTGCAGCAGCGCGACGGCGGCGAGCGCGTACGCGGGCAGCGCCCACACGCCCGTGAGCGCGCCGCGCGCCGCGAGCACGGAGAAGAAGACGTACGCGGTGAAGCGCGCGCGCCGGTGGCGTCGCCACAGCAGCACGGCCACGAGCGGCGCCACGACGGCGGAGGGCCACCAGTGCCGCGTGACCGCGACGCCCGCATAGACGAGGAGCGAGGCGACGAGGACGACGACGACGGGCGAGGGCCGCGGCGGGCTCACCGCATGTACAGCCCGCCGTTGACGTGCAGCGTCTGCCCCGTCATGTGCCGCGACTCCTCGCTGGCGAGGAACACCGCCACGCTCGCGATGTCGTCCGGCTGGGCGATGCGTCCGAGCGGAATGATCTTGGCCATCGCCGCCAGCTCTTCCTCGGTGTTGCCGCCGCGCGGCTGGGCGGTGTCCGTGGTGCCGGGGGCGATTGCGTTCACGCGGATGCCGTGGGGCGCCAGCTCGAGCGCCATCGTGCGCGTCATCGTGATGATGCCGCCCTTGCTGGCGGTGTAGTGCACGCCGCGCGGCTGGCCGCGCACCGACGACGAGGACAGGTTGATGATCGATCCGCGACGCCGTCCGGCGATCATGGCCCGCGCCGCCGCCTGGGCGCAGAAGCACGAGCCCTTCAAGTTGACGTCGAGCACGTAGTCCCACTCGCGCTCCGCGAGATCGAGGAACGGCGACCGCGGGTAGACGCCGGCGTTGTTGACGAGCACGTCGAGGCCGCCCAGCTCCTCGACGGCGCGCGCGACCAGGGCCTGACCCTGATCCACCCGGGCGACGTCGGCCTGAACCACCAGCGCGCGGCCGCCGCTCTTGCGCGCCTGGGCCGCGACCTGCTCGGCGGCGCCGGCATCGTCGAGATAGTTGACGACCACGTCCGCGCCCTCGCGGGCGAAGGCCAGCGCCATGGCCCGTCCGATGCCCTGCTGGGCGCCCGTCACCAGCGCCACCCTGCCCTTCAGACGCGTCATACTTTCAGGGCTCATGATTGGTGCGTCATGGTAGCAGACGTGGTCGCAGCGTTCCGCGCCCTTCCACGCCCGACGCCCGAGACCCGGTGCTACGCGATCAGACCGGCGATGATGCCGGTGAGGAACACGCCGTCAAACGTCCCCGCGCCGCCGATCGAAACCACGGGCGCTCCGATGTCGGCGAGCCGGTGGAGGTTCGAGAGATCCGCGCCGACGAGCGTGCCCATTGACCCGGCGACGTAGGCGAGCGGCGGCGCCTCGCGAAAGGCCAGGACCAGACCGACGGCGGCGGCCACCACCGGGGGAATGAACATGGGAATCGCGATGCCAACGCCCGGCACGATCTCGGCAAGCGAGTGGACGATCACGGCCACGATCGCCACTCCGACGAGCATCCGCACGCGCATGCGCGACCGGTAGAAGAGGTACAGGGAGAGCATCAGCGGCAGGAGCGCTCCGCCCAGATTGATCGCCACGATCGTCCTGCCGGCCTCGATGACCGGCGGCGCGACGTAGGTCCGCCCGAGCCGTGTGAGATCGTGCGGTGCGATCAGCCGCGGGACGTGCGCGACGAAGAGCGGGATGTTCACATGGCTGCCGAGGAGCGACACCAGCAGGACCACGAACATATAGCGGCGAGGTACACCGATCTTACGGTAGGCATAGCCGAGGATGCGCAGCTCGACCATGAGAACGAAGAGCGCGAGCAGGAGGAGGAACAGACCGAGCAGCAGCGGGAAGGCCAGCGGGAAGATCACAGCGTCACCTCGTGGGCGATCGGTCCGACTCCAACCTTGGACAACTCACGTATACTCTTGACGGAACGCCGGGGTAGCTCAGAGGCAGAGCAACTGATTCGCAATCGCTGGGCGACGGTACGTGAATTCTACTTGAAAGACGATCCTGAGGCGGCTGACTTGTTGAAGCTGGCCGCAACGGATACCGAGCGATTGCTCGTCGAACAGCACAGGCACGTTGAACTTTTCTATACCTGCCGCTACATGCTTGTCCATGAGTTTCGGTCAACCTTGCCCGGCCGGTCGTCGGGGCGTTAGCATCCTCGCCGATGATGGCCGCCGACCTTGAAGCGCTCCTTCGTGTCGCCCTACCTCCGCTGAAGCTCGCGCGACGCGAGCGATACCTCAAGGTGCGCCGCTGTGATCCGGTCGCCGCGACCGTGGCGGCCGAGGAACTGGCGACCGTCGAGCGGATTCGGGGTCGTCTGGCACGGCAGGGCTGGTGGAACTGACGCGAGCCATGTACGGCATTGGTCTACAAGAACTTGTCCTCGCTGGCCTCACAGCCCTGGTGTCTCTTGGCTGGATACTCGCTGCGATCGGCGCCGGTTCCTACGCGGTTCGCCTGAAACGCAGCGGCGCTTGGGGGTTCCTGGCGCTCGTCGTCTCGCCACTCCCGGTCTTTTTACTGCTCTTCGGGCTTGGCCCTCGTAATGCCGACGATGACGACAGAGTCTCATGTCCCTTCTGCGCCGAAGACGTCAAGCTTGAGGCGCGGCTCTGTCCGCACTGCCGAAGCGATCTCACTCGGACGGGTGCCGAGAGGCTCCGTCCTCGGTGACACACTCGATCCGCTTGTGAGTGACGACCACCGACGGCGGCTACTGGCCATTACCCTAGGCTTCCAGCCGCGCGAGCCCGGCTACGGCTTGGAACTGCGACGCTACGACGGCCAAGGTTCGCGCGCGATGTTCTTCCATGAAGGCTTCGAGCACTCGAAAACTTCACATGAGGGCGCTGGCTGGGCGCTGAGTCCGTGGGCGGCGATGCAGCAAGCGGCAGCGGATTCCCTGAAGCGGCTAGAGTCCGGGCAGCCGGCGCGGCGGGATTGGACGCTGAAGGACGAGTCGCCCGCATTGAGCGCGGTCGGCCGGCTGAGCGGCATGCTGGCGGCACCTGCGCCAGCCGACACGAACGATGACGCGGCCGAAGCCGCGCGCGAAGATGCGATCGAAAACCGCATGCTTCAGCCCACCATCAGTCCATGATGTACACTTTGGTGGTCCGACGGGCTGTAACTCCCTGTAAAGCCGGGGTAGCTCAGAGGCAGAGCAACTGATTCGTAATCAGTAGGTCGCGGGTTCGACTCCCGCCCCCGGCTCCATAGCAAATCAGCAGCTTACACGCAGCACGTAAAATCGCAGCACGCCACAGGTGCTAATCACGGTGCTACTCCGCTCCGACGACCATGACTGACGGCGTGGCCACCGGCCGGGCCACAAGGCGCTCGATGGCCGTCTGACGGTGGCCCGGAGACAGGTGCCCGTATCGCTGAACCATTGCCAGCGACTTCCAGCCGCCAAGGTGCATGACCGTTAGCAGGTCTACGCCCGCCATGACCAGACGCGACGCAAAGGTGTGCCGCAGGTCGTGCAGGCGGAAATCTTCGATCTTGGCGGCGCTGGTGGCCGCAGGGAAGGTCTTTTCAGCCCACCGTAGATCGGCGTTGCCCTCACTGTTGGGAAAGACCAGCGTGTCGGCCTTCAACGAGCGCACGCGGCGGCTCAGAATGTCCCGCACGGTGCTGGTCATGGGCACGTGGCGCGGCTCGCCGTTCTTTGAGCGGGGGATGGTCAGCACACCGGCCTTGAAGTCTACATGCTTCCATGAGAGCCCAAGGAATTCGGCTTTGCGGAGCCCGGTGTGCAGCAGCACGGTGACGCGCTGGTGGCTCGCGTCGTCGGGCAGGGCCTTCATCAGCGCGGGTTCTTCCTCATCGGACAGGTAACGGACGCGGCCACGCTCCTTGAAGAACCGCAGGCGGGCCACCGGATTGCGCTCGGTCTTGCCGTCGCGGATGGCCACGTTAAACACGTGTCGCAGGAACGCGACTTCCCGGTTGACGGTTGCGGCGGTGACAGCGTGATCGCCCGTGCGCCGCTCGGCTCGCACCTTGTCCACGTCGCCCGCTGTGATTTCCTCCAAAGTGCGGCCGTTGACCGCGTAGGTGCTCTTGTGGGGCAGCGTATGCCACCACGTCGAGCGGGAGGCCAGCCGCTTCATCCCATCTACGCTCTTGACTTCGATGAACTTGCAGTGCCAGCATGCGTGGCGTGAAGGACAAGGAGTGCCGCATGAAAATCCTTGTCCTCGCCGCCACTCTCTCCCTCGCCTTCAGCGCGCCAGTTACTCCCTTGCCATACGCTTTCACAATCATCGATGACCCTGCCGCTGACAGCGTAAACGGTGAGCGCACCCGAGCGTTCGGCATCAACGACGTGGGCCAAATCGTTGGCGACTTTGGCCGACATGGGTTCCTGTTTAGCCGCGGTACGTTCACCACCATCGATGTCCCCGGCGCGTATATCACGCAAGCCTTCGGCATCAACGACGCGGGCCAGATCGTCGGAAACATGAGCGACAGCACAGGCGCACACGGATTCCTGTACAGCAGCGGGATCTTCACGACGATCGATGTCCCCGGCGCTGGCACCGCGAACGGCGCTGCCACGAGAGCGTACGGCATCAATGCCACCGGCGAGATTGTCGGCGACTTCGACTCCAGCACAGGAACCCATGGGTACCTTTACAGTGACGGTGCTTTTACCGTCATCGATTTTCCCGGCGCGTATTTCACGCAGGCTTTCGGCATCAACGACGCGGGCCAGATCGTTGGCTCCATGGCTTTCCCCGGTGTCGGCGGATATAGCGGGTTCGTGTACAGCCGTGGCACCTTCACTGCGATCAAGAACCCGAATGCGACCGCGCCAGGTGGCGACGTCGTAACGGTCGCGTTCGGAATCAACAACCCCGGCCAGATTGTTGGATACTTCACCGACATGGGACCGTATCGTGCGTTCGTTTACGACGACGGAGCCTTCACGACGATTGATTTGCCGCCAGGGGCCGACAATCAAAACTTTGCTCTTGGAATCAACAACGCCGGTCACATCGCCGGATATTTCAACAGCGCCACCGGAATCCACGGGTTCTTGGCTACCCCAACGCATGGACGAAAGCCGTGAGCGCGACGCTCCTTTCGCTGTGAAC
>WNGJ01010402.1_pt1 | contig 10546 bp, 7 predicted proteins | sample 5400611 | NCBI WGS metagenome assembly WNGJ01 (sample SAMN13153375, study PRJNA577476) | soil metagenome | isolation source: 40 cm soil or saprolite under Garry oak tree replicate 1 | place: USA:California | collected 2016-06-15
TGATCGCAGGCCTCGTCCTGAATGTGGTTGATTTCGTAGTGTTCGGCATGGTTTTCAAAGCGCAAATGGCCGCGGCGATGCAGGCGCTCGGCAAGCCCGCCATGACCAATGCGCAGGTCCCGTGGTTCGTGTTCCTCGACTTTGTCGCCGGGATCGTCCTCGTGTGGCTCTACGCTGCCATCCGGCCGCGGTTCGGCGCGGGGCCGGGAACGGCGGTCAAGGCCGGAGTCGCCGGATGGGTCCTCGGGGGACTGCTGCCGACGCTGTTCATGTGGCCGATGGCGTTGATGCCGCAGAACCTCACCGTCATCACGACACTGATTGCCCTCGTGGAGTGGCCGGTCGCGGCCGCCATCGGCGCCAAGTTCTATACGGAAGGCGCCGGGATGGGGGCGGGGGCACCGATGGCTGGAGCGGGGATGCGGTGATCTAACGGCGCCCAAGAAAGGCGCGGTGGGTGGTGCTACCCGCCGCGCCTGTTTTTCGCGGTCAGCCCTCTTGGTTGTACACGAGGTTTAAGCGTCCTACTGTTTGGAAACCGTCTTATACGCGAGCCTGTGAAACCCGAATTCATCAGTGGCTTTTACACGTAGCCAAAGGTAAGCTTCGACCGGACAGCCCTGCCGGGTGTACGACGGTCCCGTGCCGACTTGCACCCAAATCATGCCGTTTCCGAATCCTGAAGGACTCCCTTGGTACCAGACATACGTGAAGCTCGTCCCGACTCCGGACGCTGACGTAAACCATGTGTAGGTATCGGTGCAGTTCATGAGGCCCGGTCCCGAGATGGACGCGTCATCGAAGAACGTATGCAAGAGTAGATTTGGCGATCCCGTCCCAATGTTCGAAAGAGCGTCAGCGGTCGCGCGTGAAGTGATGGCGGACGCGACCTGGCTCGGAGATGCACTTGGTACCCGTTGCAAGTACGCCGCAGCAACACCGGTGACGTGCGGTGCTGCCATCGATGTGCCGCTGAGAGTGTTGGTGGCCGTATTGCTGGTCCACCACGCAGAAATGATGTCTTGCCCAGGCGCGAATAGATCCAGGCACGATCCAAAGTCCGAGAAGATGGCACCAGCATCCGACGACGTGGTGGCACCGACGGTAAGGGCGGATTCTACGCGTGCCGGCGAAGTGTTGCACGCGTCAACAGCATCGTTCCCGGCCGCCACCACGACAGGCACACCCGCCGCGATCAAATCAGAGACCTTCGCGTCTACGGCTGAGTCGGTGGTTTGTAGACCGGTATTGGGGTCAACCACGGCAAGGCTCATGTTTGCCACAGCCGGGGTCACGTGATGCGCAACGATGGAGTCGATCCCCGCCATCCATTTATCAGTGGAATCCCGCGTGTTCGGATCACAATCGAGGACTCGCACGGCTCTCAATTGCACCTGCTTCGCTACACCGTACGTGCTACCGCCAATGATACCGGCGACGTGGGTTCCGTGTCCGGTGCAGTCCTGGCCATTGCCACCGGTGAGATCATAGGCAACAGCCGCTCTCCCACCAAATTGCGAGTGCGTCGTGAGAATACCTGTGTCGAACACGTATACCGTGACGCCGCTGCCCGTTTCGTTGTAGTTGTAGGTGCCACCGAGACCAGCCCGTTGATCGATGCGATCAAGCCCCCAAGGCGGGTCAGACTGGCAGAAATCGGCATAGCCAACCGAGGGGCAGCCAGCCACCACTCCAAACCACTGAATGGGTTCCACAATCCTGACTGCTGGATCCTGCCGTAAGACGTCGACCGCTGGCGATGGCAAAATTGCCGAAAAGCCTTTCGTGCCATGCCTGAAAAGGAAGCGCAATTTGCCACCGTGCGCCGAGATAAACGCCCGTGCGAACACTTCAGGATCAGCATTCGGCTTCGCAAGTAACACGATCACTCCTTCGTCCCTTAGCTGCTGCGCCGGTAACGATCTCACGACATCCGGCGCCGTCAGCGCAGGCGGTGCCTCTCGACAGCTCACAGTTATCAGAGCCACTACGCTGATGATGGAGATTGGGCTCGTCCGCATAGAGACCTCCTTTGGACTTGGATCCGCCCGCGACCTCGCGTTTCGAGTACGCGCGAGCTGGTAAACAGGTGGTAGACATTACCCACTGCGGTGCCCGGAGTGCCTCTCCGGATGACGGCCCGTTCGACATCGTGTGACCATCGATGCTGTGGTTGCGCCTTAGCTACAGTTGCCAAGACCGAACCGCGCGTAAATGCTTACACAGCTCTCAGTGGTTCACCTACAAAAAGAAAACCGCCGGGCGGCAGGGCCGTCCGGCGGTTAGTGCTTCAAGTTGCGAATCTGCTAATAGTCGAAGCGCAGAGACACCCCGAATGTACGCGGCTGGTTGGTCAGGAAGCCCACACGCGCGCGCGCGCCGCGCTCGCGATCCAACGCCAGCAACGCCCGCTCATCCGTCAGGTTGTTGGCGAACAGCCCAACTTCCCAACCGCTGCGGCGCAGCCCGACGCGCACGTTGAGCAACGTGTACGCCGGCAACTCCGGCTTGAAAATGAAGAGGCTATCGTTCAGTGGCCCGCCGATGGTCGCTCCACCCTCGTCTGACGCGAACTTGTTCAGGTCGACGATACCGAAGGGACAGGAAGTCAAAGGAACTCCGGCCCCACACACACCCACACCCTGGTCATTGATGGCAGTGAATCGCGAGCCGATGTGCTGGAAGCTGCCGGTGATCGACACGCGCGACCCCTGGCTGACGTCCCACGCATATGTGAGCGAGCCCGTTAGCTGGATCTTCGGCACGCTCGGCAGGCGATTCCCCGACTGGATGCCCGATATGACGTTAACACCGCCCGTTGTGTCGGTGGACTGCAGCTTGGAGTCATTGAACGCACCCGAGAACGCGAGGTCTACGTGCTGATTCGGCGAAGCGTTGACCTCCAATTCCACGCCCTGGCTGCGGGCCTTGGCTGCGTTGAAAACCAACCGAGATGAACAGGAACCCGCAGTCACGTTCAGCTGGAGATTGTGGATATCCATGTAGAATGCGGACACATTGAGGCTGCCGCGGCCGCCAAACAGCTGTGACTTCACTCCTGCTTCGTAATTCCATACCGTTTGATCTTTCCACGTAGGGCGGCCGCTGAACGTGGCCGAGTCCGTTCCCTGGCAATTCGGATAGTTCAGCGGATCGTTGATGCCACCCAAGCGGAAGCCGCGTGAGGCCTGCGCGTTCAGCGTCAGCCCGTCGGACACTTTGTAGCTCGCGATGAAGCGCGGCGCCAGCCCGTTCGCTTTCGTGGTGCCGGTGTCGGTCACCAGCGACGTCCCGGTGTTGTTGTTGGTGAAAATCCCATCGAATATCAGCCCGCGGTCCTCCGTGAAGTTGTAATAGCGCAGGCCGCCGGTGAGGTCCAGCTTCGGAGTCACCGAGTATGTCGCTTCACCGAACAACGCGCCCTGTTTCAGGTCGTTGTGGAGGTTGGACCAGAAGAGATGATCCTTGGGAGCCCGCAGTCCCTGTGTGAAGCCAAAGGGGGCAGCGAGGGTTGGCGCAGCGGCCGTGTCGAACCCAATGTCACTGAGGTCCTGGCCGTAGTCGCGTGTGTTCTTGCTGTAGAAACCGCCGACGACCCAGCGTAGGCGATCAGCGGCGCCGGACAGGCGCAACTCTTGCGTCCATACCTTCGACTTCGTGGCATCGTCGAGCGGTGAGTCCAGCGTATAAATCGATGCCGGAAGGCCGATCGTACCGCCTGTGACGCTCGAGGTTAGCGCCGTCGCGTCCCGCACCACGAGAATGTCGCGGTGCGTGTACGAGGTGATCGACGTCAGCTTCATCGAGCCCAGGTCGTACTGCAGATTGACGTCGGCGAGCAGGAACTTGTCGCTGAAGGGCTCCCGGATCTGCGTGTACTGCTCTCGCGGGCCCAGCGTAATCGAATCGCGAGTGGTGGTGAACGGGTTGGCCAAGATGTTGAAGGCATCGATACGATTCCAGCCATCCGCTTTCACCCGCTGGTAGACCACGCGCGGCGTAATGCTGAAGTGCTCCGTTGGCCCCAGCCGGACCGCTGCCCGGAAGCCGGCGCGGCCGTTGCCGTTGACGGCGTTACTGACGCTCAGCGTCGGTTGTACGGCATCCATGAAGCCGCCCGTGCGCGTGCTGTAGCCCACGATGCGGAACGCGGCCTTGTCGCCCAGCGGCGCGTTGAACCCGAGCTTCGCGACACTGCCGGGATCCCCGCCATCGATCAAATTCATTCCGACTTCGCCGAATGTGCTGCTCACGCCGATTTCGGGCTGATTGCTGATGTATCGCACCGTGCCCGAGACGGAGCCGGCGCCAAACAGCGTGCCCTGCGGTCCGCGCAGCACCTCCACGCGACCCACGTCGAACAGATCGAGGTCCGGCGTGAACAGGGAGAGGGAGATGACGGCGTCATCGAGGTAGGCGCCCACCTCTTCCTTCACTCCGGGCTGGTCGCGCGCGATTTGACCCGAGGAGGCTCCGCGGATCGCCGCCTGGCTCTGGCCTGGACCGAGGTTCTGCACGCTGAATCCCGCGACGTTGGCCGCAACCTGCTCGATATTGTCTGCGCCGCGAATGCGCAGCGCCTGCTCGGTGGGCGCCGCAATCGAGAACGGTACGTCGGCCAGCCGCTGCTCGCGCAGCATGGCGGTGACCGTCACCGCTTCCAGTTGGAGCGCCTGCATCACGAAGTCGGCGACCGTCTCCGCATCCGCTTTGACCTGGACGTTTTGCTGCGACTGCGTACGCAAGCCGGGCAGCGAAGCCGAAACCGTATAGCTGCCGGGCGACAGGTTCGCGATGCTGTAACTGCCGTCCGTGCCCGTCGTCGCACGCTTTGTCGTTGTAGCCCCCTGGGCCCTGATCGTTACCCCCGTCAGCGGGTCGCCACCGGCGTCGCGCACTACGCCCCGGATCCGGCCGTTCTGGGCGTGCGCCCCCCCCGGGACAGCCGCGAACAGAACGGTGACCGCGGCAATGCTCAGCAATCTTGCAGCGCTAACCATAGAACTCCCTCCCTATTGGAGCAGACGCATCTCTGCTCGTGCGTACAAGTAGCGGCCGTTATAGCCAAAGGGCGACGCTGCGGCCCAGGGGAACGTGTTGTCGTTGTTGTTGAACTCGGCATGTGCCCGGTCGGGATAGACGTCGAATAGATTGCGCGCCCCGATCGACAGGTTGACAGCGCTGAACTGGTAGCCGATCTCCGCATCGACGAGCGTCTTGGCGCCGTACGTCTCCCGGTCCGTGAAGCTGGGCTGCGCCGAGGCGAAGCCGCCGTAATAGGAGATCCGCGCCAGGCCGTGCAGGCGCCGCAGGTTGTACATCGCGGTCAGCGTGCCACGCCAGTCGGGCCGCTCTTCCTCGATGCCGACCTTGGTCACGAGATCCAGGATGCTGGTCAGCGTCGTGGGCGTCCCCCTCAGAATCGGCGGCAGCGAATCGACGCGCGTGATCCGGTTCTTCGAGTAGTTCACACCGAGGCTGAGATCGAGCACACCCGTGCCCAGCTGCTGCTGCAGGCTGCCGGTGACGTCCACACCATTCGTCTTCGTGTCGAGGCCGTTGGTGAAGAACTGCACCGCGCCGATGGTGGAGAAGCCGGAGTCCGCGAGAATCGCCTGCGACACCGAATCGCCGAACGTGGCACCCAGCAGGATGCGGTTGTCGATCGTGATATGGAAGAAATCGACCGTGAACGTCACGTTGTCGCGCGGCGTGAACGCGAAGCCGCCGCTCAGGTTAACCGAGGTCTCTTCCTTCAGCGGCTTCGCGCCGAAGATGCGCGACGCGCGGTTGTCCACCGGGAAGTTGCCGACCTGGATGAACTGCCCGCCGATCACGTTAGTCGTCGTGTGGCTGAAGAAGCTTTGCGCAAGGCCTGGCGCGCGAAATCCCGTGCTCGCCGCGCCGCGCAGCACGAAGCGCTGCGTCGGCTGATAGCGCAGCGCGAGCTTGCCGGTCAGTCGCTGACCGAAATCGCTGTAGCTCTCGAACCGTCCCGCGACGTTTGCAAGGAATTGCGGACTGAGCTGGCTCTCCAGATCGAGATAGGCACCCACATTGGTGCGATGGTGATCGCTGGCGTCAGTCGGCGCGAACCCGGGAAAGACGGACGAGCCGGCCGGTGCCAGGCCGCCGCCACTCGCGCTGTCCTGCGCGAGGTGGCCGCCGTTGATCCAGGACGCGGAGTCCCCCGCTTCGATTTTGAATTCTTCGCGCCGGAACGCAGCACCGACCGCGACGTTCACCGGCGCGGGCAGGCCCAGGTTCACCCGTTTCGCGACGTTCAGCGCGGCGATCGCCTCGGAGCGGATCAGCCGGCCTGCGAAAAACGACGTCTGGTTCGGAATCCCGGGATCGTCCGGCGTGCCCAGCAGGCTGTCCGGTCCCGGCGCGCACGGCGTGTCGAGACACGGGCCGAGCGATGGATTGAGCGTGTGCTCGAGATCGTAGTCGAACCGGTTCTCGCCGAACGAGCCGCCGAGATCCAGCGACCAGCCGCTGACGATGGACCGGAATCCGCCGACACCGGAGTAGTCAGCCACGTCAGGGTGGAACTGCGGCAGGAATCCTTGAGGATAGATCTCCTGCCAGTTCTTGTTCGAATCAAAGTAGCGGAAGAACCCGTTGCCGGTCCCGCGGCGATGGCTATAGCCGCCGAACGCGTACAGCTCGCTGGTGCCGCCCGGATTCAGCGGCATCCGGAAGTTGGCGAACGACATCAGGTCCTTCTCGAGCCCGTCGCCCCAGTGGTAGTTCGGCTGCGTCAGCGAATTGTCTTTCTTCAGAATTCGGCCGGTCAACGTGTCGATCACATCCTTCACGCCGTTCTGGTCCGCCAGGAAGATGTCGGGCCAGGCGCGGTTGGTCGGGTCCCGATGCAGATACTCCCCAAAGACCGCCAAGGAGCCGCGTCCCAGACCCACGCCGAATCCGCCGTTGAGATCGGCGGTGGTGCCGTCGTTGGGGTAGCCCTTCGTCCGGTACTGGCCCCCATCCACGTTGAGGAACGGCGTGAACCCGCCCTCCTTCAGGACCACGTTGACGACGCCCGCGATCGCATCTGAGCCGTACTGCGCCGACGCGCCGTCGCGCAGCACCTCGATGCGGTCGACCGCGCCGCCGGGAATCGCGTTGAGATCGACACCGCTCGACCCGGCGCCCATGCCGTAGGCGAAGGTGTTGAGCACCGCCATCTGATGCCGGCGCCAGCCGTTGAGCAGCACGAGCGTGTGGTCGGGACTGAGACCGCGCAGCGTGAACGGCCGCACGATGTCGTTGGCGTCGGTGACGCTCTGGCGCGGGAAATTGACCGACGGTGCCAGGTTCTGGAGAATCTGGCTCGTCTCGTTGGTCCCCTGCACCGCGATCTCTTCCGACGTGAACACGTCGACGGGGACCGCCAGCTCCTCGGCCGCGGTATGACGCGCGCGCGACCCGACGACGACGTCGACCGGTGAGAGGCTGATCGCCTGCTCGGCGAGCGCGAAGTCCTGCGTGACGGGCCCCTGCCCGACGGTCACGCGAGCCGACTGCTGGACGTAACCGAGCAGTCGAACGCGGACCGTGTAGGTGCCGGCCGAGACGCCGCGGATTTCATAGCGGCCTTGATCGTCGGTGGTGGCACGTAACCCCGAGCCTTCGGCCGAAACCGACGCGCGGGGCAGCGCCGCGCCGGCGGCATCCGCCACGCGGCCGCGGATCGATCCGCCCTGCGCCAGCAGGAACGCCGGCAGCACCGACAGCGCTGCGAGTAAATTCTCAACACGTCGCATATTCATGCCCCTCTGGGGAGTAAGCGTCGCCCTAGTGCTACCGCCCGCCGCTCCGACCGTCAAGCGACGCTAGTGATGATGCGCATTCCAGGGATCGTCCGCGGCAAACGCCATCACGTGCACCATCCAGCCGAACAGGCGCGGCCGGAAGCGCCCGCCGACCGCCTCGCACGCCTCGGCGGTCGCGATCGGCGACTTGGGACCGAACACCGGCTGCCCGTCCCTGGTCTCACGCCAGCGCCGCCGGGCGTCCGCGAGCGGCGGCAGGCACCAGTTCACATGCTGATGCCACCGCGCGACGCTGAGCGGCAGCCGCGCATTGAGCTCAGCGTCGGTGGTTTGCGGCGGCGCCGTGAACATCGCGCCGACGAGTGCGAGCGTGCCGTCGGGTGCGCGCTCGTACAGCAGCGATGTCGGGCGCGCGGGATCGAGCCCGTTCCGCGCCTGCAAGGCCCAGCGCAGCTTGGTGAAGTGTTGTACCGGCGCGTCGCCCGCGGGAATGAATTGCCGGAAGCCATCGCCCTGCGCGACGCGGACGTCCCGATACCGCGCAAGCTCCCGTCGCATGACGGCGAGGACCTCGGCCGCGCGCGCGGAGTCGCCCGGCGCCACGGGCCGCAGCGGCGTGAGCCGCATGTGGAGATCCTCGTTCGACACCATCCCGGCCATCTCATGCTCGGCGGCCGCGGTGGCGTGCTCGTCGGGATGCTGCTCGGGCGCGGCCATGTCCTGTTCGTCCGCGGCTCCCGCGTTGCCGCGGCAGCCGACAGCAAGGACATATAGTAGAAAGGCTACGCGTCGCATCAGCCAGAGCGGTGCAGGCGCTGGAAATGCGGTTTCTCGATGACGAAGTAGAACACGAGAATTCCCGCCTGGGAGAAGACGGCCGCGATCAGACCCGGCAGCGAGCGCAGCATCAGGGCCAGTCCGTAGGTCTGCAGGTACCCGATCGTGTACATGGGGCTCGAGAGAAAGCGGTACGGCCCGCTCGAGACCGGGCCTACCGCCTCAGCGGGATCGAAAAAGTTGTGCCAGTAATAGGCCTCGATCCCGAGGGTTCGCGCGGCCCAGAATTTCGTGCCGAGTCCCACGATCACGAGCAGGGCGCCCGCGGCGAACGAGACGGCCTGTGACAGCGGCAGATCCCACGTGTTGCGGGTGACCAGACACAGCAGAATGAATGCGAGCGCGTCATGGTACATGACGATTGCTGCGCGGCGCCGGAAGCGGCGAAAACCCAGGACCGGTCCGAAGCGCTGCGCGTAGAAGCCCTCGCGCGCTTCGCGGCGCAGCACGTACCCCACGAACAGCACGTACGCGATGCGACTGAGAATGGCGTACAGGAAGACTGCTGCCGTCACGTCCGGCCGAACAAGCGCACGGTGGCCGCGCCGCGACGCAGCCGGCTGCGGTACCAGAAATCGACCCGGCGGACGATGCGGATGGGCCCCGGGAGATCGATCGTGCGGCTCCAGGAGCCTTGATGGAACTGGACGCGCGTTTCGGGTGAAAAGCTTTGGCCGTTTCCGAACGTGACCTTGATGTTGTACATCTCGAGAGTGCCGCCGACGACTTCGAGCTTGAGCGCGGTGAATCCGCCCTCCCGGGCGCCGACCAAAATGGCGTCGTGATCGAGCGCGAAGTTCACGCGGCGCGAGCCGAGCAGGTCCCAGTCGGCGCTCGGCAGCGCGAGCAGCACGGCGGCGGCGAGTATGGCACGCATACAAATTCCTCCAGAGATCGAGTGGCAGCCGACCAGCAACATACACCAGGTGACTCCAGGGACAATCGCCGGGTTCATGGGAGTGATTCGGCACCCGACGAGCGAATAGGGGTACTCCTCCAGACCTTTCCAGGAGGGGTCGATGCGCCGCATCACGCTGCTGTCGTTCGCTGCACTGGTCGCTCCGTTCGCGCTGGCTGCACAGCAGTCCCCCCCCACCACGCCGCACGACAGCGTGCGAGGCGCGATTCGCACCGTGGACGTGCGCGCGCACACCCTCGAGGTCACGACCGGTGTCGGCTTCGCCCTCCGCGTCGTGCGGCTCCAGGTTCCCGTCACCGTCCCGATCACCGACCGGAAGAGTGGGCAAGGCGCGCCGCTCAAGCTGGCGGAGCTGAAACCCGGCGACGTGATCCGCGTGGCGTTCGGCGGCCGCCGGATGGACGTGGGCGTGGAGCATGCGCCATGACGCGCCGCTGGATCGGCGTTGCGGTCCTGTGCAGCGCGGCGGCATGTCACCGACCGCAACCTGGCGACCCCCTGCGCGGGCTGTCCGCGGCCGAGCGGGCGCAATTCGACAGCGGTCGCGCCGTATTCGACAGCACCTTCACTCCGGCGGTTGGTCTCGGCCCGCTGTTCAACGCCAGCGGTTGTGGGGAGTGTCATGAGGACCCCGTGGTTGGCGCGAACGGCGACGAAGTCGAGCGCCATGCCGCCGTGTTTCACCCCGAGCGCGCGGGCGCCATGTGCGACGAGCTCGCCGATAAGGGCGGGCCGGTGTTCCAGGACAGCGTGACGCCGGCCCTGCGTGCCGCGCTCGGCATCGACCACGAGCCGCTGCCGCCGACTGTAACAACCGTCGCCGCGCGCACCACCCCTGACGTGTTCGGCTTCGGGCTGCTCGACGCCGTGCCTGATTCCGTGATTCTCTCATACGCCGACCCCGACGACCGCAATCACGACGGCATTTCCGGCCGGCCCAATCGCTTCTTCGACGGCCGGCTGGGACGCTTCGGGCGCAAGGCGCTCGTGCCGACGCTGCGCGAGTTCA
>WNGJ01023123.1_pt1 | contig 10545 bp, 7 predicted proteins | sample 5400611 | NCBI WGS metagenome assembly WNGJ01 (sample SAMN13153375, study PRJNA577476) | soil metagenome | isolation source: 40 cm soil or saprolite under Garry oak tree replicate 1 | place: USA:California | collected 2016-06-15
GCAGGAGGGCGGCAATGCGCGCCCGAAGCTCGGCCAGTCCGAAGGGCTTGGTCAGGTAGTCGTCGGCGCCCTGCTCGAGCGCCGTGACGCGGTCGCGCTCCTCACCGCGTGCCGACAGGACGAGGATCGGTGTCGTCGCTTCACGCCGAACGCGGCGTACGATCGTGAGCCCGTCCCGGTCGGGCAGTCCGAGGTCGAGCAGGATGAGGTCCGGCCGCCGGGCCTCCCAGGCCCGTGTTGCCTCGCCCGCAGAACCGACCTCGGCGACCCGATATCCGTGTGCGCCGAGATTCGCCGCGATGGGCTCGCGGGTCGCGACGTCGTCCTCGACGAAGAGGAGATGGGCGCCGGGAGAGGTGGGGGTCTCCATCAGGGGCGCTCACTAGGCGATGCGGCCGGCCGCTCTGGCGCGGGCGCACTCTCGAGCGTAGACCCGCGACCAGACCGAGGCAGGCGGAAGCGGAGAGCCAGGCCACCCAGCTGGCTGTGCTCGGCGAGGAGTTGGCCGCCCATCGCCTCTACGAGCCCTCGCGCCACACTCAGACCGATACCGAGTCCAGCGCGCATCGGGCGCGTGCCGTCCCGCCGGAAAAACTTCTGGAAGAGCATCTCCAGGTCCTGATCCGGGACACCCGGACCCCCATCCTCCACGACAAGATCGACGAAGCCCTCGTCGGAGGCAATCGCCGCCCGGAGCCGGACGCGAGTTTCGGCGCCTGCATACGAGGCGGCATTCTCCAGGACGTTCGCGAGCGCCTGATCGAGGAAGACCGCGTCAACGAGCACCGGCGGCAGGTCGTCGGGGAGTTCGAGCTCCAATCGCGAGGCCGGCAGCGCATCGCGCTGCCGCCGGATCGATGCCCGCACGAGCTCCCCCAGCTCATGCACCTCGAGGTCCGCACGCAATGCATTGCCCTCGATGCGGCTCAAATCGAGCACGTTGCGGACCACGTCGCTCAATCGGGCAGCCTCAGCGTCGATCGCAGCCGCGGCCTTCCGGGTTGCGTCCGGCGACGTCGCGGTCTCCTCGTCGAGCAGGCCGCCGGCGACTGCCCGGATGGTCGCCAGCGGTGTCCGGAGACCGTGGGACACGGAATCGAGCAAGGCGCTTTTGAGCATGTCACTGCGCCTAGCGACCTCCGCTTTGGTTGCGTCCGACGCCAGTTCCTCGCGGCGCAGGGCGAGGCCGATCTGGTCGGCCGCCAGGGCCAGGAGTCGCGTCTCGGTAGGGCCGGGGATGCCTCGCCTGTGCGCCCGCCGGGCCCAGACCGAACCGAGCGGGCGCTCATCGGCCTCGATGACGACTCGAAAGACGTCCGCGGGCGCCTCGTCCGAAGATGACTGCGCGCCCGACCTTCCAGACCTTGACGGGCCCGTGTGAGTACGTACCCATTCGTCGGTCCGGCCCCCTGATCCTCGATGAAGCAACCAGTGCACCATCGGCTCGGGCCGCGGGCCCGTGGTCGGACGGGAGGCGACCTGGCGTTCCTGCGATGGGCTGCCTCCCACGGCGATCCAGACGTCATCCATCGCCGCCCCTTTCTCGAGCAGCGATACGAGATCCGCTCCGGCCTCCTGAACCGAGCGAGCCGTGACGAGCGAGCGGCTGATTGCAAAGAGCGACTGAGCTTCGCCCGCCCGACGCGATGCGTCCCGGGCGCGCTCTGTCTGGAGGCCAGCCAGACGCCCGGTGACGACAGCGACGACCAGGAAGAGCAGAAGGCTCAGCCACTCTTGAGGGTCGGCGACCGCCAGGGCGAGCCGGGGCTCCGTGAACAACAGGTCATAGAGCAGCACGGATACCAACGAGGTCCCAACGGCGGGCCAGAGGCCGAAGCGGCTGGCCATGACGACGACGGCGAGCAGGTAGACAGACGATGAGTCGGCGACACCGAACCGTGACTCGAGGATGCCGGCAACGAGCGTGACTGCGATGAGGACCGCGACCCCGGGGGCAATGATCGACACGACGCGCCGCCTCTGCGGGAGAGGGGACCAAGACCACCCGATCGATTGCATCGCGCGTGGATGGTACGGCGACGGGCCCGTCGCGCAGTTTGATCGTCCGTGCCTCAAGCGAGGCTCATGCGTGCGCGGCGGGCCCGTTCTGCGATTACGTGAGAGCTACTTCGGGAACGGAGGTCCTCCATCGCCGCCGAGGACCGGCGCGATGGCCAATGCGGTGAGCGCGAGTGCCATGAGTGAAGCCATGACGAACGCGCGCAGGCGAAGGAAGGTTCCGTGCATCCCAATCCTCCTTCTCTCGCCTTGAGGGCACGGATCGGGGGATGCTACGCTGCAGAGGTGCGGGAGTCAACTATCGCTAAACATCAGGCAGCCGGGGGCTGGTCGTCCTTCGCAGTGGGGTTGGGATCCGAACTTCGGCGTCAGCGACTCGGCCGGGGTCTGAGCCAAGCGGAGCTGGGATCGCCGTTGACCCGCGCTTTCGTGTCGTCAGTCGAGAAGGGGCGGATCGTTCCTTCCCTGGCCAGCCTGATGCTATTGACAGATCGTCTGGGAATACGGCCCGGGGAACTCCTGGACGGGTTACGAAGCATTGATCCGTCCGTCTATGATGCTGAACATGCAGCGGTTAGCGCGATCCCATGTCGAGGCAGACCGTCCTCTCGCTCGCCGCATCGGCGTCCGCATCCGGGCCGAGCGCCTGCAGCGGGGCCTGACCCAGGCACAGCTCGCCGAGGGCCGCTACACAAAGGCCTACGTCAGCGCCCTTGAGAACGGCCACATCAAGCCTTCAATGGCCGCCCTGAATTTCCTCGCCGGCAGGATGGGCATCCCCGCGACGACGCTGATCGGCGACGACGGCTCGCGATGGAGCCGCCTCGAAGCGGACCTGCGGCTGGCGAGCGGCGACTGGCAGACTGCGGCGGATGCCTATTCGGACCTGCTCGCTTCCGAGCCGACGAGCACGGCGGTCCGGGCAGAACTGCTCAAGGGCCTGAGCGAGGCCCTGTGCCGGCTGGAGCACGGAGCGGAGGCCGTTCGTGCTGCGAGCGAAGCGGCGGACCTCTTTGCAGCGGCCGGAAGGACCGCGGACGTCGCCCGAGCGACCTACTGGCAGGCCAACGGCCTGTACCTGCTCGAGAACTCGATGGAAGCGCGGCGCCTGATGTCGGGGATTCTCGAACAGCTGCGAGGAGGCCTCAGGCTCGAGCCTGACTTCAAGATCCGCGTGCTGATTGCGCTCGCTGGCATCGAAACTCGCGATGGCAATGGCGACGTTGCCATCTCCTACCTCGAGGAGGCGCGCGGCCTGAGTCCTGAGCTCGACGATCGGCGACGAGCCACGTTCGCGTTCACGCTCGCGATCTCGTACCGCGAGCTCGGCGACTACGAGGGTGCGCTCAGCCTCGGCCTCCAGGCGCTGTCGCTATTCCAGGCCAGCGAATCCAGGCTCGAGGCAGCATCGGTCGAGAACTCCCTGGCGCTGGTCTACCTCGATCGCGGAAGCCTCGACCTCGCTCGCGAGCAGGCCGCCCTGGCACGACAGGAGTTCGAGCGCCTGGGTAACGAGCGATGGCTGTCACATGTCGCGGATACGGAAGCCATGATCGCCCTCCAGGCCGGCGACCTCGATCTGGCGGCCTCGCGCGGGTCGGACGCGCTTGCGCTGGCCCACAAGACCGGCAATCAAAAGGCCCTCATCGACGCGGCCCTCACGCTCGCCCGCACCCGGCGCCGAAAAGGCGATCGGGCGGGAGCCGTCGAGCTGCTCGAGGAGGCGGTCGGCGTGGCTCGCGAGCACGGCCGGCGCATACAGCTCGAGGCACTCCTCGGCGAGTGGGCCGACATCGTCGCCGACGGTGGTGACCTGGCGCGCGCCTACGAGCTGACCCGAGAAGCGTTGGCGGTGAGTAACGCCCAGCGACGGCATCCCCGCCAGGCTGGACAGCCTCCGAGAGGCGCGAGCCCCGCCGACCTCCCTACTCTCCGCGGAAGACGTACCAGATGGTGCGGTTGTCGTCCGAGGCCTGGGTCCACGGGTCGCGCGCGCGAACATACGCCCGCGAATGGCGCTCCCGGATGAGGCGCACGAGCCGGGTCAGAACCGGGTCGCTGGGGCGCAGCCGACCCACCAGAACGCCCTGCTCTTCGGCCACGATATCGAAGGCGGCTGCCACGGCGAACCTGAACCCCGAGTCGGCGCTCGGAAAGCTGTGCAGCAGCAGCTCCGTGGCGAAGACCGTCGAACGTTGGCGGGTGGCGTCCACGGCTCTCAGCATTGCGCAGGATGGCTTGCGGAAGCATCATCCGAACGCCGTAACTCGACCCCTTGATCGTTCTCGAACGCGTCAGGCGCCCGACGAGCGTGGCAGGAGGTAGAGGATCACCAGGGCGATTATGACAACCATGCCGAGCGTCGGATTGACCAGCGCGAGCAGGAACGAGAGCAGGTAGCCCGGCACTCCGTAGCGGTAGCTCCTGGTAATTGCCTCGATCGAAGCCCGGCTGGTGTCCTGCCGCAGGAGGTGACCGCCCTTTCGGGCGCGATACCACAGCACGTTGAAGGCGAGTGCGATCGCAACGAATGTTCCGCTGTAGACGAGCACGCCAACCTGCGCACTCGGTTCTCCGATGGAGGCGGCGAGAAGCGCGGTCGGGAAGGGCACGAAACCGACGCCCAGCAACAGGAACAGGTTGGCCAGCAGCAAGCTGTGATCGACCCGCCTGACGTGGCGGAACAGGTTGTGGTGGTTTGCCCACATGATCCCGATGGTCACGAAGCTGACGAGGTATCCGAGATAACTTGGCCACAGTTCCCCGAGGGCATCGAGAAGCACCCTGGGGCTCACGAAACGATCCGCCGCGGGGACGCGGATCTCGAGGACGAGCAGCGTGATCGCGATGGCAAAGACGCCGTCGCTGAATGCCTCCAGCCGTTCTGGTCCGCGGCCCTCGCTCTCCGCGCCTGCAGAGCTGTAGCTGGCCTGCCCGGCTCGAGTCTGCCTCTCTTCCATTGGGCGATTATCCGCGGCTCAAGCCCGGCCGGAGGCCTCGGTTATCATTCGCCGGCCGCGCGCCCGTAGCTCAGTGGACAGAGCATCTGACTTCGGATCAGATGGTCGGGGGTTCGAATCCCTCCGGGCGCGCCAGTCTGCCGCGCTCTCGAGATATGACTGAGCCCGTCATCTGTGACGACCGGCTCTCGTCTGAGCGACCCGGTTACTTTGGTCGAGCTCGGCTGCCCTGGGCACCCGCCAGCGCCGGTCGGTCCGCGACCCGCTCGGAGCCGCCGACCTTCTCCGATGCGCGGGTCATGCGCTCTCGGGACGAGTCGTACCATTGCCGCGTCAGCTCCGCTGCGACGTCGCGGCCGCCGAGCCCGAAGGCGAGCCCAAAGGCCAGTGACAGCGCGGCAACGATCCCGACGAACAGGATGTTGACCAGGGTCGCCGCGATTCCGATCTGGTTGATCGCGATAATCACGGCGAACGAGATGATCGCGTACTCGGCCAGCCGGCCGAGGAGGCGGGCGTTGCTGAAACCCATCTCGCCGGCGCCGGTTTCGATGACGCCACGGACGAACCGCGCGAGCAGCGGCGCGACCATGAGCACAATCGCGGCAACGATCAGGTTCGGGATCCACAGGATGACCTGGTTCAGGAGCTGGCTGACCTGGGTCAGTCCGAGGATGTTCGCGGCGGCGATCAGGAAGATCAGCCGGATGACCCATTTGATGACTTCGGCGGCGACCACGCTCGGCTGCCAGCTCGTGGCAACGCTCCCGTAGACGTCGGGCCCGTGGCGTGCGAACAGGCGATCCGCTCCCGCCCGCGTGAGCAGCCTCGTGGTCAGCGAGCCGAGCACGTTCGACAGGAGCCAGCCGATCACAAGGACGATCAGCGCGCCAACGATCAGCGGGATGGCCGCCAGGAACATGTTGAGCGCATTCGTGGTGGCCAGGAAAACTGCGTCGCCCCAGTTGTTGATGGGGATGACCGGTGTGGGCATGGCCTTCGCGTACCTCCGTGGAAAACGGAATGGTCAGCCATCGTCGAACAGTCCGACACGAGCCGGTCCCGGAGCGGCATTACAGCCTCCTATCGAGCCCCAAGGAGAAACCGCAGGATGACGTTCGAGAGCCTGTGATGGACCTACGGTTGCGCCGATCCCCACGAGCCAGCACCCTTTGGGTGTGCTGACCGCCTTTCCACACCTGCGCCTCCGAGAGGGGGCCAGCAGCCTCCTCGACCTGCCCTGGGAGCTACCGCTCGCCGAATGGCACGACGACCGCTTCCGGGACATCCCGGTTGGTCCCTCGCGGCATCTCGTTCGCTTCCTCGAGGCGGACGACTCGACGTTCGCCTTGAAGGAAGAACCGCTCGATGTCGCCCAGCGCGAGTTCGCGGCATTGCGACATCTCGAGAACGAGGGCCTCCCCGCCGTTTCTGCCGTTGGGCTCGCGGAGGTCCACGAGCGCGGCACCGCGATCCTCGTGACCGATTTCCTGGTCCACTCCCTCCAGTACCGCCGCCTGCTGATGCGCTTCCCCCTCGGCCCGGGCGCATATCGGGACCGTCTGCTCGACGCGATGGCGTGGCTGCTCGTCGACCTGCATCGCGCCGGGTTGTACTGGGGTGATTGCTCTCTCGCGAATACCCTCTTCCGGCGGGACGGTGACAAGATCCAGGCCTACCTTGTCGACGCGGAAACGAGCGAGGTGCATCCGGGCCTGTCCGATGGCCAGCGCGCAAACGACGTCGAGATCCTCGTCGAGAACGTGGCTTTCGGCCTGGCCGACCTGGCCGCGTACCAGGGCCGTCCGGACGAGTTCGAGCAGGCGATCACCGCCGCCGAATCGGTGGGCGATCGGTACCACGCGATCTGGACGAAGCTCCACGAGACGCCCGAGCTGCGGGCCGATGATCGGCATGCCGTCGAGGCGCGCATCCGCGGCCTGAACGATCTCGGTTTCTCGGTCGACGAGGTCGAGCTCGAGCCGGCCGGCAACGGCCGACTACGGCTGAAGCTGGCGGTAACCACCAGGCGCTTCCACGCCCGAGAGCTCGAGCGATTGACGGGCATTTCTGCCCTCGAGAACCAGGCTCGTCTCCTTCTCAACGACCTGCGCGAATATCGCGCCTGGCTCGAATGGTCCGAGGGCCGCCCGCTGGATGGCAACGCCGCTCAACGCTGGCTGCGCGAGGTCTTTCGCCCAACAACGAGCAGGCTGGCCGAGGTCATCGGGCCACACCCCGACATGGTCCAGGCCTATTGCGATCTGCTCGAGCACAAGTGGTTGCTCTCCGAGGAGGCGCACCGGGACGTCGGCCTGGAATTCGCCCTTGACTCCTACTTGTCACTAGGGGCTCCCGCGCCGGAGCGCGCCGGCGAGACCGAGGCACCGGCCGCCGTGCGCTCGCGCTGATCGAAGCGAGACTCGGACCGCCCCCCGAACGCGGCTCCATCCGACAACGCCAGCCGCCGCCGCAATGAAATTGCGATTACGGCGGCCGCGAACGGGTCCCCGCCCGGTTTCGGTGCAACGCAGCATCCCGCGGGGATGCTGCATCGTGCCGGATGATCGTCGATGAACGACGAATTACCCTGGTCGTGCGGACTTGCCTGTCATGCGTCTGTAACCTTGACGGCTCCGCTGTTCCCCGATGCAATCTAGGCTCCACCGTCGGTCGCACTCGGAGAACATGTTGGCTCGCGGAGAACAGGGACTGCCAGGCGCGATCGTCGCTGAGCCCGGTTGGCCGGGCCTCCGAGGAGCGCTGTGGCGCGGCATGTTCGCGTGGCAGGCGCAGGCGTCGGCACATCCGCTCATCTGGGCGGCGCTGGTCTCCCTCCTCGCGATCGGCGTCAAGGCGGCGATCAATGCGGTCGCGCACGACGACGTCGGCTTCCTGCCGTACGTGGTCGCGGTTGGATTGGCGGCCTGGCTGGGGTCGCTGCGGGGCGGCCTGGGCGCGACGATGTTCTGCCTCGCCGGTGACGTGTTCCTCTTCATTCCGCCGATCGGCCAGCCGGTCATCACCGATTCGCTGGAGGTCGTGCAGGCCGGCCTGTTCGTCGTGACCGGCGTTCTCATGAGCGCGCTGAGTGCGGCGCTGCACGCCGCTCGACGTGAATCGGAACGCTCCCGACGCCGAGCCGAATCCCTTCAGCAACTGGCCGTCGCCCTCGGGCGCGTCGAGGGCATTCGAGACACCGCCAATGCCGTCCTTGAGCTCAGTGAGTCCATCCTTGGCGCATCTGCGGCCGCCGTGACCCTGCATTCCGCGGGCCTGAACGTCCTCGAGCTGGCGGCGGACGTCGGCTTCCGGGCCCCGTTGCGCGATGCCTACGCGTCCATTCCAGTGGACGGCGACCTGCCCGAGGCGGAGGCCCTTCGAACCAATCGCGCTGTCCTGCTGTCGTCGCAGAGCGTCATCCGGCAGCGGTTCGTCCGTGATGTCGCTGACGCGATGGGCGACGTCCGATCCGTTGCCTGTCTGCCGCTGGGCCTGCGCGAGCAGCCGATCGGCGTGCTGACCCTCGCGTTCGAAGAGCGAAACCGGTTTTCGATCGAAGAGGTCGAGTTCCTGTCGGCGATCGCGGATACGTCGGCTCAGGCGCTCGCCCGGGCAGCGCTGTCGACTGAGCGGCAGAGCACCGAGCGTCGCTTGGCCCTCGTGGCTGAGGCATCGGATCTGCTCGGCGCCAGTTTCGACTACCAGGCGGCCCTGCCCCGGCTGGCGCGCCTCCTGGCCGAAGGGCTCGCGGATCGCGCGGTGATCGAGTGGCCGGAGCCCGACGGGACCTACCGTGCCGATGCCCGACGCCAGGGGGAATCGTCCGCCGGGCCGAAGCTGGTCGGTCAGCGCGATCGAATCGAGCCGCCCCGTCGAGCGACACTGGTCGATGCGCCCGACTCGGCCGAGTCGGGCCGCGCGGACGTCCTGGCGAGGCTCGGTGGCCATTCCGCCGTCCTCGCGCCGATTCCCATCGAGGCAAGGCGCGACGCCGAAGGCGTGCTTGTGCTTTCTTCTACCGAGGCGCACGCGTTTGGCGCCGCCGACGTTGCATTCGCCGCCGACCTCGGTCGCCGGATTGGCGTCGCCATTCAGACGGGCAGCCTGTTGCGCGAAGCGACCCAGTTCACGGCGACGGTGGACGCCTCGCTCGACGCCGTCCTCCTGATCGATCCCGAGTCCCTCAGGATCCGGTACGCCAACGAAGGCGCCCTGGCGCAACTCGGCTACACGCGCGCCGAGCTCATCGACATGCCGGCCCTCGCTATCAAGCCCAAGTTCGACGAAGCGTCCTATCGCGAGCTGCTGGCTCCGCTCCTCGCAGGCCGTCGCGCCGCGCGGACCTACCCGACCACCCACCGGCGAAAGGACGGCGTCGAGGTGCCCGTCGAGGTGTTCATGCAGTGCGTCACCCTGCCTGACGGCGAACGGCGAATCATCGTCTCGGCGCGAGACATCAGCGAGCGGATCGAGATCCAGAGCCGCCTGTATCGGCTGGCAACAGCAGAGCGGGCGCGCGGGGCGGAGCTCCGAGCCATCATCGAATCGATGCGCGAGGCGGTTCTCGTCTGCAACGACGCTGGCGACGTGATCCTGCGCAACCAGGCCCTGATCGAGCTGCTCGGCGAGCCAATCGCTCATTTCAACGAGCTCGGCCCGCTGTTGGGCGACTTCGAAGGGGAGCTCCCGCCGCTGGGTCGCGCCTCGGGGCCGAGCGAGATCCGGACCGAGCAGCCCCTGCGTTGGCTAGAGGCATCGGGCTATCGTGCCGAACCGACCGGGGAGGGCGACGCGAGCGGTTCAACCGTGCTGCTCCTGCGCGACGTAACCGAGCAGCGCCAGGCGCAGCTGGCCCAGGAGGCGTTCATGGGCATCCTGTCGCACGAGCTGCGCACGCCGGTCACGACGATCTTCGGGATCACCAAGATCCTGCGCCGTCGAAGGGGATCCGAAACCTCAGAGGCCGAGGAGTTGCTCGGCGATGTCGAAGCCGAATCGGAACGGCTCTATCGGCTGGTCGAAGATCTTCTGGTGCTCAGCCGGTCGCAGGCCGGCCGCATCTCGTTGGAGCCAGAGCCCGTTCTCCTCCAGCACGTGGCGCGCACGATCGTCGATTCCGAGCGGCGAGCGACGCCCGAGGTGACGTTCGTCGAGAGGGTGGCCCGTGACCTCCCGCCGATCTCGGGCGATCGAACCTACGTGGAGCAGATCGTGCGAAACCTCGTGGGCAATGCCGTCAAGTACGGGCCCGAAAGCGGCGGAACGGTGATCGTGGAGGCCGAGGCGGCCGGCGCCGAGGTTCTGATACGAGTACTCGACGAGGGCCAGGGGATCGGCGATACAGAGGACACCGGCGAGCTCTTCGAGCTGTTCTACCGTTCGCCCTCGACCGCACGCTCCAAGCCCGGCGCCGGAATTGGCTTGTACGTCTGCCGAATCCTGACCGAGGCCATGGGCGGGCGGATCTGGGCGTCGCGGCGTCCCGAAGGAGGCTCGGAGTTCGGGTTCGCGCTTCCCGTGTTCGAGGAGCGCCAACGAGAGGAGCCCGTTTCGGCCGCGATCG
>WNGJ01026554.1_pt1 | contig 10543 bp, 9 predicted proteins | sample 5400611 | NCBI WGS metagenome assembly WNGJ01 (sample SAMN13153375, study PRJNA577476) | soil metagenome | isolation source: 40 cm soil or saprolite under Garry oak tree replicate 1 | place: USA:California | collected 2016-06-15
ACTTGCTGGAGCGAGTCCACTGGTGGGGCCAAATGATGAGCGCTTCGGCGAGCGCTTTCCTGCGCTCGCCCAGGCATACGATGCCGGACTACGTGCTCTTGCCCGCTCGGTTGCTGCTAGCTGGCCGGACATTACCCTCCACGAGGGAGTATATACTATGGTCGGTGGGCCGAACTATGAGACGGGAACTGAACTCAAGTTTCTGCGTATGATTGGAACGGATGCTGTTGGTATGTCTACCGTGCCAGAGGTAGTGGTAGCTCGCCATGGAGGTATGCGTGTCCTGGGCTTAAGCCTGATTACGAACGCTGCAACCGGGGATGAGATGCAAGAGGTCAATCATGCCGAAGTATTGGCCGCAGCTGATGCTGCGCGGCCCAAATTTGTGGCCCTGGCGCGTGGCATTGTACGAGGAATAGCGGGTCTTACTTCTTAATTACTATATTTGCCCAGCTCCAATTGTAATATTTACCATCCCAATCACTAAGTACTACAAGGTCATAATCTCCGGGAGCAACTGATGAAGCTACCTGGTATTTCCATGTCACTCTGCCTTTTGCATTGCTACGATGCGTTTGCTGTGTGCCGGTATCAAAATTCAGTCCTGGAATTTCTTGATAAGGTTGACTTTGAACTTTGCCTGTAAGCGGGTTTTGGATAGTATTTACATTTTGAAGGTCTTCTCTGGCTAACATAAAGGTTATACCTGTTGGGATACGCTGGACGAGCCAGAGCTTAAAGGTAATGCCGGAGGTGTGAACGGGATTACCGTGTGCTGAATCTATTGATTGATCTACGGCATAAGCAGTAAGCGTATAGGTTGTGTGGTCATCGGCCATCTCGATAGTGCTATACTGGGAGAAGACAGGCCATCCCAACTTCCCAAAGTGTTGTGCGTGTGGTGTACGTGTTGCCTTTTGTGGCTCACTGGTTATTGGTGGCGTTGCTGGCGAGTTTGAATTGAGTGCTGGCAGCGCTAGATTAGGACGCACAAATGTGCCTACCGAGAGGCCGCTGATGAGGCCAGCCAGGGCGAAAAGGGAGATGGCAAAGAGGGTAATTGTGCGTGATTGTGAATTCAAGGTGTTTGGTGCCTGCTGTCTAGATAATGATGACATTCTCAATTGTCGCTCTCTTTTGATACCTTCGTACATCTATCATCTCCCATCATAACATAATGATGACTATTCTTCTGTTTTAATAAACGGAATATGGCCCAAATTGGCCCCTATGATGGCAAGAATCTCTTCCCTGCAGGAGAAAAAGAGACAGAGATGGCGGCAAAACCGCCATCTCTGTCAAAGAAACTGGTGCTGTGAAGCGACGCCGTCGCTTCACAGCACCAGTTTCTTTGACAAGAAAAAGCAGCAAGACGGGCAAATGCAGAGCATTTGCCCGTCTTGCTGCTTTTTCTTGTCAGATACAAAAGAAAACATGTCTTTATGCTTTTTCTTGTCAGATACAAAAGAAAACGTGCCTTTATGTTTTTTCTTGTCAAGATACAAAAGAAAACGTGCCTTTATGCTTTTTCTTGTCAAGATACAAAAGAAAACGTGCCTTTATGTTTTTTTCTTGTCAGATACAAAAGAAAACATGTCTTTATGTTCTAGAAATTTTCTCTGCTAATGTTTTCACCCATTGATAATGCCCTTCCAGCTTCTCGTTACTCAGGGACTGTAGAGCCAGGTACAGCCAGCAGATGGCATTGGGGATGGTAAGGTAGTCTTTGCCTGCAAGTTCGGTTGCGGCTGTACTCATGCGTTGATATTTACTTTTATCGGTCAGTAAATCGTAGAGATGCTGGGCTACCTGGGTGGTATCGCCTACTTCAACCAGGTGCCCGGTGATCCCATCCTGAATTTGCAGCGGAATTCCTCCAACCCTGTATGCCACGACCGGTTTTCCCTTCATGAGGGCTTCTGTGACCTTGACTTCAAATCCCTCCTTGATGGAAAGCTGAAGCACGACTTCACTTTTTCTCAAGAGGGTATTCAGGATCTGGTCTCTGTGCGGCAATCTCATCACTTTGACATCGTCCGCGAAATCAGTATACAGTTCCGACTGGAGTATTCTCCAGACCAAATTATATACAGGAATACCATCTGGATCATCGATGGAGCTATTGCCCGCGATGACTAACTGCGGGATTGGCTTGTGCTGCTTTTCCAGCATGTCTCGCAATTTCCTGTAGGCTTCAAGGACATCAGGAATACCCTTTGACGGATCAAACCTGGCAATCTGAACAATGTACGGTCGTTGTTCGTCTAGCGGCGTTTGCCCTTCTTGAAGCAGCAAGGCATTGAACAGTTTCAAGTAGGTGGACATCTGGTCTTCCGTCAGCGGTTTATTCAGGCCATCCAAAGGATCGGTTGTTGCTGGCATATAAAAGATTTTTTCTGCCGGCACATTGTCGGGAATGAACATTTTCAGGGGATGGCTGACGAAGTAATCAGCAAGTTGAATCTTCTCCCACAGAAAATTCCAGGTTGTGTGCTGCGGGGTACCGGCCTGGCTTGCCAGTCTGCCGACGATTTGAATATGAGAGCGGTAGATGATTTTGGCATCAGGATTTGCCTGCTTGATATAGGGAATTAAACCGGCAGGTTGCGGATCATCTATCACAATCACATGCGCCTGTCGAAACACATCTTCAAATGCACTGGCATTTTCTTTGAGCCAGGCATCGTAGATGGCTTTGTCTTCTTGCGTCAACTCTGTCCCAGGTGCGGCCACGGCTTGCAGGACATTATGGAATTTGGGTTTGGTGATGTCGAAGGCCTCTTTTTTAGGAAGCAAGACGTACCAATGAGCATCAACATGCAACAACCGCAAGAGTCTGATGAGAGCATGGCGCATGAGAGCTACGCCCCCACCTCGGGGAGTTGCATTAATAAACACCAGCTTCTTTCCCTGGAAAGTATGTGCCAGTTCTTGCAAAAGAGCAAAGTCTTCTTGAGAAGCCGTTTTCCGGTAATCTTCAAGTGTGACGAGTTCAGCCACCTGAACTTCATGGGTTGCACTCAGTGCAGGGCACACAATATTGTTTTCGTCAAACCTGGATACTACATCTTTTACCAGCTCTTCAAGGGTAAGTTGATGGGCAGCATCTTGTCTCCTTATCACATAAGGAACAATATCTTCTTGCAGCCAGAGCCTCGAGATCATGTTCTTAAGTTGATCGTTCTCGCGCAAAGAGGCAGCGACAAATTGTAGCTGGCGCTGCTGAGTGGCCTGCTTCAAGCAGTTGAGCACCTCGGCTGCTGCATCCTGGTGAAGCAAAGCTCTTTTATGCGTGATAATGTTGTCACCACACGCTTCGGCAATATGAATAGTGTCATCCTTGACTTCTATACCGGCGTAGGTAGGCAAAGGAATGGGAAGCCGTTCAACCTGGTTTACTTGAGAAGTGGGCTCTTGCGTAACGCCTGGCATGTCTATGTCATCAATGGCTACCTGCATCTGCTGAGGAGTAATGATCATGTTCGTTGAGAGCATGATTTTTCTCAGGAGGGGCAACCCTGTGATTACAAGAGCGGGGAAAGCAAGAATGAACTTTACCTTCGCTACTGTTTGCCATAGTATGCTGCGTTTGGATGGTCTAGAGTGTAAATGCTTGAACATATTCACCTACTTAGTTTTTAGATATGAATTGTTATTTCCATGTGCTGGATATGTGTTATAACGAACTTCACTACTATCAGTAATTCAGCAATAACGAATAGGAACAAATGCAAAATCACCATCTTTTCCAGCGTGGTATTATTATAGTGATTGCGTTGAGGACCGAAACAGCGATGGAGGAGTTGACCGAAATGGTCTTGTGCGACTATCGAGTCGGCCACAACATAGCAAAGCGACCTGACGACTTTGGAACCCGTTTATGAGACTTTTTACTGTGACAATAGAAAAGTTGTACACACTTAGTGAACGCGCCAAGCTGAGCTTTTTATGCCTTTTGTTGCTCCTCATGCTAGGGACTATGGCCTTTACTGCTGTAAATACCTTTCACGCAGTGCGAAGTTTCCAGCAGCAGTATAAGGCTGTCAGAACGGAAGATGTACATGCTATTCATCCCTGGATGACCATCCATGTGATCTCCGATATCTACCACGTTCCCGAAGATGACCTGTACCGTTCACTCAATATAGGTAGTCCTAAGGTGCTGCGTCATGCGACGCTCTATGACATCGCGAATCGTAAACGACAGTCTGTGGATCAGGTTATACGTACCATCCAACATGCCATCCTGGTGTATCGTAAAAAACATCCCCCTATGCCGACGCCCCAGCACAACATGAGACCTGCTGCACCTACGCCAGGGAGGACAAAGTATTGAACCCGTTCTTGATCGGTGCGTTGCAGCATTATGGGTACCCGGCCCTCTGGCTGATCGTTTTCGTCGCTGCCGTTGGCGCTCCCATTTCTGGCTCTCTGCTTCTCTTTGCCGCGGGAGCATTTGCCGCACTTGGTGATCTCAACATCGTCATCCTGTTTCCGGTTGCTTTGAGTGCAGCCGTGATGGGAGATAATCTTGGCTATTTCATCGGCCGGCGCGTGGGAACTCCTCTACTGGTGTGGCTTGAGAGACAAAAGCGTTTTCGTTTCATTTCGCCGCGGACCATTGCGCGAGGCCGGGCCTACTTCGTGCGCAGAACAGCATGGGCAATCTTTATTACGCGGTTTCTTATCGTCGCTCTTGGTGGCCCGATCAACCTCCTGGCAGGAGTGGAACACTACCCTTACCGTGACTTTCTGTTTTGGGATGTGTGCGGTCAAATACTTGGGGCGATCATTTCTCTGGGCCTGGGTTACGTCTTTGCAGCAAGTTGGGAGGAAGTGGCAGGTCTCTTTGGGGCCTTATCAGGTCTTGTTCTCGCTCTCCTGGTGGCCGGTGCTCTCTGCGTCCTGCTTGTGCGCAAGATACGCCAGCGTAGACGCGCTAGCGTTGCCGACGCTGAGGCGAACGAGCCACTCCCACTGCTAGAAAGTAAGACCAGACAAGATACTGGCCCACTGCCCATTCCTTAGGAGACCAGGGATGCCGGCACCAATCCATACCGACTTTATTTACCTGCTCCCCAGGCGGGATTGCCGATGCTAGCGCGGTCAGGCGCTGTGCAAGGAGGTAGCGTTGAGGCCCACCATTTTAATTCTTACCACTCATTTGGGAGGTGGACACCTGAATCTCGCGCAGGCGCTGAAGGGTGTGCTTGAGACACACTATGAAGTTGCTATTGTGGATCCGCAGTCTGCTCTTGTTGAGCGCTTCTATACGTCAGTAAGCCGGCATTTTTTGAAATTTTTAGAGTGGCAATTTACCTGGACTGACAATGAAATCGCCTCATTATGGTTGCAGCGCGTACTTGTGCCGCTTAGCCGCAAGCGGTTACTCAGCATTATCGAGCATATCCAGCCTCAGCTTATCATAACGACACATGCGCTGTTATCATATGCAACTGCTCGTGTCAATGAAGGTCGTCGAAAACGAGTCCCACTCGTCTTCCAACTCACCGACCTGGAGCAACTGCACATGACATGGTTTACCGAGAAACGAGCCGATGCTTACCTTGTTCCGACGTGCGAAATTTTTAGCCAGTCTCTGGAACAGGGTATCGATAAAAACCGCCTGTACCTTACCGGAAGGCCGGTACGACGCCAGTTTTTAGAAGTTTCTCCAGGTGGAGGACGTGAGATGCTCGCAGCCCTGGATTTTGATCCCGGGGTATTTACCGTCTTTCTTCAGGGAGGTGCAAAGGGATCCGCCAGAGTGGATCAGACCATCGAGAGCCTGCTGAGTATGGAGGTGCCCATACAAATCATCCTGGCGATCGGCAATAACGAGAAGATGGCAGCGCGTTATGCAGGCATGGAGCGTGTGCGAACCTTGCCTTTTACTGAGGTGATCGCTCCCTATATGGCAGCTGCGGACATGATAGCCGGTAAAGCGGGTGCGAGCTTTATATCTGAAGCATTCATGCTAGAGAAACCGTTTCTCGTCACAGCCTTTATTCGGGGCCAGGAGACCCCCAACCTTCGCTTCATCGAGCGGCACAATCTGGGTTGGGTTTGTACGGAAACGACAGCCCAGAAAGAACTGCTTACCAGGATAGCAAGCAACCCGGCGCTGATCACTGAAAAGGTGGATGGCATTCGGGCCTACAAAGCCTGGAATGTGCAGGCGAATCAACATATTTGTCCGGTCATTGAGCGGTTACTTTCTTTAAGATGATGAGCGGTTACTTTCTTGAAGATGATCGCTGGTCATCAAGAGCTGGTGCGAGAAACCTCGTTTTTGGCTATGCGCCAGTTAACGGTAGGCAGAATCAGGTTCCTGTCGATATGCTCGCGGTGCTTGATGGCGAGTCCGATGAGCGATTCAAGGACAGTTTCGTTCAGGAGATGCGGCTCGAGTCCAAGTTCGATGAGCCTGGTGTGAGCGGCGTTGTAATAGTGCTGCTCTGCTTCAACGCGGGGATTAGGGAGGTGCTTGACCTGTGCCTCTAAACCGAAACGTTGGCTTTGCCTGACGACCATTTCTACCAGTTCAACGAGTGAGAATTGCTCGGTGAACTGGTTAAAAACGCGATACTCACCTTCTCCAGGCCGTGAGGTAATGGCGAGCTCGATACACCTGATGGTATCTCTCAAATTGATGTATCCGCGAGTCTGTTGACCCTTGCCGTAAACGGTGAGGGGATAGGCTACAGCGGCCTGGACGCAGAAGCGGTTCAGAGCTGTGCCATAGATCTGGTCGTAGTCGAAACGGGTGGCCAGACGTGCATCCTGCATAGTCTCGTCAGTCTCAACGCCATACACAACGCCCTGGTTCAAGTCGGTGGCGCGGAGGCCCCAGATTTTGCAACAGAACATGATGTTGTGGCTGTCATGCGTTTTGCTCAAATGGTAGAATGACGAGGGTTGTTTGGGGAAAGGCAGAACGTCCGAACGACCTTTGTGGTGGATCTCGATAAAGCCTTCTTCGATATCGATATTCGGCGTGCCGTATTCGCCCATTGTGCCCAGCTTCACGAGATGGCAGTCGGGCGCAAATTCTTTCATTGCATACAGGACGTTGAGCGTCCCAACGACATTGTTTGTTTGCGTGAAAACGGCGTGCTTGCGGTCAATCATAGAATAGGGCGCGGAACGCTGTTCGGCAAAGTGTACGACCGCCTCAGGTTGAACGTCTTGGAAGACCGCGGCAAGGGCTTCATAGTCCATGGTATCGCCAATGTATAGCTGGATCTGCCGTCCAGAGACTTCTTTCCACGCTGCAACACGTTCATGAAGGGTACAGATGGGAAGCAAGCTAGAGAAGCCGCGTTCCAGGTCGAAGTGCCTGCGCATTAAATTGTCGAAGATGGTGATCTCATGCCCTTTGTTGGAGAGATAGAGTGATTGGGGCCAGCCGAGGTAGCCGTCGCCGCCTAGTATGAGAATACGCATAGTGCCTCCTTGTGATGATACTCAGAACTTTACGCTATTTGGCAGGTTCTTTGCAAGGTTGCCTTGTGTCTAAGTTCATCTAAACACCAATAACATAGCTTTTTCAAAGAACTTTAGGGAAGTGTAAAGTGGAGGCTCTGCTAGCAGGACTTTAGGCAAAGTTTCAGGTGTATATCTAGACCAGGAAAAGTAACTTTGCTATGATAGAGTGAAGATGATTGAGGCCCAGAGCAAGTGGGTACATGATCCGTTGTGTCTGGCGCTGGTGCGCCGTAACCGGTACGAGAGGAGAGTATCTATGCCCAAACGTAGTCCGTCGCAGAACGTTCCCAAAGACATGCAGGCGCGCTTCGACGAAATCACCCAGTTAACAGATGCTTTCAGTCAGGCCTATTTGAATGACGAGTACGCGCAGCTGTGCCGAGAGTTGACGGCGACGCTGTGCCGGAAACGGCCTTCGCCGCTGGTACGGGGTAAGGCAGATACGTGGGCGTGTGGCATCATTCATGCGCTGGGCATGGTGAACTTTCTCTTCGATGCATCGCAGACGCCCCATGTCCCGGCGAGCCAGATCTGGGAGTACTTCGGTCTCAGTTCGAGTACGATGCAGACGAAATCCAAGCAGATCCGCGATCTCCTGGACATGTATCAGATGGATCCGGATTGGACACTCCCATCAAGGGTTGACGAGAACCCATTGATCTGGATGCTTGAGGTCAATGGGCTGATCATGGATGTGCGCCACGCGCCGCGTGCGATCCAGGAGGAAGCGTTCCGCAAAGGTTTGATCCCGTATATTCCTGACGCGTGAACTGCTATCCGCCTGTGAGACTTCAATTCTCACAATTTGGTTAGTCGTATGAATGAGCTTGTTTTAAGTTTGCGCGCTTGGAATGAATGCCAGGAGCAGTTTATTTACGAGCATCGCGTCGAGCCAGCTCTGGCCCACACGCTCTCGGTTCCCTATCAACTCCCATCTGGCTATAGCGCGTTGTACAGCCATCAAGCGGATGCTAAGCAAGCAGCTCTTAAGGGTCAGAACATTGCTCTCGCTACCCCAACGGCATCAGGCAAGACGCTGGCTACAGCACTGGCCTATCTGGAAACGCGAAGGAGTGAGCCGGACGCGACACTGCTTTGTCTCGCTCCTACTCGTGCGCTTGTTGAACAGTGGCACCAGACGCTTGCTTCCTGGAATTCAGGCGTTGCCGTTGAATGGTTTACAGGGGATACGCCAACCTCGGATCGAGCGGCGCTCAGAAAGCGCGTGCAGGTTCTGGTGACAACGCCTGACATGTTACATCGCTCCGTCCTTCCTTATCACAGTGGATGGCGACGCTTTTTGCAACATCTGCGCGGGGTGATCGTTGATGAGAGTCACACCTATCGCGGCGTATTTGGTTCACATATAGCACTGGTCTTGCGACGACTTCAACGAGTCGCCTCCCTTTATAACGGTCGCCCTTTTCCTTTCCTACTCGCCACTGCCACTATAGGCAACGCGCCAGAACACGCCGCCATGCTCATTGGACGAGATGTCACGACGTTGACGCAGAGCGGAGCGCCGCGAGGCGAACGAACTATCGCCTTGTGGCAACCTCCCGATGGACGCTCTCATAGTGATGAAGCGGTGGGTCTTATGGCCTTTTTTGTCTCGCAAGGGATACGAACGCTCCTCTTTGGACAACAACGACAATCAGTCGAACGCATGGCTCTACAAGTGCAGGATCACCTTCCCGTCCACCTGAGAAATAAAGTTGCTGCTTATCGCGCGGGATTCCTTGATAGCAAACGGAAGGAAATCCAGCGGCATCTCAGTAGCGGCAAGCTTGTAGGGGTCGTCTCAACGAATGCGCTTGAACTGGGTATAGACATAGGCGAACTGGATGTGGTCATTCTCGATGGCTTTCCTGGCTCTGTGGCCTCCTTCTGGCAACAAGCGGGACGCGCCGGGCGTGGAACACAACCTTCGCTGGTCGTCCTTGTTCTGCGACAAAACGCGCTCGATCAGTACTTTGCCGCTCACCCAACTCACTTATTTGAAGCAAGTTCAGAACAGGCCGTGGTTGATTTGGGCAACCCCTATATTCTTCCCGATCATTTACGCTGTGCAGCGCATGAGCGACGGCTGACAGCACGCGAGCTATCCTTGTTTGGTGATCAAGCACAGGCAGCCGCCGATCTCCTCATCGGCAAAGGACATCTCGCCAAAGTAGGCGCGGTCTACGTTAGTCAGGAAGCCGAGAACCCGGCCTATACCATTCCTCTCCGAGATCGCTCTCAGCAACTGCGTATGTACACTGAGACGAGAGAACGGCTTGAGGAAATTGGCAGCGATCAAGCAATCGCGGAATGCTACCCGGGTGCAATTTACCTGTCTCAGGGTATAAGTTATCAGGTGACGAATCTTGATCTCGCCGAGATGCGCGTTGACTTGAAACGGTTTGAAGGAGACTACTACACGAAGCCCATCGGTTTCAAAGAACTCACGATATTGGATGGAGAGCCACTCCAAAGGGAAGCGCCCCATGCGACGCTCTTTACTGGTCGTGTGCATGTCATCGATCATATCACGGCTTATGGCCGTTTTCATAAACGCTTTCATACTAAACTGGAGGAGAGAGAGCTAGCAGCCTCTTTGACCACGGAACTGGAAACACAGGCGTTCTGGCTAACCATTGATCGCTGGTTAGAAAAGCGGCTGGCCGAAAGTGGCGTCCATACTTTAGCGAGCCTACATGCGGTAGAGCATGCTATGATAGCCCTGCTACCGCTCTTTGTGCTCTGCGATCCGCGAGACATGGGAGGAATCTCATTTAACGTGCATCCGCATGCGGAAAGGCCGTTGCTCTGTATCTATGACGGTTATCAAGGTGGCGTCGGATACGCGCGGCAGGTGTATCAGCAGTTCTTCCGACTCGCGGCGGCAACGCTGGATCATCTCAAGCATTGCCAGTGTCTTTCTGGCTGTCCGGCTTGCATCCAATCGCCGCGCTGCGGAAGCGGCAATGACGAACTGGACAAAAAAGGGGCGGTGATATTATTACAAGCTCTCCTAATGCCTGAAGAACATCCTTCCGGTTATGCGCCATAAGTT
>WNGJ01009163.1_pt1 | contig 10541 bp, 9 predicted proteins | sample 5400611 | NCBI WGS metagenome assembly WNGJ01 (sample SAMN13153375, study PRJNA577476) | soil metagenome | isolation source: 40 cm soil or saprolite under Garry oak tree replicate 1 | place: USA:California | collected 2016-06-15
CAATTGCCGGCGAAGGTTCCGTAGCATGGTCGCTTACGGTCGGCAACAGTCGACACCGTTTCGCGAAATCGTTCGGTGAAAAGTTCGGTGAGAATTGAAATTTGTTTTGTCTTTCAATGCACCGGCGCGCTTCGTCGCTTCGCTCCTCGCAATGACGGGACAACGGCAGACATCAACCGGAGCAAACACATGGTCAATATCGAGCAATATGCAGCAAAAAGCGTTTGGGATCCGCCGATGTATTCCCAGGCGGTGAAAGTCGCAGGCGCGCAGACGATCCTCTACATCGCCGGCCAGGTCGCCTATGACGCGGCCGGCAATCCCGCCCACCGCGGCGACTTCAAGGCGCAGGCGCGCGCAACGCTCCAGGCGCTCAAGGCCCAGGTCGAGGCCGGCGGCGGCACGATGAAGAACATCGTCAAGGTCAACACGTATCTCACCGACATCCGTCACCGCGCCGACTACGGCCCGATCCGCGAGGAGTTCTTCGGCAAGAAGATGCCGGCGCACACCTTGGTCGCGGTGGCGGCGCTCGCCCAGCCCGAGTTCCTGATCGAGGTGGAAGCGGTCGCGGTGATCTGAGCGACTGGCGGCCATGACACCGGGCGACGGCTCGGTTGCGCGCGCGGCGCGCACGGACATTCTGCGCGACATGTCGGCGCGCGAGATCGCGGCGCTCGTTGCCGCGCGCGAACTCTCGGCGAGCGAGGTGGTGGAGCATTTCGCCGCGCGGCTCGCCGCCGTCAACGGCCGGCTCAACGCGGTCGCCGTGGATCTGAGCGAGAGCGCGGGCAAGGCTGCGGCGGACGTCGATGCGGCGATCGCGCGGGGCGAAAAACCCGGGCCGCTCGCCGGGCTCCCGGTCACGATCAAGGAATGCTTCGACCTTGCCGGCACGGCGTCGACGTTCGGGCTGCCGGCGCGGCGCGCCGCGATCGAGAGCGGGGACGATCCGCATGTGGCGGCGTTGCGCGCCGCCGGCGCCATTCCGCTCGCCAAGAGCAACGTCCCGCAGCTTCTGATCTTCACCGAGAGCGACAATCCGCTCTACGGGCGCACCAACAATCCGTGGGACGTCGAGCGATCGTGCGGCGGCAGCAGCGGCGGCGAGGCCGCGCTGATCGCGGCCGGCGCCTCGCCGCTCGGGCTCGGCAACGACATCGGCGGATCGTTGCGCATTCCGGCGGCCTTCTGCGGCATCGCGGCGATTCGGCCGACCGCCGGCCGGACGCCGGATCATTGCGCCCACGGCCTGCAGATCGGCCAGCGCGCGATCGTCAGCCAGGCCGGCCCGATGGCGCGGCACGTCGAAGACCTCATCCTGGCGCTTGCCGTGCTCGACCGCGCGCGCGATCCCTTGGTCGATCCCGGCCCGGCGCTGGGCGACCCGGCCGTCGTCGACGTGACGCGCCTGCGCTTTGCGAGTTTCACCGACGACGGCGAATTTCCCGTCGCGCCGGCGGCGCGGCGCGCGGTCGAGGAAGCCGCGCAGATGCTGACCGCGGCCGGCGCCACGGCGGTTCCGTGGCAGCCGCCCGACTTGGCTGCGGCGAGCGAGCTGTTCTTCGCGTGTCTCTCGGCCGACCGCGGCCGCGCGTTCCTGCGGATGTTGCGCGGCAACCGGATGGACCCGCGCATCCGTTCGCTGGTGTTGACGGCGCGAATGCCGGCGTGGCTGCGCGGGTTGATGAGCTTCGTGCTCGCCGCCTTCGGCCAGCGTCATTCGGCGACCCTGCTGCGCCGCTTCGCCTCGGGGAGCGCCGACGATTACTGGCGCACGGTCGAGGCGATGATGAATTGGCGGCGCGCGTTCGCGCGCTCGCTCGACGCGGCCGAGGGCGGCCCGATCGATCTCATTCTTTGTCCCGCCTATGCGGTGCCGGCGCAGCGCCACGGCGCGAGCCTGCTGATGCCGCTGCCCGGCGCCTACGCGCCGCTCGTCCCGGTGATCGGCTTTCCCGCCGGCGTCGTGCCGGTCACGCGCGTGCGCGCCGGCGAGGAAAGCGAACGCAAGGTCACGCGCGACGTGGTCGAACGGGTCGCGCGCGACAGCGAGCGCGGCAGCGCCGGCCTGCCGATCGCCGTGCAGGTGATCGCGCGGCCGTGGCGCGACCACGTGGCGCTCGCCGCCATGATGACGATCGAAGCCGCGGCGCGGAAGCAGCCGGATTATCCGACGCGCCCGCATTTGTAGGGTGCGCAAAGCGCGCGCAGCGCGCGTGCCCACGCATTCTTATGACGGGTTCGACTCAAAAACCGAGGCGCCGCAGATCGCGCCTGTCCCGCTCCAAATCGGCGGGGGTGTAGGAGCCGAAGACCTCATGCGCCTTCAAGAATGCGTCAAGCTCGGCCCGCGTGGCAAAGCCGAGCAGACGGCGCAACTCCGGCTTGATCAACCGGCCGCGCTTGTACTCTTCGAGCGCCAGCGCTTCGAGCGCGCGACGTGACAAATCGCCGCCCGCCGCAGCGAGCCGCTCGGCAACATCATCCGGGATTTCAATGGTTAGGTTCATGTGGGACCGAAATGTTGCATCAGCGCAAAGTTACCCTTGCCTGCGGCGGACGATACACTGTGGTCTGAGGACGCGCATTCCTGTAATGTGGCTTAACGGACTACCGGCCGCTCGCCCATGTTGTAACGCAGGTACTCCGAAGTGAACGGCTACGCTGTAAGGGAGAGAGCACATGGCGGTTTTGCCGACGAAAGAAGAAAACGCTCACAAGATTCTGGAAGTCTACAGCCAATTCGGGTCCCGGCCGGGACACGTTCTCCGGGCTAACAACTTCGTGGCCGTTGGAGCGCGCCGTCGATGGGAGATGAGCGATCTTCAACAAGGCCTTGAACTCGCGCTTGAAAAAGGTTGGATTACGGAAAAGAACGGCGGATTCGAGCTGACAGAGAGTGGCTACGAGAAAATGTAATTGAACAAGCCGGAAGAGCGAGAGATGCCTGAGGGTGCAGGCGACGACCTGACCGAAGAACATTGGCGATGGCTCGTCGACAGTAGATGCAAGAACCAGAAAGTTACGCTAGAGCTCTATCTGGCTGTAAAGAACAATCCGATCTCAATAAACAGAGACGTCCGACTTACATACGTTGCTCAGGAGTTGGCTGCAGTAGCGTTCTCGTTGTGGCGAGCGGTATTTCTGAGCGATCTGACCGAGGAAGTCGAAAAGCAAATGAGCGATGTAGAGGTATTCCTTAGGACCTTAATCTCTACTAACGCCATTGCATTTCAACAGGATAGGCGGTCACGCGAGTGGACTTTCCCTTATTACCTAAAGAACGCGAGAAACCGGTTGCTTGATATAGCCAGACAAGGGCCTTTGGACATGCTGAACGTAGACGACATCGAGATCGAAGCTCGTTCGGCTAAGGAGGATTGGACAATTACCCATGAGGCCCTATCGAAGGCAGTTGCAAGATTCGCAGAGATAACGAGAGCCGGATAATCAAACGCCCTGACTACGCCATCTCCGCAAATGGGAGGCGGCGCGAGCTCAACACAATCCCACGAGCCGCTCGGTGGCGAGGTAGCCGGCGAGCAGCAGCGCCCCGAAGGCGATGATCAGCGCGGCGGCGCCGACCTCGATGCCGCGCATCAAGAGCGTGCCGTAGCCGGGGCGGCTCGCCGCCATCTTCTCGGCCAACCCGCGCGCGCCGACCGCGATGGTGGCGATCGCCGCGACCGTGATGGCGGTGCCGATGCCCATCACGAAAGTCGCGGCGGCGCCGGCCCAGAACAGGCCCTGCGCGAGCGCGAACACCAGCACCAGGATGGCGCCGGAGCACGGCCGCAAGCCGACGGCGAAAATCGCCGAGAGGCCGCGCCGCCAGCCGCCGGGGCCGGCGAGGCTCGTCGGATCGGGGCCGTGGTCGTGGTCGCAGGCTTCATCGTGATGATGGTCGTGACCGTGACCATGGCCGTGATGATCATGGTCGTGATGCTCATGACGCTCGGTGACCGCGGCGCCGACCGGTGCCGGCAGCGGCGCGGCGCGCAGCGTGCGCAGGGCGGCGAGGAAGCCGCCGCCCTTGACCCACAGCAGCCGCGCGCCGACCGCGATGATCAAACTGTAGCTCGCGACTTCGATCACCCAGTCGGTCTTGCACAGGGTGCGGCTTGTGGCGCCGAGCAGCGCCGCCGCGATGCCGACGATGCCGACCGCGACCAGCGCCTGCACCATGGCGGAAGCAAACGAGAGCACGACGCCGCGCCGCCAGGTCTCCTGGTTGGCGATCAGATAAGAGGAGATCACCGCCTTGCCGTGGCCGGGGCCGGCGGCGTGGAAAATGCCGTAAAAGAACGATATCGCCAACAGGCTGAACACCGCGCTGCCGTCGGTCTTGGCCGCACGGATCAGCGTGCGGAACTGAAGATAAAGCTCTGCCTGCTTGGCGAGCACCCAGCCGAACAGCCCGCCGCCCGCCGGCAGCGCCGGCGCCCGCGGGGCGCCGAACGGGTTTCCCTGCGCGAGCACCGCATCGAGCGCGCCCGCGACCAGCAGCAGGCCCGCGACCAGCAGCAGGCCCGCGACCAGCGCCGCCAGCCGCGCGACGTCACGCGCCGCGAAGGAAAACCTCACGGGCAGGCCACCGAAATCTTGTTGGCGAACTGGGCGCCGAAGTTGCCGGCGTCGAGCGAATTGAAAAACTGCTCGTTGACCGGCGCGTTCGACGCGACGCTGTTGTCGGTCGGGCGCACCACCGTGAGCTTGCACTCAGCGGGCGCGCCCACGAGCTTGATCGGATCCTTCTCGGCCATGGTGAAGTCGACGAAATAGGTCGGATCGTAGACTTCCAGGTCGAGACGCTGCGCCTTCACCGGCGCCTTGAACGGCAAGGTGAAGTGCAGGATCAGCACTTCGTTCTTGTACTCGAGCCAGTAGTCTTTCGGGCCCTCGAACTCGGTCTTCTTGCCGTTCGCCTTGGCGACGGTGAAATAGTCGAAATCCTTGAGCGAATCGACGTTGACCTGGGCGAGCGGCGCGAGGTCCTTGCGGGTGAACACGCCCTTCTGCTTGGTCTCGATGCCCTGGGTGGCGAAGGCGGAGAACATGTCGTCGAACGCCCAGGCGTGGCGCACGCCGGTGACCGCGCCGTCCGGCGCGTAGACCAGTTCGCTCGTCATCGTCACCCACACGTGCGGGTGCGCCCGCGCCGCGCCTACGACGGCGAGCAGTGCCACGAGCGAGCATAGGAGCGTTCTGAAGATGGGCTTCATGCGCCTGTTCCGGGGATTCGCCGGACCATAGCACGGAGTGGGGCGGAATGGTGGCCTGATCCAGTGATCAGTGATCAGTAGCCAGTGATCAGACCCGCGTCTCTTGGTCACTGGTCACTGGTCACTGGTCACTGCCCATCGGCGCCGCCGTCGGCGCGCGGATCGTGGGCGCCTTCCAGGCTGCCGTCGGGATGGAGCACCACCGCGCCGGCGTGGCCCATTAGGTCGGAATACGCCGCGTCGAGCATCTCGACGTCATGGCCGGCGTCGGCGAGCCGCTCGGCGAGAGCGGCGTCGATGCGTCCCTCGAGCCGCACGTTGGTGCGCGGCGAGCCCCAGGTGCGCCCGAGCAGCCAGCGCGGCCGGTCGATCGCCTGCTCGAGCGGCTCATGGAACTGCAAGTGGCGGGTGAACACGATCGCCTGGGTCTGCGGCTGGCCGTCGCCGCCCATGGTGCCGTAGGCGACGACGCGCCCGTCGGCGAGCACGGCGAGCGCCGGGTTGAGCGTGTGGAACGGGCGGCGGCCGGGCGCCAGCGGGTTGAGGGCGCCGCGCTCGAGCGAGAAGCTCGCGCCGCGGTTCTGCATCAGCACGCCGGTCGCCGGCAGCACCACGCCGGAGCCGAACTCCCAGTAGAGCGACTGGATGTAGGAGACGACGAGCCCGCGCGCGTCGGCGGCGCCCATCCAGACGGTGTCGCCGGTGCCGGGTGACGCGGGCCACGGCGCGGCCTTGCGACGATCGATGCGCGCGGCCTCGGCGTCGAGGAACGCCGGCTGCAAATAACGATCGGGGGGATGGACGAGTCGATCCGGATCGGTGAGGTAGCGATCGCGCACGCGGAACGCGCGCTTGGTCGCCTCGATGAGGCCGTGCACGTGGTCGAAGCCCTCGGCGATCTTCACGTCGAGGCGGTCGAAAATCGCGAGCAGCAGGAGCGAGGCGAGCCCCTGCGTGGGCGGCGGCGTGTTGGCGAGCGTGCCGTTCGCGATCGCCACGGTGAGCGGCTCGGCCGCGACCGCGCGATGGCGCGCGAGGTCCTCGCGCGTGACCGGGCTGCCGATGCGCTCGAGATCGGCCGCGATCTCGCGCGCCACGTCGCCGCGGTAGAAATCATCGAGGCCCGCGCGGGCGAGATGATCGAGCGTGCCGGCGAGCGTCGGTTGGCGCAGCGTCGCGCCGGCCGCCGGCGGCTTGCCGTCGACGAGAAACGTCGCGGCGAAGCCCGGCACGTCCTTGAGCTCGTCGAGCTTCTCGGCGGTGAAGCGCGCCTGGCTCGCGGTCGCCGGGTAGCCGTCGCGCGCGTGACGGATCGCGGGCGCGAGCAGCACGTCGAACGGCATGCGCCCGCCATGAGCGTGCGCGGCTTCGAGGGCGAGCATCCACCCCGCGACCGCGCCCGGCACCGTGAGCGCCGCCAGCGGGCCGCGCGGCGGAATCGCCTCGTACTCGCGATAGAGCTCCGCCCGCGCGTCCGCGCCCGCCGCGCCGGCGCTCATGAGGGCGCGCAGGCGGCCGTTCGGCTCGCGCACGAGCCAGAAGCCGTCGCCACCCAAGTGATTCATGTGCGGATAGACCGCCGCGATCGTCGCGGCCATGGCGACCATCGCCTCGAGCGCGTTGCCGCCTTCGGCGAGCACCAGCCGCCCGGCTTCGACGGCGGCGGAATGGGGCGCCGCGACCACGCCGCGACGATGGCCGGCGCTGTATAAATCCATTCAGGTTGGCTCGGCTTCGAGAAGTCCGCGCTTGCGCAGCAGCGCCTGCGGGCCGGGCAGCGCGCCGCGGAACGCGCGATAGGCCGCGGCGGGATCGCGGGTGTTGCCGGCCGCGTAGACGTAGGCATGCAGCCGGCGCGCCAGCGCCGGATCGAACACGTCGCCGGTTTCCTCGAACGCGCTGAACGCGTCGGCGTCGAGCACCTCGGACCACAGATAGCTGTAGTAACCCGCGGCGTAGCCGCCTTCGCCGGCGAACACGTGCTGGAAGTGGGGCGGGCGATGGCGCAACACGATTTCGTCCGGCATGGCCAGGCGCGCGCGCGTCGTGGCCTCGACCGCGCCGGCATCGGCCGCCGTGCGCCCGTCGTGGAAGTCGAGATCGACGAAGGCGGAGGCGAGGTACTCGGTGGTCATGAAGCCCTGGTTGAAGCTGCGCGCGGCGAGCAGGCGCGCCATCAGGTCCTCGGGCATCGGCGCGCGGGTGCGATGATGAAGCGCGAAGCGCCGCAGGATTTCGGGCCGCGCCAGCCAGTGCTCGTAGAGCTGGGAGGGAAGCTCGACGAAATCCCCCGGCACGTTGGTGCCGGCGATCAGCGGGTAGGTCACGTCGGAAAGCAGCGCGTGGAGCGCGTGACCGAACTCGTGGAACAAGGTGCGGGCGTCCTCGAAGCTCAACAGGGCCGGCTCGCCGGCGGCGGCCCGGGCGAAGTTCATCACGTTGATGACGAGAGGCCGTACGTCGCCGGTGAGCTTCTCGCGGTCGCGCAGCGCCGTCATCCAGGCGCCGCTGCGCTTGGTCGGGCGGGAGAAATAGTCGCCGAAGAACAGCCCGACGTAACCGCGCGAGCCGCGCACCTCCCACACGCGCACCTCGGGACGCCACACCGGCACGTCGGTGCGCGGCACGAAGGTGAGGCCGAACAGGCGCTCGGCCGTGTGGAACGCCGCCGCGATGATGTTGTCGAGCGCCAGATACGGCTTGAGATCCGCCTCATCGAGGTCGTGGCGCGCCTTGCGCAGCTTCTCGGCGTAGTAACGCCAATCCCAGGGAGCGAGCCGGAAGTTCCCGCCCTCGGCATGGACGATCGCCTGGAGCGCGTCGCGCTCTGCGAGCGCGCGCGGCCGCGCCGCCGCCCACACGGCGTCGAGCAGCCCGCGCGCAGCGTCCCGACTCCCGGCCATGGTGTCGGCGAGCACGTAATCGGCGAAGCTCGCATAGCCGAGCAGGCGCGCCTGCTCGGCGCGCAGCGCGACCATCTCGCCGATCAGGCCGTTGTTGTCGTGGGCGCCGCCGTCGCCGCGCGCGATCCAGGCGGCGAACAGCTTCTCACGCAGGTCGCGCCGGGCGGAGAACTGCAGGAACGGCTCGACGTGCGAGCGGCCGAGGGTGACGGCGTGGCCGCCGGCGTCCCCGCGCTCTTCGGCCGCGCGCTTTGCCGCCGCGCGCACGAACTCCGGCAGGCCCGCGAGATCCTCCGGCGCGAGCGCCAAGGCGTAGCCCTGCTCGTCCGCCAGCACGTTCTGGCCGAAGGCCGCCCCGAGCGCTGCGAGGCGCTGCACGATCTCGGCGAGCCGCCGCTTGCCGCCTTCATCGAGGCCGGCGCCGGCGCGGCGGAACGCGAGGTGATAGCGCTCCAGCACGCGCTGCTGCTCCGCCGTGAGAGCGAGATCGGCGCGGCGGGCGTGAAGCTCGTCGATGCGCCGGAACAGGCCCGAGTGGGTGAAGATGGCGTTGCGGTGCGCGGCGATGAGCGGCGCGACCTCGCGCTCGATCGCCATGATGGCCGCGCCGGCGTCGGCGCCGGCGAGGAGCGAGAAGACGTTGTCGATCCGCGCCAGCGTCCGCCCGCTGCGCTCTATTGCCGCAACCGTGTTGTCGAAGCTCGGCGCGGCCGGATCGGTCGCGACGCGCGCGAGCGCCGCGCGCTGGTCGGCCATGGCGCGCTCGAAGGCGGGGCGGAAGTGCTTAGGCGCGATGCGCCCGAACGGCGGCACCTCGTCGGGGCCGAGCCAGGCGGCGAGCAGCGGATTGTCAGGCATGGAAAGCAACGCCGCGGGTCTTGTTGAGGAGAGTGGGCGCGTCTTATCGAGGTCGGCAGCGCCGGCGCAAGCGGCCTCATGACTTGATCGCGCGCGCGGTTTCGGGAACATTGCCGGCCGTAAGGACACATGAGACATGGAAAAACCTGTGGAGAAATCGGCCGGCCGGCGCATCGTCTGGGTCAACGTGATGACCGTGCTCAGCGCCGCGATCCTGATCGGCGCCGAGGTGTTCGGCGCGGCGTTCGCGGGCGGCTGGGCGATCGCGAACCTGTTCGACCTCGGCCCGACCGGCGGTTACGTGCTGCGCGGGCTCTTTTTCGTGCTCGGCCTCGTGGTCATGGCGAGCTTCATCCGCAACGCGCGCCGCGTCGAGCCGTTCACGCAGGGCTGATCGCGCGTCGCGCCGACGCGCGCGCGCAAGATCATCGCCGCTAACGAATGATTAAGACCAAAAAGCTTGCACGTCGCGTCTGAATCACTTATTTGAGTGTTGCCCAATTTCGCACGTGCCTGTGGCCGTGTGTCGGTCGGTGGGCATCCGGACAAGAGGCCGGACAGCCGCCTAAGGAAGAGATCTCTACTTCCTTGCACCCGCGACCGGCAGCCGGAGGCGAACCGGCGCACCCCGCTCTCCACGGGGGACGCGGCTTAAAGCAACGACGGAAGGGCTTTTTTGGTAATGCCGGCGGCGACGCCGGAAGACCGAAGAGGCTTGTCCTTCTTTGCCGGGCGTGCGGATCGGGGCCACCCCATCCGGACCAAGGCAGCAATCGAACGTGATGTCGCTCGCGGGTCGGCCGCGTGCTGCCTCACAGGAGGTTCACCTGAGGCGGCGCGCCGCCCATGCCGGATAGGGAGCAAGGTCGAGATGACCGCACGCATCCGCGAATTTCTCAAGAGCCGTACCGACGAAGGCCCCTGCGTCGTGGTCGACCTCGATGTCGTCCGCGAGAACTATGCGACCTTCGCAAAGGCGCTGCCGGACACGCGTGTGTTCTACGCCGTGAAGGCCAATCCGGCGCCGGAGATCCTCAAGCTGCTGACCGAGCTGGGCTCGTCGTTCGACGTCGCGTCGATTGCCGAGACCGAGGCGGTGCTGGCGGCGGGCGCCGCGCCCGAGCGCATCTCCTACGGCAACACGATCAAGAAAGAGAAGGACATCGCGACCGCCTTCAAGCTCGGCGTCACCCTGTTCGCGGTCGACTGCGAGGCCGAGGTGGAGAAGGTCGCGCGGGTTGCGCCCGGCTCGCGGGTGATCTGCCGCATCCATTGCGACGGCACCGGCTCGGAATGGCCGCTGTCGCGCAAGTTCGGTTGCGAGCCGGAGTTCGCCGCCGACATCCTCGAGCTGGCCCACAAGCGCGGCCTCGTCGCGCATGGGATCTCGTTCCATGTGGGCTCGCAGCAGCACAACGTGGAATCCTGGGATCGCGCGCTCGCCTCGACCGCGGCGATCTTCCGCCTGTGCGCCGAGCGCGGCATCGCGCTCTCGACCGTCAACCTGGGCGGCGGCTTCCCGGCGAAATACGTGCGCAAGACGCCGAAGCTCGAG
>WNGJ01062549.1_pt1 | contig 10541 bp, 6 predicted proteins | sample 5400611 | NCBI WGS metagenome assembly WNGJ01 (sample SAMN13153375, study PRJNA577476) | soil metagenome | isolation source: 40 cm soil or saprolite under Garry oak tree replicate 1 | place: USA:California | collected 2016-06-15
TCGACCAGTTTCCGGCGGACCGACAGTCGCAGATCCGGGTGATGTTGTCCGAGTCGCTCAAGGGCGTGATCGCGCAGACGCTGTGCAAGAAGCTGGGCGGTGGTCGCGTGGCCGCGCGGGAGATTCTGCTCACGACGCCGGCGATTTCGAACCTCATCCGCGAAGGCAAGACGTTCCAGATCCCGTCGATCATCCAGACGTCGAAGCAGCTCGGCATGCTCACTCTGAACGACGCGCTGGTCGAGCTGGTCGAGAAGAAGGAGATCAGTCCGGACGAGGCCTACGTGAAGTCGGTGGAGAAGACGGGGTTGGCGGCGTCACTCAAAGCGAAGGGACACAAGCTCACGCTGACGGCATGACCCTCCCCGCGCCGCGGCGTGCGGCGGATCACCACGCGCCGGTGCGCGTCGTCACGCGCTGCGTGCCCAGATGTTACCATCGATGACCCTCCGTACTCTTTATCTCACTTGCTCCGGCTCGGCACTTCGCCACGGGACGCGCGCCCCCCGTGACGGGGATGCCGCCTTCCGGCATCGGGTCGGCATACACTCGTCATATACAAGGACGGCGTCATTACGGGCACGCAGCGGGCGACCTGGCGGGTTTTGCTCGGTGCGCTCCTGACGCTCGGTGCGGCGTGCGTCGTGTCCGACGCCCTCACGGGACCGAACGCCGCTCCCGTCGTCCTGCGGTACTCGGGCGACACCGTTTTCGTCCTGGGCGACACGAGCACGTTCACCCTCACCGCGCAGGTCGGCGACGTCCTGGTCGACCACCCGCGGTTCCGCTACACCATTGACGACTCGACAATCATCGGCCGGACCGCTGGGGGAGATTCCCTCGTAGCCCGGCGACGAGGACACCCTGGTGCCGAGCGCCGTCGCCCGAGATGCACACGGCAACCCGATCCCGGGTGTGTCCCCAACGTGGATCTCGTCCGATACGACCATCGTCGCGCTGGTCGCGCCTGGGCGCCTGGTCGCACGGAGGAACGGCCAAGCAGTCATTCGGGCCGTGGTGGACAACGACACCGGGACCGCGAGCGTGCTCGTCGCACAGCGCCTCGCCCACCTGCGGTTGTCTCCGAGTGCGCTGCAGTTGAGCGCGCTGACCGCGGAATCCACCATCGTCGCCACCGGCCTGGACGCGCGCGACAACGTCATCGCAGGCGTCCCGGTGACCTGGACGAGCTCCGCGCCCAGCATCGCCACCGTCACGACCGGCGGTCGCGTGCGCGCGGTCGACAACGGGACGGCGCGGATCCGCGCCCAGAGCGGCACCGTGCAGGACAGCCTGACCGTGACCGTCGAGCAGCTGGCCAAGCGGGTCGTGATCGCGCCCGACCCGGTCCCGCCCATCACCGCGTTGGGCGACCAGCAGTCCCTCACGGCCAGCGCGTTCGACAGCCTGGGCTTCCTGGTGGTGGCGCCGAACAAAACGCCCGGCTGGGCGACCCTCGATCCGACGGTCGTCACGGTGGACCGCACCGGCCTGGCCACCGGCGTCGGCGCTGGCGTCGGGCGCGTCGTGGCGGTGATCGACGCCGCGCGAGATACGGCGCCCATCACCGTGGGCGATCTCGCGGCCTCGGTCGTCGTGCAGCCCAAGACCGCGACGCTCGGGAGTCTCAAGGACACGCTCCGCCTGTCGGTCACGGTGCGGAACAGTCGCGGCAACGTGATCCAGAACCCGGCGCTCACCTGGCACACGCCGGATCCGACGGTCGTGCGGCTCGACACTACCACCGCGCCGCTCGCCATCGCCGTGGGTGTGGGCACGGCGCGGGTCATCGCGACGTCCGGGACCGTGGCCGACACCTGCCTCGTCACCGTGACCAACGCCCCCGTCTTCCTCGACATCACCCGCGCGGGCGACACCCTGACGAGCCTCGGGGACTCGTTCCCCGCACCCATCGTGATGCTCAACGCCCGGGGCGACACCCTGGCCCCGAGCTCGGCCCAATGGTCGAGCGACGTGCCGCTCGTGGCGTCCGTGACCGGCGCGGGGGTGGTGATCGCGCGCGACACCGGCGGAACGGTGGTACGCGCGAAGGCCGCGCGGGCGCCGGGGGACACGCTGCGGGACTCGATCCGCATCCGCGTGCTCAACCTCCCCGCCTCCGTGGTCCTGAGCGACGACCGGGATACGCTGACCGCGTTGGGACAAACGGTCACCTACACGGGCGCGGTGCTGAATGGGCGCGGCACCGTGATTTCGGGCTATCCGATCGTCTGGTCGTCCAGCAATGCCGCGGTGACGGTCTCCCCGAGCGGCGTCGTGACCGCGGTCGGGTTCGGCACCGCGTTTGTGATCGGGCGGTCCGGAGGCGTGGCGGATACGGTGGTGGACGTGGTGGTGAATCCGACCCGCCTAGTCGTGGACAACACCACGGTGGCCGGGCCGCGCTTCGGAACCCGCAAGCGCCCGTATGCCAAGATCCGGGATGGGGTCAACGCAGCCGACGTGGACGATACCGTCCTCGTTCGCAAGGGCGTGGCTCCGTATTCCGAAACCGTGGCGCTCACCCGGCGCGTCACGCTGCTGGGCGATGATTCCGCGTTCGTCTTGAGCGTGCCACGGGACCCGCTGCTCCTCCCCCTCGTGTCGCACGACACCGGCGCAGCCGGGATCACGGCGTATACCACGGCGACCGTGGTCATCAAGAACCTGGCTCTGCGACATACCCTCAACGGGCCGGCGATCGACGCGCGGCACGCCGATCTGCGGGTCGCCGGCTTCTACGTCAACCCGCCCGGCACGGCGGCGGGCAGAATCGGGCAGGGGATCGCGCTCGACAGCTCCACCGCGTCCGCCGCGAGCATCACGGCCAGCGACATTCGCTCCGTGCGTGGCTACGGGATCCGCGTGCGCGACGCCACCGGGGTCGTCGTGGACAGCGTGACGATCCTAACGGTAGACTCGATCAGCGGGGTCGAGCCCGGCGCCGGCATCCGTGTGCTGCGCGGTAGCGGCAACGTGGTCCGTCATGCGACGGTGCGTGGCACGCAGGGGCCGCAAATCCTCGTGGATTCGAGCCCCAGCGCGAGCCTCGCGCTGAACGACCTGGCGGGCCGCCAGCGACTCATGTTCGTGCGCGCGAGCAATGCGACCTCCGTCCAGAGTAACGTGCTCGACACGCGGCCGCTCGGACTGAACGGCGAAGTCTTCTCCGGCGGTACGCTGTTCGATTGGGCGGGGCTCGAGATCCAAGCTTCGTCGCAGATAATCGTCACCGCCAACAGCTTCCGTGACGTCGCTCGCGCCGATCAGGAGCCGTTCAACGGCATCCGCTTCGTCGACGTGACCAACCCGGCGTTTCCCCAACAGCCCGGCGCGCAGGTCTTTAGCAACCTCTTGGTGGGCAACCGCGCGGGCATCCGGTCGCAGCGCTCGTATCTCTACATTCAGGGGACCCGCGTCGACAGCGCGCTCACCGCGATCCTCGGAGCCCAGAGCGATGTTTTGTTGCTTCAGGACGACACCTTGAACACCACCCTCCAGGGCCGCTGCCTCACGGCGCTCGGAGCGGTCTTCATCTCGGTGTCGAGCACGTGGCTGAACGCCTGCACGGCCGGTGCCGCCCACGCCATCGCGGTCAACAGCGGCTGGCTGCAAGTTCAGCAGTCCACTTTCACCGGCAACCGCGCGGCTGTGAGCTTCACCGGGTCGAACTTCACGGCCCGGGGGAACGCCATTTCCGGCGCCGGATTCAGTCCGGGACCGGCGGACACGACGGCGCTCGCCGCACTGGAGCTGGCGGCGCAGTCCATCACGGTGGTCCAGAACAGTGTCACCGGCCATCCCTTCAACGCCGGCATCAGGGTCGCGAGCGCGGGCGCGACGGTGCGGATCGACAGCAACTTCGTCTCCCTGAACGTTCAGGGCGTCCGTCTCGGCGCGCTCTCGACACTCACCGCGCGAGACAACGATATCTTCGACAACGATCCGGCGGGCGTGGTGAACGAGGTCGCGACCAGCGTCAGCGTCCCGCAGACCTGGTGGGGCGATCCCCGCGGGCCCCGGCGCCTCGCAGACATCACCGCCACCGGAGACAGCGTGGTCGGGGCCGTCAACTCGAGCAACTGGAACGCCACGCCACACACCGCCGGCGCCACGGCCAGCGCGACACGCAGCGTCCGGGGTGACGGCCAGACCGGCGTGCGGGGCACCCTGCTCCCGAAGGCATTCACCGTGCGGGTCGTCGACGCCGCGGGGAAGCCGGTCGCGGAGTGAGCGTCACCTTCCGGGTCACGGTCGGCGGTGGGACCTTCGGGGGCAGCAACAAGGTGACGGTGACGACCAATGCGAGTGGGCTCGCCGAGGGCACGTTGACGCTCGGTGCGACGCCGGGACAGAACACCGTCACGGCCACGCCGTCCGGCCTGACCGCCGTCACGTTCACGGCAACGGGGACCTGATGCAGTGTCCGCGCTGCAGCAGCGACGTCCCGAGCGGCCTGCGGTTCTGCGGCCGTTGCGGGAACGAGGTCACCGACCCCGGTTCCGCGACGGTCGTCCTCGAGGCCGACGAGCCGGATCCACTGCTGGCGCAGCTCCGCCGTGTGCTGGCGGGCGAATACGAGATCGAGCGAGAGTGCGGTCGCGGCGGGATGGCGGCCGTGTTCAAGGCACTGGACGTCTCGCTCCGCCGCCCGGTCGCGCTCAAGGTCATGTTCCCTGCAGCCGCCATCGGCGGTGCCGTGGCCGAGCGGCTGCGGCGCGAGGCCCGCATGGCGGCCGGGCTCGATCATCCGAACATCGTCCCGATCTACCGCGTCGCTCAGGCGGGCGGCGTCCACTACATCGTGATGAAGTTCATCGAGGGACGCCCGCTCGACGCGATCGTGGAGGCCCAGGGGGCCCTTCCCTTCTCCGTAGTGGTGGCGGTGCTGCGAGCCGCCGCGAGCGCCCTCGCCTACGCGCACGAGGTCGGCACCGTGCACCGCGACATCAAGAGCTCCAACATCCTGATCGATCAGGAAGGGCGGGTCTACGTCTCCGACTTCGGCCTCGCTCGGGCCACGGAGGACGCGAAGGTGACGCCGAGCGGCGCAGTGATCGGGACGCCGCAGTTCATGAGCCCGGAGCAATGCGCCGGAGATCCCGTGGGGCCCCAGGGGGATCAATACTCACTCGGCATCGTGGCCTTCCAGATGCTGGCAGGCGCGGCCCCCTTCGATTCCAGCTCGGTCTTGGCCGTCGTGCAACACCATTACTTCACCCCGCCGCCCGACATTCGGCGCGTGCGCGAGGGAATCCCCGAGCCTCTGGCCGAGCTCATTGAGCGGCTCGTGGCAAAGGATCCCGCCCACCGCTTCACGTCCACGCACGAGTTGGTCGCCACCCTCGAGGCCCTTCCGTTCCACGAAGAGGAGCAACGGCTCGCCAAGGAAACCCTGCGTCGCCTGGCTCGAGGTTACCGCGTGCCGCTCGTGCGCACCGGCGTCCTCCCTCCCTTGCCGGACGCGCGCCAGTCGGGAGGAGATGCCCGCATCCGGCCCGCGCGCCAGGCACCTGCCACGCGGGCCGGGCGCTCGCTCCTGACGGTGGGAATCGCGGCGGCAGTCGTCGTGGCGGCCTCGGGTGCATGGTGGGGCATGCGGGCGACGAGGTCACGCGCCTCGATCACTCCGGCCGGGCTCGCCCCCGCGTCGCCGCCGGACAGCGCGGCTGCGGCGCGCGCCCACCCGGAGTCCGCGGGCGTTCCGGCGCAAACGACCGCTCGGGTGAGGGCCGCGACCGCCCCTGCCCCGACCAACACCGTCGCGCAGCCGAGCCGCCGTGGCCTGGTGCGGCTGCGCACCGACCCGGCCGACGCGGTGATCTACATCGACGACCGGCAAGCGGGCGTGGGGACCCTATTCGACGTCGAGGTGCCGGCCGGCAGACGGCACCTGCGGATCAGAGCTCCCGGCTCCGTCCCGGTCGACACCACGTTCGTCGTACAACCGGGCGGCACCACCCGACTTGGCCTCATCGCCCTCCGGAGCGTCCCGTGAGCCGCATCGCACTGGTGGCGCTGCTGCTCGGCGCGCCCGCGGCCGGCGCGGCCCAGGGCACCACGGCAGAGATGCTGGATCGCGCCGTCCACTATCACGCGGAGCTGGACGTCGAGCGTGAGGTCGCCATCCTGCGCGGGATCGTCTCGCCCAATTCCCCGTTCATCGTGACCCAGGAGCAGCGAGGCCTCGCCTACAAGTACCTCGGGGCCGCGCTGGTCGTGCGGGGCCAGGCCGACTCCGGGATCCTCTATTTTCGAGCCGCCATTGAGCGTGACCCCTTCACCGACCTCGAGCCGCAAAAGTTCACCCCCAAGGAGCTCGCGGCCTTCGGCGAGGCGAAACGCCTCACCTTTGCACTGGGCGTGCGACCGGTCACGCCCGACACGATCGATCCACGGACCGACCGCCTGACCTTCACGGTACTCTCGACCCACGCGGCGGCCCTGCGGGTCGAGCTCCGGGCCACCGGAGCCTCCACGATGTTGCCGTTGTACGCCGGAGACAACGACGGGCCCCGGGACTTGCAGTGGGACGGCCTGCTCGGCGACGGCCGACTGGCGCCGCCGGGGCGATACGAATTGCTGGTCACCGGATCGAGCCGGCTGAACGAGCGTCGCGACTCCACCCGGCTGTACTTCAGCCTCGACCAAGACCATTCCCCGCTCGACGACACGCTTCCGGCGTTGCGCTCGGACGAGCTGCTTCCGGAGCAGCTGCCCCCTGGCATGGCGCGCAGCGAGCTCCTCAAGGGCTTCGGCCTCGCCGCCGCGGCGCTGCTGATTCCCCGGACGCTCGCGGCGGCGGCCGGACGCTCGCCGTGGGCGTGGCGGGCGTCGTCTCCGCCGCCGGAGTGGCGGGCTTCATTCACCGGCAACGCCACCGCGAGATTCCGGCCAACGTGGTTGCCAACGCGCGTCGCCGCGCGGAGCGCGCCACCGCCAACGCGGCGATCGTACAGCGCAACCGCGAGCGGTTGGCCGAAACGCGGCTCGTCGTCGGCCCGGCGGCCGGGGTCGGTCCGTGAACGCCGCGCGGCACATCTCGGCCTCGATCGTTGCGGTGGGCTTGGCGCTGGCCCCGGTTGAGGCAGCGGGGCAGATATCACTGCAGGGCCGCGCAGAGATCGGGCGCGTCGAGTATCGGGTCCGGGACTCCGGCATGATGCAACCATCGTCCGGCGTAGTCTTTGGCGGTGCGCTCGGCCTGCTCGTTAGAGACCGATTCGAAGTGTGGGGCGAGGCGCGGGGCGGCCGGCTGGCCGCCGCCACGGCGGAGGGCGAAGACCGCGACGTCGCCGAGGTCCAGCTGGCGGGACAGGCGTATCTTCGCCCCTGGCTCACCGCGCAGGGGGGGGTGAACGTGCGCTCCTATTCGACCCCGTTGGCGCGGCAGCGCTGGACCACGCTCCGGCTGGGAGCGGAGGCACACGTCCCGCTGGCGCTCGACGGCGTCCGCGGCCTGGTGCGCGCCCAGTGGATGCCGGTAGTGTCGGTCAGTGGGCTCGAGCACCCCGACATCGCCCTCGCCGCCGGGGTGGGGGTGGAGTGGCGCGGGACCCGGGTAAGCGTCCGGGCGCTCTACACACTGGAGCGCTACGACTTCTCGGGAAGCGCCGCCGCCAAGCGCCTCGAAGAGGTGTCATCCTTGCAGCTTGGGGCAACCTTCCGGCTCCGCACGAGCGGCCCCAAAGCGAGCGAGACGACGCCGTCACCCTGACCGGCCGTCAGGGGATGCATGGGAGTTCCGGGGAAGAGCCACCGGTCGGATTTGAACCGACGACCGCTCGATTACGAATCGAGAGCTCTACCACTGAGCTACGGTGGCGGCCCCCTAACTTAGCGACGGGCTGCTCGACACGGTACTCCGCCCCTTCGGAAGACGGTCGCCGCCCTACGCAATCTCATCGTCGGTGCCCTCCCCCCTCCACGCCTCGATCCCTTCCCGCACGATCAGCGGCAGCATCGCCAACGCAGCGACAGGGTCGGCCCACCACCAGCCGAGCACCGCGTTCAGGCCCAGACCGAGAAGCGTCGTCGCCGAGAGCCACGCGCAGACGATGGTCTCATGTGCGTCCGCCCGCAGCGCCCGGCTCCCGAGACTGGCTGCCACGCGGAGCTTCGCTCGGGCCAGGAGGGGCATCACGATCAATGACAGCGCCGTGAGCACGATCCCCACGACGCTCTCTCCGGGCCGATCGCCGGTGAGCAGTCGACGCCCCGACTCTGCCACGATGTAGACCGCGAGAGCGAGGAGCAGGACGCCTGCCCACCGCGCCGCCCGCGCCTCGACCGCGGGGCCTAGTTCGCGCGACCCGAGCTCCGCCCTGAGCCGCCACCACAGCACCACACCGCTCGCTACCTCGATCACCGAGTCGATACCGAAGCCGGTCAGCGCCACGGAGCCGGCGGCGAGACCGGCGAGAATCGCTATTATGCCCTCGAGCGCGTTGTAGCCGACCGTCACGCCCTCGAGCACGACCCCTCGCCTGAGTAACGCGACGCGATTCAGGAACCGTTCAGTCCTCGGCGGCGCCACAGGTAGTAGATGACTGGGATTACGATCAACGTCAGGATCGTGGACGTCACCATCCCGCCCACCATCGGCGCAGCGATCCGCTTCATCACGCTCGCCCCCGCGCCGTGACTCCACAGCGCCGGCACGAGCCCGAGCATGATGGCGAGCACCGTCATGAGCTTCGGCCGCACGCGGTTGACCGCGCCGTGCTCGATGGCGCCCACCAGCTCCGCCAATGTGGGACGGCGCCCGCCTTGCGTGACGGCCTCCCAGGCGTGATCGAGGTAGATCAGCATCACCACACCGGTCTCTGCCGCGACACCGGCGAGCGCGATAAATCCCACCGCGACGGCGATCGACAGGTTGTAGTCGAGCAGCCACATGATCCACACCCCGCCGACCAACGCGAACGGCAACGACAGCATCACGATCGCCGCCTCGGCTACGGTACCGAAGGTGAGATACAGGAGCAGCGCGATGATCCCAAGCGTGAGCGGGACGACGACTTGGAGCCGCGCCTTCACCCGCTGAATCGCCTCATACTGACCGCTCCAGCGCAACCAGTAGCCGGTGGGGAGCTTCACGTCGCGCGCCACGACGGCCTGGGCATCGCGCACATAGCTCCCGACGTCCCGCCCCCGCACGTCGATGGATACCTGATCGTAGAGGTAGCCGCCCTCGCTCCGGATCATCGGTGGGCCGGGGCTGAACTGAATGTCGGCCACCTGCCCGAGCGGCACCTGCGGGCTGTCACCGCTGCCGACTAGGAGGCGGCTGATCGTGGTGGGGTCATCCCGGAAGTCACGCGCATAGCGCACCTGCACGGGATAGCGCTCCCGGCCCTCCACCGTGGTGGTGATCTCCTCCCCGCCGAGCGCCAGGCTGATCACCTCCTGCGCGTCGCCGGTGGTGAGTCCATAGCGGGCGAGGGCATCCGCATCCGGCCGGATATCCAAGTAGCGCCCCCCGAACGACCGCTCGGCGTAGACGCTCGCCGTGCCCGGGAGCGGTGCGAGCACGCGCTCGATATCCTGACCGATGCGCTGGATGGTCTGGAGATCGGGGCCGAAGATCTTCACCGCGAGGGTCGTCCGCACCCCGGTCGAGAGCATGTCGGTGCGGTTCTTGATCGGCATGGTCCACGTGTTGACCGCGCCCGTGAGTCGGAGACGCCGATCCATCTCCGCGATCAACCGGTCCTGAGTCATCCCCGGCCGCCACTCGGACTCCGGTTTCAGGTTCACGACGGTCTCGACCATCGACATCGGCGCCCAGTCGGTGGCCGTGTTCGCCCGACCCGCCTTACCCCATACGCTCTCGACCTCAGGGAAGGTCATCAGGATGGAGTCCTCCACATGGAGCAGCCGTCGCTGCGTGGTGAGCGAGAGGGCGGGCAGCGTGTTGGGCATGTACATGAGCGAGCCCTCGTTCAACGGCGGCATGAACTCCCTGCCGAGACCGGCTAACGGAAGGACCGTCAGCAGCAGGACGCCCGCCGCACCGCCCAGCACCAGCCAGCGGGCGCGCAGCGCCCATTGGAGCACCGGCCGATAGAGCTGGAGGGCCCAGCGGTTGAGCGGGTTCTCCGTCTCCGCGCGGATCTTTCCCTTCACGAACCAGCCCATGAGCGCGGGCACGAGCGTTACCGAGAGCAGCGCCGCCGCTGCCATCGCGAAGGTCTTGGTGAGCGCGAGCGGCCGGAACAGCCGCCCTTCCTGATCCTCCAGCGTGAACACCGGCAGGAACGACAGCGTGATGATGAGGAGCGACATGAACAGCGCCGGCCCGACCTCACGCGCGGCCGCGAACACGCGCTCCCAATGCGGTCGGTCGGGCTCGTGCTCGATGTGCTTGTGCAGATTCTCGAGCATCACGATCGCAGCGTCGATCATGGCGCCGATCGCGATCGCGATCCCGCCGAGACTCATGATATTGCCGTTGATGCCGAGCCAGCGGATGACCGCGAGCGACACCAGAATGCCGAGCGGCAGCGTGGCGATCGCCACGAGGGCGCTGCGCGCGTGCA
>WNGJ01009165.1_pt1 | contig 10540 bp, 7 predicted proteins | sample 5400611 | NCBI WGS metagenome assembly WNGJ01 (sample SAMN13153375, study PRJNA577476) | soil metagenome | isolation source: 40 cm soil or saprolite under Garry oak tree replicate 1 | place: USA:California | collected 2016-06-15
CCTGGTCTCAATCGTCGTCATCGTGATTCTTTTGACCATGGGCAATCAGATCAACAACGTGTTCTCGAACGTCGTCGCCGCCCTCGGCGCATGACCTCGAAGCTCCCGTGAGGTGGGGGCCGGTCCGCGGTCCCCAGCCTCACCTGCCCCAAGTTGCTGGGAAGGGCCCCAGCCGGCATCTGGAGTGTGATTTATCTCCTTGGCAGGCTATTTCAGGTAGCCAGGCGACCCTCGCTGGACCCTCCACGAAGGCCTTCACAGCCGCTTAACCTAGGCGTCGGAAACAGGCTGTAGAGTTCGTCCCGTGGCCATCGGAGCCCACCCCGAGCCTGAACCTCTAGCCGTCCTTTCGCTCGCCAGTCCCCGCTACATCAACCGCGAGCTATCCCGGCTCGACTTCGATGAACGGGTCCTGGCGATGGCGGAGGATCCGAAGCTGCCCGTCCTCGAACGGGTGCGTTTCCTGGCCATCTTCAGCCAGAACCTCGACGACTTCTTCCAGGTCCGGGTGGCGGGCCTGAAGGAGCAGGTGCTCGCCGCGGTTGCGGTGGCGTCGCCCGACGGAATGTCGCCTCCAGAACAGTTGAAGGCGATACGCGCCCGGGTGCAGGGTCTTGTCGATCGCCAGGTCGGAATCTACAGCCACGAGATCGTGCCGGCGCTGGCCCAGGCGGGGATCTCGATCGTGCGCGCAGATGACATGAGCCGGAAGGAGCTCACCCAGCTTCACACGGTATTTCGAGAACAGATCTTTCCAGTGCTTACGCCGCTGGCCGTCGATCCGGGACATCCGTTCCCGTATATCTCCCATCTGTCGCTCAACCTCGCCGTCATGGTTCGCGATCCGCAGCGCAAGCAGCAGCGGTTCGCGCGGGTCAAGGTCCCGCCCGTGCTGCCTCGCTTCATCCCGCTGGTCGAAGGCGAGCGATACATGCCGCTCGAAGATGTGATCGCCCTGCACCTGCAGTCTCTGTTTCCGGGGATGGAGATCATGAGTCACTTCCCTTTCCGGGTCACGCGCGATGGCGACCTCGACGATGTGGACAGCGACGCCGAAGATCTCCTCGCTGCGATCCAGACGGAGCTGCGACGCCGCCGGCGTCATGCGCGCGTGGTTCGCCTCGAAGTCGACCCGCGCATGTCTGGAGAGGTGCTCGAGCTGCTGACCCGCGAGCTCGAGCTGCAGCCCAGCGACGTGTACCAGCTCGATGGTCTGCTCGACATGGGCAGCCTGCTCGTCCTGACGCAGCTCGACCGCCCTGATCTCAAGGCAGAGGTGTGGACGCCGACCACGCAGCCGCGACTGCGCGGAGTCGCGGCCGAGGTGCCGGACCTGTTTGCGGTGCTGCGCGCAGGCGACATCCTCGCCCATCACCCTTACGACTCTTTCGCGACCTCGGTCGAGGCGTTGATCGACCACGCCGCCGGCGACCCCGATGTGCTCGCCATCAAGCAGACCCTCTACCGAACCTCCGGTCCGGCCAGTCCCATCGTGCGCGCACTGATCCGCGCGGCCGAGCGCGGCAAGCAGGTCGTCGCGCTCGTCGAGATCAAGGCTCGCGGCGACGAACAGGCCAACATAGGTTGGGCGAGGGCGCTCGAGGAAGCAAACGTTCACGTCGTATATGGCCTGCTCGGGCTCAAGACGCACGCGAAGGTGACCCTTGTCGTCCGGCGCGAGGGCGCGCACATCCAGCACTACCTGCATGTAGGCACCGGCAACTACAACCCGAACACCGCGCGCGGCTACGAAGACGTGAGTCTGCTGTCCGCGGACTCGGACCTCGGCGCGGACGTGACCGAGCTCTTCAACCTGCTCACCGGTTACAGCCGGCAAAGCCATTACCGCAAGCTCCTCGTCGCTCCGACCAACCTTCGGGCGGCGATCACGCAGCTCATCGAGCGGGAGGCCGTAGTCGGCGGCCGCATCATCATCAAGGTCAACAACCTGATCGACCAGGAGATCATCGACGCCCTCTACTCGGCTTCGCAGCACGGCGCGCAGATCGACCTGCTCGTCCGCTCCATGTGCTCGCTGCGCCCCGGCGTGCCGGGTCTTTCGGAACGGATCCGGGTGCGCTCGATCGTCGGCCAGTTCCTCGAGCACTCCCGCGTGTTTGCCTTCGGCAACGGAGGTAGGCCCGAGTATTACCTCGGATCGTCCGACCTCATGCCGCGCAACCTCGACCGTCGCGTGGAGGCGGTCGTCCCCGTCACCGATCCCAAGCTGCGCCAGCGACTGCAGCAGATCCTCGACGTCTCGCTCGCCGACGACGTGCTCGCATGGGAGCTCGGCCCCGACGGCGGATGGCATCGGGTGCCGACCGTGCGCGGCCTGAGCTCGCATGAACGTTTCAAGGAGCTCGCGCTCGAGAGCACGCACGGCAATGGAGTCAGCGGCCTCCCGAATGCTTGAGCGTGAGGTGAAGCTCGGGGCGGGCCCCGCGTTCCACCTCCCCGACCTCGCCGGAGTCGTCGAAGGACTCGAGGTCGCGGCCCCCGAAACCATCCGCATGGAAACCGTCTACTTCGATACTCCGGACCTGCGCCTGGCGAGGTGGGGCGTTTCGCTGCGAAGGCGCGCCGGTGAAGGATGGACCCTCAAGCTCTCCGAGCCGCCCTCGTCTCCGAGCAAGCCCAACGCTGTGTTGGAGCGGAACGAGCTGACCTTCCAGGGCGGTGCCAAGCCGCCCGGGGCTGCGCTGGAGGTGGTGCGCGCCTACGTGCGGAAGGCGGAGCTTGTGCCGGTGGCGCGGCTGTCGACGGTGCGGCGCCGCGTGCGGCTGGTCGATGGGCGCGGAGCACGGGTCGCCGAGGTCGTGGACGACGAGGTGTCGGTCCGAGACGGTCGGCGCGTCGCGGCGCGCTTCCGGGAGATCGAGGTCGAGATCACTGGCGGCGACGGGAGCGACGGCATCATCGCGCCCCTGGTCACGCGCCTGCGCGGCGCCGGGGCCGGAGCGCCCGACCCGACGCCCAAGCACATCCGCGCCCTGGGCCCGCGCGCCATCGAGCCGCCGGAGGTCGCTGCCGAGCCGCTGCCCGCGAACCCGACGGCGCGCGACGTCATCAAGTTCGACCTTGCGGAGTCGGTCGCGGCCCTGCTGCATCACGATCCGCTGGTTCGCACCGGTCGCGACCCGGAGGCGATCCACCAGGCGCGCGTGGCCACTCGCAAGCTGCGCTCGAACCTCAGGACGTTTGGCCCGCTGCTCGACGTCGAATGGCTTGAGGCGCTTCGCGCGGAGCTTGGGTGGATCGCCTCCGGGCTCGGCGTCGTGCGCGACCGCGAGGTATTGCTGCTGAGACTTCGCGAACGTACGAAGGCGCTGCCGGCGAACGACTTGCGCTCCGCGACGTCGCTCCTGCATCTCCTGGAAGTCGAGATCGACGCCTTGCGCGACAAGCTGTCCGGCGACCTCGACTCCCAGCGCTACATCGACCTCCTGGAGCGCCTGGTCGATGCCGCGCACTCCCCGATGACACTTCCGGATGCCGACCAGCCCGCCGGCGCGGTGCTGCCGGGACTGGCCACGACGCCATGGCGGCGGCTCCGGTCCGCGGTACGACAGCTGCCCGTGAACCCGACCGACCCCGAGCTTCATCGCATCCGCATCCTGGCCAAGCGTGCCCGCTACGCGGCCGAGGCGGTGGCGCCGGTCGTCGGCGCAGACGCCGCAGCGTTCGCACGCGCGGCCGCCAAGCTCCAGACGGTGCTCGGTGAGCACCAGGACAGCGTCACCGCGCAGGCGTGGCTGCGCTCGGCGAAAGTGACAGGTCGCAGAGCGTTCGTCGCGGGCGAGCTCATCGCGCTGGAACGCATCGCGGCCGAGAAAGCCCGCTCGGAGTGGCCGAAGGTCTGGAAATCACTCGATCGCAAAAAGCTGCGCGCCTGGATGCCCTAACACGAGTTGCGCACGTTTTACGTGGTCAGGCATGCCAAGGCCGGGAGCCGAAGCGATTGGACGGGCGACGATCGCAAGAGGCCGCTCAGCAAGAAAGGAATGAAGCAGGCGGAGGACCTTGTCGCCCTCCTGGAGCCATTCCCGATCACCGCGATCTTCTCGAGTCCCTACTCGAGGTGCGTGCAGACCGTCGAGCCGCTGGCGCGCAAGCGCAAGCTCGAGATCCAACAGTCGGCGTCGCTCGCCGAAGGCCACGGCCTCGACGGTCTCAAGGAATTCCTCATGAATCAAGAGCTAGACGACGTCGTGCTCAGCACGCACGGCGACATCGTCTGGGAGCTGGTCGAAGACCTGGTCCACCGCGAGGTTCCCAACGCAGGTGACGGCGGTTATGAGAAGGGCTCGACGTGGGTCCTGGAAGTCGATGAGCAGGGGGTTGTCAAGCGAGCGCACTACCTCCCGGCCCCCTGATCCGAAAGCTGCGGCGCGAGATGGCCGCCGCGGCGAATCCGGAGAAGGCGGCCGGAATGCGGGCTTACATGAAGTCGACGATGCCGTACTACGGCGTGAACCTCCCCGCGGTGCGCGCGATCTCGCGCCAGGTTTTCGCCGAGAGGGATCTGGGGTGCACGGAGTGGCAAAAGACGGTGCTCGAGCTCTGGCGCGGTGCGCGCCGGCGGGAGGAGCGCTACGCGGCCATGTACTTGCTGACGATGAAGCGTCACCGCGACTGCGTGACGCCCGCACTGATGCCGATGCTCGAGGAGATGGTCGTGAGCGGCGGGTGGTGGGACTACGTGGACGAGCTCGCGATGGTGATCGGCGACATGCTGCGCGAACATCCGAGGCAGATGAGTCCGCTGATGCGGAAATGGAGCATCGATCCCAACCTCTGGAAGCGCCGGGTCTCGATCATCTGCCAGCTGAAGTTCAAACGCGAGACCGACCTCGACCTGCTCTACTCCAACATCGAGCCGAACCTCGGTGACCGCGACTTCTTCATCCGCAAGGCGATCGGCTGGGCCCTGCGCCAGTACGCGTGGACAGACCCGAAGGAAGTCGCGCGATACGTGCGCGCCAATGAAGCCCGCCTAAGTGAGTTGAGCCGCCGCGAAGCGCTCAAGAACATCTCCCTCCCCCGGAAGGGGGGTCGAGGAGACGGGCCAAATCTGGTTAGTGTCGTCCGCTAGCCTTTGACGCAATGACGGTCACGCTGCGCGGCCCAGGCCTGACGGAGGCACAGGTCGTGGCGGTGGCGCGTCACGCCGAGACGGTCGCCCTCGCGGCCACCGCGCGCCAGAAGATGGAGCGCAGCCGTGCCCGCGTCGAAAATGCCGCCCGCTCACGCGATCCGGTCTACGGCGTTTCGACTGGCTTCGGAGCGCTGGCGGGTACGCGCATCGCGCCGCTCCGCCAGCCGGAGCTGCAGCTCGCCCTGATCCGCTCCCACGCCGCCGGAGTGGGCCCGCCGGTCGATGGCGAGGTCGTCCGGGCGACCATGCTCCTGCGCGCCCGCACGCTGGCGATGGGAATGTCCGGTGTCCGGCCGTTGCTCGCGGAAGCCTTGATCGCCATGCTCAACGCGAGCATTACGCCGGTGGTGCCGCGATACGGTTCGGTCGGTTGCAGCGGCGATCTGGCGCCGCTCGCGCATATCGGCCTCGCGCTCGTGGGCGAAGGCGAAGTCGTCGATGCCGAGGGCGCGCGCAGGACCGCGGCGCAAGCGCTCAAGGCGGCCAGGCTCAAACCCGTCAAGCTCGAGACCAAAGAAGGCCTGGCGCTGATCAACGGCACCGACGGGATGCTGGGCATGCTCGCGCTGGCGTGCGCCGACGCCGAGCTGCTGTTTCGGACCGCCGATATAACCGCCGCCATGTCGGCGGAGGCCTTGCTCGGCACCGACCGTGCGTTCCAATCTCGCCTTCACGACCTGCGCCCCCACGCCGGTCAGGTGGCGAGCGCGGCCAATCTCGAGAAGCTGATGCGCGGTTCGCAGATCGTCTCGTCGCATCGGCACTCGCAGCACGCCGTCCAGGACTCCTACTCCGTGCGCTGCAGCCCCCAGGTCGCGGGCGCAGCGCGCGACACCCTCGATTTCGCGCGCCGCATCGCTGAGGTCGAGCTGTCATCGACCATCGACAACCCGATCGTCCTCGAAAGCGGCGAGGTCGAGTCCAATGGCAACTTCCATGGCGAGCCGCTCGCCTTCGCGGCAGACTTTCTGGCCATCGCCGCCGCGGAGGTCGGGTCGATCGCCGAGCGCCGCGTCGACCGTCTGCTGGATCCGCACCGCTCGCAGGGCTTGCCACCGTTTCTCGCCGAAGAGCCCGGGGTGAACTCCGGGCTGATGGTCGCCCAGTACACGGCCGCGGCGCTGGTCGCCGAGAATCGCAGGCTCGCCGCGCCGGCCAGCGTCGACTCGGTGCCCACCTCGGGCATGCAGGAAGACCACGTCTCGATGGGTTGGGGCGCGGCCCTCAAGCTGCGCGCGGTGCTCGACAACCTCTCCCACATCCTTGCGGTCGAGCTGTGCGCCGCGGCGCGGGCGCAGGAGCTGCGCCGCCCACTGGAGCCGTCGCCGGCGACAGGCGCCGTGCGCGATGTGCTGCGCAAGAAGGTCGGCGGAGTAGGGCCTGACCGGGTGGTGGCGCCGGAGCTGGCCGCGGCGGAGGCGCTGATCCGCAGCTCGGCGATCGTCGAGGCAGCGCAGTCCGCGGCCGGCCCCCTGAGGTGAGTGCCCGGACGATCCGCGCGCCGCGTGGCGCCGAGATCTCGTGCCGGGGCTGGCCTCAAGAAGCGGCGATGCGGATGCTGATGAACAACCTGGACCCTGAGGTCGCTGAGCGCCCGGAGGACCTGGTCGTCTACGGCGGGACTGGGCGCGCCGCGCGTTCATGGGAGGCGTTCGACGCGATCGTGCGGGAGCTGAAGCGGCTCGGCGGCGACCAGACCCTTCTCGTCCAGTCGGGCAAGCCGGTCGGGGTGTTCGACACCCATGAGTGGGCGCCGCGGGTGCTCATCTCGAACTCGATGCTCGTCCCCGAGTGGGCGACCTGGGAGGAGTTTCGGCGCCTCGAAGCGATGGGCTTGACTATGTACGGCCAGATGACCGCCGGGTCATGGATCTACATCGGTACGCAGGGCATCCTCCAGGGCACGTACGAAACTTTTGCGGCCATCGCGCGCAAGCGCTTCCACGACTCGCTGGCGGGCACCATCACCCTGACGGCGGGACTTGGCGGGATGGGCGGCGCGCAGCCGCTCGCGGTGACTCTCAACGGCGGTGTGGCGATCTGCGTGGAGGTCGACCCTGAGCACATCCAGCGCCGGCTCGACCATCGTTACCTCGACGTCCGAGCCGACGACGTCGAGCACGCGCTGCGGCTCGCGCTCGACGCGAAAAAATCAAAGCGCGCGCTATCGATTGGCCTCCTGGGCAACGCTGCGGAGGTGGTCCCGGACCTCGCGGCCCGTGGTTTCGAGGTCGACATCGTCACCGACCAGACACCGGCCCACGACCCGCTCAGCTACGTGCCGGCGGGCCTCTCACCTGAGGATGCCGCCGAGCTGCGGCTCGACGCGCCGGACACATACGTGAGACGCGCGCGCGAGAGCATGGCGCGTCACGTCGACGGGATGGTTGCGTTTCTCGACCGAGGCGCCGAGGTGTTCGACTACGGAAACAGCCTGCGCGCCGAGGCACGCCTCGGTGGCAGCAAGAGGGCATTCGACTATCCCGGTTTTGTTCCGGCTTACATCCGGCCGCTGTTCTGCGAGGGCAAAGGTCCCTTCCGATGGGTCGCGCTTTCGGGCGACCCGGCTGACATCGCGGTCACCGACCGCGCGATCGTCGAGGAGTTCGCCGGCGATCCCGCGCTCGTGCGCTGGATCCATTCCGCAGGCGAACGCGTGCAGTACCAGGGCCTACCAGCCCGCATCTGCTGGTTGGGCTACGGCGAGAGGGCCCGCGCCGGCCACCGCTTCAACGAGCTGGTGCGTTCCGGTGCGGTCAAGGCGCCGATCGTGATCGGCCGCGATCATCTCGATGCGGGTTCCGTCGCCTCGCCCTATCGGGAGACGGAGTCCATGCAGGACGGCTCGGACGCGATCGCCGACTGGCCCATCCTCAACGCGCTCCTCAACGCCTCGAGCGGCGCATCGTGGGTCAGCGTGCATCATGGCGGCGGGGTCGGCATCGGTCGTTCGATCCACGCCGGCATGGTCGTGGTCGCCGACGGAAGCGAGCTGGCGGCGAAAAAGCTCGAACGCGTGCTGACCAACGATCCCGGCACTGGCGTGATGCGGCACGCGGATGCGGGTTACGAGCGGGCGATCGACGTGGCCCGCGAGCGCGGTGTCCGCATGCCGATGCTGGACTAGATGATCGGTTCGGGAAAATGGCACGCCGAGCAGGCATGGCTCGGCCGTCGCGCAGAGAACGTCCTGATCGAGGTCGCAGGCGGGCGCATCAAGGCGCTCGAAGAGAACACCTTCGCGCCGGCGGACGCGGTGGCGCTGAAGGGCTGGACCATTCCGGGCCTGGCGAACGTGCACAGCCACGCGTTTCAGCGGCTGCTTCGCGGCGAGGTCGAGTCGGGGGCCGGCGATTTCTGGGCCTGGCGCGAGCGCATGTATGGGTTCACCGACTGGGATCCCGCCGATTACTTCAAGCATGCCCGGCTCGTCTTCCGGGAGATGCTCGAGGCGGGGATCACGGCGGTCGGGGAGTTCCACTACCTGCATGGCCACGGCAACGAGCTGGGCGAAGCCCTGATCGACGCCGCGCGCGAGGAAGGGATCCGGATCACCCTGATCGACGCGTGCTACCTGCGGGGCGGGCTGGACTCCAGGCCCCTGGACGCGGAGCAGATGTCTTTTTCCGACGGCGACGCCGACTCATGGGCGCGCCGAGTCGACGAGCTGAGCGACGCGGATGGCGTGCGCATCGCCGCGGCCATCCACAGCGTCCGCGCCGTCGATCCCGAGTCCATGCGCATCGTCGCCACCTACGCGCGGGAGCGCAAGGTGCCGCTGCACATCCATCTCGCCGAGCAACCGGCGGAGGTCGAAGAATGCATGGAGATCGAGGACTGCACGCCCACCGAGCTCCTCGAACGCGAGGGGATCCTGGGGCCGGACCTGACCGCCGTTCACGCGATCCATGTCGACGAACGCGACGTCGCGCTGCTTGGGCAAAACCAGGTTTCCATCTGCTCTTGCGCCACGACGGAGCGCGACCTGGGGGACAGGGTGGGGCCGCTGCGCGCGCTGGCGTCGGCCGGCTGCGCGCTGAACGTAGGCAGCGATTCCAACGCGGTGATCGACATCCTCGAGGAGACGCGCGCGATGGAGCTGGACCAGCGCCGCGCTCTAGGTCGCCGTGTGCTGCACCAACCTGAGGATCTGCTGCGCATGGCCACCGTGGCCGGCATGCGGTCGCTCGGTTGGGACGCGGGCGAGTTGAAGGTCGGGATGCTGGCCGACTTCATCACGCTCGATCAGCCGCGTGGTCAATGGCGCGAGCTCAACCCGGCCTACCTCATCTATGGCTTCTCGGGCCACGACGTCACGAACGTGGTCGTCGGCGGTAACACGGTCGTATCCAGATGAAACGGCTCCGCAACATAGGCCGTCTTTTCACGGGTACGCCGGCCGGTGTGATCGAGGGCGCCGCGGTCATCAGCGACGGCGAAGAGATCGCGTGGTGCGGGAAATCCGGCGATGAGCCGCGCGAGCTCATCGAATCGGTCACCGACGAGCACGACTGCGAGGGTGGCCTTGTGACGGCCGGCTTCATCGACGCGCACACGCACCCCGTCTACGCGGGTGACCGGATGGTGGAGGTCGCCATGCGCTCGAGCGGCGCGTCCTACGAGGCGGTGGCCAAGGCTGGTGGCGGAATCCGCGCCACGGTGATGGCGACGCGCCAGGAACCCATCAGCGCCCTCGAGGATGCGACCGCGCGCCGGCTGTGGAACTGGCTCGAGGGTGGCGCGACCACCGTCGAGGCGAAGACGGGTTATCACCTGGAGCGCGAGGGCGAGCTCGAGGCCACCCGCCTTCTCGCCCGCCTCTCCCAACGTACCGACCTGCCGCGGATCGAGGTCACGTTTCTCGCTGCGCACGCGCTGCCCCCGGATCGCCGGGCGCGCATGAGCTCGTACGCGAAAGAGGTGAGCGATTGGTGCGATGACGCCTACCAGGCAGGCGCCCGGTTCTGCGACGTCTTTTGCGACCGTGGATACTTCAGCGTCTCGCAGTCGCGAAGCATCCTGACCGCGGCGATCAAGGCGAAATTGATTCCGCGCATCCATGCAGACGAGCTGGAGCGAACGGGGGGCGCGCGGCTCGCCGCAGAGCTGCACGCAGTTTCAGCGGATCACCTGCTGCGCGCTAACCGCGCCGACGCGGTCGCGCTCGCGGGCGCCGGTGTCGTCGCCACGCTAGCGCCGGGCACCGCCCTGTCGATCGGCAAGCTGCCCCCGGTCAAGGAGCTGGTCGAGGCCGGCGCTGTGATCGCCCTCGGCACCGACCACAACCCGGGCACGAGTGGGATCACGAGCATGAGCGTGGTCGTCGCCCTCGCGGTCGCGGTCTTCAAGCTCTCTGTCGAGCGCGCCCTCGTTGCCGCCACG
>WNGJ01023079.1_pt1 | contig 10540 bp, 9 predicted proteins | sample 5400611 | NCBI WGS metagenome assembly WNGJ01 (sample SAMN13153375, study PRJNA577476) | soil metagenome | isolation source: 40 cm soil or saprolite under Garry oak tree replicate 1 | place: USA:California | collected 2016-06-15
GATCCCGACGCCGAGGAAGTCCAGCAGCTGAAATCGGCCGCGATGCCGCTATTGCTCCAGCTGCGCGAGGATCAAAAGCGCGAAGTGCGCGCGCTCGCCCGCCTGATCGGGCTGGAAAAAGTCGCATCGATGATCTGATTCGTGTCCGATGCGCAACGTGGCTATGCTTCCGCTGTTGCCAAACGCGTTGTCGTCTAACCCGTCCGCTTGATCTGCCCAATGCACTGAGCCCGCTCGATGAATGTCTGGACTGAGCGGACAAAGCGCTGGCGTCTCCCGCCGGATTAGTTTCTTTAAAAATCTCATCCGCTCAAACACCCTTGCAATCCGGCATTGACTCGGACGATCACCATTCCTTGAAGGTCGGCTCTATGCAGCCTCCGCAGACCCAAGGAAAGGTCCAGTTGGCCGTACGCTTGGCGCTCTCTGGAAAGTATTTGCTCCAGGCGTCGGCTCTGATCGGGTTGATCGACTGCCAAATGACCTCGAACTTCCCTGCGACGTCGATCTTGCCGATCATGGCCGGCTTGGAAAGGTGGTGGTTGGTGCTCATGACAACCTCGAAGCCGCTCGGCGCCTTCACCCTCTGGCCGTACATGGCTTGGCGAACCGCATCGACGTCGGTGGTGCCCGCTTGAACCACTGCCTGGGTCCACATTCTAAAACCGATGAAAGTGGCCTCCATCGGATCGTTAGTGATTTCATCTTTGTTTGCGGTGAAGGCCTTCCACATGTTGATGAACGCGTCATTCTCGGATGACTTGACCGTATGGAAGTAGCTCCAGGCCGCGAAGTGGCCGGCCAAGGGCTTCGCATCCACGCCAAGCAGCTCGCGCTCGCCGACGGAGAAGGCCATGACGGGGATGATGCCGGCGTCCACCTTTTGCGCGGCGAGCTCCTTGTAAAAATGCGTGTTCGCGTCGCCGTTAATGGTTGAAATGACCGCGGTCTTTTTCCCGGCAGTACCGAACGTCTTGACGCGCTCGATAATCTCTCGCCAGTCGGAGTGGCCGAATGGCGTGTAGATCGTCATGATGTCTTCCGGCGATACTCCCTCTGAGGCAAGATAGGCCCCCAATATCCGGTTGGTCGTGCGCGGATAGACGTAGTCGGTGCCGAGAAGAACCCACCTTAGAGTCTCGCCGCCCTCTTTGCTCATCAGGTAGCGTACGGCCGGAATCGCCTGCTGATTGGGCGCGGCTCCCATGTAGAAGATGTTGCGCGAGCTCTCCTCACCCTCGTACTGGACCGGGTAATAGAGCAGGCCATTCATTTGCTCGAATATCGGCAGGACGGACTTGCGCGACACCGAGGTCCAACAGCCGAACACGACTGCAACTTTTTCGTTCGCGAGCAGGTCGCGGGCCTTTTCGGCGAAGAGGTCCCAGTCGGAGGCGGGATCGACGACAACCGGAACCAGTTTCCGCCCGAGCAAGCCGCCCTTCTGGTTCTGGTCCTCGATCAGCATGAGGACCGTGTCCTTGAGCGCGGACTCACTGATGGCCATCGTGCCGGAGAGGGAATGCAGAATACCGACCTTGATGATGTTCTCGTCGGCGTCGACCGCCGGGGCAGCGAACAGCAAGGGTAACAGGAGCAATCCCAATCCAAGGGAGCGACAAACCGACGAGGTCTTCATGCCGATGCCTCGATAAGCTCGTAAACGTGAGTTTCCTGGGTCATGCCCTTGGCTACGACCGAACCGATCTCCTTGAACCGGAAGCGATGCCGGGCTCGAGAGTAAACGTCCTCGCTAGCGAGGATAGTAGTTCCATATTGTTTGTTCAGGCCTTCGAGGCGGGACGCCAGATTCACAACGCTGCCAAGGGCCGTGTAGTTCATCCGATCGGCCGAGCCGATGTTGCCGACCACGGCCTCGCCGACATGGACGCCGAAGCGGGTGAAAAACGGTTGCTGGCCCTCGGCTTCGAATTGAGCGTTGAGCCGTTCACCAGCGCTCTCGGCTGCAAGCGCCGCGCGACAGGCGCGCTCGACATGGTCGGGCTGCGAATTTGGGGCGTTCCAGAACACCATGATCGCGTCGCCGATGTACTTGTCCACGGTTCCGCCCTCGGAAAGAAAAACCTCCGTCAGGGCGGTGAAATAGCGTGACATCTGGAGCATCAAGCTGTCGGGATCGGCGGATTCGGCGACAGTGGTAAAATCCCTGATATCGGTAAAGACGACCGTGAGTTCTTGCCTGACGCCGCCTAGCTCAGCGGAGATCGAATTATCGACGACGCGCCTGACGAGCTCCTTGGGAACAAAGCGCGAGAACGACCAGATCGCGCGCTGGGCGAGGCTCACGGTGAGGCCGAGCTCGTGAACCTCCTTGATGTATGATGCGACGGGTGAGCTGTCGGGAGCACCCAGCATCTGGAGCTTGCCGGCCTGGGCCGTTATGGCTTTCAAGGAACGCGACATCTTGCTCCCGAAAAGCCAAACACCCGGCACGAAGGCGGCGCAGGCGACCATCGCGATGATCAGCCCGACGTGTTGCAATTTCTGGATATCTTTGACGAAGTCGTCTTTCTGCGCGATCATGAGAACGTTGAGGCTGAACTGCTCGCCCAGTTTGAATTTCCTCAACCGGAAAAGGAAATCCAGCCCGCGTTCGTCGCGAATGCTTCCATCGTATTGGTCGGCGCCGTCCCACGCCTTCAGGACCGACCCGGCCAGTCCGCCGCCCATTTCCTTGACGTTGAACAGCTGCGGATGCGAAGGATGCGTCATCGCATCGGTAACGAATTGCGCCATATCGGGGTGAGCCATCAGCGCACCGGCCTGATCGAAAATCAAGATCGTTCCGTGCTCTCCCGGCCGCTGCGCGTAAACAAAATCGTTGAAATCGTCGAGCCTGAGATCGGCGGCGATGACGCCGCGCACTCTCCCCCGCAACGGCGCGCTCACGGTGATCACGGGTGCGCCAATGCTGAACGCAATGTAGGGCGACGTGATGAGGGCCCGGTCGGCCATCATCGTCTCGATATACCAGAACCGCTTACGAGCGTCGTAACCGTATTTCCACAGATCGATCTGCTCGAGCTGGTTGCCTTGGGGATCTTCGAATATCCGCCGCATCGGCAACGCGCCCCCTGGGGTGGGACGGATCAAGCTGACGCCGATGGAAGCGCCCAGCGGCGCCCTTAGCCTCGCCTGTTCCTCCCCGTTCAGTTGGTTCAAGGGCCGCACCTGCAACCAGCCGCCATTGTCGTAAGCGACATAGATTGTGTCCATTTGAGGCACTTCGAGGAGAGCCGCCTTGAACAGCGGAATGGCGCGGCCGGCCTCCGATCTTTCGTTCGAATCGGCGACGCTCGAACTGCTCGACAGCACGTGAACAACCGACGCGATTTCGGAAATCTCGCTCCGAAGGCGCCCCAGCGTCTCTGCGCTGGCCGCATCCATGCGGGCGGACGCCGCCTCTTTGGCGGCCAGATGGAAGGTCCAGAACTGAATGAAGATCAAGAGTCCTGCCAGCGCGGTGATGAATGCCATCACTGCGAAGGTTATCGACGTCCGGAATGTGAACACATCATCCTCCTTGGTGGAGGATGCCGGCATGTAAGGCGAGCCCGTCCGGGATCGGACGAATCTGTTGACCCGCCGCATTTGGGCACCGAGGGTCGAAGCGACAAAGCTACGCCCTAAATTGCCCGCCGTGCAACCGAGAATAGATGTGATGGTCGATACCGGCGAGGTCCAGCCCCGCCCAACTTGCAGCAGCACAACAGCGAACGATGGCACGGCGACGGCGAGGAGATTGATTCTCTTCGCCGCGTCGGTAGTTCTTGCGGCGTCCCTCATGGGCTCGGACCATGAAGTGCGCCGGCGCATCTCACCCGCCGTGTGCTTCCACGACCTTGCGGCAGGACTCCGACAGCTTGGCCTTGTTCTCGCGCAGGCAGGCGTTCATCTGCGGCGGCTTGCCGATATGCTCGGCGCAGAATTTTCCCGCATCGGAGCGGCAGGCCATTTGCTCTTGCGGGGTCGGCCCTGATTGCGCGGTTGCTGACGCGCAGCCGGCGATCAGGACAACGAGCGAGACGTACACGGAATTTTTCATGGATCACCTTTCGACGATTTGATTGATGGGTTTGAAGTGAAGCGTTGCGCAAACTCGTCGAGGCGAGGGCCGCGGTCCATGCCATGTTCATGGCATCGTGCGATGGTTCGAATGCAAGCGGCCTTTTCGGTTCTGGTTGAATCAGAACCGCGGCTCTATCTCCTTGTTTTGATGCATTTTCTGAGGCGCGAGCCGCTATCGACTGCGCTCGAAAACGCCTCGGCGCGGCGGGCCGTCACACCATCTTCATGGGATGTTGCGGCACGCGGCGCTGGCCCATGTAGCTCCCACGTCGGCTGCGGTGACCGATCGGTCCATCGCAAGGCTGCACGTCTAATAGGTCTAAGGAGAGATGACATGTTGAAGAAAACAGGTTGGGTGAGCGCCGGTCTGACAGTGGTGGCGCTTTCGACCCTGGCGTCGGTTTCATTTGGCGCCGCTTCGGCCGAGGCCGCGGTGGTCTATTGCAAGACGGCCGGTGTGCCGCAGGGCTGCGTGGTTCGGCCCACCGTTCCGGTGGCCGCGGCGGCTGTGGTCGCTACCCCCGTCGTCGGCGTCACCGCCGTGCGCGCCACCAGCGTCCGGGTCAACCGCGTTCGCGTCGCTAATGTGGGCGTCGGCGCACGGGGTGTGGGCGTCCGCCCCGGCACGCCGTGGAATCGCGGCGGTCCGGTCAACCGCATCGGCCGCCGCTGAACAGGAACAGGTCAGCCGGCAGCGGTGTCGGTGTCAGGAAAGCGGTGAGGCAGTGTGAGCCTCACCCGCGTGCCACCGGCGCCGGAGACCAGCTTAAGCTCCGCGCCGCAGCGCGCGGCGCGGTTTCGCATGTTGCGCAAGCCGCGCGCTGCGTTTGCGCCGGTTGCGGCAACGCCGCCGTCCGGGGCGAGCGCGAATCCCTTGCCATCGTCTTCGACGGTGATGCAGCCGCGATCCAGGCTTGAGGCGTCGCTGAGCGTCTCGATGCTCACCGTGATGCGCCGCGCGCCGGCGTGCTTGACGGCGTTGGTCAACGCCTCATCCAGCAGCCGCACGATCTGGATGACGTGCCAGGGCCTGAGCTCGGGATGAACCGGAATGCCTTGCGGCGTCAGCGCCCGCCAGTCGAGCGCGATGTCGTGCGGCCGCAGCTGCGCCATGGCGCGCTCGCGCCAGGAGCCGAGCGCCAGCATCAGATCGCCGCCGATGTCGTCCATGGAATCGATGACAAGGCGAAGATCCTTCAGCGCCGCCCGGGCCGCCTCGCCGATCGGCGCGCCGGCATTGCCACGCTCGCTCAGCGCGACAATGCTGACGAGCTGGCCTCCCAAGCCGTCATGGAGGTCGCGCATCAGCCGCGTGCGCTCCCGCGCCAGTGCCGCGGCACGGGCGCGCTCTTCCTCGCGGGCGAAACTGGCCTTCAGCCTGTCCTCGGCCTGCCGCACCTGGGTGACCAGGCGGCCGGCAAAACTGTCGACCTGATTGAGCGCCCGCGCAAATCGCCAGGTTAGGCCCGCGCCGATCGCCACCAGCATCGCCGAATAGGACAGCCGCGTGATGAAGATGCGTCGCTCCGGAATAAGCTGCAGCACCGAGAGCAGGTCGTGGATCCAGCAGGTCAGCACGATGGTGACGGCGCAGCCGAAGATGAAGCTGCCGACGTCCTGTCGCTTCAACACCGACTGCCCGACGATCAGCGCCAACAGCACCAGATACAATCCGACCGTCGGCACGCCAACGAATACGAAGGATTCGCGCGCCAGCACCTGATCTTCGGATAGCGCGATCACGATCAGGAGCAAGCCCGGAGCGAAGATGAACGGGCCATAGCGCGGCCATTTCCAGCCGAAAAACAGCATGGCGAAGCTCAGGACAAAACCGCTTTCCAGCGGTGCGGAAGCGATCAGGATCGCGTTCAGCCTGGCATGTTGAGGCTGGTCCACCGGCGCCGGCAGGAACGCCTGGGCGACGCCCAGCGCCATCGCCGCGGCCAGAACGCCGTAGGCCGGCTCATGGCGGCGCATCATCCACATGATCGCCAGGATCACGGCGAGGATCGCCTGCCATGCTGAAAACACCACCGGCAGCGTTACGAACAGCAGCGTCCGCTGCTCGTAATAGGGGCGCAGTATCTCGTCCGGACCGACCGCGATGCGGTCCAGGAAGCCCGTCAGCGGACCCCATATGAACAGCCGAATGGACAGGACGTTCGACCCGTCGCGAAGCAGGGACGATGGAATGACCGCAAGCGCGGGCGTGTTGCGATCGGACCGGTTGGCGGTGGGATCGCGCCGGCTGTCCAGGATCACGACGCCGTTGACGGCGACCTCGACGCCGTTGGTGAAGCGCGGCAGCAATACCGACCACGGGTGCTGCGCTTCACTGCTCGTCCACGAGAACTCGCCGGTGTAGAGCGGCGGATCGATCATTGAAAAGCGGGACGAGGTAAAGTGCGGCAGCGTGACGGAACGCTCGACACCACCCTCCCTCAAGTTGAACTCGGTCACGAGATAATGGGAGGGAGGCTCGGGCAGCGACTGGCGCAGCGCGAAGATGCAGGCGATGACGATCAGCACCTGCAGCGAAACATACTGGATGAGACGGGGCGCCCGCAGCCGCCAGCGCCGGCGCGGCGCAAAGGCTGGTTTGGCCGCCGCCTCCGTCTAGCTGAAGCCCTTGGCGATCCCCCACAGGATATCGATTTCGCGCGGCGTCAGCCTGGCCGTGTTGAGCGGCGGACCGGGCGGGGGCTCGGGGCTGCTCTGGGTCCGGCGCACGATGAAACGCGCGATCGAAGCCGAAATCGGCGAATGCCCGGCGACCAGTTCGCCGACGGTTGCGGCGATATCGGTCGGAAACGCGTCCTTGAGCAGATAGCCGGTGGCGCCGACGGTGATGGCGGAGATCACGCTCTCCTCGTCGCCGAGTATCGAGATCACCATGATTTCCGTTTCCGGAAAACGCCGCCGCGTCTCGCGGATCAGATCGACGCCGTGGCCATCAGGCAGCTGCAGATCGGTCAGCAGCACCCGGGGGCCGCCTTGCGCAAGCCGCGCGCGGGCCTCGGCCAGGGTTGCTGCGGCCGTGACCTGATATCCGGCCTTGGCAAGCGCATCCTGCAGCCGCCAGCATGTCGGCGCATCGTCTTCGACCAGCAAAACACTGATTGCCGGCGCAGGGCGCTCGTCGCTCAACACTGTCATCAAACGTGTCCCGGCCGCCTCTCGCGGCTGGCGCAGTCTAATCCCGGGACGCCAGTTTGCGACACCCATATTCATGGGGGTGGTCGTAGAGACGGCACTACATCTGACCGCAGGCGGCAGGACGAAAGCAGCGAGAACGCTAAAGGCGCAACAAGAGGCATCGCCGCCCGGCGTTCGCTTGTTCCCTGATGGCCGCGGGCACCTGTCGCCGCGGAACATCAGAACAGGTGGAGCGTTGCCCGAAAGCACGAGGAGATCCAGACATGCGCACTTCGACGGCTTATCTTGCAGGAGCCGGAACCGTCATCGCCGCGATCGTCGGCGGCGTCGGTGGAGGCTTCCTGATTGCAGACATGATCAATCCCAAATCCCCCAAGCAAGGCATTGAACAGACCCGGCTGGAGCGGCGCATGTCGCCGGAGCCGATTCCCGCGGCCAACGCCCCATCGGAACCGGTGCAATATCTGGGAGTGACCCAACTTTCTGCGCTCAACGCAACCGCTGCGGCGGTTCCAACTCCGGCACAGACAAACACGGAAGATGAGAAATCGGCGGCGCCAGCCGCGCAGGCAACGGATTCCGCAGCAGCATCGCAGCCTGCAGCGCCGGCATCGCAGCCCGCGGCGGCCGTACCGGCCACGGCGCGCGAACGAACCTCAGCTCCCGAGGGTGCCGTTGCCAAAGCACGCGACGGCGACGTGAAGACACGCGACGCCGACGTGAAGACACGCGACGGCGACGTGAAGGAACGCGACGCGCGCGACGCCGATTCGAAGCGGGCCGCGGAAAAGCGGCGGCCCGAGCGCCGCCAGCAATGGGTCGAAAGGCGTCGGTATCAACAGGGACAAGAGCAGGATTTGCAGGCGGTCGAGGACAAGATCAGGGACGAAACCGAGCCGAGGCGGGAATTCGCCACGCGGCCGGTGAGAATAGAAAGGCCGCTGATTCCTCTGTTCGATCCGGAATAAAAGTATCGGCTTTAATCCGACGCAGCGCAGCCGGTTAGTGGAAGGGCCGGGAGATCAGCCGGCGCCAAGGGCGCACGCGACATTGTAGGTCGCGAGGCTGGCGACATAGGCGAGCGCGAGCATGTAGGCGAAGGTGACCGCCATCCACTTCCAGCTTCCGGTTTCGCGCCGGATCACGGCCAGCGTCGAGGCGCATTGCGGCGCGAAAATATACCAGGCCAGCAGCGACAGCGCGGTCGCCAGGCTCCATTTCGTCGCCAGCACCTGGCCGATCTGTTCGGCGGCTTCCTTGCCGCCCTCGATGGCATAGACGGTGCCGAGCGCTGCGACCGCGACTTCGCGCGCGGCCATGCCCGGAATCAGCGCCACCGCGATCTGCCAGTTGAAGCCGAGCGGAGCCAGCAACGGCTCCAGCACCTTGCCGATCAGCGCGGCGAAGCTGTAGTTGATGGCGGGATCCTGGGCGCCGGCCGGCGGCGGCGGAAACGAGGCCAGAAACCAGATCAGCACCATCATCGAGAAGATGGTGGTGCCCGCGCGCTGCAAAAACATTTTCGCCCGCGTGTAGACGCCGATGGCGATGCTGCGCGCGCGTGGCAATTTGTAGTCCGGCAATTCCAGCATGAACGGCGCCGGCGCATAGTCCCGCAGCATGAAGAACTTGATCACGAACGAAACGCCCAAGGCGCTGGCGATGCCGGTGGCGTAGAGCCCGAACATCACCATGCCCCGCAGATTGAACCATCCCCAAATCTGCTGATCGGGGATGAAGGCGGAAATGATCAGCGTGTAGACCGGAATCCGCGCCGAGCAGGTCATCAGCGGCGCGATCAGGATGGTGGTGAGGCGGTCGCGGCGGTTGTCGATCACCCGCGTTGCCATGATGCCGGGAATGGCGCAGGCGAAACTTGACAGCAGCGGAATGAAGGCGCGGCCATGCAGGCCGGCGCCGCCCATGATGCGATCCATCAGGAATGCCGCGCGCGCCATGTAGCCGAAATCTTCCAGCAGCAGAATGAACAGGAAAATGATGACGATCTGCGGCAGGAACACGATCACGCTGCCGACGCCGGAGATCACGCCGTTTTGCAGAAAGCTCTGCAGCAGGCCCCCCGGCATGGTGTCGTGCACCAATTGCCCCAGCGCGGTGAACGCCGATGACAACCCCTCCATCAGCGGCTGCGCCCAGGCGAACACCGCCTGGAACATCACAAATAGAATCAGCGCCAGGATCACGAGCCCCGCCACCGGGTGCAGCACCACCGCATCGATCCGCGCCGTCCAGGTATCGGGCCGCGACGGCAGGCTGATCGTTGCCGCGATGATGCGGTCGGCCTCGCGCTGGGTGGCGCGCAGTTCGGCTGCCGTCAGCGGCTGCCAGAGATTTTGCTGCGACGGGGTTGGCGCCAGCGCTGCGATCTCGTCGGTCCGCCGCAACAGATCGGCGGTGCCGCCCTTGCGTACTGCGACCGAGGTCACCACCGGTATGCCCAGCGCCTCGGACAATCGCGCGACGTCGACGCTGACGCCGCGTCTTGTGGCGATGTCGAACATGTTGAGCACCAGCATCAGCGGCCGGCCGGTGCGCTTGAGTTCGAGCACCAGGCGAATGGTCAGCCGCAGATTGGTGGAATCGGCAACGCAGAGCACGAGATCGGGCAGCGCCTCGCCGGCTGCGCGCCCGAGCACGATATCGCGGGTGATTTCCTCGTCAGGGCTGCGGCCGCGCAGCGAATAGGTGCCGGGCAGATCGACCACCGACACCTGGCGCCCGAGCGGCGTGACGAACGAGCCTTCCTTGCGCTCGACCGTGACGCCGGGATAGTTCGCGACCTTTTGCCGGCTACCGGTGAGGGCATTGAATAGCGAGGTCTTGCCGCTGTTCGGCGTGCCTACCAAGGCAAGATGCATCAACGGGGCTTCCATGGCGCAGACCCATTTCGTCAGTCGACAATGACGGCCATCGCCTCGCGCCGGCGCACCGCGATCGTGACGTTCTCGACCCGGACGGCGATCGGGTCGCGGCCAAGAATTCCCTCGTGCAGGATCTCTACTCTCGCGCCTTCGACGAAACCCAGTTCGATCAACCGGCTTTCCAGCTCGGTCGCCGACAACGCCGAACCTGCGTCCACGGCCGCGAGATGACGGATGATGCCGCTAAAGCCGCGCTTGGCCAGCCCAAGCGGCATCTGTGGGCGTGCGCCGTTGTTCTTTGGGCCGTGCATGGTCTCTCTTTCCAATGACAGACAGCTAGGTCAAGCCCGGCGAGCGGAAAGAGGGAGCACCTTAGAAGGATTATAAAGCGGCACCATCGATCGAAGAAAAGC
>WNGJ01009166.1_pt1 | contig 10539 bp, 8 predicted proteins | sample 5400611 | NCBI WGS metagenome assembly WNGJ01 (sample SAMN13153375, study PRJNA577476) | soil metagenome | isolation source: 40 cm soil or saprolite under Garry oak tree replicate 1 | place: USA:California | collected 2016-06-15
CGCGGAGCGGAGTTTATCACCCCGCCCATCGAGTGGGGCGACGAGATCCGGGCCTTCTTCCATGACCCTGATGGCCATCTGCTGGAGATCTCAGAGACGAGGGAAGCCCCAGAGCGAGGCGGGTGAACCTGTCTCTTGTGTGTCACAGGAGCACCTGGCCGCGCGATTATCCTGACAAATGACAACACTGGTGCATGATGCGCACAAATTTCTAGAGGCCTATTCCGCAGGGCTTCTCAACTTCTACTGGGGAGAGAGACTAGTTCCAGATTTCATTGCTGGAAAGCTCGCACCTTGCTCCCTGGAGCGCTGGGTTCGGCCTGCTGATCCAGCCGCTCCAGAATGTACAAGATCAATTGATTTTGGTTCTCCAGGTGCATCAGGATGGTTTCCACTTCCCGCTCCCCTTTAAGATTCACCTCAAAGTCGGCTTCAGCTCTTGCTTCGCTGTGCCTGGCATCGAGATTTTGTCCCACCATGATTAATGGCATGAGAAAAATTTGGATCGTGTTGGAGATGAAGAGCCAGAGGATAAAGCCGGGAAACGGATCAAAGCGTGCCGCGCTTGTGTGCCTCCTATGGACTTGCAATACGTCGATTCGTTACAGGTGACTAGAATAGTGAATGTAACGTTTTTGCGAAAACTGACTCTATGTACCAGCGACTGGTATGCTGCTGCTACCAATCGTGGAGACGTACGGGAGACGATTGCTTGTGCCAGGTCGTCCCAGCGAGAGCCTGAGGAAAAGCAGGACGGACACCTGCTCACTCATGCCCTGGAAAGGAAGACAGCACAATGAAACAAACCATCTCCATCACCATTGAGCATCGTGTTGTCGCCTCAAACCGGTCGTATGAACAGGTGAAAAAATCGCTTGAAGCGCGACTGGGCGTGGCTGGGAACCTAAATGAGCTTGGACAACAACTAGCTGCCGTCAAGGCATCCTGGGAGCAAGCCACACAGGCGATCGAAAAGCAGTTGGGGACAAGCGGTTTTAGCCTCTTCAGTACGGTCGATCATGGAGTCCTGCTCTCCCTGGCAGGAAAACCCAGGCGGGTGAGCCAGTATGCCATTGGCAATCCGCTGCTGGCTCTCCAGATGGTCGAACGCCTGCCGGAAGTGGCTTTGTATGCTCCCTTGCGGCTGGCAGTCTATGAGGAGGTCGAGGGGGTGGGCAAGGTCAGTCTGATCACGATTGTCGATGTCGTCAGTCCGCTGAAGGCCGAAAGTTATCCCAGCCTCGCGCACGACCAATCCGGCTTTGCCCGACTATCAATTGTCGTTACGGCGAGCGTTTCTGGCGTATGGTTTACCTCAAGTGCTGACGCTCGATCACGGCACGGCCTTCTATGATTGACGTTTAGACTACCTAATTTTTGCCCAAATTAATGACATAGTACTTGAGACGCAGTGAAAAGCGGCTTCTACAATACCAGCGTGGACCTCTTTAGAGGAGGTTGGCTCTACTCACTCACGGTCCTGCTCACAGGATTGTGCTTTCAAGCCATCTGAATAGCTTGTCGCTAATTTGGGCGAAATTTAGGTAGTCTAAACGTCAATTAAGGGGGTCGAGTAGTAATGGACCCAAAAACAACGAGAAGGATGATTGATAAACATTCCATTGGCTCTGCAAGCGGCTTGAGCTGAAGCGAGGAAGATGCGCTTCTCCAGAAAAAGAGCGGAGTATCCATACAAAGGTGGCTCGCTCAATCGGCTCCAGAAGTCACTGCAATTTCTTCTCGTTGTTTTTAGGTCCATTACTACTCGACCCCGGAATCTGTTAGCTGATTCCATCGGCTCTGCAAGTGGCTTGATCTCGGGAAACATATCTTCCTTTTGAGAAGGTGAGGAGGCTTCCTCACTTGTATACCCCGCTCTTTGATCCGCTTCTCAAGCTGCTTCATTTTCTTATCGTGTTTTTTGGTTCCGTTGTTACTCAGAGGCCAGCTGGACCACGAGCCAGTCCACGAAACGCGCTGTCATCTCGTCAATTGCAGTCGCGAGAATGAGGTCAAACCTCGGGACCCCAGTCGCTGGCTGCAGGCTGGTCGTTAAGCGCCGGAACGAGTAGAGTTCGGCGAATTCAAAGACCGAGGGACGGAGTCTGGCGATGAGCGCGGCCCGGTTTGTTAATTTCCGGCTCGCGATAATGCCCCCGTAGGCCTCGATGAAGTTCTGGGTGCGCCGTCCGCGCGCAACGTTGAGCGCACTGCTCGTGATGCGGAAGTATTGGAGCAACGCATTCGAGAGAGGCCCTGTCAACTGAATTGCCTGCATCAGTTGGGCCGATGGCGCAGCGCCGCTAAAGCCGGCCCGCACCGCGAAGCTGTCAATGTCGCCGATCAGATCTTCATCGCTGGCGAACCGTTGGAAAAAAAGTTTGAGATCGGCTTTGTTGTTAGGCTTCGTAAAAACGGCGCCAAGCGCCCACTCTGCCGCAGCCGAGCCGACATCACCTGCCCAAGTCGCCCATTCCTCATTGGAGAGATTAGCTTGCAGACCAAAGGGGCCCTTAGTAATAGTGACGTTCTTGGGAGTGAGCATCGCATCAATGCCGGTGAGGATGTGACCGATGTCGGTTCCCTCAACTTCCTTACTGTGCTCGAGCGCCGACATCAGCGGGGGATGGAGCGCAGCTGTCGGATCGGTTCCGGGAGCCCACGGTTGATTTGTGATCACCATGTTCCAGACCGTATTGCGCGATCCGCTCCACGCCGCGGAGCCGTAGTAGATCTGCCGCAGCACCGACAGTGCCGTCTGCGTATCGCTGGCCGCAGTCAGACCGAGGCGCATCTCCAGGCAGCGGACGAGGAAGAGGTATTCATCGAGATTATGGGCGTGCTGCAACATGTCGCAGGATTCCTGCTTGCTAGGTGGCACCGAGGGGAAGAGCACGCGCACGGAACGGTTGCGGGCGCGTCCTTCCGCAGTCGTGTTCGTGTCGATGAAATTGGTCGTGAAGTCCGCTCCGCTGAACAGAATCTTGGCACGTACCGTTGCGGGCATGGCGGCGACGACGGTTTGCACACGCTTCTCACGCAGCGAAAAGTTCTCGGCGTTGCTGCCCACGCAGTCGGTGAAGCCAGTCACGGCAACCCGGATTGAAGGGTCACCAGCCATAAGTGACATCGCCCGCTGCCAGTCAGGGTTGTTAGTCACATCAGGCGGAAGGTTCGGGCTGTTGATAGCGAAGTCCACGATGTCAAGCTGATTCGCCGCCAGGTTAAACTCAACGTTGCTTGGCAGGATGCCAGCCGGAGTGCGGGATTGGGTTACCTCATTGGCAGGACGGTTCGGGCAAGCTTGGCGCTGAACGACCGATCTCGCTCCGCCCTGCTGCACAACATGCGCAAGCTCGTGCGCGAGCAAACTCTTTCCCTTGAGCGTGGTTGGCGCATATTGCCCCACGCCGAACACCATATTTTGCCTCGACGTGTAGGCGTTTGCCTGGATGGCCCGCGCTGACTCCGCCGCCTTGGCGTCGGTATGTATACGCACCCGGCTGAAGTCATGGCCGAAGCGCGGTTCCATAAAGCCGCGGGTCGCCGCGTCGAGAGGTTGACCGGGTGAGCTCAGTACTTCGGGGACGATAGGAGGCACTACGGTCTCTCCCAGGTCGCTTGACTCGACGCGCTTCGTCTGCAAGCGCTCATGTTCCGGGACCGGCTGCTCCGTCTGACACTTGGGGCACGCTCCGCCGCAGGCGCAAGCGCGCTGTAACTGCGGCTCAGACATGCGCGACACCTGTTCAGATACGTGGTCTGCCTCCTGCTCGTATTGGTCTCCCGGCTTGTTGATCGCCAGTTTCGTCTGGATCACTCCTGCTGCAGGAGGATGGATGGGAATCCGGCTAAAATCGTGACCGAAGTGTGATGCGCTGTCAAAGGCAGCGTTGAATGAAGGACCATGTTCCTGAGCAGGAGAGTTGCCCTGTGTGACAGCCAGGGACGAGGAAGACCCGAACGCTCTTTGAGAGCGATGCAACGTGGACTGCTCACTGCGGCACATCGAGCATTCAGCACCAGCAATGGTGTGCTGGCCGCAGGCACAGGTACATTGTAAAAGACGGCTACCGGGCGAGGATCCCGTCAACGTTTTTTGCTGTGTTTGGACTTTCGCATAGGTTCGATCACTCATGTTGCCACCCTTTGGTATACCTGAACATACCTCACCAGAAAGTATACGATACCATGCTCGATTTTCGCTTTATTTTTGCTCAATTTTGACGGTGTTGCAGAAACGGCCATTTTCTGACACGCCTTCTCATCCTCTCATCCACGGCCCCACACGCATACTTGATGCACGCCAAAAGTTGGGACTCCCTGGGAAAAGATGCCTTCAATGCCAGATCAGGTCCGATACTTCTCCCAACATGCGACGTCCTTTTGATGCGCTCTGGCTTCCTGTAAGGCTTGATGATATTCTTGGACGTGGACGGAAAAGGTGCAGCGTGGGCTATCGTACAATGGGCTTTCATCGGGCACGACTTGCAATCTTTGGAAGGGAGGCAGCTAACGAGGTGTCTCCCCGACAGATAGGAAAAGTAGGAAAAGCGGTTCCTTCTCCGTCTGCTGTTCCGTTCGATCCCCTATGAGAGCGATTTTTCGCAGTTATATGGTACGTCGTAGTGCGCCCAAAGAGGTCCAGGATCGTCTATGGCAAGAACCGCCATCTCACTCAGGCAACGTGAGTAAAGCAGCTTCTTACCTTCAACCGAAAGGCTTGAGGGGACAAGAGCATGAAGTGAAAAACCTGCTGAAGCTCTAGCACCAAGAGCCAGAGGGCAGGCAGCCAGGCCGTCCATGGTGAAAGCTGGATTGCTTAAACCCCAGTCATGGCAGAAAGTACCAATCTTACGGGCCGGTGTGATTGCCCGTATCCGATGGAAGGAACGGAAGGTACGATGCGTTCCTCCAGCCTGCACCGGAGCCAGCCTGTAGGGAACAGGAAGTGATGAACGGGACACCTGTAGACGGAGCGACGATCACGGGTAACTTGGGGATCGCCTAAACGCTGCAAAGCGCAAGGTGACGGAGGAGTCATAGTACTCAAATACTCAGGGTAATGCCTGGGACACGGGGAAGGACTCTAGAGAGCAAGCTTCATTCCAAGGAGGTTGGCCCGGATGAGCCAGAAGACCATCGCACGATTGGAGCGCCTGCAACAATTGAATAGCAACCGACAGTGGATCAATCGCGATCTGTACCGACTGATGTACCGGGAAGACCTCTACATCATCGCCTACGAGCGGATTAAGTCCAAACCTGGCAACATGACTCCAGGCACGGATGAACAAACCCTGGATGGCTTCTCCCTCGCCTCCATCCGCGAGATTATCCAGGAAATGAGAACCGAACAGTTTCGCTTTCGGCCCGCCCGGCAGCAGTTCATTCCGAAGCCGAACGGAAAAATGCGCAAATTGGGAATTCCTTGCGTCCGGGATAAAGTGGTTCAGGAGGTCATACGTCTGATCCTCGAAGCCATCTACGACAGCCCACAAGCTCCCTACTTCCAAGAAACGAGCCATGGATTTCGGCCACAACGGAGTTGCCACACGGCTTTAAGGGAGGTTCGCACCCACTGGACCGCCGTGAACTGGTATATCGAAGGAGACATTCATGCCTGCTTCGATGAACTCGATCACCAAATCTTAGTCCAAATCTTGCGCAAAAAAATTCAGGATGAGCGTTTTCTCAATCTCGTCAGGAAATTGCTGAAGGCAGGATATATGGACCTTCACGGCCATAACAAGGAAAGTCTGATTGGTTCCCCTCAGGGCGGGCTAGTTAGCCCGATACTGGCAAATGTCTATCTGCACGAACTCGACGAATATGTCGGAAAACTGCGGGAAAACTATGAAAAGGGAACCAGAAAACGGGACAATCCTGCATGGGTCCGACTCATCCGGGAGAAGAACCGCCTGGTTGCACAGGGAGCAACCAAAACCAAAGCGTTTAGAACCCTCATGAAACAGCTTCGAGTCATCCCTTCTAAGCTGGTCAATGACCCGGCATATGGCAGGCTAAAATACCTGAGATATGCTGATGATTGGCTGATCGGTCTCTGCGGAAGTCAGGCGACAGCAGAGGAGATCAAGGAGCAAGTGAAAACCTTCCTTCAAGATCATCTCAAGCTGACTCTCAGCGAAGAGAAAACGCGCATTACGAACGCACGAACCGAGGAGGCATTGTTCTTAGGAACCACATTGACCATTGGCAACGGAGGGGAAGCAAAGGTCGTGCAGCAAAAAACCAGCCAGGGAAAGACCATTCAACGACGAAGTACGGGATGGGCAACCATCATGAAAGCCCCCATGGACAAGCTGCTTAAACGGCTGAAAGAGCGAGGCTTCTGTACAGGGACAGGGGAACCCATAGCCAAAGGGCTCTGGACTCCCTTGGATGCCGATCAGATTATCCAACTCTACAGTAGCGTGAACCGTGGTCTTCAGAACTACTACCGCTTTGTAGACAACTGGAAACAATGCTCTCGCATCCAATATATCCTGAAATTCTCGCTGGCAAAGACGCTGGCGCAGAAATACAAGATTTCGGTCCCCAAGGTCTTCAAACGCTTTGGACAAGAACTCTCTGTTCTCATCAAGGGTCGAGGAGGGAAGCCAGACCGTCAGGTCAGCTTCTATCAGAACCAGGACTGGGCAAAAAACAAACTGGCCTTCCAAGTGGGAAACCAGAACAACATGGATGTTGTACGAACCCTCGTCCGGCTGCGGACCCGCTCGAAATTGGGGATGCCCTGTTGCATCTGTGGCGAAGTACGAAAACAGATCGAGATGCACCATGTCCGACACATTCGGAAAATGAGCAATAAACGGGGAGCCGTTGGCTTCAATCGACTTCTGCGAGCTATGAACCGCAAACAAGTACCCGTCTGCTCAGATTGTCACGGGAAGATTCACCGAGGAGAGTACGATGGTCTCAAACTCTCCCATCTGGCATATCTTCCAGGCTAAACAAGACTTGTAGCGGCTCTTGGAGAGCAGGGTGCATGGAAACGTGCAAGCACTGTTCGGGGGGGAGGGGTTGGTGTTCCTGGGCAACCAGGACCCGGCCTCTTACCCTACTCTTTTCTGACCTTTCACACTGACAGCCTAATTGTGGTATGCTCCCTATTTTCTAACGCTGCCTTTAGAAAAGATCCCCGAGGTTGATCGCGTTTGAGGGATGCACGTCGATGAACACCTTGACACTAGGCGGCTGAGCCACATCGATCGTGATGGTAATCGTCTGCGGAGCCTTTCAAAGGGGTGCGCTTGCTTGACTGCGCGGAACTCGATAGCACCGGTAAGCTGTCCTGTTTGGCAATTAACCGGTAAACCATATTCTTCCAACCGTTTTCCTGCCGCCGCCTGTTTTCCTCTACCCTTTGATGGCTTTCGCTGCGCTCTACCCATCCTACGCGAGCTATTGTCCTGGTGGTACCGCCGGGCCTCCAGACAATTATTTCCAAAACTTCGGCTCGACGCCGAGACCCTTGAAGATCCTGGCCCGCGTGTCGCGGCTGATCTGCGAAAACAGCAGATTCACCAGCTCGTCACCGGAACGTCGGACAGCGATCCGTTCTTGGTAGGTCACACTCCAGTAGGTGAGCTGGCGGAACAGCTCGAGCAACCGGTGAGAGCGAGCGATGGCGCGTGCGTCGTCAGCGCTCATAGGGAGCCGGAGTTGCCGGATGATCTCAGCTTCTGTCTTCACCCTGTAATCCTCGATGAGCTTCGATTCGTCGAGGGTACCCACAGGCAGCGGCTCTACTTTAGGAATTCGATGCTCTTTCGCTCGTCCAGTACGAACCTGATCGACGAAGCCCTGGTAAGCCGACAAGTCTGGCTGCCCAGCGACAAGGGCCTCGTAGTAGTGGGACAAAATATCGCCCTGCTGTTCGGTCGTGAATTCGTCGAATGCCTGTCCATTCTCCCATGCCTTACGGAGCCCGGCCTCTTTCCCATAGTCGTAGTTTCCAACGACGCCCTCGAAGATCATCCCTGGAATCTCTGCCCCCTGCTGGTACTGCCACACGTGAGTAAGTTCGTGTATCAGCCATGACATGAAGTCTTTCCTCTGGAAGGCGTCGAGTGGGAAGTAGATCCTGTCGGGAAGGGTCCGAGCGGTCCCCGAATGCCATATCCCCTTCTCGCTGCCGAGGGTCAACACCCCGCCTTCCGAGATGCGAACGCCCTCCGTGTTTAGAGCACTGCCGAAAACTCGATGTGCCGCTGCGGCTTCCCCAGGTGTGAGCGGCCGAGATGGAGACCTGGGCCAAAGGATTAAAGGAACTGGTCCCGTAAAAAAGTCGGTCCAGTCTAAGTCTCGCTGGAGCAACGGCAGACTGCTTGGTGAAATAGGGGACAGATCACGTTTTTCAATGCTTTGATCAGCACGAATCCCGTCTGCACCTGACTGCTGCACCACATGCGTCAGCTCATGGGCAAGCAACCTCTGTCCCTCGTACGTACCCGGTGCGAACCGACCCGAACCGAACACAATGTCGTGTCCCACGGTGTAGGCATTGGCGTTCATGTCCCGCGCCGATTGCTCGGCTGCCGCACCGAAATGCACTCGCATTCGGGAAAAGTCGTGGCCGAAGCGCGGCTCCATAAAGGCGCGAGTCGCCGGATCTAGAGGTTGACCGGGTGAGCGCAATACTTCGTGGACCATGGGCGGCACAGTAGTCTGTACTAGGTCGCCTGACCCGACCCGCTTTGTCTGCAAGCTCTCATGTTCCAGGCCCGGCTGCTCCGTCTCATACTTGGAGCACGCTCCACCGCAGGCGCAAGCGCGCTGCAACTGCGGCTCAGGCATCCGCATCACGTGTTCGGAGACGCGGTCTGCCTCCTGCTCATATTGGTCTCCCGGCTTGTTGATCGCCAGTTTCGTCTGTATCGCTCCTGCTGCAGGAGAATGGATGGGAATCTGGCTAAGATCGTGACCGAAGCGTGGTTCTATCGACGCTTGTGTTGTTGTATCGCTTTGCATATTCCTGGAATGCCGTAGGTTTTGTGCTGCTTGATTGCCAATGGTTTGTTGGAGCTCGAGGAGTGGATGTGTTGCGACGCGATTGAGCGATGTCTGGTGCCGCGAGGAAGAAGGGGCCTTCGGCTGTTCCTTCTGCGCTGATTGAGTGGCTCGTTGATGTTCCATGTAGTGCACCTCTCGCTTCCTCTGAATGGCATTACCTGTTATTGTTCTGGCGAAATTCACAACATCTTAAAATACTTCATTGAATAGTTTACCATATCGCGCTCTATTTTCGGTTGTGTTGGAAAATCGGTCGTTTGATGCAACACATTGCTCAGCTTTTCTAGACTGATACTTCCCCGTACCCATACCCCTCTTGGCAAATCTCAAAACTGATCTCATCATCAGAATCTCAATACATCACCCTGTTGGCGGGAAACGTGAGACGAAAAGAAGAGTTGTTAGTAGAACACACTCTCTACAACGACGGAGAAGAAAAACGATGACGCCGATTTCTCAGTTGAAATCATAGCCGTTTTATTCCGGGAGATCCTGCCCACCAGAGTCAAACATCATTTGTTTTACTGGATGAACATTTAACGTTCATGAACGTAGCGTGGAAGCGGGTACATATATGACGGAGTGTGATGTATATCCGCCGCGATAGCACCTCGCGTCTAGCCAACGTTTAACGTTAGTGTATTCCAGAGTATGTCATAGCACAAAGTAGCTCTATTAGCCACGTAACGTAACCGGTATTACACTATGACCAGGTTTCATCCACGTCGTGGGTGTTGGAGGTCGCATGAAAATGGAGGAGGGTAGCAAGCGGGGCGTCACTCAGCCTTCTGGGTGCGCCATCGTGGTGCAGCATGGCTTCCCTTTCGGTGTCTCGTGGCGTTCCATCCCGCAGGAGACCACAGATGCGAAGCAATCGGCAACAGCTTCGACGAGGGCCGCCCAACGTGCCGCATAACCAGCTGCCAACGAAGCGTAGCGTAGTGGGCAGTCCTAGTTGATGCAGCACGTTAGCCAGGTAGGGTGGGCAACGCTGTGCTCTTGCCCACCCTACCTGGCTGCGCTCTGCCCATCCTACGCGGGCTCTCGCAACGCGGCGTGTAATCCTTCGATATGTTCGATGAGTAATTGTCCCTTCCGCTCCGCCAATGCCACGGTGAAAAAATAGCAGCCTCCTTTGACTCGATAGCGCCGGCAAGCGGTCATATTTAGCAATGGGCTTATCGGTGCGATTCTGACGAAAAGATACGCTGGACCATATAACTGAGGCTGAGTTTGCCTATTTTCTTCTTTTATGCATGGAAAGTACGTTGTTCTTCCTTGGGAGAAAGCCATTTTTCACCTGTCAACGCTGTGATGGTTCTCTGTCCTTTGTAAAAGGATAAAGAACATCAGATGGGTAGAAGAGCTCCTGGAGCCATTTTATTCAAATCTCAGCCTCAGTTATATGGTCCAGCGTATCTTTTCGTCAGAATCGCACCGATAAGCCCATTGCTAAATATGACCGCTTGCCGGCGCTATCGAGTCAAAGGAGGCTGCTATTTT
>WNGJ01012102.1_pt1 | contig 10538 bp, 8 predicted proteins | sample 5400611 | NCBI WGS metagenome assembly WNGJ01 (sample SAMN13153375, study PRJNA577476) | soil metagenome | isolation source: 40 cm soil or saprolite under Garry oak tree replicate 1 | place: USA:California | collected 2016-06-15
TCGCGCCACCTTCCTCGTCCACCCCAACGACGCCCAGGCAAACTTCGCCTTTGCCGAGGGTATGCCGAGCGCCGCCCAGACCAACATCGAGGGCATCGAAGGCGTAGTTCCCCTAAAAAAATGCGTCCGTGTCCTCGACGGCTTTGGCAGGTCCCTCGAAGTCATCCTGCCCAAACTTCGCGAAGGCTTCGTCGCGCCCGACTCCTACACCGCCCGCTCCCTCGCGCTCTCGAACCCGCAGGCCTTCTTCCTCTCCCCTTCCGGCGAGACCTTCCACAACGTCACCGTCACCGGCGGCCGCCCCCGCGCACAAGGTCCACTCGCCCTCAAGCGCGAACTAGTCGAGGTCCAGCAAAAACTCAAGAAGGCCGAGCAGGAGCTGGCCCAGACCGACCTCCACACCGCCGCCCTCCAGCACCAGATCGCCGCACTCAACGCCACCATCGAAGGCAAGACCCACGAGCGACGCGACGCCGAGCGCGAGTCCGCCAACTCCGGTGCGGCCCTCCGCCAGATGGAGTCCGAGGTCGCCCGCATCGAACGCCGCTTGCAGGATTGGGCCCTCACCAGCGAGCGCAACCGCGATGCCCGCAACCAGAAGGCCGACCTCATCGCCCGCCGTCAACAAGAAGCAACGGCCTTCGAGAACGAGCGCATCACCCTCGAAACAAATCTCACCGCGCTTCAGGAACAGCTCGACCAGCTCCGCAGCCGCCGCGAAGAACTCCAACAAGCAGCAGCCACCGCATCTGCCGCATTAGCAGGCCTCGAAGAGCGCCGCCGCAACGCCGCCGCCAACCTCGAACAGACCAGCCGCATCTACAACGGGCAGAGCCAGCGCATCCAGCAGCTCGAACAGCAGCTCGAAGCCTCTGCCGCAGAAAAGCTCCGCCGCGAAGAAGAGACCGCAGCCCTCGCCGTCCAGCACAACGAGCTCTCCGAGCTTCGCGCCACCGCCATCGCCGAAGGTGCTCGCCTTACCGCCGAAGCCGGCGAGCTCCGCACCGCCATGGCCGAGCTCGACCAACGCCTCCGCACCCTGCGCCACGAAACCGAAGCCCTCCGCGAACAACGCGCCGCCCTCACCGCCCGCGCCGCCAAACTCACCTCCGACATCGAGCACATCGACGCCACCTGCCTCAATGACCTCGGCGCCGAAGCCATCACCCTCCGCGAAGACCAGACCATCGCCCGCATCGAAGGCGACGCGCTGCACACCGAAGAAGAAGAGTCCCGCGCCCTCAAGCAAAAGCTCGAAGCCATGGGCCCGGTCAACATGATGGCCCTCGAGGAGTACAACGAGACCGTCACCCGCCACAGCTTCCTCGAAACCCAGCGCAAGGACCTCCTCGACTCCATCGAAAACACCCAGGCCTCCATCAAGGAGATCGACGACATCTCCCGCACCAAATTCGACGAAGCCTTCAAAGTCATCAACGAAAACTTCTCCCTCACCTTCAGCAAACTCTTCGGCGGCGGCCAGGCCTTCATGAAACTCACCGATGCTGAAAACTCCAACGAGAGCGGCATCGACATCGTCGCCTCTCCACCCGGCAAGAAGCTGCAAAACATCCTCCTACTCTCCGGAGGAGAAAAAGCTCTCACCGCCCTCTCTCTCCTCGTCGGAATCTTCCAGTTCCAACCCGCGCCCTTCTGCATCCTCGACGAAGTCGACGCACCACTCGACGAAACTAACGTAGGCCGCTTCGCCAAGCTCATCCACGATATGAGCGCATCAACCCAGTTCGTAGTGATCACTCACAGCAAACGCACCATGGCCCAGGCCGACGTCATCTACGGTGTCACCATGCAGGAGCCCGGCGTCTCGAAGATCGTCAGCGTCAACCTCAACCGCCGCGACTCCACGGACAATCGCCGCGCCGTAGCCTGACGTTATCGCTGACGAATCGACCACCTTTTGCGCAGCTGGAGCGATCCGCACTCGCTCCAGCGTTTTTTTCCTAAACCGGAACGCGGTTTATCCCGCTTCCGCTATGAACCAAAGTCAGGCCCGCGTTTGTTCTAGCTGCTTGTTCCTCTTTTGAAACCAGTTAATCTACAAAAGGCATGTACATCCCCCTCACAATCGCTGCCCTCGCCTTGCTGACGGTATCGATGCTTCTTCTGCGGATCTTCTGGTCGCGTGTACCTCCGCGATTGAGGTTCTTCCTCATCCGTGCGTCGATCGCCATAATCATCCTTCATGGCCTCTTCGTCGTAACCAAGTGGACCACCACCTCTGACCGGCTGAACGTCCTCATCGACTGGCTGGCCATTGCCGGTTACGAACTCCTCGTGTTGCTCTTCTCCCGTCTGCCTCCGCGCTGGCTCACTCTGCCAAGCACGATCATCCTCCTGATTCCTCTCTTTGCATCCAGCATTCTGGGCCCTCTTACCGATATCTTCGATCCGGCGTCCCACAGGAACGTGCCCCTCGGAGATCATTTTTTCTACGAAGTCAACCCATGGTCGAATGCCGGAGGCGGCAACAAAGGCGTCGACGTAGTCATTTACTATCGTCCACCCTTCGCTCCATTCGTTCGTCATAAGCTCCAATCCATTCCGTTCAACGACCAGGAGTGCAACTCACGCGCAGCCTCTGCCATAGCTTTTCCGGCTAAGAAGACCGTCCTCGGTCGCTGCCCGAACTGGCCCTCTCAAGCCTCCGGAACCGTAGACAAGCTTCTCCCCCTTCGCTAAGCGCCATACAACGTTTCCTACTTTCAAAAGGTGATACCGTCAACGTGATGCCAGCAGCCCTTCTCCAAACCGACCTCGGCGATCTTCCCCTCGCAGCCCGCGGCAAGGTCCGCGACATCTACGCCCTCTCCAGCGATCAACTCCTCTTCGTCGCAAGCGACCGCATCTCCGCCTTCGACCATGTTCTGGGTAGCGGAATACCCGACAAGGGCAAGATCCTCACTCAACTCTCCCTCTTCTGGTTCGACTTCCTCAAGTCCACTGTCCCGAACCATTTCATCACCGCGGACGCCACGCAATTTCCCCGCGAACTGCAGCCCTATCTCAATCAACTCGATGGTCGCAGCATGCTCGTCAAGCGAGCGAAGATGTTCCCCGTAGAGTGCGTCGTGCGCGGCTATCTCTCCGGCTCGGGATGGAAGGATTACCAGCAGACCGGCGCGATCTGCGGCATCAAGCTGCCTTCCGGCCTACGCGAATCCGATCGCCTGCCCGAACCCATCTTCACCCCTGCGGCCAAAATCAACACCGGCGGCCACGACGAAAACATCTCCTATAAGACCGTGGAACAAACCGTAGGCCCAGCCCACGCCGATGCGCTTCGCACTCTTACTCTTGACATCTACGACAAAGCCACAAAGCATGCAGCCAGCAAAGGTCTGATCCTCGCCGACACCAAGTTCGAGTTCGGTCTGCTGGACGACACAATCATCCTCGCCGACGAGGTTCTCACCCCCGACTCCTCCCGCTACTGGCCCGCCGCAACCTACAACCCCGGCGGCCCTCAACCCTCCTTCGACAAGCAGTACGTCCGCGACTACCTGGAATCCATCCATTGGAACAAACAGGCCCCCGCACCTGCGCTCCCAGACGAGGTCGTCTCCCGTACCCGCGAAAAGTACCTCGAAGCATTCCGCCTCATTACCGGACATGCCGACCTTACTAATACCTGAACCCGCATGAACCTCTTCGACTGTTTTCTCATCGCGGTGCTCACCTACTCCACCATCATGGCCTTCCTGCGCGGGATCATTCTGGAGCTCTTCTCTCTCGGCGGCCTGATCGCCGGAATTCTACTTGCCAGCTGGAACTACAAGCATGTCGCGATCATTCTCGGACACCTCATCACCACGCCCGCGATGGCCGAGATCGTCGCCTTTCTTCTCATCATTATCGGGGTTATGGTGCTCTGTACCCTCCTCGGCAAGGCCCTGAACCGCACCGCTCACGCCATTGGCCTGGGCGTCTTCGATCGGCTCCTGGGCGCCCTCTTCGGCTTCGGTCGAGGATGTCTGTTTGGGGTTGCCATTCTGATGGCCATCGCCGCCTTCCTCCCACATTCTGCGTGGATTGCAAATTCCCGGCTATCTTCCTATTTCCTTGCAGGGGCGCATGCGGTATCCTTCGTTGTACCTCACGACCTTCAGCAGCAGATTCTGAATGGCGCGCAGCAACTCAAGCACACCGCGCCCGATTGGATCAAACCGCTCCGGTAGAGGCAAAATGAGAGTGTGTGGTTCCACGAAGGAACTGCAGCGAGGAAAACCTTGAAGCGCGAACTGGACGGTTTGATCACGCAGATGCACAGCGCCGGCATCCCCTACACGGAGGCCGTTCGTCAATTCAAAAAGCGCTACATCCTTGAAGTTCTGGCGCAGCACAAGGGCAACCAGTGCAAGGCTGCCGAAGAACTCGGCATGCATCGCAATACCCTCAGCCGCACGCTGGCCGAGCTCGACATGGACACCGCGCAAATCCGCAACGGCATGCGACGGCCGCCCAGCAGCGAGCGCCCGCGAATCCAGAACATCGCCAGCGCCCGATAGCCGCGGGCTCCGTCTAACCAGCAGTCGATGAGAGCAAGTCTCCAGCCTCGAGCCTCGGCAATTGCCAGATGTGCAGTCACGTTTGCACTCTGCGGAACTTGTCTCGCTCAGTCTCCCGCCCCATCCGGAACACCCACAAAGCACCAGACCGAGGCTGCCGAAGACGCCTACCTCGCCGGAGCACGCCTGCTCGACCACAACGATCTCGCCGGCGCGGAGATTCAGTTCGACAAAGCGGTCAAGCTTAACCCTTCCAACAGCGACTACGCCATGGCGTATTCCATTACTCATCAGCGGCACATCACTGAACTTGTGCAGCAGTCCGGCAAAGCCCGCCTCCTCGGCCAAAACGAAAAGGCCGAGACCCTCCTGGCCGAAGCCCGTCTCCTCGATCCACAGAACGACATCGTCGGCCAGAGCGTTGACCCCGGCGCGCTCCCCAGAGTATTTCATCCAAAGATAGAGCCATGGATACGCGAGGGCCCAGCCATCGCCGGCCCGGTCACCCTCCTGCCCGACCCTGGCCCGAAGAGCTTTCACCTTCACGCCGATGAGCAGGACGTCATCGGGCAGGTTCTCTCCGCTTATGGCATCAACGCCACGTTTGACGAGTCAGTGCAACGGCAGGATCTACGCTTCGACCTCGACGACTCACCTTACCAGCAGGCCGTACCTATCCTGCTCAGCATGGCGCACCTCTTCGCCGTGCCGCTCGACCCGAAAAGCGTACTCATCGCCAAAGACACTCCGGAGAATCGCCAGCGTCTCGAACGTCAGTTGCAGGAGACCATCTACATCCCCGGCATGACCAACGAGCAGATGGACGAGTTCGGCAACGTCGTCCGCAACGTCTTCGATGTCAAACAGCTCACCGTCGACAAAGCCGCGGGCACCCTCGTCATCCGCGCCCCGCAGGAGACTCTGACTTACGTCAATCTCACCCTCGCCGACCTCATCGACGGCGGCAGCGAGGTGATGATAGACCTCAAGCTGTACTCCGTGAATAAGACCAATCAGCGCAACATCGGCGCCCAGCTTCCCCAGCAGATCGGCCTCTACAACGTCAACGCCGCGGCACAAAATCTGGTGAACGCCAATCAAAGCATCGTCAACCAGGCCATCGCTCAGGGCCTTATCCCGGCGGGCTCAAGCAACATTACGATCGCCCTCGCACTCATCGCCTCAGGCCTCGTCCAGAGCACGCTTCTCTCCAACACTGTCGGCTTCTTCGGCGGCGGCCTCACTGCGACCGGCGTCACCACCAACCAGAATCCTGCTTTCAATCTCGCCCTTACCGCCAGCGATACCCGCGCTCTGAACGATGTCCAGATTCGCGTCGGCGACCGGCAGCCGGCCACCTTCCGCATTGGGCAACGCTACCCCATCACGACCGCCACCTACTCCACCGCTTCGCCCGCCCAAACCTCTGCGCTCGCTGGTGTCTCGATCAACGGAGTCAGCGCCGCCAGCCTGCTCAACGCCGCAGTCGGTTCCCCCATCACCATTCCACAGATTCAATATGAGGATCTCGGCCTCACGTTGAAAGCAACGCCCGTCGTGCAGCGGTCCGGCGCCATCAAAATGCACATCGACCTGAAGATTGAAGCGCTCACCGGCGGCGCGGTGAACAACATCCCGATTCTAAACAGCCAGCAGTTCGCCTCCGACGTCACCGTCGATGACGGAGACACCGCGCTCATGGTCAGCAGTCTCACCAGGAGCGAGTCCGCCAGCATCAGCGGATACCCGGTGCTCGCCGATCTGCCCGGCTTTCAAACTGCCACCGCCGACAAAACCACCATGATGGACTCGAGCAACCTTATCCTTCTCATCACCCCGCACGTAACCCGGCGCCGCTCCAACCTCACAGCCGGCCCGCGTATCGCCATCAATTTGCCGGAGCCGTCAAGTTAGCGCTGCCACCCACTGGCAGCCACACGGTAAACACCGTCCCATGGCGCTTGTCACGCCGTGTCCTGGTCCTTATATAGCCACCGTGTTTTTCGACGATCCCTTTGCTCACCCAAAGCCCGAGTCCCGTCCCGGTCATCTCCTTCGTCGTCTGAAATGGTTCAAACAGGTGAGCCCTCATCTCCGGCCGGATCCCCTCCCCCGTGTCCGCCACCGTCAACCGAACTCCCGTCGCTCCGCTGTGCCAATCCCGCTGCGGATGCAATCGCACCAGCAAGCGCCCTCCGCTACTCATCGCGTCCAACGCGTTTCTCACCAGATTGTTCATCACCTGGCGAATCTCTCCTTCGAGCGACAGCACGCGCGGCGACGGAATCAGTTTCATATCCGCATCAATGCCTCGAACCATAATTCGTCCCGTATACAGGGCCATCACGGTGCGCAGCAGCTCGGACATATCCACTTCTACCGGTTTGCTCTGGTGCCGGTTGAATCGCAGCGTCTGCAATGTGATCTCGGTCACGCGCGCAAGTTCCCCCTGCGCCAGCATCGTATAGTGCTGCACATCCTCCATCGATTCAGATTGCCGGATCAGATACAGCAGATTCGTAATCGACTCGAGCGGATTATTGATCTCATGCGCAATCGACGAAGCCAGTTGCCCCACGGCGGCCAGCTTCTCGGATCTCCGCAACGCTTCGTCCTGCAGTCGTACCTGGGTCACATCCGAATTTACGGCCACCCCGCCCAGTATCCTTCCATTCAAAAGAATGGGCGCCGCTACACTGCGTATCCAGCGATCTGAAGCCTTCACTGTCTCGGTTGACCACTGCCCGGCCAGCGCTTTTTCGAGCGTCTTTAATTCGCTTGGAAACTCACCCCCACTCATCATCTTGGCCACGTGGTTCGATCTCAACTTCGCATCGGCCGTTGCAATGTAGACCCCATGAGGCATGCTTTCGATCACCGCATCCAACTCCGCCGTCTTCCGCTCGGCCAGTTCATAGGCCTCGCTCAGGTCCTCCTGTTGCTGCCGCAGTTCGGTCACCTCGCGAAACGTGACCACGACGCCCACCACACAGCCCTCGACCGACACTGGCTGTGCCGAGATCTCCGCGATGAAGGAGCTCCCATTTTTCCGGAACATCATATCCGTCATTTGGCGCAACGCTTTGTTGTTGCGAACTACGTCATAGATCGGACACTCCTTATCAGGAAAATGACGGCCGTCCGGATAGTGGTGATGCACCAGTTCGTGCATATTTCTACCGAGCAGTTCCTCACTGTCGAAACCAAAAGTACTTACAGCCATCCGATTGACGAAGGTACAGTTCCCTTCCAGATCCAGGCCCCAAATCCCCTCGGCGGCTGAATCCAGCAGCGCTTGCCAATGCTGCATCTGCCCTTCGGTCTGTGATATCGGAATCGTCATCTGCTTCATTCCCACCTGCAAGCGCTAAGTAAGCGCCCATCACCAAATGAGATGCAAGTTTTTCACCTCCCGTGCACGCTAAACGATGATGACAGTGCATTAACACGCCAACCTCGCGTTGACCCCGCCGAACTTGGCCGCTATACTTGAACCTGGTAAGAGCGGGAGTAGCTCAGTGGTAGAGTGCTTCCTTGCCAAGGAAGATGTCGCCGGTTCGACCCCGGTCTCCCGCTCCAAAATCAGTCCTGTCTGCGGTACACTTCTCCCACAATTCAGCAGGGCAGAAGCAGGTAAGCCCAGCCGAGGCGCGGTACCCAAGTGGTAAGGGAGAGGTCTGCAAAACCTTTATGCGTCGGTTCGATCCCGACCCGCGCCTCCAACTTCTCCAACAACTTAGCAGAGTAAAGAGTGAAGCCCTCACATAGCACTGTGGGGACTTTTGTGGGGACCCTTTGCATCCGACGCCCTTTTTTCCGCTCACTGTGTCATTCCCTCTTGCCGCTCAAACTCCGCTATCTGCTGCTTGGCGTTGTATTGCTCTAAGCGCTCCATCGCGCTGCTCTGGTGCTCTTGCGTTGGGTGAGCGTAGCGCAGCACCATCTGGATTCTGGAGTGGCCTAGCATCGCCGCCAGTGTCACAAGGTCAATCCCAGACATTGCTGCTCTCGTGGCCCATGTGTGGCGAAGGTCGTACAGGCGGAACGGAGCAACCTTGCTATCTCTCACGGCCCGATCATGCGCGTTATTCACCTTCAGGAGAGGACGGGATGGGTCCGACTCGCAAGGGAACATATAGGGGCTCTCTGTGGCGCTCATGCGTCCACTTAGTACCGCTCTTGCCGGAGCCGTGAGCCGGAGTCGCCTTCGAGCCGCTGCGGTCTTGCTGTGTGGAACCTGGAGATAGCCTTTCACCAAGTCCACATTCTCAGGCCGAAGGGTGTAGACCTCTTCCGGGCACATCCCTGTTTCGAGAATCATTGTCGCTACGTCTCGCAATACGGGCGTTGCCTTCGCCAAATAGGTATGCTGCTCTGTGAAGGAAAGCACCCGCGTCTGAAGATTGTTCTCTGCGAGCATCTTTACTCGGCTCACTGGATTCTTCGCCAGCGCGTCCGACTTTATAACGAAATTGAAGAGAGCCTTGAGACAGGCAAGCTCTCGATTGACAGTCGCCGGGCGGAGTCGCTTGTTCGTCCTGATTCGCTCACCATTACTCCGCGCAGTCTTGTGCTCGCCAGCGCGTGTGGTCTTGAAGCGCTCCACCTCTTCCGGACCAATCTTATCCAGCGCGGAATCGCGGAAATACTTGAGCAGCGCCACACTGCTGGTGTTATAGCGAAGGTGAGTGCGCATCTTGTGTGAAGGCTCGCTCAATGTCTCCAGCGATCCGCTGATTCGCTACGCCCGTGCTCTTGCGATACCGCTTGCCGCTATACCAAAACTCATACCAGTACACGCCGCCCCGCCTTGAGAGTGCCATCTGTCTATCCCTTGCCTTTCTTCGAGCTGGTCTTCCGCGTCTTTTGCTTTGCAGATTTCTTCAGTGCCTTGGCTTCCGCACGTCGTCTCCGAACGGAAGCCTTATGCGCGCACGCTTGAGAACAGTACTGCCTTTCATGTTTTGAGCTAACCTCGTAGACCTTCGAGCAATCGCTGAGGGCGCAAAGTTGGTAGTTGATACCTCGGAGTCCGTCAATGTAGGCCGTTGCTAGGATGGCTTCTAGCGTCGAGTTGGCCACGATCTCAGCGTAGAGCTTCGTTCTCCCCGAAGATGAAAGTGGCTCACCCTCGGCTCGAATCACAATCTGGTTCGGATAGCCATTTAGCCAGCATGATTCTGTGGTTGATAGATTGGGGAAACTCAAGATAGGTCGCAGGTGCTCTGGAACGACAAATTGAATACCCCTCGACTTGCCGGATAATCTGATTTCTTCCAGCTTTAGTGCACCGTCCATGAGAACAATGCGAACCACCTCCTGCCAGCGCCGGAAGTCACTCCAAGTTAGTGTCTCGTGAACCTGCTCCTCTTCACGTTCACGAAGATGCTGGAAGTGTCCCGTAAAGTTTAGGAAATCCAGAGCCTCGCCGGGCGTTCTTACGTCTAGGAATGTCTCCCTTACTTTGTAAGCGTCAATCAGATTCTCCACATATCCTGGCCCCGTATCTGCAAAACGGAAACGGAACAGAACGTCTTCACCCTGCCTCTCAAACGACACAACGACTCGCATCGGGTCGTACATGACCGCAATGGGCATAGCTGGAAGCATCCGAACTGGTGGCTCCATGATGCTTCTCTGAAGCCGACGGTCTTTCGGCTGACGCAAAGTAGCTTTCTTAGCCTGTGCCATGATTTGTTCAGTTTTCATTGTCATTGACAACGGTTATTGGCTGACATTGTTGATGGTTGGTGCAAGCGGTTTGTGAGAGCAGATACAAGGCAATGGTTGTAGGTGATCTGTTGACCACGAAGGAAGCGGCGGAGTTACTGAGGGTGTCGCACTGGACAGTTTCCGCTTGGCTCTCTCAAGGGAAGCTCAAGCGGGTGAAGGCGGGGGGGACGCACCCTGATTGCAAAGACGGACCTGGAGGCGTTCCTAAGTCGGAGCAGATCTTCGCAGACCTCCTGCAACTAGACAACCGCAAACAAAACCCGGGGGTCGCCGCCGCCG
>WNGJ01016122.1_pt1 | contig 10538 bp, 8 predicted proteins | sample 5400611 | NCBI WGS metagenome assembly WNGJ01 (sample SAMN13153375, study PRJNA577476) | soil metagenome | isolation source: 40 cm soil or saprolite under Garry oak tree replicate 1 | place: USA:California | collected 2016-06-15
GGATCAAATTGCGAGCCGGTATTGCGGCGCAGATCCAAAATAACTTCATCAAACGTGCGGCGCTTCTTGTAAGGCCGGTCGGTTGTCATCGCATCAAACGAATCGGCTACGGTAACAATCTTGGCGCCCAGCGGAATCTGCGTGTCCGTCAAGCCGTCGGGATAACCACGACCATCCATGCGCTCGTGGTGATACCTGGCCATCAAGGGTATGTCCGCGTAGGGATGATGAATGGGCGAAAGGATTTCGAAGCCGGCTGCGGGATGGCGGTTTAGTTCGCTCGACTGCTTCGCATCAATTCTATAAGGCGCGTTAATGATGTCACGCTCCACGACCAGCTTACCGACATCGTGAAGGTAGCCGGCGATGGCCATGCCCTCCACTTCTTCTTCCCCAAATCCCAACTCACGGGCGATGATCTCGCTATACTTGCCGACGCGTTCCGAGTGTCCCTGCGTATACTTGTCCTTGATGTCGATCGCTGCCGCAAAAGCCCGCACTGTGTCGCGATAGATCGCGCGGAGGTCTTCATAGAGCCGGCGGTTTTCGTCCGACTGCTGTTTCACTTCCGCTAGCAAACGATGCGTGTGAATGCCGACGCCAATGTGTCGCACCATCGAGCAAATCACTTCAATATCGTCAGCAACAAACTTTTCACCGCTGGCTTTGCCTCCCAGCAGGACCAGCCCGGTTAAATTCCCGCGAACAATCATCGGCACAATTAATTCGATTAACTGGGCACGGTATTCCGGCCGGTGCGCTGCGAGGAAACTTTCGAGTTCCGGCTCCTCAGTCGTCGCGCTTTCATCGACTTCAAAAGCGCCTTTGTCAGAAGTAAGAAGTACTTCTTTGGTTGCTTCGTCGACAACAAAGCGGCCGTCATAGTCAGCGCCGAGACCCCAAAGCGCCAGCGGGTTTGTAATCTCCAAATGCGGCGGACATTCGACGATGGCGCCGCGACGGATTGCGAGCGTGCCGAGGAGCAGGTGAAGCGAAGTGCGGACCATCTCGATGAAGTCGCCGGTATCAGCTATCTCCTGTCCCAGGTCGGCAAGCGCGCCGAAGGAATGGATAAGTTTTTGTGTGTTTGGCTCCATGCTCGGGGGTACAAAATGAAAAATGGAAACTGGAAAATCGTTTCCCTGGAGCATCTCCTAATCCGTGCCGTGTCGCGACCCTATATCCGGCGCCTGGTCCATTGCACTAGTGTCCAATCACTTGAGGTTGTGCAGGCGGAGTTGAAAGACCGGACAGTGCTTCCTGTTCATCCTTGGCCAGCAAGACATGGCGCGTCAGCCCAAGCATCTCGAACAGTTGAATCGTCTCGCTGTTTACATCGGAAAAGACAACCAGCGCGCCGTTCTTTTCAGCGATATCGATGATGCCGAGCAGGATAGATATGCCGATGCTGTTTACCAACTCAGTATCGCTGAAATCAATTACCAGCGCGCGGGCGCCGGAGTCGAGCTGCTTCTTACATTCGCGTTCGATCCGTTCGCCGGTAAGCTTGTTCAGGTAGTCGCTTGCATAAACGACAGCCGTAGTGCCGACGCAGTGCGAGCGAATGTTTGACCTGATGTTTTCTCCCACGAACTCCCTTTCCGACTCCGCGAACGAAACAACCCAACACTTTGTTTTACTACGCACTCTTGCGCAGATACTTGGTCATGCGCAAGCTGGTGCCTTCGTCAACTCGTTCAAACTCAACTTCGTCCATCAGCGTCTTGATTAGTTTGAGTCCCCAGCCGCGACGCTGCTCAATTTGGTCGCCGTTATCGTCCTGACGAATCTCGCGTTGCCTTTCGTCGATATGACCCTGGATGTTCGGAGGCACGACGCCTCGACTCGAAATGGTGATAACCAATTTATCATTTTCGACGCGAAACCGCTGATAAATTTTTCGATCCGGACTCAGGCTGTGCTCCGCGGCGTTGATGCAGGCCTCCACAATCGCAGTCTTAATCTGGTTAATCGCTTCCGGACTGAAGCTGAGCCGCCGCGCAACTTGCTCGACAGTCGTGGCCGCCAGCAGCTCATTATCGCCACCCATCGGCAAGATCAAGGTGAACTCATTTGCCTCCTCTCCCTGTTGTAGCGTGCCGGCGGCCTGGCTCAGTCGATCACTCAAAACTTCAAATTGCTGCTGACTGGAACTGAAAGCGTTGCGCTCGCGAAGCAGACTCATCGCTTCAGGTGAGAAGCCTTCGTTTGCAATTAGCCACTTTTGTGTTCGCGAGAAACCCGACTGGCGCGCTAAACTTTCCAAACGATCCAACCAACTCTCGGTTAGTTTATTGTCCGCCTCGAGTTTGCTCTCGACCTTTGCTACCAGCCAGACAACTTCGTTGGCATCCGTATAATTGCCGCCTTCAAAAGCGTGGGCCACTACGGAACTCTCTTCACCAAATTGGCGCAGGTCTGGTCCAAAGGAACTTCCACTGGCGGTATGAAAGACCTGCGGAAGACGCAGCAACTCCGTCTCCGTGTCCAGTCCGGCGGCGATTTCGTCAGGGCCGACTCCCTTATAGACCGAAGCAAACTCTGCGTTATCAAACAGACGCTTTGGCACAAGTTGAAAAGAAAATCTTCCAAGCAGCTGGCGCAAACGAAGACTGGCAGCCTTGCGATAATGACGAGAAATCGTTTGCGGTGCACGCTTCAGAGCGTCAGCCATCACGTCTGCTACAACGAGCGCGCGGGGCTCGCGTAAGGAGTCCAGACGAAAACGGCTTTTCAAGTAATCTTTCCATACGGTCGAGGTGCCGGAAGCATCAATAGTCTCCCCGTCCCAGTTGATAAGCTCCTGGGCATGCAAGGCCCGCAACAGCCGCTCAACTTGAACGTTGTCCAGATCCAACCGTCTCCGCCAGGCTTCGAGCGAAGAGGTACGATTGCCGGTGGGCACCGCTTCGCAAAGCAGACGGACCACCGCAGTTTTGGTTTCAGCTTCAGGCGCAAGGTGTTCAAGCACGGTGTTGAAATAACGGTTGAGCCGGCCGCCCATTAGCTCGTCAACATACAGCCTTTCGCAAGCCAGGTAGGAGTCGAGCGTGAGGTTTCTTTCGCGGGCCGCCTGCAACATGGCAGTAATGAAAAATGGGCTGCCTTCAAGTTGCTGCACCAATAGGTCTCTGGTCTCGTCATTGAGCCCGACTTGATGGCGACGCGCCGCCGCGCTGACAAGACTACGGGCATCGTCTTCCTTAAGGGGTTCCAGACGCATCGCCTCAAGCGAGTCGGAGGTAATGGCAGCACGGGAAACGGCGTCAAGAATTTCCCGCCGCAAGCCGGCGAGAGCGAATGAATGTCTTGAGGATGCCAGAGCCCTGACAATTTCCGTGGCCAACGGAACGGTGGAGTCGGTGTAGTGTGCCAATTGCACCCCGTCAAACATTACAAAGGTGCGACCGTTGCGAGCAGGCACTTTGTTGGGCGCGGTCAGGCAAAAACGAACAAGCTCGCGATCGTCATTCCCGAAGCGTTGTTGGTTGTAAGCTTCAATAAGTTCTTCAATCCACGGCAGGTCACCCGCGGGCGCAAGCTGGACCAGGTCGTTCAACGTTAGCGATAGCCGGCAAAGCGACGGCTCATCGCGGCGATAAGCAATGTACTGCAGCAGAAAAGTTTTGAGGAATTCGATTGCCGCGCTAACGGCTGTGGTTTCAGTTTGCGGTAGCGCAAAATAGATCGGCACTACGTCGTGTTTGTTGAAAAGCTCGTCATAGGCCTGGCGCAGTAATTCTGAAACCCCGGCCAGCGGCGCCAACAACATTAGAAGCCCGCGGGTTACGCCTGCCTGCCCGGCACGTTCCGGATCTTCCGGCCGCATGCCGTGGGACACCAGCCTTTCGAGTTCCGCAGCCCTGCCGACAAACTCCTCGCGCTTTACGCGGCCGAGAATCTGACGTCCTTCCTCGTGGGGGTTGTGATTCATCTAGCGGACCAACGGTCTGGTGATATTGTCTACATAAAACTCAATACGGTTTTTGCCCAGCCGTTTGGCACTGTAAAGAGCGCGGTCCGCGGCGGCAATAATGCTTTCCGCGGTATCGATATGTTTCGCGAAGGTCGAAACCCCAATGCTAACGCTGACTATTCCCAGCGGTTGTGATTTCCCATAAGGGTAATCAGTTTCCGTTACCCGCTGCCGCATTCGTTCCGCGATTACTCCGGCTTCGGTAAGCGTCGTCTGCGGCAGCAAAATGCAAAACTCTTCACCGCCATAACGACAAGCCACGTCGGCTGAGCGCAACGTCGCTTTCAGTGCGTGGGCTGTAATCTTGAGGGCCACATCGCCCGCCTGATGGCCATTCTGATCGTTGTAATTTTTGAAATCGTCAATGTCGATCATCAGGCAACTCATGGAATAGTTATAACGTTGCGAGCGGTTTAGCTCTTCCGTCAAACGTTCTTCGAGATAGCGTCGATTCAGCAATCCGGTCAGCGGATCAGTGATCGACATCAGTTGGAATTGAGTAGCGCGCTCCTGCCACTCCGCGCGCTCCAAAGCAACTGCGATTTGCGGACCAATAATTTCCAGTAGACTAAGATCGACATTGTCAAATTGGCCGCCACTTTCTTTGTCGGCCACGTTAAGTACGCCAATCTTTCGCCCGCCCATGGTGATTGGATAACTAATAAATGATTTCGTTCTGTAATTTCGTTCGGCCGGCGCCGGCGCCAAACCGGCCTTTTCAAGATTCTCAACCACCAGCGGTCTCTCTGATTCCAGCACTCTTCCTGATATACCTTCGCCCAGCCGCGTCGGGCTGGCTTCGAAATCAATCGTGGCGAAGCCTGCAGATGCCTTGAGGCTAATCTCATTCGAAGTTTCATCGAAGACCCATAGCGAAGCGCGTTCAGCCTGAAGCAATTCCTTTGAATGCGTCAGGATTGCGCTATAGGTCCGGGCCGGATCGCGCGAACTTATGCGCTCCAAAAAACGTTGGAGTGATTCCGCCAGATGGGAACGGTGTTCAAGCTCGCCGCGAAGCCTATCGACTTCCTGCTGCAGATCGGGCGCCGGATCAAGCGTCTCGATAGCGATGCCGGCTCTGTTTGATTCGTCGTGCTCTACGGCGGAGGATTTACTATCCCGTTCCGGCGCGCCGCCTTCCCTTTCGTTGGCAACGCCGCGACTCGGTCGAGCCGATGAAGCCCCCCGCTGCCCGGCAAATCGATCGCTAGTCCCACCCCAGCCTGCCTTCCCCACGGGGGCCCTTAGTTCGCTTGCGCTAGTGCCCTTACGACTTCTGACCGCTGGGGCGTCAAAGTTGCGCGCAGCTTTTTGTAAACGTTCCGATAATTGATCGAGCCTTTGCGCTTCGGCGAAGATCACATTTTCGAAAGGTTTACTTCCAAGCAAATCGTTCAACTCTCCCGCGCGAAAGCGGTCAACTAATGAGCGGTAGTCCGCTCCGCTGACAAAAGCGCGGCCACCAATGGCGGCGAGATTTTGTTCTCTGCCAATTTGCACCGGCATCGTGAAACACTGGAGCCCTGCATGGCATTTGTATTGGATCGCCGAACCAGCGGTGAGTGCACGCCGATGTGCGTCGCCGCAATAAGGATCACAAAGGCTGACGTATTCCAGAGAGGACTGAAACGCGTGGCAGATAGAGTTGTTATTTGAAGCCACCAGGGCCGGCGGCTGGCGCCCATCGACTAGCAAGACAGAAAGTCCCGAAGAGGCGGCAAGTTTTTCCTGCACTTCGGCCCATCCGGCGGGGGCATCTTCGCGATGTTCCTGAACAATACTAGGCGCGACACCAGTTGCGTTGGGCATCCGTGAAGTGGAAGTCTGCGATTCCTCAACCGTCAAAGCTTGCTTGTCCTTCGATGGTTCTTTTCGCCGCGACATCTGTGGACGATTCTTTGAAGGCATGTGCTGTAAATCAATTTGTCGGTCAGTCGCAAACCAGAGTGGCAACTCAGCCGTCGTGCTGAGTCGTGCGCGCCTCATTTGCTATTTCAGGTCAGTATAGTTTCCGGCTATAACGCCAACAAGGGAGGCTGGATCTCCCAGGCATCAGGTGGACAGTTCAATCCGGCCAAGCATAAAAGAACTTACCCTATTGCTATACGACCAATAACGACCGCATTTCATCTGACGAAGGGGCGCGAAAGGGGTTTTTCGCCAATCGGACAGAACCCTGACAGGCACTACTATTGTGCAACCGCCGCTGTGGCAGCCGCGAGACCTGGAGCCTGCCCGGGAGCGACCTTTTCAATGGCAGGCTGCTCGGGACTAATGCGAATACACGCGGCATAGTGATTCGGTTTGATTTCCACCAGCGGCGGAATGGTTTCCTTACAAGCCTGAATCATATAGGGACAACGGGTATGGAAGCGGCAACCCGGTGGCGGGTTTATAGGCGAAGGGACGTCGCCTTCCAGAACAATTCTCCGGCGCGCTGCTTCGATCTTTGGATCCGGCACGGGCACCGCGGAGATTAGCGCCTTGGTATACGGCATTAACGGATCGGCATAGATGATTTTCGCCTCTGCAATCTCAACCAGTTTGCCGAGGTACATTACGGCGACTCGATCGGAAACGTGACGAATCGCACGCAAGTCGTGGGAGATAAACAAATAGGTCAAATTCTTTTCACGTTGCAGCTTCTCCAGGAGGTTCATGATCTGCGCCTGGATGGAAACGTCGAGCGCCGAGATTGGTTCGTCGGCAACAATAAATTCGGGATCAACAGCCAGTGCCCGGGCGATGCCAATGCGTTGGCGCTGGCCACCGGAAAACTCATGCGGGTAGCGTTTTATGAAGCGTTTGCTAAGGCCCACAGTCTCCAGTAGTTCCTGCACCCTTTGCTCAGCTTCCCTGCCTCGCGCAAGGCGAAATGTATCGAGTGGCTCACCAACAATTTGACCAACTGTCATTCTCGGATTGAGCGAAGCATAAGGGTCCTGAAAAATTATTTGTAGATGACGCCGGTGCTCGCGCATTGCCTTCTTCGAGAGATGCGCCAAATCACGATTCCGATAAAGAACTTGCCCTGAGGTGGGTTCACTGAGACGAAGAATCGCGCGACCCAGCGTTGACTTGCCACAACCTGATTCGCCAACCAGACCAAGCGTCTCGCCGGCGCGAATATCGATGGTCACGCCGTCAACTGCCTTCACTACACCCTTGTTTCGTCCTGAAAGAGCGAAATGAACCTTTAGGTCGCTTATCGCAAGCAAAGGTCCGGCATCCTTGCCGTCGATTGGCATTTGCCGTGACTGGGCGAGTTCTGTTTCCCGTGCACTCATAAGTTACTACTTAGTCTTCGTGTTTCGGCTTTTGACTCTTCATAGACTTCGTTTGCGAAATGGCACAGCGAGAAATGATCGGCAGTTAATTGAACAAACGGTGGAAACTCACGCGTGCAAATCTCTTCAGCCCGCTGGCATCGTGGGGCAAAAGGACAACCCTGGGGCAGATGCGCAAGATCTGGCGGCAATCCGGGAATCTGATACAGCTCGCCTTGCTCGCTTGTTGGATCGGGCACGGAAAGCAGCAAACCCTTGGTGTAAGGGTTTCCTGGCACCGCAAACAACTCCGCCGTGGGCGCTTGTTCAAAAACCTTTCCCGCATACATCACCAGCAGGTGATCCGTCATGCCCGCCACTACGCCCAGATCGTGCGTGATCAAGATGACGCTCGCGCCGGTCGCGCGCTTGAGTGTCTTTATCAACTCCAGAATCTGCGCCTGAATGGTAACGTCCAGCGCCGTTGTCGGTTCATCGGCGATCAGTAATTCGGGTTCGCATGAAAGCGCCATGGCGATCATTACCCGTTGTCTCATACCTCCGGAAAACTCGTGCGGATAACTTTCCACGCGCGAGCGCGCATCAGGAATGCCCACCGTCTCCAACATCTTGATAGCATGTTCATAGGCCTGGTGTTTTGTATGGCCGAGGTGCAGTTGCGTGATTTCCATCAACTGCCGCGAGATCTTCATGAACGGATTGAGGGAGGTCATCGGATCCTGGAAGATCATCGCTATGCGCCGGCCGCGAATCCTGCGCACCTCGTCTTCCGTCAACCCGAGTTTGGTATTAAGCGGATTATGGAAAGATTTGTGACCGACTTGCCCGAACCCGACTCGCCCACGATTCCCAGCGTTTCACCGCGTTTCAACTGGAACGAGATGCCGTCAACAGCCCTCACTTCACCGTCTTCGGTGTTGAAGTAGGTACGCAGATCTTTAACTTCCAGCAGGCTTCCGTTATTCATTATCCAGATTTCAAATCAGAGCTTCCGCATCTGCGGGTCGAGCGCGTCGCGCAATCCATCGCCGAGAAAGTTTAGTGAGAAGAGCGTAACTGCCATCGTGGCGCCGGGAAACAGGAGCTGCCACGGAAAGATCGCGAGATTCTGAATCCCATCCGCAGCCAGGCTGCCCCACGAAGCAAGCGGCGGCTGCACACCGAGTCCCAGGAAAGAAAGAAAAGCTTCGCTAAGCATCACGGACGGAATGGTCAATGTGGCATAAACGATGACAGGCCCCAGCGCGTTCGGCACCAGATGACGAAAGACTATCCGAGCGGTCGACACGCCGGTTGCCCGCGCCGCCATAACAAACTCCTGATTCTTCAAGGAAAGAATCTGCCCTCGCACAATGCGCGCCATCGTCAGCCAGGAGACGGTCCCCAGGGCGAAAAACAGCAAAAACAATTGGCCGGTGGGTGTGCTGCTGCGAAACATCGCCAGCAGGACGATGACGAGGATGATGTATGGCAAGGAGTAGAGCACGTCAACTAACCGCATCATTAGTGTGTCGATGCGACCGCCGAGGTAGCCGGCGATGGCGCCGTAAGCGACGCCGATAAAAAGAGACACAATCGTGGAGATAACTCCCACCATCAGTGAGATCCGACCACCTAAGAGGACTCTCGCTAACATATCTCTGCCTGAATTGTCGGTGCCCATAGGATGCGACCAGGAAAACGATCCGTCGGGAGCTCTGAATGGTGGCAGCGACCTGATGAGATTCGCGTCGTTGGGAATGTAGTCGTAGGTATAGCCGGTGGTAGTTTTGATTATCCACGGGCCGAGGATCGCGCCGGCTGTTATCAGGACCATAATGACGAGACCAAACACCGCAAGTTTGTTCTTGAGTAAGCGTCGCCAGGCATCCTTCCATAGCGATGTGCCAACGATGAGCTCACCCTCCTCCGCGGAGGTCACGACGGCATCGGCCACAGCCATCTCGGGCGCCACGTGAATCGGATCCTCGTGCGCTCTGACTTGATCGTCCGTTTTGGATAGATCTTCTTTCATCAATCAATAACGAATGCGCGGATCGAGATAGGCGTAAGCGACATCCACCAATAGATTCATCAAGAGCAATGTGATAGAGATGAAAGCGACGATCCCCAGGATTAAAGGCTCATCGCGATTCAACGACGCTTGAATGAAATAATTTCCCAGGCCCGGCAGTGCGAAGATTCTCTCAACCACGACAGTGCCAGTAAGCAGAAGCGCAAGCGCCGGGCCTGTAAATGAGACCACTGGCATTATCCCGCCTCGCAACGCATGACGAATTACGACTGCTCTCTCAGACAAACCCTTGGCGCGTGCGGTACGGATATAATCCGAGCGCAACACTTCCAACATTCCTGCGCGCGTCAAACGCGCGATGTAAGCCATGTAGATCGCCGAAAGTGTGAGCACCGGCAGCACCAGTCCTCTGCTGAATACACCGGACCAGCGCGCGGGTGGAAACCAATACAGATTGAGCGAGAGTCCGAGAACCAAAATGGGCCCGAGTACAAAGTTGGGAACTGAAATACCGATCATCGCCACGGCCATCGAGAAATAGTCCCAACTGGAATTCTGCTTCAGGGCGGCCACCGAGCCGATAAGCACGCCGACGCTCAATGCGAGCAGGTAAGCGAGAAATCCTATTGTTGCCGAGACTGGCACCGAACGAGCGATGATTGCGTTGACGGACTGTCCTTCGTACTTAAGTGAGGTGCCAAAATCCAGACGTACGATATGACTCATCGTGCGACCATACTGAACGTACCAGGGCTTATTCAGCCCATATTTCTCGCGGATATTGTTCTCGATCGACTTCGGAATCTTCTTTTCGCCAGAATAAAAGTTGCCGGGCGCAAGCCGGATCAGTCCCCAGGTGAGAGTGATCACGACAAAAATTGTGGGGATTGTGATCAGGAGCCGGCGGATGATGAAAGGTAGCATCAGTTGGTCAGATAGACCGCCTTGTTCTGTCTTTAGTAGGACAGACATTCTTGTCTGTCCTACTAGGCACCAATCTGGACAGGCAGGAATGCCTGTCCTACTAGGCACCAATCTGGACAGGCAGGAATGCCTGTCCTACTTAGGAACCAATCTGGATAGGCAGGAATGCCTGTCCTACTGGGAACCAATCTGGACAGGCAGGAATGCCTGTCCTACTTAGGAACCAATCTGGACAGGCAGGAATGCCTGTCCTACTTAGGAACCAATCTGGACAGGCAGGAATGCCTGTCCTACTAGGCACCAAGCTGGACAGGCAGGAATGCCTGTCCTACTTAGG
>WNGJ01019923.1_pt1 | contig 10538 bp, 8 predicted proteins | sample 5400611 | NCBI WGS metagenome assembly WNGJ01 (sample SAMN13153375, study PRJNA577476) | soil metagenome | isolation source: 40 cm soil or saprolite under Garry oak tree replicate 1 | place: USA:California | collected 2016-06-15
GCGGCGGATGGTGGGCGCGACGCTCGCGGCCACCACCCGCCAGCCGGCGCCGGAGTGGGTCACGGCCAGACCGACCTTCGCGATCGCCTGGGCCCGCCGCGCGCCGACCTTCTCGAACACCTGGTAGGAGTAGCGGCGGCACGGAATTCGGATCCCCACGACCAGCTGGTCCGGACGCCGCTTCATCTCCTTGTAGCCTGAGTAAAACCGGTCGAGCGGCACTTCGTCCCGGCCGCGCCGCGACTCGAGCACCACCACCGCGTCGTAGGCCATCAGGACCGGCACACCGTCGGCGGCGGGCGAGGCGTTGACGATGTTCCCGGCCCAGGTCCCCCGTGCCTGGATCTGGATCGCCCCCACCTGGCGCGCCGCGTGCACCAGCAGCGGAAACTCGTCCCGGGCGCGCGCGTCCCGGATCACGTCCCAGTAGGTGGTGAGCCCGCCGAGCAGCAGCTCGTCCGCGGTCCAGCGTAGCGGCTTCAAGGCGTCGAGTGCGGACAGATCCACGTAGGATCGTTCGTGCGCCTCGACGCGCACGGGCCAGTGCACCAGCAGGTCCGTGCCTCCGGCGATGGGAATGGCGGCGCCGTCGCTCGCGAGCATGTCGAGAGCCTCGGGCACGCTACCCGGCAACGTGACGTTCACGTTTCCCGTTTCCCGCTTCCCGTTTCCCCTAGAGCTTCAGCCACGCTGTCCACGATTCCGTCATATCCCGTACACCGACACAGATTCCCGGCCATCAGCTCTCGGACGGTGTGCGTGCCGAGCAGCTCGGGGTGCTCCCGGATCCACCACGCCGCCATCACGACGCCGGGAGTGCAGGCCCCGCACTGCGTGGCGCGCCGCAGCGCTCGAACGGCTCGAGGCCGCCCGGGTCGAGGGACTCCACGGTCGCCACCTGCCGTCCTCGCACCTGGTACGTGGGGATGAGGCAGGAGTTCACCGGCAGGCCGTCCAAGTACACGGTGCAGGCGCCGCACTCGCCCTCACCGCAGCCCTCTTTCGTGCCGGTAAGGGCCAGCTGATAGCGGAGCGTGTCGAGCAGCCGGTCGACGGGGTCCACCCCAACCGACACAGGCCTTCCGTTGAGAGTGAAATCCACAGTGAGGGTAGTCATCCCCGCCCCGAATGCGGAATGCGGAATTCGGAATGCGGAGTTGAAGTGCGAGGGTCGGAGCGCCCGTTCGACCTCCCATTGCTATTCCGCATTCCGCACTCCGCATTCCGCATTGTCCATCAGCTCCATCAGCCTTTCCGGCGTCAACGGAATCGCCCGCGGGTCCGCCCCGGTCGCGCGGGCCACCGCGTTCACGATCGCCGGCGCGGGTCCGTCGATCGGCAGCTCGCCCAGCCCCTTCGCGCCGCCGGCGCCGTGCGGGTACGGGTTCTCGAGGAACGCGACGCGCACCGCGGGGACGTCGTCCGACGTGGGGATCAGGTAGTTGGTGAGCTGGTTGTTCGCCATCGCCCCGTCCCGCCACTTGCATTCCTCCATGAGCGCCCAGCCGATCCCCTGAACCACGCCCCCCTGCACCTGTCCCTTGGCGAGCGTCGGGTTCAGCACTTTGCCCACCTCCTGCACCGCGACGAAGTCGATCACGCGGGCGGCGCACGTCCGCAGATCGACCTCGACCTCGGCGACGTAGGTGGCCCACGCGAACGCACCGTAGGCGTCGCCCCGATACGTCTTGTCGTCCCATGCGATGCCGGGGGGCTTCTCGTAGGTCGCTTCGCCGAACAGCGGCGCCCCGGGGTGCTCCCGGTGCCACTTCCGGATCGCCTGCTTCACCGCGGCACCGCGGATCGTGTCGTCCAGGCCCACGCGGCGGCGCAGATCGTCCGCCGCCCGCTCGACCAGGCCGCCCACGATCATCGTGGTGCGCGACGCCACGGTGGGGCCCGAGTTCGGGACGCGCGCGGTGTCGGCCTCGGCGATGGTCACGTCCTCGGGCTCGAGGCCCAGCCGTGCCGCCGCGAGCTCGGTGAACACCGTCAGCGTCCCCTGTCCCATCTCGATGTTGGCGCTCAACACTTCGACGCCGCCGTCCGGGCGGCCTGCCACGCGCAGCCGCGACTGGAGCGCGACCTCGCCGCCGCCGGTGAACCCGGCGCCGTGATAGAACGTGGCGAGCCCCGAGCCCCGGCGGAGCGTTGCGTGGCTCGCGTTGAACGCGGCGTGCTCCCGTTGCTTTTCCCGGTAGCGGGAGAGCTCGAGCGCCTGCTCCAGCACGGCCACGCGATCGGTGCCGTCCCGGATCACCTGACCGGTGGCGGTCGTCTGGCCGTCCCTGAGCAGATTGATGCGCCGCAGCTCGACCGGATCGATCCCGAGGGTCAGCGCGATCACGTCCATGTGGCGCTCGCCCGCGAACTGCGATTGGGGCGCGCCGAATCCGCGGAACGCACCGAACGGCACGGCATTCGTGAACATCGCGCGGCCGGTAATGCGCACGTGCTCGCAGGCGTACGGCCCCGCGGCGTGGATGATCGCGCGCGACAGGACGACGGGCGACAGCGTCACGTACGCGCCGCCGTCGATCACGACTTCGATGTCTTGGGCCAGGAGCCGGCCGTCGCGCGCCAGCCCGGTGCGGTGCCGCACCAGCGCGGGGTGCCGCTTGGTGGTCGCGGCCATGTCCTCGCCGCGGTCGTAGATCAGCTTCACCGGCCGACCGCTCTTCAGCGCCAGCAGCGCGGCGTGCAGCGCGATGTGTGAGGGGAATTCCTCCTTGCCGCCGAACCCGCCGCCGGTGGGCGTCTGGATCACGCGGACCAGGGACTCCTCGCGCGCGAGCGCGTGTTGCAGCGCCTTGAGGACATAGTAGGGACACTGCATCGAGCCCTTCACCACCAGCACGTCCCCCTCGAGATAGGCGATCATCCCCTGGGTTTCCAGGTAGACGTGCTCCTGCGCGCCGGTCTCGTACGTGCCCGAGACGACGACCGCAGCCTGCGCGAGCGCGCGCTCGACATCGCCCTTCACGATCTGCAAGTGCTTGAGCACGTTGTCCGGGCCGTACTGGATCTGCCCGGGCGAAGGTGGAGCGCGGAAGTCGAGGGCGGGCGGCTCGGGCGCGACCACGACTTCCACCGAGCGTACGGCGCGCCGCACCGCCTCGCGCGACCGGTGCGCCAAGAGCAGCACCGGCTCGTGCATGTGCCGCACGTATCCGGCCGCGAGCACCGGCTGATCCTGCTCGATCAGGGCCACGACGTTCGGTCCCGGGATGTCACGGTGATCCACCACGACGAATTGAGACCAGTCGACGTCCTTGCCGAACCGGACGCCCGAGACGCGGCCGCGCGGGGCAGGGCTCCGCACCGTCATGCCCCACAGGAAGTCGTCGAGCGGCAGGTCGTCCACGTACCGCTCGCGGCCCGTGAGCTTGGCGAGTGCTTCGCGCCGCTTCATGGTGGAATTCTGTCGCCTTGCTGCACTCCCGGCCAGGGCGTAACGTTGCGGACCTTGAGAATGACGCTGGTCGTCACGGTCAACGGCGTGCGCCACGAGCGCGCGGTGGAGCCGCGGTTGCTCCTTGATGGACGGCGAGGCGGTACGCTCCTGCTTGATGTTCGCCGTCCAGGTGGATGGACACGACGTCACGACCGTCGAGGGGTTGTCGGACGGCTCGGGGGGGGCCGATGCGCTGCATCCGCTCCAGGCCGCGTTCCGCGAGGCCCACGGGCTGCAGTGCGGGTTCTGCACGCCGGGCGTCCTCATGACCCTCGTTCCCTTCCTGCGTGAGCATCCCGATCCCGACGAGCGCGCGATCCGCGAGGCGCTCTCCGGGAACCTGTGTCGTTGCACCGGCTATCAGAACATCGTCGCGGCCGTGAGACTCGCCTGTGGCGCCCCCGCCCCCGCCCCCTCCTCCCCGGGCGCGTAGCGGGATCGGCGAGCGCGTGCGTCGCAACGAGGACGCGCGGCTCCTCACCGGGCGCGCGCTGTTCGTCGACGACGTGCGGCTCGACGGACTGCTGCACGTCGCATTTCTCCGCAGCCAACACGCCCACGCCCGGCTCAGGAGCGTCGACGCTTCCGCCGCTCGCGCCCGGCCCGGCGTGGTCGCGGCATACACCGCGGCGGACCTGGGCGACTACTGGCGCCCCGGTCCCCTGCTCGTTCCGCCCCCGCCCATCGCCGGCCTCGTGTTCCACGCCTGCACGCAGGTCCCGCTCGCCAAAGACAAGCTCCGCCACGTGGGCGAGCCAATCGCGATGGTCGTAGCGGAGAGCCGCTACCTGGCCGAGGACGCGCTGGACGACATCGTGGTCGAGGCGGACTCGCTTCCGGCCGTGGTGGACCTCGAGGCGGCGCTCGCCCCGCAGGCGCCCCGCGTGCACGAGCATCTGTCCTCGAACCTCGCGGCGCACGCGGTACAGCGGAAAGGGGACTACGCGCGGGCCAAAGCCCGCGCCCATGCGGTCATCGAGCGGCGGTTCCGCTACGATCGCGGCGCGTCGGCCGCGATCGAAAATCGCGCCGTGGCGGCGCACTGGGACCCGCGCGCCGAGGAGCTGACAGTATGGGACACGACGCAGGCTCCGATCCCCATCCGGAACGGCCTCGCGCAGCTGCTCGGCCTGCTCGAATCGCAGGTGCGGGTCGTCGCGCCGTTCGTGGGCGGCGGCTTCGGGCCGAAGATCATGATGTTCTACCCGGAGGAAGTACTGGTGCCCTGGGCGGCCGTGCGGCTGGGCCGACCCGTCAAATGGACGGAGGACCGTCAGGAAAACTTCTTCGCCACGACGCAGGAGCGCGGCCAAATCCACGACGCCGAGCTCGCGGTGGCGCAGGACGGCAAGATCCTCGGCGTGAAGGACGTCTTCCTGCACGACACCGGCGCCTACGATCCCTACGGACTCACGGTGCCGATCAACAGCCAGTGCACCCTGCTTGGCCCCTACGACATCCCGAGTTACGAGAGCGAGTTCACCGCAGTCTTCACGAACAAGACGATCGTGACGCCGGTGCGGGGCGCGGGACGCCAACACGGGGTGTTCGTGATCGAGCGGCTCCTGGATTTCGCGGCCAAGCAGCTCGGGATCGACCGCACCGAGATCCGACGCCGTAACCTGCTCCGGCCCGACCAGTTCCCGTTCAACAACGAGATCCTATTCCAAGACTCCGCGCCCCTCACGTACGACAGCGGCGACTACGAGCCCGCGCTCGACGCGGCGCTCAAAGGCATCGACTACCAGCGCTTCATGCGGGAGGAGCAGCCCCGGCTCAGGGCGGCGGGGCATCACGTGGGGATCGGCGTGGTGTGCTACGTCGAGGGGACGGGAATCGGGCCGTACGAGGGGGCGCGGGTCACCATCGAGCCGAGCGGGCGCGTGCGGCTGGCGACGGGGGTGGGGACGCAGGGGCAGGGGCATTTCACCGTGTTCGCCCAGATCGTGGCGGAGGTGCTGGGCGTGGACGTGACGGACGTCCACGTGATCACGGGCGACACCCGGGAGTTTCACTGGGGCACGGGCACGTTCGCGAGTCGCGGCGCCGTGGTGGCGGGGAGCGCGTGCCACGCCGCGGCCGTCGCCGTACGCGCCAAGGTGCTCGAGCTGGCCAGCCGGGAGCTCGAAGCCGCACCGGCGGATCTCGTGCTCGCCGGCGGGCGCGTGCACCTGCGCGGCAACCCGGGCGGCGGCATCACGCTCGGGAGCCTCGCGCTCAAGGCGAATCCGTTGCGCGGCGCCGTGCGCCCCGGTGCCGAGCCCGGCCTCGAGGCCACGGCCTACTTCGGGCCTGACCGCGGCAGCACAGCGAACGGAGTCCATGCGATGGTGGTCGAGGTGGACCCGGAGACGGCGCAGGTCGAGATCCAGCGCTACGTCGTGGTCCACGACTGTGGACGCGTGATCAATCCGATGATCGTGGAAGGTCAGATCCACGGCGGCGTGGCGCACGGCATCGGCAACGCGTTCTTCGAGCAGCTCGCGTACGACGAGGAGGGGCAGCTGCTCAACGCGTCCTTCATGGACTACTTGCTCCCCACGGCGACCGACGTGCCGAACGTCGCGATCACCCACCGCGAGACGCCGTCGCCCTTGAACCCGATGGGAGTGAAGGGCGTAGGCGAAGCCGGCGCCATCCCCACCGGCGCGCTGTTCGCGCAGGCCGTCGAGGACGCGCTGGGCGACTCGGGGGTGGAGATTTGTGAGATCCCGCTCAGCCCGAACCGCCTGTTCGAACTGATGAGTGCGGCTCGCTCCCGGGGCGTGAGGTCCCGATGAAGCCGGCGCCGTTCGACTACTTCTCCCCGGGCACCGTGGACGAGGCTCTGGCGCTGCTGGCGGAGCACGGTGACGAAGCGAAGTCGCTCGCGGGGGGACAGAGCCTCATTCCGGCAATGAACTTCCGCCTCGCCCGGCCGGCCGTGCTCGTGGACCTGAATGAGATCCCGGCGCTCGCGTACGTGCGCGCGGAATCGGGCGGTGTCGCCATGGGCGCGATGACCCGGCAGCGGACCGTCGAGCGGAGCGATGTGGTCGCGCGCGCGGCACCGCTCCTCGCCGAAGCGATGCCGTCGATCGCGCACCCACAGATCCGGAACCGCGGCACGGTGGGGGGCAGCATCGCGCACGCCGACCCGTCCGCCGAGCTCCCGGCGGTGATGCTCGCCCTCGAGGCTCGATTCCAGGCAAAGAGCGCCACGGGCGAGCGCTCGATCCCCGCGGGCGAGTTCTTCAAGGGCATGCTCGAGACGGCGCTCGAGCCGGGCGAGCTGCTGGTCGAAATCGCGGTTCCGCCGCTCCCCGGCCGGAGCGGCACGGCATTCGTCGAAATGGCGCGGCGCCACGGCGACTACGCTCTGGTGGGGGTCGCGGCCGTGGTGACACTCGATTCACGAGGTCGTTGCCAGGCGGCGCGGCTCACCTTGCTGAGCGTGGGCGATGGGCCGGTACTCGCGACCGAGGTGGCGAAGATGCTCGCCGGCCAGACCCCGTCGGAGGAGCTGCTCCGAGCCGCGAGCGACGCGGCGGCCACGCGCGACGTGGATCCGCCTTCCGATATCCACGCCTCCGCCGCCTATCGCCGCCAGCTCGTGGCAGTGCTCACGCGGCGGGCGCTCGGGCGGGCGTTCGAGCGGGCGGGGAAGAACCTCACAGCGGAGGCACGATGAAGATCTACGACCTCTCCCAGCCCTTGAACGAGCGCTCCTCGTTCTGGCCCTATTATCCGCCGTTCGAGGTCAAGTACATCAAGCGCAAGGCCGAGCACGGTGTGAACGCGCAGTACATCATGACCTCGAACCACATGGGCACCCACCTCGACGCGCCGCGCCACTTCGTCACGGCCGGCAAGACGATCGACGAGCTGCCGCTCGAGTGGTTGTGCGGCCCGGGCGCGATCGTGGATCTGCGGGACGAGATGGACGAGCTGGCGGTGTACACGCCGCAGATGATCGAGCAGCGGGTCCAGGTGAAGCCGGGTGACCTGCTGCTGCTGCACACGGGATGGCACCGCTACGCGGACTTCGGCGCCACGCCGGACGAGGAGCGCTACTATCACTATCACCCGGGCGCGCATCCCGATCTCGTGCCGTGGTTGCTGGAAAAGAAGATCCACGTGTGGGGGGTCGACTGCGTCTCCACCGACCATCCGATGAACCTTCCTATAGGACGCTTTCTCGGAAAAGGCGCCCACGGCCACTGCGACAAGGTGCGCGCCAAGGCCGAGCAGAAATTCGGCGGCAAAGCGGCGGTCGATAAGATGTTCCCCGACTCCGCCTACCAGCTCACCCACAACGCGCTGTTCCCGAAGGACTGCATCCACATCGAGAACCTGGGCGGCGAGATCGAGGCGCCCGAGCTCCAGAACAAGCGCCTCATCGTCGGCTGCTTCCCCTGGAAGTTCAAGGGAGGCGAGGCCGCGTTCTGCCGCACCGTCGCGTTCCTGGGAGAATGGAAGATCTAGCGGATCGCTCCGCCACCCAGCTCGCGCGGCTCGTCAGGTCCCGCGAAGTCTCGCCGGTCGAGGTCGTCGAGGCGTGCCTGGCGCGCGTGGAGCGCTACAACCCCGCCGTCAACGCCGTCGTGACCCTCAACCCCCGGGCGCTCGACGACGCCGGCGAGCTCGAGCTGCGCCTGGTGCGCGGCGAGGACGTGGGTCTGCTCGCGGGCCTGCCGGTCGGCATCAAGGACGTGACGCCGGTCGCGGGGCTCCGCACGACGTACGGCTCTCCGCTCTATCGGGACCACATACCCACCGACGATGCGCTGGTCGTGCGGCGGCTGCGCGAGGCGGGCGCGGTGATCCTCGGCAAGACGAACTGTCCCGAGTTCGCCGCCGGCGGGAACACCTTCAACGATGTGTTCGGTCGCACGCGTAACCCGTGGGACCCGACGCGCAGCGCCGGCGGCTCGACGGGCGGTGGCGCGGCCGGCCTCGTCACCGGAATGATCGCGCTCGCCGAAGGAACCGACCTGGGCGGGTCGCTCCGTATTCCCGCTTCGTTCTGCGGCGTGGTGGGGCTCAGGCCCTCGGTCGGGCTCGTCCCCACCTATCCGGCGGACTGGGCGTGGGACACGCTCCAGGTCGAAGGTCCCCTGGGGCGCACCGCCGAGGACGTGGCCCTGATGCTGCAGGCCGTGGCGGGTGCGAGCCCGCTCTCTCCCCTCTCCCAGCCCACTGCCGGGCGCAACTTCGTGGCCGCGGCGGCCCGCGGAATCCCCGAAGGCCTGCGGGTCGCTTACTGCCCCGACATCGCCGGCATCGGGATCGATCCCGCCATCGAACGGGTGTGCCGCCGCGCCGCGGTCGGGCTCGGTGAGCTGGGTGCCGAAGTCGACGAAATCGAGCTCGACCTGTCGTTCGGACGGAAGGCGTTCCTCGCACTGCGCGGGTTGTGGTTCGTCGCGCAGATGTTTCCGCGCATGGACCAGCTCGACCGGTTCGGCGCCAACGTCGCCGGTAACATTCGCGCCGGGCTCGACACGGCCACCCGCGACCTCGCCGCTGCGGAAGCGGCGCGCGGCAGGATGTGGCACCTGTTCCGCGAGTTCTTCGGGAAGTTCGACCACCTGGTCACGCCGTGCATGGCGGTCCCGCCGTTCCCGGTGGACCAGAACTATCCCGACACGGTGGCCGGGAAGACAATGGAAACGTATGTGGACTGGATCGCGCCCACGTTCGTGTTGAGCCTCACCGGCCTCCCGGTTGCTTCGGTGCCGTGCGGGCTCGATCCCGACGGTCTGCCGGTGGGCCTGCAGATCGTCGGCAAGCCGTTCGGGGAGGAGGCGCTGCTGGCCCTGGCCGCCCAGGTCCAGGGGCGGCATCCGATCGGTCGGCCCCCGCTGCCGCGCGAAGCGACGGGCCGTTAGGGCGTCCCGATCCGCACCCAACCCGGCAACGGGTGACAGCCGTCACCCACGAGTGCGCCCCCGATAGCCGATGTTTTCGACGACAAGGAGGCTTCCTGTGATCGGCAGCCAGTGGGCACGGTTACGCAGCGATGCCAGCGTCCCGCTGAGGCGCGGGGCATGGTATCGGGTGCTTCGCGTGACGGCGTCCGACGCGGTCCTGGAGGTGCACCAGCGTGTGGTCAACGTGCCGCGCGCTGCGCTCCAGATGACGGGCCGAGCGCCCGGCGTGTGGGCGATCGTTCCGCGACCCGGCAACGCGCGGCAGCTGCCGCCGAGCTGGGGTCCCCGCTACGGTGTGTGCCCGCAATGCCACGGGCGAGCGCCGCTCCCGAAAGGGCCACTCAACATGCGCTGCGGGAAGTGCGGCGGCGTGTTCGACGTGGGCTGGGGCGAGGCGTACGACGCATGACGCCGACAGCCACCGTGGCCGCTAGAGCGCCGACTTGCCGGCCTTCTGTTGCGCCTCCTTTCGCACCAGCGCGAAGCCCAGCGCATTGAAGTTGTAGTCCGCGATCTCGCGGAACAGCTTCTTGGCCTGCGCCACGTCACCGGCACCCTCCGTCGCGACCGCGAGCTGATACTTGACGTAGGGATCGAACGGGTTGCCCTGCCGGAGGTGTCCGGCTGCCTCCTGATACTTGCCCTGATAAAGCGCGATGAATCCCTTCAGCTGGTGCATCGGCTCGAGCTTCCGCGGGTTCGCGTCGGGCTCGAGCAGCTGGCTGATGCGGTCCGCCTGTGTCTGAGCGGCCGTGTAGTCGCCCCGGCGCGCGGCCCACCACCCCTCGAGGTAGGCGATCTGCGCCTGCTGCCCGCGCGCGAATGCAGGGTTGCCTGCTTCGTCGGCCTGTTGCATCAGGAGCGGTTCGAGCTGCTTCAAGGCCTGCTCCACGGCCGCTCGGTTCTTGGTGTGAGTCGCGATGACCACGACGTTCGTGAGCGCCGCGACCTTGTTCGCCTTGGGATCGGGCACCCCCATACCGTCCACGGACGCGACCAGCCGATTGAGCTCGGCGATGGCGGCGGCGGGATCGCCGGCGTACACGCTGACGTAAGCGCGGAACGGGGCATAAGCCGCCTTCTCGTTCGCGCGGCCGAGGGCCATGGCGGAGTCGTAGTCGGCGCGCGCCGCCGCATAGTCGCCCAGGAACGTGTTGGCGTGCCCCGCCTTC
>WNGJ01042588.1_pt1 | contig 10536 bp, 8 predicted proteins | sample 5400611 | NCBI WGS metagenome assembly WNGJ01 (sample SAMN13153375, study PRJNA577476) | soil metagenome | isolation source: 40 cm soil or saprolite under Garry oak tree replicate 1 | place: USA:California | collected 2016-06-15
ACTCGCCGGTGGTGGAGGCGCTGATCGACGCGGCCGAGGCGGGTAAGCAGGTGGTCGTGCTGGTCGAGATCAAGGCACGCTTCGACGAGCAGGCCAACATCAAGTGGGCCAAGGCGCTGGAGCGCGCCGGCTGCCACGTCGTGTACGGCGTCGTCGGACTCAAGACGCACTGCAAGACCGCCCTGGTGGTCCGCCAGGAAGGCGGCTCGATCCGGCGCTACTGCCACATCGGCACCGGCAACTACAACCCCAAGACCGCCCGGTTGTACGAGGACCTCGGGCTGTTCACCGCCGACCCCGAGGTCGGCGCCGACCTCACCGACCTGTTCAACGTGCTCACCGGCTACTCGCGACAGACGGAGTACCGCTCGCTGCTGGTCGCGCCGCACATGATGCGGTCGGGGATCATCGAGCGGATCCATCGGGAGATCGACCACGCCCGTGCCGGCCGTCCCGCCCGCGTGCAGATCAAGACCAACCACCTGGTGGACGAGGAGACGATCGACGCGCTCTACCGGGCGTCGGGCGCCGGCGTGCGGGTCGACCTGCTGGTGCGCACGTTCTGCACGATCCGTGCCGGAGTGCCGGGCGTGTCGGAGAACATCCGGGTCCGCTCGATCCTCGGCCGCTTCCTCGAGCACAGCCGGATCCTGTACGTGGAGAACGACGGCGAGCCCGAATACTGGATCGGCAGCGCCGACCTCATGCACCGCAACCTCGACCGGCGGGTCGAGACGATGGTGCGGGTGGGCGACCCGGTCGCCCGCGAGCATCTGCGCGACATGCTCGACCTCGCGTTCGCGGAGGACGTGGTCGCGTGGGAGTTGCAGCCCGACGGGGAGTGGCGGCGCAACCCGGGCCAGCCCGGCCGGCCGCTGCGCGACTACCAGGAAGTGCTGATGCGGCGGCACGCGAGCCGGAGCGAGTAGACCTTGACGGTCGAGGACGAGCTGAAGCTGGCGGCGCCCGCGACGTTCGCGCTGCCCGACCTGGCCGGCAGGACCCGGGGTGCCGGCGGGGCCGGCGGGGCCGGGGGGACCGGCGGGGCCGGCAGGACCGGCGGTGCCGGCAGGACCGGCGGTGCCGGCAGGTCCGATGCGACCGGCGGGACCGATGGCGGGAGGACCGAAGGGGCCGGCAGGACCGACGGGGCGGGCGAGGGCGGCGGCGACGGTGCGGGCGGCGCTGACGGCGGCGTCCCCGGTGTCGCCGAAGTGCGGTCCGACGGGCGGCGGTCGCTGCACTCGACCTACTGGGACACCCCGGATCTGCGCCTGATCCGCAACGGCGTGACCCTGCGCTACCGCTCCGGCGAGGACGAGCCGCCGTGGCAGCTCAAGCTGCCCTTGCCCGGGTCCGGTCCCGGTGTCCGCCGGGAGGAGATCGCCGAGCCGGGCAAGCCGGACTCGGTGCCGGCGAAGCTGCTCGGACTGCTCACCGGCTGGGCGCGGACCGGAAAGCTCGGGCCGGTCGCGACCTTGCGTACCGACCGGGACGTGCACCGGCTGCTGGCCGACGACGGCAGCGAGCTCGCCGAGCTCGTGGACGACTCGGTGTCCGTGCTGCACGGTCCGCGGACGGTGAGCCGGTTCCGCGAGCTGGAAGTGGAGCGGCGGGGTGCCGACGACGTCGTCCTGTCCGCGCTGCGGGACCGGCTGGTCGCGGCCGGCGCGGTGGAAGGCCAGTTCACCCCCAAGGTGGTCCGCGCGCTCGGTCCGCTCGCGACGGCCCCCAGCGACCTGCCGGAGCCGCCGCAGCTGAGCCGGCGGTCCAGCGCCGGCGCTGTGGTGGCCTACTCGCTGGCCACGAACCTGCGCCGGCTGATCGCCCAGCACGCGCCGGTGTGCCGCGGCGAGGACGATGCCGTGCACCAGATGCGGGTGGCGTGCCGGCGGCTGCGCACCGACCTGCGCACCTTCCGGCCGCTGGTGGACCCCGGCTGGGCCGAGAGCCTGCGAGCCGAGCTGAAGTGGCTGGCCGGCTCGCTCGGCGCGGCGCGTGACCTCGAGGTGCTGCGGGAGCGGATCGCGGGCGCGGCGCACGCCGATCCGCTGGCTCCACTCGACGAGGACGCGGTGTCCCGGGTGGACGCCGAGCTCGCCGGCCGCGAGCGGGTCGCGCTGTCCGAGGTGGACACCGCGCTCGGCTCGCAGCGGTACGCGCGGCTGCTGGACCGGCTGGTCGAGGCCGCCCGGCACCCGATGCTCACCGCCGCCGCCGGGGAGCCGGCGGACAGCGCCCTGCTGCCGCTGGTGGCGAAGGCGTGGCGGAAGCTGAAGAAGGGGGTGCGAGGGCTCGGCCCCGACGGTCCGGACCACGACTGGCACCGCGTCCGCATCCTGGCCAAGCGCGCCCGCTACGCCGCGGAGGCGGTCACGCCCGCGCTGGGCAAGCCGGCCGCGCGGCCGGCCAAGGCGGCCGAGTCCGTGCAGGACCTGCTGGGTGAGCACCAGGACGCGGTCGTCGCCGCGGAGACCGCCGGCGAGATCGCCCAGGCGCACCCTGGCGACGACCACCTCGTGCTCACCTGCGGAAGGCTCCTCGAGCGGGAGCGGGCGGCCGTGCGGCAGGCGAGGGCACGGTTCCCCGGGATCTGGCGCGAGGCGAGCCGCCCGAAGACGACGAAGTGGTTGCGGTGAGCAGCCCCGTGACGGGCGTGGTGATCAGGGCCGCTGGCGGGCTGCTGTGGCGTCCGGGCCGGTACGGGGTCGAGGTGGCCATCGTGCACCGGCCCCGCTACGACGACTGGTCCATGCCCAAGGGCAAGCTGCAGGACGGCGAGCACCCGCTGCACGGTGCCTGCCGCGAGGTGGTCGAGGAGACCGGCGTGCGGCCCAAGGTCGGCCGCAGGCTGCCGCAGCAGGAGTACGTGCTGGGTCCGGACCGCAAGACCGTGGACTACTGGGACATGACAGCCCGGGGCGGCGAGCAGTTCGTCCCGAGCGACGAGGTCGACACGCTGCGGTGGCTGCGCCCGGCGGAGGCGGCGACCTGGCTGAGCTACGAGCGGGACCGGGACCTGCTCCGCGCCTTCCTGACGGTGCCGCCGGCGACCGCGATGGTTCTGCTGGTCCGGCACGCCCGGGCCGGCGAGCGGACGTCCTGGCCCGGCGACGACCGGCTCCGCCCGCTCGACCCCGAGGGCCGCCGGCAGGCCGAGGCCCTGCGCGGGCCCCTGAAGTGGTTCGGACCGGAGCGCATCTTCTCGGCGGATCCGCTTCGGTGCCTGCAGACCGTCGCGTCGCTGGCCGAGGACCTCGGGCTACCGGTCGAGTCCGAGCCGGCCTTCTCGGAGCAGGCGTACGCGGAGGACCGCGAGCGTGCCCTGCGCCGGGTCCTCGCGATGGCGGCCGAAAGCGGCCCAGCGGTGGTGTGCAGCCAGCGGGGCGTGATCCCCGACCTCGTCGGCACGCTGGCCGCGGAGAACGGGCTGCGGCTGGGAAAGGTCATCGCCCGCAAGGCCAGTGTCTGGGCACTGTCCTTCGTGGACGATCGAGTGGTGGCGGCGGACTACTATCCGGACCTCGCGGACGGCCGGGGCGGCTGAGGCAGCCGTCCCCGGCGCCGGCCCCTGGGACCGGCGCCGGGCGACCCGACCAGGGCGTGTCCCGGGGATCTTGGTGGATGCGGACGGCGTCCAGGCGTCGATCCGGCCAGCCCGGCGGACGTGCCTGTAGCGGAGCCTCTACCGGTGCGGCCGCCGGGCACCGCCGGTCGGCGTCTGGGCGTCGTCCCGCGCCACCGAAGGTCCGCGGGACACGCCCTAAGCGCCGGTGGACTTGCGTGCGGTGGTCTTCGCCGCTGCCTTCCTCGCCGGTGCCTTGGCCGCGGCGGCCCTCGCCGTGGTCGTCTTCGCCGTGGTCTTGGCCGGGCTCTTCGCCGTCGACTTCGCGGCGCTGCGCGCCGTCGTCGCCTTCGCGGTGGCCTTCGTGGCGGCGCCGTTCGCCGTGGCGCGGCTGCCCGCGGTCCTGGTCGCCGCCGCCTTCGCCGGGGCGACCTTCGGCAGCTTCTTCGAGCCGCTCACCACGTCCTTGAACTCCTGCCCGGCACGGAAGGCCGGCACGGAGGTCTTCTTCACCTTGACCTTCTCGCCGGTCGCCGGGTTGCGCGCGATCCGTGCGGCACGATCCCGCTTCTCGAAGACGCCGAAGCCGGTCAGCGCGACCTTCTCGCCCTTCTGCACGGTGCGGTAGACGGTGTCGAGCAGTGCCTCGACCGTTTGTGCGGTGCGCTTCTTGTCCTCGCCGAGGCGCGCGGACAGCGCCTCGACCAGCTGGGCCTTGTTCACCAGTGTCCTCCCCGGGACATGTGCTCGGCCGGACGGCCGATCTGCGGCGAACGGTAAGCGTGGATCCGGCCCAGATCAACGACCAGACGGCACGCAGATCGCCTGTGTCGCAACGGGTTCCCACTTCCGGCACTCGGGAAACCCCGCTGCCACAGGCGATTCCTCTAGACGGGGAAGGCGAGCAGGTCCAGCCGCACGTAGTCCTGGTCGTACGACCCGTCGGCGCGTCGCAGCTCGGCGAGCGCGCGCTCTGCGGCCGCGTGCCGGAACGCACGCACCCGCTCGGCCGGCAGCACCGCGTCGTACGCGACCAGGACCTGGCTGCGCAACCAGCCGACGAAGGCGGCCTCGTCGGGCAGCGACCGGCGCTGGCGCAGCAGCCGCAGCCACCCGCCGGACCGGGTGCTGAACCCGGCGCCGGCGAGCAGCGGCATGTACTGCTCCTCGGTCGGGAAGAACCACCCCGCCGGGCCGCCGCCGTGCCGGGCAGACTCCTCGTCCAGCAGCGCGTGCACGGCGCCGATCTGCCCGCTGCCGCCTGCGCCCGCTGCCGGGCGATCGCGACCATGTCCGGGTCGGCGTCGACCCCGAGCACCTCGCCGTCCCCGGCCAGTTGGGCGAGGCGGGCGGTCAGATCGCCGACGCCGCAGCCGAGGTCGAGCACCCGTGCCCCGCTGCGGATCGCGACCCCGGAGAGGAAGTCCTGGTCGTGTCGCCGGTGGTGGGCGGTGTTGGCCGCGTACGGGGCGGCGTCCCAGCGGGGCGTCGGAGGCGCCGTCGACGGGTCTCCCCGGGTCACCGGACCGGGACGGTCGTCGGCAACCAGCCGGAGCGGCGGGCCTCGTACCCGGCCACCAGGTCCGTGTGCCGCAGGGTGAGGCCGATGTCGTCGAGCCCGTTGAGCAGCCGCCACCGGGTGAAGTCGTCGAGCTCGAACGGCACCGCACGCTCGGCGAACCGCACCTCGCGCGCCTCGAGGTCCACGGTCAGCTCGCTGGCCGGATCGGCCTCGGCCCGCGCCCAGACGTCCTGCACGACGTCCAGCGGGACGACGACGGTGAGCAGACCGGCCTTCAGGGAGTTGCCGCGGAAGATGTCGCCGAAGCGTGGAGACAGCACGACCCGGAAACCGAAGTCCTGCAGCGCCCAGACAGCGTGCTCGCGAGACGAGCCGGTGCCGAAGTCGGTGCCGGCGACGAGGACCGAGGCACTGGCGTAGGCCGGCTTGTTCAGCACGAAGTCGGGGTCGGCGGACCGCCACGCGGAGAACAGGCCATCGGCGAAGCCGGTCCGGCTGACCCGCTTCAGCCACTCGGCGGGGATGATCTGGTCGGTGTCGACGTCGCTGCGCCGCAGCGGCACGACCCGGCCCGTGTGGACGGTGAACTTCTCCACGGCAAGCTCCAGAGTCTCGTCAGGTGGCCCGGTCAGTCCAGGTCGCTGGGGGCGGCCAGCCGGCCGGTGACCGCTGTGGCCGCCGCGACCGGCGGCGAGACCAGGTGGGTCCGGCCGCCCTTGCCCTGCCGCCCCTCGAAGTTGCGGTTGCTGGTGCTCGCGGAGCGCTCGCCGGGGGCGAGCTTGTCCGGGTTCATGCCGAGGCACATCGAGCAGCCGGCGCTGCGCCACTCCGCCCCGGCGGCGAGGAAGACCTCGTGCAGGCCCTCCAGCTCGGCCTGTTCCTTGACCCGCATCGAGCCCGGCACCACCAGCATCCGCACACCGTCGGCCACGCTGCGGCCGGCCAGCACGGCTGCCGCGGCACGCAGGTCCTCGATCCGACCGTTGGTGCAGGAGCCGAGGAAGACGGTGTCGACGGCGATCTCGCGCATCGGCGTGCCGGCCACCAGCCCCATGTAGGCCAGCGCCTGCTCGGCCCCGGCCCGCTGCTGCGGGTCGGCCAGCGCGGCCGGGTCAGGCACCCGGCCGGCCAGTGGCACTCCCTGCCCGGGGTTGGTGCCCCAGGTGACGAACGGGGTCAGTTCGGCGGCGTCGAGGACCACCTCGCGGTCGAACTCGGCGCCCTCCTCGGTCCGCAGCCCCCGCCAGTGGGCGAGCGCGACGTCCCAGTCCCCGCCGGTCGGCGCGTGTGGACGGTCCTTGAGGTAGGCGAAGGTCGTCTCGTCGGGAGCGACCATGCCCGCCCTGGCCCCCGCCTCGATCGACATGTTGCACATCGTCATGCGGGCTTCCATCGACATCGCCTCGACGGCCTCGCCGCGGTACTCGACCACGTGACCCTGGCCGCCGCCGGTGCCGATCCGCGCGATCAGTGCGAGGATCACGTCCTTGGACGTGACGCCGGGGGCGAGCCGTCCGGGCACCGTCACGGCCATCGTCCTCAGTGGACGAAGTGGCAGCGTCTGGGTGGCCAGCACGTGCTCGACCTCGCTGGTGCCGATGCCGAAGGCGAGGGCGCCGAACGCGCCGTGCGTGCTGGTGTGCGAGTCGCCGCAGACGATCGTCATGCCCGGCTGCGTCAGCCCGAGCTGCGGGCCGATGACGTGCACGATGCCCTGCTCGCGGTCGCCCATCGGGTGCAGCCGGATGCCGAACTCGGCGCAGTTGCGCCGCAGCGTCTCCACCTGCGTCGCCGACACACGGTCGGCGATGGGCAGCTCGATGTCCGCGGTCGGCACGTTGTGGTCCTCGGTCGCGAGGGTGAGGTCGGGACGGCGCACCCGCCGCCCGGCCAGCCGCAGCCCGTCGAAGGCCTGCGGGCTGGTCACCTCGTGCACGAGGTGGAGGTCGATGTAGAGCAGGTCGGGCTCGCCGTCGGCACGCCGGACAACATGCGACTCCCACAGCTTCCCGGCGAGGGTACCAGGCACGGTCGTTCCGCCTCGTCTCACATTTTGGGACTAGGATCCTGTGTCGTGGGACAGCTTAGCGGAGTCGGCGTGCTGGACAAGGCCGTTCTGGTGCTCGAGTCCGCGGCCCGGTCCCCGCTGGGACTCGGCGAGCTCGTCGAGGCGACCGGTTTGCCGCGGGCGACCGCGCACCGGCTTGCCGTCGCGCTGGAGACCCACCGGCTGCTGGTGCGGGACGAGTCCGGCAGGTGGGCGCCCGGCCCCCGGCTCGGTGAGCTGGCGCAGACCGCTCCCGACCCGCTACTCGCCGCGGCCGGGCGTGTCGGCGCCGGTGCGGGACCGATCCGGCGGCGTGATCGCGGCCATCTCGGTGTCCGGTCCGGTGGAGCGGCTCGGCCGCCGTCCCGGCCCACGCTTCGCCCCGCTGGTGACCGCCGCGGCGACCACGCTCAGCGCTCGGTTGTGACGGCCGCGGACGGGAGACCGCCCCGACTCGCGACGGCGGCATCGCCTCATTCGGCGTGGCGCTGTTCGAGGACGCAGTGACGGGGGTGGCGTCAGGGGCGGCACTGTGAATCTGCCACGTGCGACTCGGGGTCAGGCGCTGGTGCTGTCGAGTCGCTGGAGGAGCTCGTGAGCGGCGAGCTCGACATCCTTGTGCCGCCACTCGGCCGCCCGGTACACGCAGGCGATCAAGCCTGTGCGGTGGACCCGACGGAAGTCGCCGTAGACGAAGGCGTACCGCGCCTTCGTCTCGTCCGCGGCCCCGTCGGTCAACCCGAGATGCCACTCGGCGTACTCATCCCAGGAGTGCGACTCGAGGAAGGCATTCTGGGCATCCGCGCGGGGTTGCACGTCTCCCCAGTCGCTGTCGAGGACGTACTGGCGCGCGTCGATCAGCCGCCGGGCGCGGGCCACCGCGCGTTCGTTGAGCGAGTACGAGGCCACGGCCCGCCATTCTCCACTCAGAGTCGGTCCTTGGCGGGACCGCAAGGGGTGGTCGGGTGTCGTCACCGGCGAGCTGGCTGGCCCCGGGCAGCCGGCGAGGCGCTGCCGGGCTGACCGCCCCGGGGAGGCGGTGCTGGACTGGCCGCCTCGGGTTGGCGGCCCGGGTGCCGGGTGCCGTGCCGCCCGCAGTCGCGGCACGGCACCCGGCGGGGTTGGTTAGCTCACCTGGCCGGCCGGATCTGGCCGACGAGGCCGTCGGCCTCGTCGTTCGGGCCGGCGCTGAACCAGACGGCGTCGGTGCCTCCGGTGCTGGCGGTGCCGCGCAGCAGCGCCCACAGCCCGTCGATCTGGATCGGCTTGCCGTGGGAGTCGCGCAGCTGCCCGTCCACGTGCCCGCTGCGCGGGTCGACCGCGGTGATCCGGCCGTCGCCGAAGTTGCCGACCAGCAGGTCACCGGCGAACTTGCCGAAGCTGGCCGGGGCGATCTCCAGCCCCCACGGGGCGTTGAGTGGGCCGCCGCTGACCAGCCGCCGCTCGAGCAGCCCGGATCCGTCGTAGACGTCGACGAACCCCTTCCCCGGGCCGGCGACCTCGTCGACCGCGTCCGGGTCCTGCTGGGCGTAGGCGACGTAGATCTTCCCGTTCAGCGCCGCGACGTCGAACGGGGCGTACCCGGCCGGCAACGCCGGGTCGGTGAACGACGGCGCCGGCGGCTGGATGAGGGTGAACGACGAGTCGAACACGTCGATCCGGGCGTGGTGGAAGTCGGCGGCGAGCAGGAACGACCCGAACGCCGTGGTGGTCAGCGTGAGCCCCTTGTAGACCGCGCCGTCGACGTGCCTGGCCAGGCTCGCCGTGGACTGCCCGCCCACCGTCGGATCCGCGGTCGGGTTCCAGCCGACCAGGTCACCGGCCTCGCTGACGAACAGGAACCGGGCCGGGCCGGACCCGCCCGGCCCGGAGACGACGAACCCGCTGCCGCCGTTGAAGGCCTGCCCGGTCGGGGCACCACCGGGGATCGTCACGACCAGCGGCACCACCGCCGGCGTCGCCCCGCCGACCCCACCCGCGTACAGCGTCGCGGTGTTGGTGCCGTTGTTCGCCACCCACAATGGCGACGTCGGGCTCAACGCCAACCCCCACGCGTTCTGCACGTGCCCATCCGTCACCGCGGCCCGCCCAGGGATGTTGGACACCAGGTCCACCTCGGTGAACGCCGCCCTCGCGGCGGCCGGCGCCTCCGCCGAGGCCACCCCCGACACCGCCAGCACCGGCCCCGCCACCACCGCAGCCACGACGGCGGTTCCCGCCCGCCACCGGAGTTCTCGACCTGTTCGACGCATGGCGCCTCCCTGCAGTCCGGACGACGCGGACATGCGTCGCCCGGACGGGTCACACGGACCGCGGGGCCCAACGGTTCAAATCCCACGGCACCTTTCGGAGGTCTTGGCACGATCATCGGCTTGGCCGCCTCCAGGGACACCCTCGGGTGGCCTCCATCTGTCGGCTGAGCCCAACCGTGGGCCTGCCCACCCCAGCCGGTCGACGGCCCGACCCCCACGGCTGATGCGATCGTCCAGGCCGCGCAGGATCATGGGGTCCGCTCTCCTGCGTCTGATCCGATCGAGGAGGCCACGGTGTCTGAGAGCCCAACGGGGCGGCAGCACGAGCTCCGTCGTGGCGACCACACGGCGGTCGTGGTCGAGCTCGGTGGCGCGCTGCGTCATTACACGGCCGGAGACCGGCCGATCCTCGACGGCGTCGGCGCCGGCGAGCAGATCACCGGCGGCCGCGGCCAGCTGCTGGTGCCGTGGCCGAACCGGGTCCGAGACGGGCGGTACCGGTGGGACGGTCGGGACCTGCAGCTGCCGTTGGCCGAGCCGGAAGCGGGCAACGCGATCCACGGGCTGCTGCGCTGGACGTCCTGGCAGCTGCTGGATCGGGACGAGCACCGGGTCGTCGTCGGAGCGACCGTCTGGCCGCAGCCGGGCTACCCGTTCCACCTCGGCGTCTCCGCCGAGTACGAGCTCGGGGACGACGGGCTGAGCATCGCCGTCACCGCCCGGAACGTCGGCGAGCGGGCCGCCCCGTACGGGGTGGGCCAGCACCCCTACCTCACCGTCGGCACCGACCGCGTCGACGACGCGGTGCTGACGGTCCCCGCGCAGACGTGGCTGCGCACGGACGACCGGGGCACGCCGCTGGCGACGGAACCGGTGGCGGGCAGCGCGTACGACTTCCGCTCGGGGCGGACCATCGGCCCGCAGCTGCTGGACACGGCGTTCGCCGAGCTGGACCGGGACGGCTCGGGCCGCGCCGTCGTGCGCCTGGCCCACCCGTCCGGGCGGCACGGCACCGACGTGTGGCTCGGCGAGGGCGCGGACTTCGTCCAGGTCTATACCGGCGACACGCTGGCCGAGCTCGACCGGCGCCGCCGCGGCGTCGCGGTGGAGCCGATGTCCTGCCCGCCGGACGCCCTGCGCAACGGCACGG
>WNGJ01009176.1_pt1 | contig 10535 bp, 10 predicted proteins | sample 5400611 | NCBI WGS metagenome assembly WNGJ01 (sample SAMN13153375, study PRJNA577476) | soil metagenome | isolation source: 40 cm soil or saprolite under Garry oak tree replicate 1 | place: USA:California | collected 2016-06-15
CAGACGGACGTGGCGCCGATGACCCCCGAGGCGGGGCCCGAGAGCATCGTCTCCGCCGTGGCCTGACGCGCATCGCGGGCGGTCGTCACACCGCCGTTCGACTTCGTGATGTACAGCGGCACGCGCACGCCCACGCCGCCCAGCTCCCGCTCGAGCTGCCCCAGGTACTGGTCCACGCGGGGCCGCACGTACGCGCTCATGATCGCCACCATCGTGCGCTCGTACTCGCGGATCTGGGGCCAGACCTCGTGCGAGCAGGTGACGTGGAGCCCGGGGAAGCGCTCCGCCAGCACCTTGCGCGCTTCCGCCTCGTGGGCGGGCGTCCGGTACGCGTTGACGAACGAGACGACGAGGGCCTCGGCGCCCTCCCGCTCGACGAGGCGCGTCGCCTCACGGAGGAGCTCCTCGCGGTCGAGCGCGGTGTCGACGGTGCCGTCGCTCAGGATGCGCTCGGTCACCTCACCCACGCGGTAGCGCGGGATGAGGGGGAGCGGGCGCGTCGCCGTGAAGTTCACCGGGCTGGCGAGCCGGAGCCGCTGGATCTCGAGCAGGTCACCGAAGCCCGCGGTGACCAGGAGCCCCAGCGAGGCGCCGTTGCGCTGGATGACGGTGTTGATGGCGATCGTCGTGCCATGGACCAGGTAGTCGATGGCCTGGAGGTCGAAGCCCCGCTCGGTCACGAGGGCGCGGAGGCCGTCGAGCACGCCGCGGCCGGGATCGTCGGGCACGGTCGGGGACTTGAAGCTCGAGAGCTCGCCCGTCACCTCGTCCAGGAGACTGAAGTCGGTGAACGTGCCGCCGATGTCGATGCCGAGGCGGTAGCGTCCCACGCCGTCAGCCGCCTGTCTGGGCACTGCGGACACTCCGACGCACCACGCGCGGTCCGATGATCACGCGCCATGCTAGCCATGGACCACGGCACCGTCAAGGGGCCGGCTATCATCAGAAACGCGCCCATGCGGTTCGCGGCGGCCCGTGGCTCAACGAGGGAGCACACGGTGGGCGACGGCCCCCTCACCCTGCCCTCTCCCCCGATGGGGGAGAGGGACAAAAAGATCGAGTTCTTCCAGATCCCTTTCCTCCAGTGAGGGAGCTGAGAGCGATGTCGGCACGCCGTCTTTTTCCAGATCCCTCTCCCCCAGTGGGGGAGAGGGCAGGGTGAGGGGGAGCAGTCAACCGTGGGGCAGAGGTATACTCGGCACGCCATGCGCGTCGTCGCCGTCACGCCGATCCTCGTCGAGGTACCGCTCAAGAGCGCCGTTCAGGGTGTGCACGGAACGACCGCCGTGCAGCGAAGCGTGCTCGTGCGCGTCACGACGGACGGCGGCGGCGAGGGGTGGGGCAACGTCGATCCCACGCCGGGCTACTCGCTCGTGTCCGCGACCGACATCCACGACGCCGTCGCGCGACTCGCCCCCGCCCTCATCAGCGCTGATCCCTTCAACCTGCACCGCGCGCTCGCCCTCATGGATCGCGAGACCGGGGAGGGCTTCGAGGCCAAGGCCGCCATCGAGATGGCGCTCCTCGACGTCAAGGGTCGGGCGCTCGACCTTCCCGTCCATTCACTGCTCGGCGGCGCCCTGGCCCACGAGGTGACGCTGAACGCGTGGATCGGCACCGTGCCACCCGAGCAGGCGGCGCGCGAGGCCACCGAGTGGCTGCGGCGCGGGTTCGCCACCGCGAAGATCAAGATATCGGGCGCCGGCCCGGAGGGCATCGCCCGCGTCGCCGCCGTTCGCGCGGCGGTCGGTGACCGCATGGCCCTCCGGGTGGACTTCAACGAGAGCCTCGCCCTCGCCGAATCGGTGGCGTTCATCCGGCAGCTCGAGCCGTACGCGCTGACTCTTGTCGAGCAGCCGATCGTGCGGACGGATCTCGCCGGCCTTGCCGAGATCCGCCGAGCCATCCACATCCCCCTCATGGCCGACGAGAGCGTGACGGGGCCGGCTTCGCTGATCGAGATCATCCGCCGCGAAGCCGCGGACATCGTGAAGGTCAAGGTCATGAAGCAAGGGGGGCTCCTGCGCACGCGGCAGATGATCGAGTGCGCGGCCGCGGCCGGCCTCCGTGTTGTCGTCGGCCACGGCTTCGGCCTCACCCTCTCCACGCTGGCCGAGGCGGCGGTGGCCGCGACGTGCGACGCGGTCATGCCGGGGTGCGAAGCCGTCGGGCCGCTGAAGATGGCCGGCGACGTGGTCAGAGATCCGATCAACCTCGAAGGTGGCGTGATCCGCCTCACGGAAGCGCCCGGCCTCGGCGCCACGATCGATCCCGACGCGCTCAAGCGTTATCGCGTCGAGCGCTAGGCGCCATGTACTCCAACATCCTCTTCGAGCGGAAGGCCGGCATCGCCGTGATCACCCTGAATCGCCCGCGCGTCCTGAACGCGCTCAGCCGGGCCCTCAAGGGCGAGCTTTCCGATGCGCTCGGGCGCGTGGCGAAGGATCCGGACATCCGCGCCGTCGTCCTGATCGGCGCCGGCAAGGCCTTCAGCGCGGGCCAGGACCTGAACGAGGCCAAGGACATGGACGGGGCCGACGCGGAGGAGTGGGTGCGGGAGTTCGAGCGCCTCTACGACCTGATCCGCTCCCTGCACGTGCCTGTCATCGCCGCGGTGAGCGGCTGGGCCATGGGCGCGGGCTGCCAGCTCGCGCTCCTCGCCGACATCCGCATCTCGTCGACCACCGCGAAGTACGGCATGCCCGAGATCCAGGACGGCATCCCGGCCATCTTCGGCCTCGGCCTCCTCTGGCACCTCATCGGCATGAGCCGGAGCCTCTACCTCGTGCTGAGCGGCGACACGCTGAACGCCCGCCAGGCGCTCCAGGCCGGGCTCACCTGCAAGGTGGTCCCGCCGGCACGGCTCCGCCGCGAAGCCCTCGCCCTGGCCGGCAAGCTCGCCGGCTACGCCCCCCTCGCCCTCAAGCTCGACAAGGAATGGGCGCGGCGCCTGACCGAGGAGCACTTCCGGGCGACGGCGCGCTTCTGCGTCGAGGCGCAGCACGACGCCTTCGCCGCGGGCGATGCCAAGCGCCACATGGAAGACTTCCTCGCCAAGCGGCGGAAGAAGAGCTAGGGCAGGCTCACTCGCGCCCAGCGCCGAGGGGCTCGAGGCGCACGGGCACGGACTGCGCGGGATCGCGAAGCACGCCCACCAGCTTGTCGGCGGTCCCATACTTCTCGCGCATGAGCGCATGGATCCGGTCACGGACTTTCGGCTCGCGCACCGGCACGGCGCGGAAGCGGATCAGCCGACCGCCGCGCTCGACGAGGACATTGGGGTTCCGCTCGAGGCGCGCGAGCCAGCCCGAGCCGGACATGCCCGCCCGCAGCCAGGTCGCGCCGGCGTCGTCGACGACCCACAGGTGCGTGCGCTTCTCGCCGCCGCCGGCCGCCTGCGTGTGCAGGGTGACGACCTCGCCGCCGAGCTCGGACATGATCAGCACCAGGCCGAAGAACCCGATCACCAGCACGAGGAGCAGGACGACAACTCTCAGGAGATATCGCCCAAGTCGATTCAATCGTCGGGCGCTCCGGCCGCCTTTTCGAGAATCTCCGCCACCAGGGCGTCCAGATTCTTGCTTTCGCGAATGGCCCGGGCCGTGAGGCGCTCAGCCTGGGCGCGGCTCAGCGTGAGCGTCAAGGAGACTTTCACCTTGTCCCCGGAAAGCCCGGCCGGGGCATCATGGGCAATGGCGGCTCGGGCGAGCTCTTTCGGAGTGTTCGGCGTTGGCTGTTTCTTAGTCCGCTGCTTCGGGCGTTGAGGGGTTTGACGTCGCGTCACATCTCCCCCTCACCCTGCCCTCTCCCCCAGTGGGGGAGAGGGATGCAAGATAGCCTCCTCATCAGCGCGTGGCGGGACGGCCGTAGAGCTTGCGCGCGGTGCGCAAGTGCGTCATGGCCTGAGCGCGCTTGCCGAGGGCGTCGAAGAGCAGGCCCAGGTTGTAGTGGGCATCGGCGAAGTTGGGGTCGGCCTCGAGCGCGCTCTGATAGGCCTGGATGGCTTCGCTTGCGCGCCCCACTTCCTCCAGCAGGACGGCGAGGTTGAAGTGGACGATGGCGTCATCGGGCGCATGCTGGGCCGCGGCGCGGTAGTGCGCCTCTGCCTCGGCCGTTTGATTGGCCTGGTGATAGAGGCGGCCGAGATTGACATGAGCGTCGGCCAGCGTGGGGTCCAGCTCGAGGGCATGCTGATAGGCGTGCCGCGCCTCCTCCGGTGAGGCGGCATCGAGCTCGCAACCGAGGTCGAACCACTGCTCCGCCGTCCTGGTGGGCTCCTTGACCTCGGCGAGCGGCGGCTCCGGCGGGCGCTCCGGCAGGTCGATCTTGGCCGCAACCGCCTGGACGTCGAAGGTGAAGAGGAACTGGCCGGAGTCCGGCTGCCACCGCGCCGCTCCGTCCCAGGCGACGACGCGGCGCCCGTCGGCGTAAATCGTCAGGCTGGACAGGGCCTGGTCGTCCGGCAGCTGTCTCTTGAGCGACGCCATCATGCGCTGGATGCGCGCCATGGGGATGCGCGCATCCAGCAGGCCCTTCGTCGTCTTGAGGAGCAGCAGGTCCTGGAAGCTCCATTCGAGCCGGCCCTGGCGCCCGCGCCGCGGCGCGAGCAATCCCGCCCGCACACACGAGCGGATCTGCGCCTCCGGGAGGACGGCGATCTTCGCCACCTCTCGGGTGGTGAACCTCGTCATTTCTTTCCGGCTTGGGCCTTCTTCTCCGTCTTGTCGGGGGCGGCCGCCCGCTTCTCGGCCTTCACGGGAGGCTTCTTGGATGTCGCCGCCGCCGCGCCCTTCCGCTCGGGCTCCTCGGCGCGAGAGCCCGCGCGCTTGGCCAGGCTCTGCTTGAGGGCGTCCATGAGATCGATGACCTGCGCCCGGTGCACCTCGGGCGCGACCGTCGTGACTTCCTTGCCCTCCACCTTCAGGTTCACGAGTTCGAGCACGCGCTCGCGGTAGTCGTCCTGGTACTGCTCCGGCTTGAACTCGTCGTGCGAGAGCTCCTGGATCAGCCGCTCCGCCAGGCCCAGCTCGCCTTCCTTGAGCGTGGCCGATTCACCCTTGCCGACCTCGCCGAAATCCCGTACCTCGTCGGCGAAGTACATCGTGTGCAGCATCAGGCCGTGCTGAGAGGGCCGGATGAGCACCAAGCTCTCTTTCCCGCGCATGACGTACTTGGCGAGGGCGACGCGCTCCATCTTGGTCATCGCGTCGGTGAGCAGCCGGTATGGCTTCTCGCCACCCTTGTCCGGGCCCAGGTAGTACGTCTTCTCGAAGTAGATCGGGTCCACGGTGGAGAGCGGCACGAACTCGGCGATGTCGATGACCTTGGAAGCCTCGCCCTCGAGCGACTTGATCTCCTCGTCCGTGAAGCGGACGTACTGGTCCTTGGCGAACTCGTACCCCTTCACGATCTGGCTCCGGTCCACCACCTCGTTGTCCACCGGGCAGAACATCTGCTGGCGGAGGCGGTTGCCGCACTTGGCGTGGAGCTGGTTGAAGCTGACCCCGCCCGCGGAGGCGGCGGTGTAGAGCTTGACGGGTATCGCAACGAGCCCGAACGAGATGGTTCCGGAGCCCAGTGAATGCGGAGGCATGGTTGGCACCCTCCAAACGGTGAGGATCTGTGAGAGTTGGCACGGTAGCACGGGTCCGGCTATGCTCCAAGACTCCCGAAGGCGGCGTACACGGATTGTGGTAGGCAGAGCGGAAAGGGGCCAGGGATTGTGATCGAGGAACGGGCACCGCAGCTCGAGGCGTACCGGAAAAAGCGCGACCCGGAGCGGACGCCGGAGCCGTTCGGGGGGCGCCGTCCCGGGGGCGGCCGGATGTTCGTGGTCCAGAAGCACGCCGCGCGACGCCTGCACTACGACGTGCGCCTGGAGATGGACGGCGTCCTCAAGAGCTGGGCCGTGCCCAAGGGCCCGTCCGTGCACGCCGAGGAAAAGCGCCTGGCCGTGCACGTGGAGGACCACCCCATCGAGTACGCGGACTTCGAAGGAGTGATCGCCCCCGGCAACTACGGCGCCGGCTCGGTCATCGTGTGGGATCGCGGGTGGTACCACTCGGCGAAGCCCGAGGATCCGCTGGAGCAGCTTCGCCGGGGCAAGCTCGAGGTCGAGCTCTTCGGCTACAAGCTCCGGGGGCGCTGGACGCTCGCGCGCATGTCAGGGTCGGAGAAGGACTGGCTCCTCCTCAAGAAGGCGGACGGCGCGGCCGCGAGCGACGAGCTGGTCGATCGGTATCCGCAATCCATTCTCTCCGGTCTCACGGTGGAGGAGATGGCCGACGTGCCGGGCCGGCTCGCTTCCATCCGCCAGCACCTGGATACGCTCGATGCTCCGCGGCGCGAGGTGCCGGCGGGCCGTCAGCCCTTCATGCTCGCCACCCTCGACGAGCGGGCGCCCTCCGACAAGGGCTGGCTCTTCGAGATCAAGTTCGACGGCGTCCGCGTGCTGGCCGCGCGCCGCGGCGAGCAGGTGGAGCTCTACGGGCGCAGCGGCCAGCTCATCACCGGACGCTATCCCGACCTGGTGCGTGCCCTCCTGGCGCTGCCCGTCCAGCACTTCGTGATCGACGGGGAGATCGTGGCCCTCGACGAGAGGGGCCGGCCGAGCTTCCAGCGGCTCCAGCCGCGCATGGCCTTGACCGACCCGCGCGAGATCGAGGCCGCGGCCGCCCGCGTGCCGGTGGAGGGAGTCTTCTTCGATTGCCTCGCGCTCGACGGCCACGATCTGCGCCGCCTGCCCCTGGCCCAACGAAAAGACTGTCTCCGGCTTCTCGTGCCTCCGCTCGGGCCCGTGCACTACGTCGATCACGTCCTCGAGCACGGGCCCGCCTTCCTGGAGGCGGCCAACGAGCAGCGCCTCGAGGGCATCGTGGCCAAGAAGGCGGCCAGCTCATATACGGGCGGCCGCTCGCGGGACTGGATCAAGGTCAAGTGCCAGCGTCGCCAGGAGTTCGTCATCGGCGGCTACACGGATCCCCAGGGCTCGCGCGGCCACTTCGGCGCGCTGCACATCGGCGTCTACGACGGCGCGCGCCTCGTCTACGTCTCCAAGGTGGGCACCGGCTTCGATCAGGCGGGACTCAAGAGCCTCTGGGAAAAGCTCCAGCCGCTTGCGCGGGCGACGCCGCCCTTCGATACCGGCGCGATCCCGAAGGGCAAGAGTCATCACTGGGTGGAGCCCAGGCTCGTCTGCGAGGTCCGGTTCAGCGACTGGACCAACGACGGCGGAATCCGACATCCCACCTTCATCGCTCTGCGGAGCGACAAGCGCCCGGAGGAGTGCCGGCGCGAGGCCATCGAGGCCCCGCCTGAAATCCCTTCTCATCCCTCTCCCCCGTCTCGGGGGAGAGGGCAGGGTGAGGGAGTAGCCGCGGTGATAGCGTCGAAAGAAGTCAAGCTGACCAATCTCAAGAAGATGTTCTGGCCCGCCGACGGCTACACCAAAGGCGACCTGGTGGCGTACTACGAGCGCGTGGCGCCGCTGCTCCTCCCCTATCTCCGGGATCGCCCTCTCGTGCTCACGCGCTACCCCGACGGGATCAGCGGCAAGTCCTTCTTCCAGAAAGATGCCCCGGAGTTCACCCCCGCCTGGGCCCGCACGGAGCGCGTCTACTCGAAGGACGCCGAGCGCGAGATCGACTACTTCGTCGTGGACGACGTGGAGTCGCTGCGTTACGTGGCCAACTCGGGGACGATCCCCCTGCACCTGTGGGCCTCGCGGCTGGGCTCGCTCGAGCGGCCGGACTGGCTCGTGCTGGACCTGGATCCCAAGGGCGCTCCCTTCACCGACGTGGTGAAGGTGGCCCGTGCGCTTCACCGCATCCTGGACGATGTCGAGCTACCCAGCTATCCGAAGACCTCCGGTGCGACGGGCCTCCACATCCTGATCCCGCTCGGGGCGCGCTACACCTACGACGAGGTGCGCACCTTCGCGCGGCTGCTCGCCGTGCTGGGCGTGGAGGCAGAGCCGGAGATCTCGACCATCGCCCGGCCTCTCCGCTCCCGCGGGGGGAAGGTCTACATCGACTTCGGTCAGAATGGTCACGGGCAGACCATCGTGGGGCCGTTTTCCCTTCGCCCGCTGCCCGGCGCTCCCGCCTCCTGCCCGCTCACCTGGGGCGAGGTGACGGCGCGCCTGGACCCTGCCCGCTTTACCATGATCACGGTGCCGAAGCGCTTCGACAAGATGGCCGATCCGCTGGCGCCTGTGCTGACGGGAGGCATCGACATGGCCGCGACCGTTGCACGAATCGAAGAGCGCCTTGGTGGCGGGGAGCGCACCGATGAGTAATTCAGACCACCCTCAGCCGCGCGACGGCTTCTCCTCTCCGCGTTTTGCCCAGCCGGCGACCTTCATGCGGTTGCCGTACGTCACGTCCCCGGCAGGCCTCGACGTGGCCCTCTACGGCATTCCTTTCGACGGCGGCTGCTCCTATCGCTCGGGCGCGCGCTTCGGGCCGCGGCACGTCCGCGATCAGTCCTCCCTGATCCGCCCCTGGAACTCCGCCCTCAAGGTCCATCCCTTCGACCGCCTGCGGGTGGCGGACTGTGGGGACGTCGATGCCGTCCCCGTCTCGATCGAGGCCACCTTCGCTGCCATCGAGCAGACGCTGCAGCCAGCCGTCGAGGCGGGGGCCATCCCCGTGTGCGTGGGCGGCGATCACACGGTGACGCTGGCCGTGCTCCGCGTTCTCGCGAGACGGCATGGACGGCTGGGTCTCGTCCACTTCGACGCGCACCCGGACACGTGGGACCGCTACTTCGGGCTGCCGTACTATCACGGCAGCACCTTTCGCCGCGCCATGGAGGAGGGCCTCCTCGACGGGGCACGCTCGATCCAGGTGGGCATTCGCGGCCCGCTCTACGGCCCTGAGGACTTCGACTTCCACGCCACGCACGGCTTCGAGGTGATCCGGATCGAGGACGTGAAGGAGCGCGGAGTCGCGTGGGTCGTCGACCGGCTTGGGCGGCTGAGCGGCGGCCCCGTCTACTGCTCGTTCGACATCGACGCGGTGGATCCCGCGTACGCGCCGGCCACCGGCACGCCCGAGGCGGGCGGGCTCACCTCCTACGAGGCGCTCGTTCTGGTGCGCGGCCTGCGCAGCCTGCAGCTCATCGGCGCCGACCTGGTGGAGGTCTCGCCCCCCTACGACGGCCCCGGCGCCATCACGGGCGTGCTCGCCGCCAACCTCATCTTCGAGCTGCTCTCGGTGGCCGCGCTCAATCGCTGACCCGCTCGACGGCCCCCTCACCCCTCCCCTCTCCCCCGCGACGGGGGAGAGGGATGATAAAGAGAGGACCGCCGGTTCATTTCCATCCCTCTCCCCCATCGGGGGAGAGGGCAGGGTGAGGGGGCGGTGTTACGAAGCGCTGGCGGTTGACGGCTCCGGGCGCGCGTAGCTGACGGTCAGGATCTCCCAGATGTGCTGATTTGCGTCCGTCCAGTAGACGTTGCGCCCGCCCAGCCTCGTGTTGATCTGCATGTCCGTCGGACCGTTCGGCTGGCTGCGATACCGGATCCCGGTTGCCGTGATGCGGCCAAAGATGACGTCGAACTCGGCATCGCTCACCCGGAAGCAGTAGTGGTGGCTGTCGAACTTGTCCCGAGCGGCGAAGTCCAGTGTCAGCGTCTCGTTCACGTACACGGGCGTGAAGTGCCCGCGGGCCGCCTCCCAGGGCACGCCAAGGAGCTCCGCCAGGAACTTGGCCGAGGCGACGGGATCGTGAGCGGGCACGATCAGGTGATCCAGCACGATGGTCATCTGGCACCTCCACCACGGCCAGAGCTGACCGTGTAACATCACCCTAGTGAGCGCGCCTCAGGATGTCAAACCGAACTCGGAGCGGCGCATGCCGGCCCTCGTCTTGATCATCGCGCTGGCCGGGGTCCTGCTACATCTGGCCACCGGCTGGCGGTACGGCTTGTTCCGCGACGAATTCTATTACCTCGCCTGCGCCAATCATCTCGACTGGGGCTATGTCGATCACCCCCCGCTGTCGATCGTGGTGCTCGCGGCCGTGCGCGGGCTCCTGGGCGACTCACTCCTCGCGGTGCGCCTCGTGCCTTCCCTGCTCTTTGGTCTCCTCGTGTGGCTGGGCGCGTGTCTGGCTCGTGAGCTCGGCGGGGGACGCTTCGCCCAGTCGCTCGCGGCCCTCTCGGTGGCGATCGCCCCCGTGTACTTGGCCCTGACCGGCTTCTACTCGATGAACGCCTTCGACCTCGTGTTCTGGGCTGTCGCGGTCCTGCTCCTGGCGCGACTCGTCCGGACAGACAACGCGCGGTTGTGGCGTCCGCTCGGCCTGGTCGTCGGCCTGGGGCTGCTCAACAAGATCAGCCTGCTCTTCTTCGCCTTCGGCCTCGCCGTGGCCGTGCTCGCCACGCCGCTCAGACGTCATCTCAAGCGCCGCGAGCTGTGGGAAGGAGCGTGCTTGACCCTGCTGCTCTTCACCCCCTACGTGCTCTGGGAGATGAGCCACGGCTGGGTGACCCTCGAGTTCATGCAGAATGCCACGCGCTACAAGAACGTGAA
>WNGJ01034819.1_pt1 | contig 10534 bp, 9 predicted proteins | sample 5400611 | NCBI WGS metagenome assembly WNGJ01 (sample SAMN13153375, study PRJNA577476) | soil metagenome | isolation source: 40 cm soil or saprolite under Garry oak tree replicate 1 | place: USA:California | collected 2016-06-15
GTGGGTCGTGATCGCCGACACGCTCTGCCTCGGCGTCGTCAGCGCCTTCTCGGCGCCGGCGCAGCAGGCGCTGATCGTCTCGCTCGTGCGGCGGGACGAGGTGCCGACGGCCGTGGCGCTGAACTCGATGACCTTCAACCTGGCCCGCGCGCTCGGGCCCGCTGGTGCGGCGCTGTCGGTGCACTACCTCGGCATCCCGGCCTCCTTCGCGCTCAACGCGGCTTCGTACGGGATCTTCATCGCGGCACTCGTTGTCGTTCGGCCGCGCAGGCAGCAACGGGCGACCCGCGAGGAGTCGCGCGCACGGGACAGTTTCCGCCTCCTGCGACAGCGGCCGGAGCTGGCCGCGTTCCTGCTGATCGTCGCGATCGTCGGGTTCGCCTCCGATCCGGTGAACACGCTCTCGCCGGCCTTCGCGCACGCCTACGGCAAGCCGGACACGTGGGCCGGCTTCATCGTGGGCGCCTTCGGCGCCGGCGCTGTGACCGCCGCGCTTATCGTCGCGGGCCGGGTGGCCGGCTCGCGCTGGCGAATGGCCGCGACCCTGTTCCTGCTCGGCGCGGGCGTCGCCGCTTTCTCGGTCTGTCCCTGGCTGCCGCTCGGGTTCGCACTGCTGTTCGTGGGCGGCTTCGGCTACCTGGCTTCGAACACGGCGGCGACGACCCGGCTCCAGCTCGGGGTCGCCGAGCAGCAGCGCGGCCGGATCATGGCGCTTTGGAGCATCGCCTTTCTCGGCCTGCGCCCATTCGCGAGCCTGTTGGACGGCGCGATCGCCAACGCGTGGAGCGTCCGCGCCGCGGGCGTCGTGCTCGCGACCCCGGCGCTCGTGGCGGCAGGCGCCGTCATGGTGAGTGCTCTGCGACAGCGTCGCGATCCGCTTCGACCCGCTGTCGCCAATGGAGCGTCCGCAGCATCGTCAGGATCGCTCCGAACCCCAGAAGGGCGTTGAAGACGATCAGCGTCACGCGCATGCCGACGCTGAAGCTCAGCAGCGTCGTCCTGGCCGCCTTGCCGGCGAACGTGTAGAGCAGGAGCGCCTGCTCCGTGCCGATGCCCGACGGGCTGATCGGAAACAGCACAGCGAGGCTCTGGGTTACCTGGACGAGGATCGCGTTGTGCAGCGTCGCGGGCACGTGGAAGGCCCGCAGGAAGAAGAAGATCATCGTCAGCCGCAGGCACCAGTCGGCCGCCTGCCAGACCGCGACGCGGCGGAGGTAAGCCGTCTTGTCGGAGAAGATCCGAAAGCCGAGCCCGACGCGGTGCCAGAAGCCGACCAGCTGCTCCGCGAACCAGAGGAGCAGCAAGAGCACGATCAGCAGAATCAGGCCGATCACGATCAGGGTTCCCCGGATGTGCCCGAAGAACCAGTGGAAGTCGAACGCGCTCAGGCGCGCGAGCACCGAGCTGCCGGGGAGCGCTCCGCTGGCGAGGGCGTAGACGATAAAGCCGAGAGCGACGACCGAGTCGAACAGCGTCAGCGCGATCAGCGTCGAGGCGAGGGTCGGATACGTCGAGCCCTCGACCCGGCGCTTGACGATGAAGAGCCCGACCGCGTCGCCGCCGCGGGCGGGAACGATCGCGTTGACGCCCACGCGCGCGAGCATCGCGCCCCAGACAGAGCGCCAGCGGACGACCGAGTCCGGATAGGCCGCGGCGATGATGTTCCGCCACGCGCGGCTGACACAGCCGACCTTGACGAACTGGCAGAGGAGCGCGGCGCCGAGATACGGCCAGCCGACATCGGCCAGATGGTTGAAGAAGACGCGGATGTCGTGAAGGACCGCGCCCACCGCTGGGGTCAGGCCGGTCTAGGGCCGGTCGGGCGAGCCGGAGCCGTCATGGCTGGCGCCGTCTTCCGCCATGTACGGGTAGCGGTAGTCCTTCGGCGGCACGAAGGTCTCCTTGATCGTCCGCGGCGAGACCCAGCGGATCAGGTTCCACATCGAGCCGGCCTTGTCGTTCGTGCCCGAGGCGCGCGCGCCGCCGAACGGCTGTTGGCCGACCACCGCGCCGGTCGGCTTGTCGTTGACATAGAAATTGCCGGCCGCATACTCGAGCTTCTCGTTCGCATCCTCGATCGCCGCTCGGTCGCGTGCGAAGACGGCGCCGGTCAGCCCGTAGGGCGCGGTGCGATCGACGAGCTCGAGCGTGTCGTCCCACTGCTTCTCCGGATAGACGTAGGCCGTGACGACCGGGCCGAAGAGCTCGTCGCGCATCGTGCGGAAGTTCGGGTCCTCGGTCTCGATCACGGTCGGCTCGACGAAGAAGCCTTCCTTGTCTTCGATGCCGCCGCCGACGAGCACCGTTGTCTTGGCCGCCGACTTCGCCTCCTCGATCGCTTCGCGCTGGGTCGCGAGGGCCTTCGAATCGATGACGGCGCCCATGAAGTTGGAGAAGTCGCTGACGTCGCCGACCTTCAGTTCCTTGATCTCGTCCGCCAGCCGCTCGCGCAGCTCGGGCCACAGGTTCGACGGTGCGTAGACGCGCGAGGCGGCGGAGCACTTCTGCCCCTGGTACTCGAAGGAGCCGCGGACGATCGCCGTCGCGACGGCCTGCACGTCTGCGGACGGATGCGCGACGATGAAATCCTTGCCGCCGGTCTCGCCGACGATCCGCGGGTAGTTTCGGTACTCGCCGACGTTGGAGCCGATCGTCTTCCACATCGAGTTGAAGACGGCGGTCGAACCGGTGAAGTGGATCCCGGCCAGCTCGGGGCTCGCCAGTGCGGCGTCGCCGATCTTCGCGCCCGAGCCGTAGACGAGGTTGATGACCCCGTCCGGCAGGCCGGCCTCCTGCAGCACGCGCATGACGAAGTAGGCGGAGAAGGCGGCCGTCGAGGCCGGCTTCCAGACGACCGTGTTCCCCATCAGCGCCGGTGCCGCGGGGAGGTTCCCCGCAATCGCGGTGAAATTGAAAGGCGTCACCGCGAAGACGAAGCCCTCGAGCGGGCGGTACTCCAAGCGATTCCAGGTGCCGGGCGCCGAGCTCGGCTGCTCCTTGTAGATGCGCGTCATGAAGTCGACGTTGAAGCGCCAGAAGTCGGTCAGCTCGCAGGCGGCGTCGATCTCGGCCTGGTGCGCAGTCTTCGACTGGCCGAGCATCGTCGCGGCGTTCAGCGTCGAGCGCCAGGGGCCTGCGAGCAGCTCGGCGGCGCGCAGGAAGATCGCGGCACGGTCCTCCCACGGCATGTGGGCCCAGTCGTGGCGCGCCTCGCGGGCGGCGGCGATCGCCTGCTCGACTTCGGCGGGTCCGCCCGAGTGCACGTCGGCGAGGACGTGGCTCTTGCGGTGAGGCATCACGGCCTCGAAGGTCTCCGCCGTCTTGACGTCCTGGCCGCCGATCACCAGGGGGATCTCGATCCGGTCACGCTCGAGCTCGCGCAGGCGCTTCTGCAGCTCTGCGCGCTCCGGAGAGCCCGGCGCGTAGTCCTTGACGGGCTCGTTTCGGGGCTCCGGCGGCAGCGAGATCGCGGGGCGGCTCATCGGGCGTAAGTCTAGGGATACGCTCGTGACATGGCCGAGAGCGTCCGGTACGAGGTGGACGGTTGGGGCGTCGGCGAGCTCTGGCTCGACGGAGCGATGCTGCTCTGGCATGAATTGCCTCGTCCGCGAGGTAGTGATGTAGGGGTACACCTACATCACTCGCTCGCCGAGCGAATCGCGGCGCATTTCGCCGGCGAGCGAGACTCATTTAGCGACGTCGAGCTCGACCTAGACGGCTACACGGCCTTTCAGCGCGCGGTCGTCGAGACGCTCCAACGCGTTCCGTGGGGTGAGGTCGTCACCTACGGCGAGCTGGCGGCGCTTGCCGGGCACCCGAACGCGCAGCGGGCCGCGGGGTCGGTCTGCGCGCACAACCGCTTTCCGCTCGTCGTCCCTTGCCACCGCGTTGTCGCCGCGGGCGGGATCGGGCGCTACGGCACGAGCGGCGTCGAGTACAAGCGCCGCCTACTGGAGCTCGAGGGTGTCTTTCTCTGAGGACGTCCGCAACGAGCTCGCGGCGATCGCGCCGGAGCGCGAGTGCGACCGTCAGGCCGAGCTGTCGGCTCTCTTTCACTCCGCCGGGAGGTGGCACATGCGAGCTGGAGGAGTCTCGCTGCACCTCGACGTGTCGAGCTCCGCGGTCGCGCGGCGGGCGTTCAGCCTGCTGCGGTCGTTCAGCGTCGACTCCGAGATCCGGACCTACCGGCGGCGCGCCTTCGACCGCGCGACCCGGTACCAGCTCCACGTCGATGGAACGCCGCGCGCGGTCGCGGTCCTCAAGGAGTGCGGCGTCCTCGGCGCCCGACTGCAGCCGCTCGCGCGCCCGCCGAAGCGAGTCGTCGGCCGCGCGTGCTGCCGTGGCGCCTACCTGCGCGGGTCGCTGCTCGCGGCGGGGTCGGTCTCGCCGCCGCCGTCGCCGCATCTCGAGGTAAGGACCGAGACCAGAGAGGCGGCGGAGTTCGTCGCCCAGGCCGTTGCCCAGGAAGACGTCGCCCTCCAGGTGCTCGAACGACGGGATCACGCGGTCGCCTATGCGAAAGGACTCGACCGGATCGCCGAGGCGCTCGCGCTCGCGGGCGCGAGCGACGCCGCGCTCGGGCTCGACGAGCGGGCGGTGGTGGGGGAGACGAAGGCCGGGGCGAACCGGCTCACGAACGCGGACCATGCGAATCTCGTCCGCACGAGCCGCGCTGCCCACACGCAGCTGGAGGCGCTGCGCCGGCTCGGGCGCGAGCACCGTCTGGACGAGCTCTCGCCGCGGCTGCGAGAGATCGCGGAGCTGCGTCTTCGACATCCGTCGCTGCCGTTGCGCGAGCTCGGGCTCAAATGCCGTCCCGCGGTTTCGAAGGCCGCAGTCCACCGGCGCCTGCAGACGCTGATCGAGCTTGCAGAAACCTAGTCCGCAAGGCGTCGTCGTATACCTTTGGGGCCAGTTGAAACGAGCCCTACACATTCGTTAATACTTCCCAGAGGCGGGTTCGCGCTCGTCCGGTGATGGATTCAGACCCCGTCCGTCGCCAAGGTCCGGAGCGCGACAATTGCGGAGGGGGAGGTCGTCCTCGGAGCTTCCCCTCCGGCCCGCCCACACAGTGGGCGGGCCGGAGGGCGTAAACGGCCCGCCGGCAAAGCCGCCGGGCCTCTCATGGTCGGCGCCGCAAGCGGCGCCTTGGCGGCCCGCTCTTTTTTTTGTACAGGGCTTCGCAGGGGCGTCTCCGTTAGATTCCTTGGAGATAGCGAGGAGGAGCGACATGGCCAAGGTGAAGGTAGGGATCAACGGGTTCGGGCGCATTGGGCGCAACTTCTTTCGGGCTCACTTGCAGCGGGGCGGGGACTTCGAAGTCGTCGCCGCCAACGACCTTGGGGACGCCAAGACGATGGCGCACCTGCTCAAGTACGACTCGGTGCGGTTGGCGAGGGCAAGATCACGGTCGGAGGCAGCGATCTCCTCCTCCTCTCCGAGCGCGATCCCAAGGACTTGCCCTGGCGCGATCTGGGCGTCGACATCGTGATCGAGTCGACAGGGCTCTTCACCGACCGCGAGGGCGCCTCGGGGCACCTCGAAGCGGGTGCCGCGAAGGTGGTCATCTCCGCTCCTGCGACCGATCCCGACGTGACGGTCGTGCTCGGCGTCAACGACGACGTCTACGACCCGGAGACGCACCGGATCATCTCGAACGCCTCCTGCACGACCAACTGCGTCGCCCCAATGGCCAAGGTGCTCCACGACGCCCTGACGGTCGAGCAGGGCTTCATGACCACCATCCACGCCTACACGGCGGACCAACGCCTGCAGGACTTGCCGCACAAGGACCTCCGTCGGGCCCGCGCGGCTGCGCTGAACCTGATCCCGACCTCGACGGGCGCCGCGCGAGCGATCGGCGTCGTGATGCCGGAGCTCAAGGGCAAGGTCGACGGAATGTCGATGCGGGCCCCGGTTCCCGACGGCTCCGTCGTCGACCTCGTCGTTGTGGTCTCACGCGAGACGAGCGAGGACGAGGTGAACGAGCTCTTCCGCGCCGCCGCCCAGCGAGGGCCTCTGGAGGGCTTGCTCGAGTACAGCGACGAGCCGCTGGTCTCCCAGGACATCGTCGGCTCCGCGTTCTCGTGCACGTTCGACAGCGAGCTGACGATGGTGAACGGGCGCATGGTCAAGGTCTTCGGGTGGTACGACAACGAGTGGGGATACAGCTGCCGGCTCGTCGACCTCGTCTCGAAGATGGGCGCCTCGTTGCCCAAGGCCGAGGCCGCGGCGACCGCTTAGCGTGCACAGGCCGCGCTCGGTTCGCGACGCCGACGTCGCAGGCAAGCGCGTGCTCGTGCGTTCCGACCTGAACGTGCCGCTCGAGGACGGCCGGGTCGCCGACGAGACGCGGATCGAAGCATCGCTGCCGACTCTGCGGCTGCTGCTCGAGCGCGATGCCGCCGGTGTCCGCGTTTGCTCGCACCTCGGGCGGCCGAAAGGACCGGATCCGGCTTTTACGATCGAGCCTGTGCGGGCGCGCCTGCGCGAGCTGCTGCCAGACGAGCGGATCGAGGTGCTCGAGAACACGCGCTTCAACCCCGGCGAGACGAAGAACGACCCGGCGTTCGCACGCGAACTCGCCGACGGCTGCGACCTGTTCGTCGAGGACGCGTTCGGCTCGGTTCATCGGGCCCACGCCTCGACCGTGGGCGTGGCCGAGCTGCTGCCGGCCTACGCGGGTCTGCTGCTCGAGCGTGAGCTGGAAGAGCTCGGCAAGCTGCTCGGCGACGTCGAGCGGCCGTTCGTGCTCGTGTCCGGCGGCGCCAAGGTGGAGGACAAGCTCGGCGTCCTGCGCAAGCTCGGCGGCAAGGCCGACACGGTCTTGATCGGCGGCAAGATGGCCGAACAGCTTCGGGACGAGAACCCGCTCGACTTCGAGGTCGTCCTGCCGACCGACGTGGTCGGCGCCGCAGCCTTCGAGGCGGACGCCGAGTCGAAGGTCTGCCCCTACGACGCGCTGCCGGAAGGGTGGCTCGGCCTCGATATCGGTCCGGAGACGCGTGCACGCTTCGCCAACGAGATCACGCAGGCCAAGACGATCTTCTGGAACGGCCCGATGGGCGTCTTCGAGTGGCCGCGCTTCGCGGCGGGGACGAAGGCCGTTGCCGAGGCCGTTGCCCGAGCCGACGCGTTCTCGGTCGTCGGCGGCGCCGATTCGATTCGGGCGCTGAACGAGCTCGGCCTCACCGACCAGGTCTCGTGGGCGTCCACGGGCGGCGGCGCCGCACTCGAGCTGCTCGAGGGAAAACAACTACCCGGAGTCGCCGTGATCCCGGCCGCATGATCGACGTCCAGCGCGCCCGCCGAGAGACCCCCGGGTGCGAGCACGTAACGCACCTCAACAACGCCGGCTCGTCGCTGCCGCCGCAGCCGGTTCTGGACGCTGTGATCGGCCACCTCCAGCTCGAGGCGCGCGCGGGCGGCTACGAGGCGCATGAGCAAAACGAGACGGCAATCGATCGCTTCTACGGCGCCGCGGCGGAATTGGTCGGAGCGAGCGCGGGGGAGATCGCGTTCTCGTCGAGCGCAACCCGAGCGTGGGACATGGCGTTCTACAGCTTTCCGTTCGAGCGCGGCGACCGGATCCTGACCGCGGTCGCCGAGTACATCAGCAACTTCATCGCCTACATCCAGGTCGCGGAGCGGGCCGGGGTCGAAGTCATTCCCGTACCCAGCGACGAGTACGGGCAGGTCTCGGTCGAGTCACTTCGTCGGCTCGTCGACGAGCGCGTCAAACTGATTGCGATCACGCACGTCCCGACGAACGGCGGTCTCGTCAACCCGGCGGCTGAGATCGGCGCCGTCGCGCGCGAAGCCGGAATCCCGTATCTCCTCGACGCCTGCCAGTCGGTCGGCCAGCTCCCGGTCGACGTCGAGGAAATCGGCTGCGACGTTCTCTCTGCGACCGGGCGCAAGTATCTGCGCGGCCCGCGCGGCACCGGCTTCCTCTACGTGAGGTCGAGCCTGCTCGATCGTCTCGAGCCTCCGTTCCTCGACATGCGCGCCGCGGACTGGGTCGAGCCGGACCGCTACGAGCTCCGGCCGGACGCAATCCGTTTCGAAGAATGGGAGCAGGCCTACGCCGCGAAGGCCGGACTCGCGACCGCAATCGACTACGCGCTGGCCTGGGGTCTCGACTCGATTTGGAAGCGCGTCGCCGCGCTCGGCGAGAGCCTTCGCGTCCGGCTCGGCGATATCGATGGGGTGACCGTCCGCGACCTCGGCGAAGTTCGCTGCGGAATCGTCACGTTCACGGTCGACGGGGTCGAAGCGAATGAGCTGAAAAAGCGTCTGTCCCGCGAGCGCATCAATGTCACCGCGTCTCCGCAATCGCCGCCCTGTGCTGATCGCGGGCAACTGGAAGATGTACAAGGGCCCGGGGGAAACGCGGGAGTTCTGTGCCGCGTTCGCGCCGCCCACCGGCGTGGATGCCGTGCTCTGTCCGCCGTTCGGGTCGCTCGGCGCGGCGGTGGCGAGTGGACACACGATCTTCGCCCAGAACGTGCACTGGGCCGACGAGGGCGCCTTCACTGGCGAGGTCTCGACGAAGATCCTGCTCGAGCTGGGCGTCCAGGGCGCGATCGTCGGCCACTCCGAGCGGCGGCAGTACTTCGGAGAGACGGACGAGACGGTGCGGATGCGCGCAGAGCATGCGCTCGAGGCAGGACTGCGGGTGATCGCCTGCGTCGGCGAGCTCGAGGCCGAGCGCGAGCGAGACGAGACCGAGGAGGTGCTGCGACGCCAGGTGGGGGTGCTCTCGAAGCACGACAACCTCGTGGTCGCCTACGAGCCGGTCTGGGCGATCGGCACCGGGAAGACGGCGACACCGGAGATCGCGCAGGCGGCGCATGCCTTCATCAAATCCCTCCTCGACGTTCCGATCCTGTACGGCGGCTCGGTGAAGCCGGAGAACGCCGAGGAGCTGCTTGCCCAGCCCGAGGTCGACGGAGCGCTGGTCGGCGGCGCGTCGCTCGAAGTGGAATCGTTCACCGCGATTTGCGAGACGGCGGCACGACTTTCCCGCTTGTAGCACTCGTCATCCTCGATGGGTGGGGCATCGCGGCCCCCGGCCCGGGGAATGCGGTCGAGCTGGCCGAGACGCCGGTGTTCGACGCCCTCTGGTCGCGCTACCCGCACACGACGCTCGACGCGTCCGGTGAGGCGGTCGGGCTGCCGGACGGCCAGATGGGCAACTCCGAGGTCGGCCATCTGACGATCGGCTCGGGCCGCATCCTCGACCAGGACTTCCAAAGGGTGAACCGCTCGATCGCGGACGGGTCGTTCTTCGAGAACGCCGCCCTCGTCGGAGCGTTCGAACGAGCGAAGCAGCGCGGCACCAACGTCCACCTGCTCGGCCTGGTCTCGTACGGCGGCGTCCATTCGCACATCGAGCACCTACGGGCGCTGCTGGAGCTCGCGCGGCGGCAGGGAATGCAGGACCGCACCTTCATCCACGCATTCACGGATGGCCGCGACGTCTCGCCGCACTCGGCGGTCCACGACCTGGCGGAGCTGCCCGAGGAGAAAATCGCAACAGTCTCCGGCCGCTACTACGCGATGGACCGCGACAAGCGCTGGGAGCGGACGGAGCGCGCGTACGACGCCATCGTCTCCGGCAGGCCTGTCTGGGGTCAGACCCCGGTCATGGCCGTTCAGGCCAGCTACGACCGCGGCGTCACGGACGAGTTCATCGAGCCGGTCGCGATTGAAGACCGGCCGAGCCTCGGCCAGGGCGATGCCGCAATCTTCCTCAACTTCCGGCCCGACAGAGCACGCCAATTAGCGATCAAGCTTCTCGACGCGGGGTTCGATCTCACAACCATGACGCGGTACCACGAGGACTTCGACTGCCCGGTCGCGTTCCAGGAGCAGAACGTCAGCGAGACGATGGCCGAGGTCCTCTCCGAGCACGACGCCCGCCAGCTACACGTGGCCGAGACGGAGAAGTACGCGCACGTCACGTACTTCTTCAACGGGGGCCGTGAGAACGAGTGGGCCGGCGAGACGCGGATACTCGTCCCGAGCCCGCGAGACGTGCCGAGCTACGACCACAAGCCGGAGATGTCGGCCCGGGAGGTCGCCGCGCGCTTCGCGGACGAGGTCGGCAAGGGTTACGCGTTCGCGGTCGTCAACTTCGCGAACCCGGACATGGTCGGCCACACGGGTTCGATCCCGGCGGTGATCAAGGCCGTCGAGACGACCGACGCGTGCCTCGGCGGGGTTGTCGAGGCCGTCGAGCGCGCGGGCGGCGTCAGCCTGATCACGGCTGACCACGGCAACGCCGAACAGATGCTCGAGGCGGACGGCACGAGCCCGCACACGGCTCACACGACCAATCCGGTCCCGCTGATCCTGACGAAGGAAGGGATGGGATTGATGGAGAAAGGCGAACTCTCAGACCTGATGCCGACCGCACTCGCCCTGCTCGGCTTTGCCCAACCTTTACAGATGACCGGGAAATCCCTGCTCAGGTGACCAAGACCCCGGTTATACTCCTGCTCCCTTGGCACTAGCCCAGCCAGATTTCGGG
>WNGJ01057934.1_pt1 | contig 10533 bp, 9 predicted proteins | sample 5400611 | NCBI WGS metagenome assembly WNGJ01 (sample SAMN13153375, study PRJNA577476) | soil metagenome | isolation source: 40 cm soil or saprolite under Garry oak tree replicate 1 | place: USA:California | collected 2016-06-15
CACCAAGATGACATGAACGATGATGAAACCAATAAAGACGATCAGTCCGATGAAGTGGAGACTTCGTGCCGCTTGTCGGCCGCCTAATATTCTGGGAAACCAAGGGAACCGCGCACCCAGTGCCGGCGACATCATTATTCCAGTAACAATTTGAAGCGGCGACAGGATGAAAATAATGAAACAGTAGGTGAGTTGTTGAATCGCATTGAACGGATTTCCCTCAGACGGCAGTCGAAAATGAAAGTAGGCCACGATAGCCTGCCACGCCGCCGGGAAGATGTCCCACGACGTTGGCAGAAGGCGTCGCCACTGAGGTGTCGCGAAGAGCAGAACGACGTAAATCAAACCAGCCAGCAGCCAGCCGTTCACAGCCCAGAAGTGCCAATGACGACCCAGGCCGAGGTTGTTCTCTCCCGGCAAAGCGGTCCATCGAGACATCGGCTCGACTTCATCCTCTGACGTCCAGAGCTGGTCCTTTGGCAGTCGTTTCTTCGTCAAGCGGAACCATTCGCTTCCTGGTAAAGAGTCGTCGCGCCAATAAAACTTCGGATGCGCACCGATGATCTCGATTCCGCTGCGAATGAGTAACGTGATGAAGAGAAAGTTGAAGAAGTGGGTTAATCGGACCCACAACGGAAATCCGAGTTGGAGCGTATCGTCCATAACGCGAATCGTCGGCGTGTGATTCTGTATGTATCGCACATGCTGGCTCTGCCGGATGGCGCTTACGAGACGTAGGGCGCTTGACCCTAAGCTACGTCAAGATTACCCGCTCGATATGCGCATAGATGTTGAATGTGGGCGGGCGCAAAAATCCAATCAATGTCTGATTGCTTTCTCGCGCAAAACTCACAGCAAGAGTGGAAGGCGCCGAAACCGCAGCGACGATGGGAATCCCGGCAGCGAGCGCTTTCTGCACGATCTCAAATGAAGCGCGACCGCTCACCAGAAGAAGATGTCGATCCAACGGAAGTGATCCGTCGAGGAACGCTCGGCCGATCGCCTTGTCCACGGCGTTGTGCCGTCCGATGTCTTCCCGCGCAATTTTCAATTCGCCGTCAACGCCGAAAATTCCGGCGGCGTGAATTCCACCGGTGCGCGCGAAATCGCTCTGCGCGTTTCGGAGTTTTTCTGGAAGCAACAGCAGAGTTTCGATATCGACGCGGATTTCTTTCGATGATATCGCCGTGAAATTTTGGCGGATCGCGTCGATGCTTGTCTTTCCGCAAAGGCCGCAACTGCTGGAAATTGTCCCGAAGCGCTTCGTCGAGTTCAGTTTCAATTTCACGCTGTCCTTGAGATCGAAAATCACTCTGTTATCGCGATCGCTCGAAATGTTCGCGATTTCCTCGCGCTCGCGCACAATCGCTTCGGAAATTAGAAAACCAGCGGCGAGCTCATCGTCATGTCCGGGCGTCCGCATCGTGGTCGCCAAAATTTTACGGCCGATGCAAATTTCAAGCGGTTCTTCGATAGTCAGATCGTCGGGCAAATACTCCAGCCCGCCGTCACGTTTTCGCCGGATGATTTTTTGCGAATCGATACTGCTTTCCTTCATGTGAAATGGGCTGCTCAATGTTATCATTGGGCGCGGTGGAAATCTGCCATCTTTACATTTCGCCGGGACACAATTTTGTCGGCCATCACGGTCGCGAGCCGGACGCTTACCCGATAATCAAGGTGCCGATGATCGAATGTGTGGCTGGCCGCGGCATTCGCGGGGATCGCTACTTCGATTTCAAAGACGACTACAAAGGCCAGATCACATTTTTTTCCCTCGATGTTTTCGATCAGCTTTGCCAGACGCTCGGGCTTGGACAGCGGTCGCCCGCCGAGGTGCGGCGCAACATCATCGTGCGCGACGCCGATCTTAACGAATTGATCGGCCAGGATTTTGAAGTGCAAGGCGTCCGTTTTCACGGCACGCAGGAATGCCGGCCATGCTATTGGATGGATCGCGCCATCGCACCTGGCGCGGAAGAATTCTTGAAAGGTCGCGGGGGATTGCGGGCGAAAATTTTGACGAACGGGAAACTGCATTCGAATGCGCGAATTCTTGAAGCTTCTGCATGAACATCACCGCTGTGCTGCTCGCGGGTGGTGAATCACGAAGGATGGGCCGGGATAAGGCGACGCTGTTGTTTCACGGCAAACCGCTCTGGCAAATTCAACTTGAGCTGCTACGGAGACTGAAGCCGGCCGAAATTCTCGTATCGGCAAGAACCGATCCATCCTGGCGTCCCGCCGACGTGCAGTTTGTCGCCGACGATCTGCCATCACGCGGACCGCTTAGCGGCATTGCCGCGTCGCTGGCGCAGGTGCACACCGCACATCTGCTTGCACTCGCGATGGATATGCCGTTCATGAGCGAGAGTTATCTGCATTATCTTTGCGATCAGATCGAGCCTGGGACAGGCGTCGTTCCGACGATTGACGGCCGCGCCGAACCGCTGGCGGCGATTTATCCCCGAGAAGCAGATAACGATTTTCGTACCGCGCTGGCAGGCACCGATTTTTCAGTGCAAAGCGTTGTCCGCCGTCTGGTCGAAAGTGGAAAGTTGCAGGAGGTGCGTGTGAAAGAGCACGAGATGAAATTGTTCCTGAACCTGAACGAGCTTTCGGACTTGGAGCGCTGTAGCCACGGCCCTGTGGGCCGTACCGCTCGCGCAAATCAGTGATCTGCATGACCGGCCGCAGGCCGGTGGCTACAGGAAACTTTCACGCTAATGAAAAGCGCTCTTGCAAATCCGCTGCGGCTGGTCGATATGTCCGCTGCGTTTTTTGGGGATTGTGATGAGATTATCTATCTTTCGGAGCGCGGCCTTATTTTTTTCGCTTCCAGTGTGCGCGTTCGCCGCTAACAGCGTAGTGAATCTTTCGCACTACGACATGGTGCGGCCGGATTTTCTCGCGATGAAGAGCGAGGGAATTCTCGGTGTGATCCACGAAGCGACATACCCACCCTTCGCACGCGATCCGAAATATTTGGAACGGCAGCAGGCCGCGACGCGCGCCGGCTTGTTCTGGGGCGCGTATCACTACGCCAATGCAACAGATCCCATTCGCCAGGCTGATCATTTCCTAAGCGTCGTGTCGAGCGCCTGGGCGCAAGCTGATCCGGCGACGCGATCACCCGGCGTCCTGCTCGTGCTTGATTTCGAAAAAAATGGCCATTATCCCGGCGGCACGATGCGCCTCGATCAAGCGATCGCGTTCGTCCAGCGGATCCATGAACGGACCGGCAAATACCCGGGCATTTATTCCGGCGAATATCACCTCAATCGGACTGTGAACAGTCTCAGATTGGGCACCCCGCAGACGCGAACGCTTGCTAGTTGCTGGCTGTGGCTCGCAAACTACAGCAACGAACCACGGGCGACATCGGTATGGGGCGCCTGGGATTTGTGGCAATACTGCGGGGATGGCCGCTGCAAACTTCCGCGTTCCGCCTATCCGAAAAGTGTCGCAAATGTTCTGAAAGCCGAACGCAACATCTTTCGTGGAAGCCAGGCTGCGCTGGAAAATTTCTGGCAGGAACACAGCTGGAACCCGGGAGAAAAGCCTCGGCGCGAACCAGAGCGAACGCTCGCTGCCGATTTGTAAGGCGCGCGTTATCTAATCGAGACGCCATCGCCTTACAACCCCGAATTTTTGGATACCGCGCCGCGTCGTGAGATAAACCGCAAAGCTGCCGAGCCAATGTCCGCCTTCGTAATGTTCGCCCGTGACTGCTGCCAGTCCTGCGCGGCGATGCTCGTCAGCCGCCACAGAGAGCGCGTTGCGACGTACGTCGCTTGGAAGAAGCACTGAGACGATTCCCTCCAGCATCCACGCGCGACTCAAGTTAAGCCCATCGAGATGCGCCAGCTTCGGATCGCTCGGATCGGGCGAGCTGACTGGTTTCAACCAAATAATATTTTTCATTGTGGGAATTTGCGGCAGGAAAAATTTTAACCATCTGCCGAATTCATAAGACGGAAGGACACGGCGCATCACGTCCGCTTCGGCCAAACACGGTGAAAGAAAATCTTCACCTGACGGCTCGTAGTCGAGTGGGCAATTCCTATCGGAAAAGAAAAACTTTTTCGCTGAACCAGCGGCCAGTCTGGCGAGAGAGTCATTTTTTGTCGAGCGCGCGTAATCGAGTATCAGGCCGAGTCCGAACGCTGTTTGATCGTGCTCACCAATTCTCACCGGATGCGAAAGTTTCGGCAGCCACTTGCTCAATCGCTCCACTGCGGCGTCCTCGAGCGGTTTCAAGTTTGCCAACATCTCTCGCGCCTGATCATCGTCCCACTCGCGCAGCTCAGCGCATAATTGCAAAAGCCATGCAAGCCCGTACGGGCGTTCGAAACTGGCGCGGCCTTCCCCCCGAAGATACACCGCTTCCTGGTTCAAATTCTCAGTGGTGAGGCTTTTTCTCAACGCGTCGCGCGCGGGCTTTGCGAAGGATGCATCGGGGAACGTACGCAGCAGTCTGACGAGCAGCCAATGCCCGTGCACTGACGAATGCCAGTCGTAACAGCCGCAGAACGCAGGCGTGAGCTTCCGCGGCGGCGCAACGTCGGCATCGCTGTTGAGCACGTGACTGATCTTGTTCGGATATTCTTTGTGCACGCACGCCAGCGCGAGCTTGGCGAAACGATCTGCCGCATTCGCGTCAAATTCGGAAGCGCCGGATGCAGACGCCACGAAAATGAGGAGCAAGATCGAGATGGTGAGGCGCAAGAAATACGGTAAGCTCCACACCCACGTTATGCCACATCGACTTTGCATCTTCGGTTGCGCATTGTTCGGTCTTGCGCAAATCACCGCCGTGTCCGCCGCCGATCTTAACGACAATCCGCTCGCGATCGAAAGCGCGCTGCCTTATCACTACCCGCCGTTCGACAAGATCAAGGACGAGCATTTTGTGCCCGCGATCGAAGCCGGAATGCGCGAGGAACTGAAGGAGATCGACCCAATCGCGAACAGTTCTGACAAGCCGACGTTCGATAACACCATCGTCGCGCTCGAGCGCAGCGGACGATTGCTTGACCGCGCGCAGCGAACCTTCTCGAACCTGAACGCGTGCGACACAAACCCGACGCGGCAGAAGATCGAAAAGGAAATGGCGCCGAAACTTTCGGCGCATCGCGACCAGATTTTCTTGAATCCGGAATTGTTCGCGCGAGTTCAGGAGCTTTACGACAAACGAGATAAGCTTGGGCTCGATCCTGACTCGGCGTATTTACTCGAGCGGTATTACAAGGACTTTGTGCGCGCGGGCGCGAAGCTGTCCGATGCCGACAAAGAAAAGCTGAAGAAGATCAACGCCGAGCTGGCGACTTTGCAGACGCAGTTTGAGCAAAACGTGCTGAAGGAACGGAATGCGTCCTCGGTCGTCGTCGATCGCAAGGAAGAACTCACCGGCCTGACAAACGACCAAATGGCTGGCGTCGTCGCGGCGGCGAAAGCCGAACACAAGGAAGGCAAGTTCGTCATTCAACTCCAGAACACGACCGGGCAACCATTGCTTGGCTCATTGCAGGACCGACATCTGCGCGAGCGGATCATGCAGGCATCGCTCGCGCGCAACAGCAAAGGCGGCGAGTTCGATACTCGCCACATCGTCGTACGCACCGCGCAATTGCGCGCTGAGAAAGCGAAGTTGCTCGGCTATGCGAATTGGGCGGCCTATCAGCTTGAAGACCAAACCGCGCACGACGTTCCCACCGTAAACAAACTTCTCGCCGATCTCGCGCCGCCCGCAGTGGCGAATGCAAAACGCGAAGCCGCCGACATGCAGAAAATTGTCGATCAGGAAAAGGGCGGCTTTCAAATCGCCGCGTGCGATTGGGATTTTTATTCGGAGAAAGTGCGCAAGGCGAAATACGCATTCGACGAGTCGCAGCTGCGTCCGTACTACGAGCTCAATCACGTCATCATTGACGGCGTCTTTTACGCTGCGGGGAAACTGTACGGGCTTACGTTCAAGGAGCGCCACGATCTGCCGGTTTATCAGCCGGACGTGCGCGTGTTCGACGTTTACGATCGCGATGGCAAACCGCTGGCGATTTTCATCGGCGATTATTACGCGCGGCCATCAAAGCAGGGCGGCGCGTGGATGAACGCTTACGTGCAGCAGAGCGATCTGTTCGGCACCAAACCGGTCGTCGCGAACCATCTGAACATTCCGAAACCGCCGCCCGGTGAGCCGACGTTACTCACGCAGGATGAAGTGCGCACCGCGTTTCACGAGTTCGGTCACGCGCTGCACGGTATGTTTTCGAACGTCAAATATCCGCGCTTCAGCGGAACAAGCGTGCCGCGGGATTTTGTCGAATACCCGTCGCAGGTGAACGAAATGTGGGCGCGCTGGCCGGACGTGCTCAAGAATTACGCGAAACATTACAAGACAGGCGAGCCGATGCCGCAGGCGTTGCTCGATAAGGTCGAAGCCGCGGAAAAGTTCAATCAAGGATTCAAGACCACTGAATACCTCTCGGCATCGCTGCTCGACCAGGCGTGGCATCAACTGAATCCAAACGAGATTCCGAAGGACGCCGCCGCGTTCGAAGCGGACTCGCTGCGCAAGGCGGGTGTTAACTTTCCGCCCGTGCCGCCGCGGTACCGCATTTTTTATTTTTCACACGCGTTCGCCCACGGCTACTCAGCCGGTTATTACTCGTACATTTGGAGCGAAGTGCTGGACGCTGACACGGTGGAATGGATAAAGGAGCACGGCGGCTTGAAACGGGAGAACGGCGATCGTTTTCGCGCCATGTTGCTCTCGCGCGGCGGATCGGCTGATGCCCTGGGGTTGTTCAAGAATTTTGTTGGGCGCGATCCCTATATCGAGCCGCTGCTAAAGCGGCGCGGGCTCGATCGCGCACCGGGCGCAGACGATACTGATATCGGATCGTCGCCTCATTAGCCGACGGCCGCTCGATCGCCCATGGAAAAGGCGACGCTCAGAACGACTGTAGGGCGTCTGTGTCAGACGCCGCGGTGGCGTTTCGTAGAAACGCCCCACAATTATTTGGTTTGTGAGTCGCTCCCTGCAGCGAAGCGGCCACAGACTTCTGACGAATTGCCGGTGGAAATGATGCCTCAATCTGTTAAGTTTCTAACCCCGTGAGCGAACGCCCGGACACTGCCGTACAAACAGCCGCGCCAAACGGCGAAAGAGCCGATTTGCGCCCTGAAAGTATTCAGGACGCCGTGATCCGGCTCGCGGGCAATTCACAGGACGGAATCCAAACAGCCGGCGCTTTTCTCGCGCGACTCGCAGGACGCAGCGAGCATGACGTCATGACGTACATGACGATCCCGGCAACGATCTCGGGTGGACCGTCGATTTTTCAAGTGCGCATCGGTTCCGGAGAAGTGCTATCGGCCGGGGACGAAGCCGATTTTCTGGTCGCGTTTTATCAGCACAGTTACCAGGACCACATCGGGTTTTTGCGCGAAGGCGGCGTATTGCTTTACGACTCGGATAACGTGGAGCCAAATCTGGACGATAAGCGTTTCCTTTACGTCGGCGTGCCAATCACCGGGCTCACCGTCGAAGCGCTCGGCGGCACGGCCAAGGACAAGGGCAAAAACATTTTCGTGCTCGGTCTAATCTCGAAAATTTTCAATCTCGATGACGAGAAACTGAAAAGACTGATTACCGAAAAATTCGATTCGAGCACATCCCGAGAGCGAGCGGACGCGCGCAAATCACGATGGACGGAAACCAGGCGCTGGCCTACGGCTTGATCGCCGGCGGTGTGCGTTACGGCGCCGGTTACCCGATCACGCCGTGGTCGTCCGTGATGGAAACGCTCCGACGCGAGTTTCCGAAGTACGGAGGCATTTTCGTGCAGGCCGAGGACGAATTGGCATCGGTTTCAATTGCGCTTGGTTGTTCGTATTCAGGATACCTCGCGGTGACCGGCAGCGCGGGGCCGGGCATTTCGCTCAAAGCCGAAGCAATCGGTTGGGCCTCGATGGCCGAGATCCCGCTAATCATTTGTAACATTCAACGGGGCGGTCCGAGCACCGGTCTGCCGACTAACGTCGAGCAAAGCGATTTGCATCAGGCGATCTTCGGCAGCCACGGCGACAGCCCGCGCGTCGTGCTCGCGGCAGCGAGCGTGGAAGATTGTTTTTACATCGCGATCGAGGCAGCTCGGATCGCGCGCAAATACAGCACACCGGTTTTCATTTTGAGCGATACGTCGCTGGCCACGCGCATCGAAGCATTCGATGAGCCCGATCTGTCGAAGTTGATGGTCGATCCAAAACCGGATCTGACACCGCGCCAGACCTTCAAGCCGTATCCAATCGATCAAATCACACAACACGTCCCGCCCGGCACGCGCATTCTCGATGGAAAATACCCGCTTCTCGCCGGACTTGAGCACGACGAAATGGGTCACCCGACCGGCAGTCCGAAGCTCCACATGGCCATGACGGCCAAGCGCCGCAACAAATTGCGCAAGCTCGCTGAAGAAATTCCAGTGCCGGAAGTTTACGGCGATCAGGAGGGGGACACGTTGCTCGTCGGCTGGGGTTCAACCTACGGTCCGATCCACGACGCGGCGAAAATGGCGCGAGAGCAGGGCGAAAAAATCGGCTCGCTGCATTTGCGCCATATCCATCCGCTGCCGAACGGGCTCGAAAAAATCTGGCCGAAATTCAAGCGCATCGTCACAGTCGAGATGAACGACCAAGGCCTTTACGGTTTCGGCCAACTCGCTACCATTTTGCGCGCTCGCTATTGCGAACAGAAAATCGAAAGCGTTACCAAAACCGACGGTCTCACCTTCCGGGTGAAAGAAATTTTGGACGGTGTGTTCAAGGGCCGGCCGTTTGCCAGGAACATTCCGCGCGACGGCGCTGCGACCGTTCACACCGACACCGGTGCTGAAAACGTGAAATCCCTCAGAGACGTCGTGCCGCAGGGAGTGGGGTAAAGTAGGAAGGCAGAAGTTAGAAGGAAGAAGGGGAGAACAGATTTGATATGAGTGAAGCAACAACAGGGAATGGTGAAGGGGCCGCTGCATCGACCGCGGTCATTGATGCGCCGCGGGAAAAACTCACCAAGAAAGCCATCACCGCCGATCAACCGACATGGTGCCCCGGGTGTGGCGATTTCGCCGTGCTCGCCGCGTTTTACAAAGTCCTCGAGAAACGCAACCTCGACCACGAAAAGATTGTCACGCTCGCCGGCATTGGTTGCTCATCGCGGTTTCCTTATTTCGTCAACGGTTACGGCGCGCATTACATTCACGGTCGCGCCGTCCCGCTCGCCAGCGGCATCAGTCTCGCCCGGCCGGATCTTCACGTGTTCCTCTTTGGCGGCGACGGCGATGGGTTCTCCATCGGTGGCAATCATGTCGATCACGGCGGGCGCAAGAACATCAACATGACGTATTTCATCATGGACAATTTCGTCTATGGCCTGACCAAGAAACAGACCTCGCCCACGTCGCCGATCGGATTCAAGAGCAAGACCGATCCCACTGGCGCCATCGATCAGCCGGTCAATCCGATGAAAAAATTGATCGCCGGCGGCGCCACATTCATCGCGCGCACGCACGCCGCGCAGGTACCTCACATGATCCAACTGATCGAGCGCGCGTTCGATCACCAGGGCTTCAGCGTCATCGAATGTCTCTCCGAGTGCGTCGAATTTTTCCCGGACGTATTCGATCCGGCTAATCCGAAGAAAGGCGGCAGCTTCGAAGTGATCCAGGAAAGAAAATGGGACGGCACACCCGAGGATGAAATGCGCCACGACGTTACCGACGAGCTCGCCGCATATAAACTCGCCACGCTCCCGTTCCCCGGCGTCTTTGGCGTGTTTTACGAAACCGATCGTCCGACCAAGAACGCGCTCGAGAAAAAATGGATCGAGACGACCCGTGAAAAGACTGGCGGTGCTTCGGACTTGGAATTGCTCCAGAAAACATTCGACAGAATGAAATGACAACGCTTCTCGCGTTGTCGCGTCGGTTGGGAAGCGCAGGCTGCCAGCCTGCTGGTTTCGGCTGCTAGCCGAAACGAACTTTTTCCCGCTTGTGAAACCAATCCGACTCTCTGACCACGCGATTCGCTACATGAACAGGCGCGGATTTACTGTCGCTGAGATCGAAGAAGCTATTCGGACCAGTCCCTGGGACGCGGCGGAACTCGGGCGCCTGGAATGCCGAAAAGATTTCCCATACGGCAGAGAATGGAACGGCAAAATTTACGCGACAAAACGAGTTCGCCCAGTCTTCGTGGAAGAAGCTACGGAACTTGTTGTCGTGACGGTGCACACCTATTACTTTTGAGCAATGAAAATCAGCTATGACCCGGAAGTGGACGCGCTCAGCATAATTTTCCGGGATACGACCGTCACGACCAAACATCTGGCCGAAGGCATCGCTGCGGATTACGACAGTGAAGGCCGACTCGCCGGGTTGGAAATCCTCGATGCGCAAAAACGCTTTGGCGGACCCGACACGATCCGCCGCGTCGAGCTCGAAGGCGTCGGGACATGAATCCCGCGTCTACGCGTTA
>WNGJ01009177.1_pt1 | contig 10532 bp, 6 predicted proteins | sample 5400611 | NCBI WGS metagenome assembly WNGJ01 (sample SAMN13153375, study PRJNA577476) | soil metagenome | isolation source: 40 cm soil or saprolite under Garry oak tree replicate 1 | place: USA:California | collected 2016-06-15
CGAGCGATTGAATACATCGACATCGACGAATACGTGGAAGCAACGCCGAAATCATTGCGCTTGCGAAAGCGAATTCTCGACGCGACCGCCCGGAAGCGCGCCATCGTGATGGCTGCTTAAATCAGCTGATAACCGAGGATTTTTCGGTTCTTCTTGCCGCCGTGCGCGGCATGATTCGCGCGATTTCCTTTTCAAAATCCATTTCGATTTTTGGGAAGAGAATTGGCGAGTCTGGCGTTCGGCCGCATTACAAAAATGTAATGTTAAAAGTATTGACGCTCTGACCATCATTTTGCCAATCTCGCGCTCCCTGAAAGTAACGCTGTCGTTACTTTTCAGTTACTGCCTTTCCAATTCGTTCAAGCCAGAATCTCAAACCTCCAAGGTAAAAACATATGAAAACTCCACCTTCATTTAGTCGCATTCGTTTCTTCTCACTCGTGCGCATCACAAGCGCGAGTGTTCTTCTCACGGCGGCGGCCGCAATGGCTTTCGTTGCCGTGAAACCATCGAGTCCGTTGTTGTCAAAATCGGACAGCAAATTGAATCAACATCGGATTCAACTCTTCAAAAACAAGATAGCAATGCCTGGTCCTGAACGGGAGGGCGGGCCGACGGCCGGAGCCCAAGAGGCTTATGCTAATCGCGCTTACCCTGCTCCTTACGTCCCATTCATATTAACGCGGAACGCGCACCGGGCGTGGACCAATGTCGTGGCAAGGGCTCCGGGGAAAGGCATCAACGTTCTAGGTGGCTGGACTCTTGCGGGTCCGAGCACGGCGAATTTTCCCGATATCCTGACCTTCAGCGGAGCGGCGTACACGACCTCTGGTCGCATTACCGCGCTTGCCATCGATCCGAGTTGCAGCACGAGCAGGTGCCGGGCATGGGCGGCAGCCGCAGGCGGCGGCGTTTGGCGTACGACTAATGCACTTTCGGGCAGTGGGGTTTCTTGGACGTTTGTCTCCGGCAGCTTCGCGACGAATGCGATTGGGACTCTCACTTACGACGCTGCTCACAACACCCTATACGCTGGAACCGGCGAGCCAAATTCCTCGGGTGACTCGGAGGCCGGGTTTGGAATTTACAAATCTACTGACGGCGGCGATACCTGGACGCACCTTGCGGCGAATACTAGCGTCCCAACCGGTGCAGGTGTTGATTGCACTTGTGCCATTGGCAGCGGGGGCTTTCGGATCGCACCCGCGTATAGCGGCCCGGCTTTCGATGGCCGTTCGATCTCCTCTGTTGTCGTTGATCCTGGCAACGCGAACAATCTCTACGTTTCATCCGATCGCGGCGTCCGCGGCATCAGCTCAGTGGCCGGAGGCACTGTCTCGATCGCTCCTGGTCTTCCGCCCTACGGATTGTGGAAATCCATCGACGGCGGGGCAACCTTTACGTTGTTGAACTACCAGGATGTTTGCCTGAACCCAGCCCTCCCGTCAGACGCCGGAATTATCCAGGCAACCTTCGGCTCGACGCGTGGCGTCCACGAAACCAGTCTCGACCCGGGAAATTCAAGTATAGTTTACGCCGCGCCGTACCCTTCAAACAACGTCTGCCCGCCTAACACCGGAGGCGGCGTCTGGCGCTCCACTGACAGCGGCGCTACCTGGACTCAGATGAAGAACGCGCTGAACGCGACGCTAAATACTGATCGGGCGTCGTTCGCTGTCACGCCGATCGCGGGCGGATTTACGCGAATGTACGTGGGCGATGGAAATTCGAGCCAGACCGCGGCGAATCGGGCGCGGCTGTACCGCACGGACGATGCAGTGACCGCGACGGATGCGAGTTTCACCAACCTGACAGCAGTTCAGGAGGCATCGGGCGCACCGAACCAAACGCTAAACTATTGCGGCGATCCAGCGCTTGGCGGCGCCCAATGCTGGTACGACAATGTCGTTTATTCACCTCCCGGAAAACCCGATGTGGTGTATTTAGGCGGCGCCTTTAGCTACGCCACTTACGGCGGCAGGAATAATGGGCGCGCGTTCATTCGCTCGACCAACGCCGGCGTAACCTTTACCGACATGACGTGGGATGCAACGACGAACCCGACTCCGCCTGGCACGTGTTGTCAGCCGAATCCGATTGCGCCAAATGGGATGCATCCTGACTCGCATGCGATCGTAGAAATCCCTGGGACGGACTCGGCAATCTTCGGTTCGGACGGCGGACTCGTTCGCTCGAGCGGAGCTTTTGCCGACATCTCATCTCAGTGTACCGCCCGCGGCCTGACCGGCACGAACCTTGCAACGTGCCAGCAGTTGCTATCGGCGGTACCCACATTCCTCTACAACCTGAACAAATCACTCTCGACTCTCCAGTTTCAGAGCCTGTCAGTCGCTGCTGATAACCCTAAACATCTGCAGGGCGGCACTCAGGATAACGGAACATTTGAGACCACTGGCTCGGCTGTGGTGTGGCCACAGATCATATACGGCGACGGCGGCCAATCCGGCTTCAACGTTGGTAACTCAGCGCTGCGGTTCAACTCGTTCACCTCGAACTTCCACGATGTGAACTTCCAAAATGGCGACCCCTCGAAATGGGTGATCGCCAGCGGTCCAATCGCGTCCACTGAACGGGGCGGGGCGCAGTTTTACTCTCCGATCATCGCCGATCCTGTCAGCGCAGGGACAATCTTCGAAGGTTCGCTCAGCGTCTGGCGGACTCAAGATTGGGCCGGGAACCAGGCGTTCCTCGAAGCCAACTGCCCTGAGTTTACGACCGGCGGTGCAGATCCCAACTGCGGGGACTTCGTCCGCATCGGCCCTAGCGGTGCGACGATCTTGACAGCGAGCGCGGGAGACTACCGCGGCACAACTCGTGCATGTACCGGCACCGGCTGCGCCGTCGCCGCGGTCGCGCGGGCTCCGAGTGACGCCGGAACATTGTGGGCAGCGACGAACACGGGACGTGTCTTCATCTCCAAGAATGCCGACACAACGAACACGAGTGTCACCTACACACGGCTGGACTCGCTCGATCCAAATAGTCCTGGCCGGTTCGTTAGCGGCATCGCTGTCGATCCCGCCGACTCCAATCATGCCTGGATCTCATATTCGAGCTATAGTTCGTTGACGCCAACAACGCCCGGACACGTCTTCTCAGTGACATTTGTGCCGGGCGGTCCTCCGACCGCGACCTGGACAAGTCTCGACGGCTCTGGAGCGGGGGCATTCCCAGATTTCCCCGCGACTGGCGTCGCCTTTGATTCGGTCACGAGCGATCTCTACGTATCGAACGATTGGGGCGTTCTGAGATTAGCGAACGGTTCCACGAGTTGGGTTGCTGCTGGGACTGGTCTTCCGAACGTGGAAGTTGCAGGTCTCACCATTGTACCCAGCGCGCGAAAGCTCTACGCCGCCACGCATGGCCGAAGCGCATGGCTACTGACATTGCCATAAAATTGCGTTAAACTTTGGGCGGGATAGTGAAAATCTATCCCGCCCATTTTTTTTGCAGTGATGTCATCTGTTCTCAAGTACCTGATTTCCGCCTGCGTCTTTTTGCTGTTCGCCGGCAGCACATCGATTAATGCCGCTCCGCCTGGCTTCGTTGAAGGACATCTGAAATTTGTCTCGCCGAAAGAGGTTGAACTTGCTGATGGAAGTCCACCGGCAGACGTAGCTACCGTGAATTACGCCGAATATCCGCTGATCATCTTGAGCCGTAAGGAAAAAAAAGAAATCGCGCGCGTGACAGCGGACGACACTGGAAATTATCGTGTCGCGGTGCCTCCGGGAGATTATGTTCTTGATGTTCAGGACCGGAGGCGTCGGCACGTCCGTGCGGCGCCGCAACCGTTCACAGTAACCTCAAATCAGACCGTGCACGTGGACATGAACATCGACACGGGTGTTCGCTGAGGCGTCGGGATTCGTGGCATTCGATTGAATAAGACGCTTTCGTTCGGCGGCGAGAGCTTCGCAACATGTTGACAAACGGTTCTTGTTGCGATTGAATATCGCGCGTTAGTTTCCCCTTCTCGCCAGCCATCTCTCGGCGAGGTGTTGTTCGGAAATTCGCAGGTTCAATCAGCAAATTGTACAAAATCCGCATGTATGGCGGGACATAGTAAGTGGTCGAAGGTCAAGCGGTTTAAGGGCGCGATCGACGCGAAACGCGGCAAGATCTTCAGCAAATTATCGAAGGAAATCACCATCGCGGCAAAAGCCGGCGGGGGCGATCCGACTGCCAACCCGCGTCTGCGCAGCGCGATTCAGGCTGCGCGAGCGCAGAGTATGCCCGGAGATAACATCGAACGCGCAATTAAACGCGGCACGGGTGAGGATAGAGACGGCGAACAATTCGACGAGATTGTTTACGAAGGCTACGCCCCCGGCGGCGTGGCGATCATTGTGGAGACCGCGACCGACAACAGGAATCGCACCGGAGCTGAGATTCGGAGAATTTTCACTCAGAACAACGGCAACCTGGCATCGACTGGGAGCGTCTCGTACATGTTCCACAGGAAAGGCCAAATCACCGTCCCACGATCGAGCATTGACGAGGATCGGCTGCTGGAGGTCGCTTTAGACGCCGGAGCGGAGGAGTTGACAACCGAAGAGGATCAGTATGTTATCACCACTTCCCACGACCAGCTCTACGCCGTAGCTGAGGCGCTCAAGAAAGCAGGCGTCACTACCGATGGGCAAAAGTTTACGTTTATCCCCGATACTACAGTCGCGGTCAGGGACGAGGCCGTGGCGCGTCAGGTGCTCCGATTGTGTGATGCGCTCGAAGAGGACGACGACGTGCAAAACGTCTATTCAAATCTAGACATTCCCGACGAATTGCTGGCTACATTGCCGGCCTGAAAAAGCATTGCTTCCAGCCACACGTATTAAGGCATCCCGCCGAGGCGGACAAAGAATCTACCTATGAACGAACAAAACGAGAACCAGCCTGTGCCGCTGGAAACTGAATCCGCTTCGCCGGAGCAACGCCACCGTCCTCGTCGCCGTTTTCCCCGGAGGCGTTACCGGGACCGCGGCGATCGATTTAGGCGGAGTGATTCCGAAGAATCACCAAATTCTTCCTCAACAAACGCCGATCCTGCTGGTGAGACTGCTGGTGTAGAGACTCTGGATCGACCCGCTTCAGCCGGACGCGAAACAGTCGAAGGTGCTGCCGAGACCGGCGAACAAGTTCAGGCTGAGCCGGAATTTGGCGAAGGTATCATTGAAATTTCGGGCAAAGGCTTCGGGTTCCTGCGCGATCCAAAACGCAACTTTGTGCAGACGCCGCAGGACATTTTTGTTACTCCTGAAATTGTGCGCCGCTTCGCTTTGCGCGACGGGATGTGGATTTACGGTGAGACCCGGCGCGGCAGCCGTGGCCCGCAACTGGTCAAGCTACTCAAAATCAATAGCGAAGAGCCTCCGAAATATCAAGGGCTTCGCCCGTTTGAAGAATTGACCACGATTAATCCAAATAAACGGATCAAACTTGAGACAGTCCCGGACCGTTACACCACGCGGATCATGGACTTGATGACGCCGTTGGGAATGGGCCAGCGCGGTCTGATCGTGGCGCCGCCGCGTACAGGTAAAACAACGTTGTTGCATCACATCGCCGATGCGGTCGCAAAGAATCATCCCGAGATGTGCCTGATCCTTCTTCTGGTCGATGAGCGGCCGGAAGAAGTCACTGATTTTCGGCGTTCGCATCCAACTGCGGAGCTCATGGCTAGCTCCAATGATGCCGATATCAAAAGTCACACGCGGATTTCGCAGCTGGCGATCGAACGCGCCAAACGCCTCGTGGAAGCAGGAAAACATGTGTTCATCCTGCTCGATTCCATCACGCGCACCGCTCGCGCGTTTAATAATGCGCTGTCCGGTGGAGGTCGCACCATGAGCGGCGGTATCGATGCGCGTGCCATGGAGATTCCACGAAAAATTTTCGCGGCCGCGCGTAACACTGAGGAGGCGGGTTCTCTCACGATTGTCGCGACGGCGCTGATCGAAACTGGCAGCCGCATGGACGAGCTGATCTTTCAGGAGTTTAAAGGCACCGGAAACATGGAAATGGTGCTTGACCGAAAAATCAGCGACCAGCGGATTTACCCGGCGATCGACATCTTTCTTTCCGGGACACGCCGCGAAGAGCTGCTGTTGCAGCCGTGGGAATTGGAGAAAATAAATCTTATCCGGCGCGGCCTGGCTGGTCACAAACCAGAAGAAGCGATTCAGCGTCTTTTGATGTTTGTAAAAAAATTCCCGACGAACACCGAAATGCTTAAAGGCATTCCGGGTTAGTTAGTCAAACTTCCGTAGGCGCTTCGCTTCCTGCCGCGCTGAAGCGTGGCGCACGGCGGGTGCGTCTCACAGACCCGCGGCTACAGACTCTTGTTCTGAACGTGCCGTTCGTAGAGCGCATGAATCGCCTCGCGAGCATTGATATAGTCGCGGCGAAAAGTGTCTAGTTCGTCATAGCCAAGCCGAACGGCAAACCTGCGTTGTTCCTCTGGATCGCTGGGAAGCATTGAAATGCTTCGGTTGTCGTACCGTCGCAGTACAAATTCACAGCACCGCAGCAGTGCATGAGCTTTTTTGAACCTCGTGACTTCGAAATCATTAATGTACCCGTGTTGGCGGAGCCGGTCGACTGCCCTCTCCAAATTTTGCTCCCATATATTTTCCCGCAGCTGCAATGCTTGAACGAGAAATTCGGCCTCTATGATTCCGCCGCGGCCAGTCTTTAAATCGAGAAAATCCGAGCCGCTGCCTCGCTCGCGCCGAATGCGCTCGAGCATGCCATCAATTGTTGTAGAAAGGTTGGGATTCTGGCCGGCGCGACGCCAGGCGGTCTTTGCAATTTGCATAAAGTCACCCTGTAGCGGTCCGCTGACGGCACGTGCGCGAGTCAGCGCTTGCAATTCCCACGGCTGCGCCCGGTTTGTGTAGTACCATTGGTAAGTTTCAATCGAACAAACAAGCGGGCCGTTTTCCCCTTCGGGGCGCAGTCTTGCATCGACCGCCCAAATGTTTCCTTCGGTAGTTGACTGCGTCATAGTGATCATGAGCTTTTGCGAGGCGCGATTGTCGTCGCCGACGAACAAAACGTCCAAATCCGCGCCGTAGCTAATCTCGTGTCCGCCAAATTTGCCGAGCGCAATTATCGTTAATTGTTCATTGCCAAGGGCTCTGGTTGTAAAAAGCAGACAGGCTTCGGCAAGATCGGACAGCTCCGCGAAGGTCTCAGCCGGGCTGATAAGCCCCAGGACCTCGCATAGAATGATGCGCAAGAGTTGCCGCTGTCGGTAGGCGCGAATCGGATCGAGATTGTTCGCATCGGCGCCCGACAAATCGAGCCGCCGCAGATTCTCCGCCACCGAGCGAGGTTGGTGAAACGCTGGGTCTCGAGTGATGTCTTCGAGAAGTTGTGGCCGGCGAATCAAAAGCTCGCTGGCAAAGCGACTGGCATCGAGTGTTTTCATTAATAACTCGAGTAAGCGAGGATTTTCAACCAGCAGCTCGAAGAACAGACTGCGCAAACCATAAGCTTCTACAAATCGAACGAATTGATTCAGAGTTGCATCCGGGTGGGCGGTCTTTGTAAGCCATCCGATCAGGACCGGACGGAGCTTGCTAAATATCTGTCGTGTCCGTGGCGCAATGTGGAAACCTGTAGCGCCTTGAGCGAGATCGGTGAATGCCTTGGCTGCGCGTTTTTGGTCGTGGAAAATTTCCAAATCATTCCCATGAGGTGCCTCGGTTCGCGTCGCGGGCGTTTTGGAGATGATTCGTTGAAAAATCGGTCGAACAGCGCGCATCCTTTCATGCAAAGCCGCGGTGAAATCTTCGCTGGACGAAAAACGGAGGCTAAGTGCGAGGCGTCGCAAAGCTTCCGCGTCCCGCGGCACAACGTGGGTTTGCCGCTCGGCCTCAATCTGCAGACGATGCTCCACCCGGCGTAGAAACCGGTATGTATTGTCCAACGTCAGCACTTCGTTGCTCGGAAGAAGATCCAATTCTCGAAGCGCCCGCAACGCCTTAAGCATACTCGGTTCCTGTAGGAAGGGATGACGCGCTCCATGGATCAGTTGCAGCGTCTGCACAATGAATTCGATGTCGCGAATCCCGCCGCGCCCGAGTTTTACGTCGCGCTCGAGCTTTTCTGTCCCAACGATGTCGCGCTCGATGCGATGCTTGATGCTCGCAATCTCATCCAGCAAATCGGGATTGGTGCTCTTTGGGTAAATGAACGGCTGATGTTGCCGCAAGAATTCGTAAGCGAGCTCACGGCTACCGGCGATTCCGCGTGCTTTGATGAGCGCAAGCCGTTCCCAAGTTTCGCCGAACCCAGCGTAATAATTTTCCATGCTCTCGAGCGAGCGGGCTAGTGGTCCCGCCGAGCCTTCCGGGCGCAGGCGAAGATCGATCCGAAAAAGTGAACCGGCTGGATGCGGAGTCGAAAACGTTTCGAGGATTCTTTTACACAGGCGGTTGAAGAACTCGTGATATGAAATATGCGGCGTGAGTTGGCCTTCTTCGCTGTAGAGGAAAAGAAGATCAACATCTGAGCTGTGATTCAGCTCGCTGCCGCCGAGTTTCCCCAGGCCAAGGATGGCAAATTCCGCCATCGGTGAACCATGGTGCTTACGCAATTCGCTGTCCCAATGTTCGAACACGCGACGAATGCAAATCTCCGCGATCTGTGAAAGCTCGCCGGTCGTCTCTTCCAACGGCGCCACATTCGCCAGTTCGCGAAGCGCAACGCGCGTCATCTCGCGGCCTTTCCAGAAACGAAGCGCCGCGAAATCCTGCTGTGCGATTGAATCGCCGGCCAGGGCGCGCAGCTCGCTGAACATTTCCGGGTAGCCGCGAGATGCGAGGCATACTTCAGGTTGGCAGAGCCACAGGAGTAGCTCGGGGTTCCGCGTCAATCGCGTTGCACAAATGCTCGAGACCGCCAGAAGATGAAGCAGAGCCGCTTCACCCAGCGCGAATTGTTCGATGACATGCCGAACAGGGCGCGCGTTTGCTGGCCATCGTTCACTGAGTTGCACCAGAGTGGTGCCGACCTGCGAAGGGTTCAGCGATGCCGCCGCTTTCTCCCGGGTCCAATCAGTGCCGCCAGCCATCACGCGAAACATGAGGTCATGTTGATCGAAAGACCAGCTAGCCACCACGCGGGACTAAGACGATGGAGGTGGCGCCAAAACCCGGAGCGCTTTTTTCTGGATTTGGAAATCAACCGGACAGTTGCCGGCCAGCTCGCCGTCAAGCTCCAAGGGAACGTCCTGGTCGCTCGATACGCGCAGGCGCTGGGTTTGAAAATACTCAACTTCGGGAACACGGATCTCAGAACTGAATACAACGTCTTGCAGGTACTTTATGATTTCGAGGAAGCCGAGGCGTTTGAATACGACGACATCAAACAACCCGTCATCTAAAACGGCGTTTTTGAAAAATGGGAAAGGTCCGCCGTAAAGCCGCCCGTTGCCGATGAGGACGAACGATCCTTCGCTGACAGAAGCATTCTCCGACTCGAGAAATAGCTTCGGTGGTTGCCGCGCCGCGATCTGCGCTGCGGAGATTAGATAGCTTAGTGGGCCGAAACTGCGCTTGAATGCGAGGCTCGTTTCCTTAACCACTTGTGCATCGAGGCCAACCCCACCAAGCTGGACAAAGTGTTTTCCGTTCGCGCTCGGCAGATCAACCAAACGGACATTCCCGCCGTTGATGATTTCCCAGCAAAGCTCCAGATTGTTCGAGGGCAATCCAACCTCCATCGCGAAAACGTTTACTGTGCCCAAGGGAAGAAGACCCAAGGCCGCGCTGCTACCCGCGAGCCCGTTCGCCACGTGATTAACCGTCCCATCGCCTCCGGCCGCAACGATTCGTGCAAAGCCTTCCTCAACGGCACGCCGGGTCAGCGCTTCCGCTTCGCCCGGATGCGACGTAATGCGGATGGGGCAATCTCGGACAATTGATTCAACGCGTTCTTGCCAGTGCCGAGATGTTTCGGGACTGCCAGCGGCAGGATTGATAATGACAACGGTGTTTGTCATGCGGGAAAAGTAACCCAGGGCTTTGGTCTTTTCTTCAAACTTCCGCGGGGTAACGTCTTGGAGTGCGAAAATTGCGTCGGATTACCTTGATTGCTTTCGCGACCGTGATTGCGCTCGCCGCAGCTCTCTTGCTTGGCGTGAATCTCTATGTGCAATCGCAAGGCACACAAGCAAAGATTCAGCAGGAACTGAGCCGACGCCTCGGCACCACACTGGAAATTCGTAGCATGAGCGTGACTCCCTGGGGCGGACTCCAACTCAGCGGGATCATAATTCCGCAGACCTCTCCGGCGGGCCCGAGGCATTTTCTCGAAGCAAAGACATTTCGGCTCCGCGTTCGGTTCCTCTCTCTTTTTTCCCGACGGCTTGTGATCAAAGAAGTCTCACTGATCAAGCCCCGTGTCGTCTGGCCGCAAGACGCGGAAGGAAAGTGGAAATTACCCAAGTCGCAAGAAGTGCAGTCGTCTGGAGTTTCTCGAAAACCGCCGGTAAGCGTTTCCCA
>WNGJ01009180.1_pt1 | contig 10532 bp, 9 predicted proteins | sample 5400611 | NCBI WGS metagenome assembly WNGJ01 (sample SAMN13153375, study PRJNA577476) | soil metagenome | isolation source: 40 cm soil or saprolite under Garry oak tree replicate 1 | place: USA:California | collected 2016-06-15
CAAGGCGCTCGATAGGCGCGGTCGCGGGCCTGTAGCTTAGCTAGGTAGAGCGATCGGCTCTTATCGGCGCGCCGATGCTGGACGTCCGAGAGACACCGATAGGTCAAGGGTTCGAATCCCTTCAGGCCCGTTACACTCCATGCGGCCGACCAAAAGGGACTTGAAACCTACGTCCAACTGAGCGTTGTTTGCCTTATTCTTTGCGCGGCGAGGCATGCCTTCCCACTTCTTCCCGCCTGTCGGATTGGGTCTCCTCAAGAATTCGGAGAAAACGTTCGTAACTGGATCTCCAATCTTCGGAGGCTACGTTCTGTTCCTTTGGCACCTTGTGTGCGAATATCTCCGTCGACGAGGTAGAAGCTAGGGTCGCAAGGGCTTCAATCCGTTTTCCCGGGATTGCGACCGTTCCCAACCACATGTCGCGGACTGTCCCATTGATTCCGGGCCTTCTGGAATAGCCCATACGTTTCCCCATCTCTCCCAGGCTTCCACAATCGTGATAACACTTGGCAAACAGCATCTCTCTAAACTCCCTCTCGAGGTAGACTGGCATTGGCTTCATTCACTCACCCATCTGAGTGTCCCCATCCAAGAGTGTCGGATTCGAAGCTCAGACAGTCCGATCAATTAGGTCAACCTCTTCTTCCGAGAGGCCGTACAGGGCGCACACCAGGCGATCCAGCTTCTCGCCGGTTGACTGGATTAGTCTGTCTAGGCTCACTTCCTCCTGAGTCGTTTTGACCGATGTCGTCTTCTCGTTCAAGCGGAACATCTCCAGAGCGAGCTTCCGAAGGTCGCCCACAGCTGGTCCATCTTCGGCATCTCGGGGAAAAGGTAGAGTGGCAAGTTTTGAGGCTTTCACCTGGGGGATAACACGCGACTCTCCCTGATTGGCCACCCGGTACAAGAACAGGAACACTTTTGATTGGAGGATTGCCAACGCAACATATGGATCGACCTTTGGTCGAAACTTGAAGACATACATCGCATCCGTGACGATCAGGTTCTTGGACTCATCGTAGACAAGTTCGATTGTCTTTGATGTAGTCAATCCGATGAATTTTGGTGATCGAAAAATCGTTTCGTCTCGGGCACGATGGACTGACCACCATGGGTGCTTCCCTTGAGCGACTTCAGGGCATGTGTTGAGATGTCTAAACCGTTCAAGATACGTGATGGCTCTCGGAAATTGCCGCCGATCCGTGTTTCGGGTCGTGTATATAATGAGCTTATCACTCTCCCACGCTTGATACTGCTTGATCTGCTCTCCGCTCAGACTCGGTTTGAGGAGTTCCCTCTCAACTCCAATGGCATCTTCGCTCCCACGGGGCACCACGTGAGCCTCGGCCACGTCCGGGGTGACACCTCTCTCGATGCGGCCGCTGAGTGCTTGCGACAATGGAGGATGGACATCTCGCATACGGCTGAGAATTGCGGTCGCTTTCACATCGCCCGTGAAGAATGTATGATCGGGATCTCGGAGCACCTGAGCCCTCCATGTCGCCCATGAGGCTAGTCTGGCCTTTGAGAGGGCCGAAGGCTTGTCCTCAACGGGCACGCTCGAGATGTTATCGACAGTGCTCATATCAGCGTCGTGTCGTGGGGCGCCGACAAGGATGGTCGATGTGTTGAGCACCTTTTTCCCGAACACCCCTTGTCCTAAATTCACGACCTCCGCAACGCCTCTTTCCAGTAACAAGTCACGAATCGGCTTCGCATCGACCTGATTGAGGATCGTGCTGGGGACAATGAAGGCGATCAAGGCCTCCGGCTTCGAAATCTGCAGGGCTTTGTCGATGAAGTAGATGTAAGAGTCGATCATTCGGGCAATGACCCTCTCGTGTTTGGAACGGAGGTACGCCAGCTCAGTGCTGCTGAACGAAGCCCCCCATGGTGGATTCCCAATCACTGCGTCGAAACCCGAGGCCTGTCGCGCAAAGACTTCTGCGAATTCCCTCTCCCAATCGAAGGCGTTTATTCGAGAGTGTTCTCGTTCATCGATAATCAGTGTTTGGCTGTGCACGTCCGTGCCGATCAGAGCGTTTCCGCATTTGATGTTACGGCCCAGATCCGGCAGGGCCCGTTCGTGAAAGAGTCTCAGTTGGTTGCCGAGACTCTGTTCCGACTCTCCTTCTAGGACCTTGAGCAACAGGGAGAGCTTCGTTACTTCAACAGCTTGAGGATCGATGTCGACGCCAAAAATGTTGTTGGTAAGAATTCGCCGTCTTTCTCCTACAGCTAGACGCCATGTGCCCTGTTGATCCTGGAATATTCTTGCGCGATGTTTTTTCGTTCCCTCCTCTGCGTACTTGGTAAGATGCCACTGGAGCAAGTACTCATATGCTGAAAGCAAGAACGAACCGCTACCACACGATGGGTCAACGATTCGCAACTCCTGCGCCTGTTCAACCGACTGCCCCTCGAGCAGGCGTCCGATGCATCTTCGAACAATATGTTCGACGACATACTCGGGCGTGTAGTAGACTCCTCCAGCTTTCTTCACATCAGGTTTGTCCTCAACGATCGCCCGGTGGCTGGGGGTAAGCCGGATCACCTTTCCGAGAAATTGTTCGTACACCTGTCCCAAAATGATTGGTGGGAGAACGGAGAACTCGTATGGACTATCAGGATAGTAGAGGCTGGAGATGATGTCCTTCAGACAACTGGCGTCGATTGATAGATTGGGAGTTATCCTGTCAGGAGGCTCCGGCCGGCTGGGTTCATCCTTGAAGTGAAACAGACCCGAATTGTAGCGCTGATCCGCGCTAGTGAATAGATCGAAGAGCCCTCGATAGACCTTCTCCCTCTTCAACGTCGACTGCAGCAAACCGTACGGCTCTATTCCCCTGTCCTCGCAAATCCTGATGAAGATGATTCTGTCGATGGTTTGTTGAACTGCAAAGTTCAACTCAACGGGCGTAAGTTGCACGTTGCGAAGGGCGATGTTTCGCGCGAGCACGTCCCTCCAGCTTTCGATATCGCGCAAGAACTCCTCGTCAACGGTCGCAGTTCCCTTCTTGGCTTTCGAGGTGAACGCATATCGGTCAAACGATCCTTTCAAGACAGCTTCCCGAGAGAAGATTGCCGCAATGTCGCCCCATCTTGTGGGGTATTGTTTGAAAGTCAAGTAGAGAACTCGCGCTGCCGACGCCTTGTCCGCTTTGTTGGGTCTGACCCGGCAATCGTAGACCGAGAACTCGAGGAAGTTTGTCAGGATACTCAGTGGCAGCCTTGCCGACCACGCATACCTTCTAACTTGAAACGCGGTCTCAGCGTTTTCCTTGATATTGATGGCAGGCTTCTTTGCCTCGACGAAAAACTTGCGAGTTCCCCCGACACGGAATGTGTAGTCAGGCGCTTTCCTATGGCCTTCATCATCGAGAGACTCTTCTTGGATCACGTCCTTGTAGGCCTCCGCGTACTTCTGCCGATTGGCAACGTCCCAGCCGAGAGCTTCGAAGAGTGGGTTGAGGTACTCCTGCCGGCAAGGTGTCTCCTTATAGTTCGCAGACTGATAGGCTGCGAGATTCTCCCGGAACGAATCCACGAGCTCCAGAACTTGTGCCGGTGTCTTCGCATCCGAGGGCATTGCTTTCCGACGCATTACCTGTTAGGGCTTAACCATTGTGCGCCAGAGCCGTTCCCTGACGATTTCAGGTTCCAAACCGTCCGGACAATGGTGATTATTTGACTACGGGGAGGGCAACCTGGAAGTTTCCCGCAAAGGGAATTTGCGAGCTGTCCATGGCACCCCCTCACACGCCTTTGCCGCCCAGGACCGACCTTAGTCGGCCGAAGATTTCCTTTCGTCTTTTCTCGCCTAGGAACGCGAAGAAGGCCTCAGCTGGCTGAAGTTTGACCCTGTTCCCCGTCTTCTCAGGACTAATCTCAGCCGGGAGATCACCCAAGTATCCATCGACCTCGTCCGGTTGGACGTCTTCGTCGAACTCCACGAACACTGCATCTCCGGCATCGCGAAAAGCAGCTTTGGCCGGTTTGATGTCGAACAACAGTCCGCGCCACCGCCGCCGGGCTCGCTCCGCGCTTAGGTCCACTGGATTGTGTGGGAAGTAGGTCGGCAGTTTCCGCGCCGCGTACTCGTACAGTTCCTTCATTACCACCCGAGCGAGAAACAGCTCGTCTTCGTCGCTGACCTCCCGCCAAGCGCCTTCAACCCACTTCGAGAGGTACCGGTTGGAAAACCAGCGGAAGATTCGGTTATCGAACTCCATAATCCGGGCAAGCCGCTCCTTTGCCTCGGCGGACCGCGAGAACTGGAACATGAAGTCAATCCGTTTCACCCGGGTCTTGGCCCAGTTGTCGATAGCTGTGCTGTTCGACGTCACAAGGATCTGTGGCTGAGGCAGATCGTCGCGCCACCCACCTTCCCAATAGGATTTCAACGCGTTCGCGAGCGCTCCCTTCTTCGGAATGGCCGCATCGTCGAAGGCCAAGGGAAACACGCTTCCGACTTCCCTCGCGTTCGCGAGGGTGCGCTCCACGAAAGACTTGGCCGTCGCGGGCTCGACTGGTTGTCCGGCGATCAGCTTGAGGGCGTACCGAAGAAATGTCGACTTTCCATTGAAAGAAGGTCCGTAGATGTAGAGGATCCTAGGCCCTCGTTGGTCCGCATACCCAAACCGAGCCCTGCGAGCTTTCATGTACTCGTGCCCGAACGGCGAGGATATCACATAGAGCAGCGACTCCATGATTGACTTCTTATCGAATTCCGGATTGGACGTCCTGGCGAAATCTACACTTTTGCAGTAATCTTCGATGTTCGCCAAGGCCGCGTCGACGTCGACGGGCGCAGGAAAAGGAGACGTACTAGACCTCTCGCCCGGCGACCTCTCCGGCAGCTCGACGTAGAGGTCCTCTGGGCGTACGATCAGCAGGGGGTATCCCGTCTTCTTGTGGAGTAGGCCTAAATACGAATCCCATCGGACCATAGGCTTCCCAGCCGCATGACCGACGATTACAGGCTTGATGAAACGCTCAAACTTCCTTCCCGCAGAGAGGGAGGCTGGGGGCTCGAGCTGGACGATATGCGATGCATCGTCTTCCGGAGGCCGGAGGAGGGAACCATAGATTGAAAGAGCCACATCTACCTCGTGTTCGCCACCAATCTCGCCTCCGTCTTCGACCCACTTCGCGATTAGCTTCTTTCGGTCCTCGCCTTCGAGGTCCTTGCATCGCTCGAAGAAGTCTCCGAGGAAAGGCTCGCACGCTTCCCTGTGGGTGCTGTAGATTTCCTCGGCTTCCGACCGTTCCACCTCGTTCGCGACATAATCCCCGACCCGCACCGTATTGAACTGCGAACTCTCGGTGAGATTGAGACTGCCGAGGATCACCCTGGCCGCCCTACCCCGCTCAAGGATGTAGAACTTCGTGTGCATGACCGTCCTGCCCTTGGGGACGAAGAGGCGCAGCGAGCCCCGTGCGACGTGTCCGCTCATCCGCTCGACGACATCCAGGCCTCCCTCCACCATGGCGGCCTTAAGCAGTTTGTATTCCTCACCGACGATGAGTTCGATCTCCTCGAACCCCTCGGACTCAAGCATTCGCAGAAGGAGGCTCGGATCGGACACGAACGAAATTGCGCGCATCCGGGTGAACCCCTGACGCAGCTTCTTGAACTCCGATGGTTTGCGCACAATCAAGGTCCGAGGAGGCCGGAACTCCGGGTCGGGAGCTGCGACACCCTGAGGTCCGTCAACCATCTCTGTGCCGTCCTGCACAAGCTTTGTTTGCGTCTGCGCCTCGTTCATACTATGGCCTCCGGCCGCGGGTCACAGCCGGTCGAACCGGACGTGGGCATTCGGCCCCGTGGCTTATAAGCGAAATCGGGAGGTCGATGAATGTGAGAAGACACTCGATTCATAGACTGATCCGCTCCAGCCGCGGAGGCCGGACGACCTTGCACTCCTCTCCAAAGATTTGAACGAAGGCCTCGGGATGTTCGGTATGCACGGGCACGACAACCTCGGCGTTCAAGGTCCGAACGATTTTCACTAGATCCCCGGCGGGCGCGTGCCCGGAGGCATGGAGGCCCTGCTTGCCCTTCGAGAACTTGAGGTCGCCACTCTCGTACCAGAAACCATGGGACTGAATCCCAAACCTGTCGAGCCAAGCCTGGAGGCGTCGGAAATCGATTGTCTGCTCCTCGGAAAGTGCCTCGCTAGCGGAGTAGACGTAGTGTCCCCCTCGAGGGCGAATGTCGACTAAATGCTTGATGTCGAGGAAGCTGAACGCAAGAAGATAGTCGCCGGGGTTTCGGCTCAATGCAGAGGCCTTCACCGTGGCATGCTCGAACTCTGCGAATACGAGTTCCTCCCAGCCGCCCTCCGTGCCCTTGGGAGAGTCGAAAATGACCATGTCTTCACCAGGAACTCGGATTTCGGGATCGACCAGATTCATTGCACGCAGCAGGAACGCATCCTTGGGCGTCACGACCAGCCTTCGGTGGTGTTCGCTCGCGGCCCGAAGAAAGATCTCCAAACGTTCGATGTTCCTTGGCCCGAAGTCGGCAATCGCAAACTCCCCATCGATGTCCGAGAGAATCTGCCTGACGTTCCGGGCAACGTCCTCTTCGCTGGTAACCTCCTCGGGGGGCTCCGCAATGTTCGTGCCCTCCATGAAGAGGACGTAGGGACGCGGCGACCGGGCCGCCTCCATAAAGTCTGCGGTTTTCTGGCGTTGGAGACCGTGCATGCGGATGTCGCCTGGATAAACACAAGTGCCTTGTTCGCTCTCTACAACAAAGCCTACCGAGCCCTTCACAGAGTGGTCGACAGGGTACGCGCGAGTGCTAAACTCCGGGAGGTCTGCACGAAGTTCGCCGACCTGCAACCCTTTCTTCTGCAATGAAAACTCCCAGTACTCCTCGAACGGTGTGTTCCACGATCCATCCGTCACGACCAGACTGCGGCTAATCCGCTCGCTCTTCCTGTCCGCTTTGAGGATTGTTCCGCCACGACGCTCCTGTGTCTCGCGCGGATTCCAGTAGACGGTCTCTGAACCCAGCACGCTCGTCCCCGAGTCTTGCATCGCCTTGAGGGTCGTCGCAGTCATCGCGCTGGTAACGAGGGGGATATCCGGACGTAAGAGACCGACTGCCCCTGCGTGATCCAAATGAGCGTGGGTTACAAGGACCGCGTCGATGGCTCCGACCTCAGGACCGCGGAGCTCGAGGTCCGGCAGATGGACATCCTCCCGGTAGAGGCCTCTCGCATCCGGCAAGACTCCCATTGCGACCAAGTCAAAGATTCCCGCGGCAGTCCTGGGTTTAAGAAGCTCCTCATAGTAGGTGGATTGCTTCGCATAGTTCGTCCCGAAGTCCAGCATGACCGTGCGGCCATCAAAGCCAAGGAGGTACTTCGTTCCCCCCACGGTATCATTTCCGTCGAGAGCAAGTAGGTCAATCCCGCCGTCCTTTCGCGCCACGTTCACCCTCCTCGAACCATATCAGACGAAACCAACGTGCTCGAAGGATTCTCGTCAGAATCGCCAAGCATCTTCCGCACGACCCGAGATAGGGCGCCAAAGATAGGCCGAAGCATCCTAGCGAGACCATGGTGCCTCGCGACCCAGCCGGCCGGTTCAGGACTGGCGGCATAGTAGAGCCACACTGCGGCCCTCCCGGGCCGCGTGGGCATGAGGACCGTGTCGCGGAATCGTCTGAGGCCGTCGATCTCGGCGGCCCAAGGGGTCCCAAAAGCGGCCGTGGCGATGAGGCAATCCGAGGTCGACGACGGCCGCGGTTCGAAGGATCGAACGTAGCTCTGCGCGGTCCGATCGCCCTTCTCGAGGTTGCAGTCGATGCACGCTGGCCACAGGTTCCTCAGGTAGTCGGAGCCCCCGCGTGAAACCGGATTCGCGTGGTCTACGACCCAGGCACCCCGCTTGCCTTGCAATCCATAGTTGGAATAGCTGAGCTGCTTTCCGCAGTACCGACACTTGCCGCCCGTCTTCTCGAAAACGGCTTCGAGGGTTTCATCGTCGTACGACATCCATCAACCCCGTGATCCCCCGGTGCATTCTAGGATAACAGCCTCCTGACCTGAGCGAGTTCTTGGTCGATTCTCCGCCGAGCCGCTTCGCGGTCACGAATCCGTAGATCGGGCCGTTCGGCCTCGATCATGCGCAAGATCGACCGGCCGTCGTGTCCGCTGATGCCTTCGAGAATTCGACCTCGGTAGCCCATGAGGTTAATGAGTGCCAGGTAGTTGCTGACGAGGGCAGAAACCGAAATCCGACCCGCCATCCACTCGTCCCATTGATGCTGGGACATGTTTCGCAGGTACGCCTTGACGTCTGTCTCGACCATAGGTTCACTCCGACGCCTCTGTCGGCATCCGCGGGGTAAAGCAGCGGTCGGTACTTAGATATTCGGCCGAAACCTTCGGAATTCTTCCGAAAGCCTTACGGAACGGCCGGGAATTCTGGTCGCATGACCGTATTGATCGGAACCTTGGGGTTCACCCCGGCGAAGTTCTTGGGTGCAATCAAGACGATCCCCAACATCACGCGAGTGGTGTTTTACACCGCGCACACGGGTGAAGCCGAAGATCGCATCCGTTCGGAGAAAGCCGTTTCGGAGGTGAAAAGGGCTCTTGCGAATTTTGGCATCGCACACGAACACGTAAAGCTCGACAACCCGTTCGATTTTGGAGCGTTCCTGACACGATTCCTAGACGACATCAGGAAAGCCGGTTCGGAGGACAAGATATTCAACTTGACCGGCGGGACGAAGCCCATGGCAATTGCGGCGACAATCGCTTGCATGATGCTTGGGGTTCCTGCGTATTACGTCCCAGAAGAGCATGAACTCGCGCCCGGAATCGAACTGCCGATTTTCAGAATTCGGTATTCAACCGTCCTCACGCCCAAGGCGTACAAAGTTCTCGAGGCGATTCACGATATACGGCCGCCTTCCCTAGGAAGTCTCGCCGATCAGCTTGGCATCGAGCAGTCCACTCTGTCTGGGCACTTGCGGAAACTGGAGGAGATCGGAGCCATCCGCCTAGTGTCCGTCTCGGGAAGGGGACAATTGCGGAGGCCGGAACTTACTCAGGCAGGGACGCTCTTCCTTGCCGTCGAGCATGCTGCAGGAATCCGCTAGACGGTGGATCCTCTTCCTGGGGAGGTAGTCGTATAAGGACTACGCAATTTCCTTTCGTGACGGCTGCCTTCGCTGACCGGCTACTGCGATTCGAAGACTCCGTCCCTCGATCTCGGCCGCGAGTTCTTGCCCCTCTCTCCATCCGAGTTCCTTCACGACCTTCGGTGGCAGGACGATAACCCACTTGGCATATTCTCGGCCCGCGAATTGGCGACTGAGTTGCTTCTGGAGTTTCACGAACCAGGACTGCTATCGGAGTACTTTTACCTTAGGTACCGAAATGTTCTTGTGCCTCTGGTCCTATTAGGTACCTAATTGAATGGAGCGACACCCTTACATCGTAGCGATGCGCGCCTATCTAGACGGCATCCAGTCGACCGTTGGTCAGGCCACCCTTCGGGAACGGGAGTCCAAGCTCCTGTACCTCTTCGAGGTCATGCTCGAGTTGCGCCTCAGCCCCGATCCGAGGACGATGGACAAGGAGGAGATCGACGCCCTCGTCCTGTGGATGCGCGGGAGGAACCTCGGCCTCGCGTACCAAGCGAAGCTCTGGCAGTACCTCCGAGGCCTCTTCGCGTTCGTCGGGAACAACATCCTCGATGTCATGAAGGCCCGGGGCCAGTGGAAGCCTCCTAAGCGGGCCTACCGCCCCGTGACCGTGAAAGACGACAGCTGGTTCTCGGCCACCGTCGCGAGGCTGGCAAACGAGACAGGCTGGAGGCCGCGGATGGTCCTCGCGGCGACGGCGATCTACTACCACACCGGGCTCCGGCCGAAGGAGTTGCGTCTGGCGGCGCTGAAGGATCTCGACCTCCAGCGGTGGATTCTCACGGTTCGGCACCCAAAGGGCGAAGGCGCCTGGGCCGTGGACGGGGAGCGGGTCCGGCTCTTCCCAGGGGCCCGGCCGTTCGTCCTAGACTACATCGATTTCCGGGCGGCTCGGGTGCGTCAGCTCGACGTCGACCCAGAGGGAGTGGAGCCCCTGTTCCCGAACGAGAAGGGCGGGTACCACAGCGAGCCGGGCTGGAGAATGGCCCGGTACAAGGTCTTCCAGGGCATCGGTATCGATGCGAACTACAAGGTCCTCCGGGCGAGCTTCGCCCAGAGACTCAAGGACCATGGCGCGCCCATCGAGAACGTCAGCATGGCGCTCCGGCACCAGACGGTGGTGACGACGGAGCAGTTCTATGCCCGCGTCCGAACGGACCGAGCGTGGGACGCGCTGGAGATGCTTTGGAGCGAGCCCGAGGTCCGGGTCGAGCGGAAGTGAAACGAACTCGGAACCTGCAAATGAGTGTGATCTTGAAATGGAACGTGAACGACCGAGAACGACGTGCTGTGGAGTCCCAGTGGTGTGGGCCCGGTGCGACTACTGGGAGGACGAGGTCTGGGAAGGCGAGTGCGTCTGGTG
>WNGJ01009181.1_pt1 | contig 10531 bp, 8 predicted proteins | sample 5400611 | NCBI WGS metagenome assembly WNGJ01 (sample SAMN13153375, study PRJNA577476) | soil metagenome | isolation source: 40 cm soil or saprolite under Garry oak tree replicate 1 | place: USA:California | collected 2016-06-15
GCCAGCAAACGCCCTGGAGAGCCGGGTCCAGTCCCCGTAAATAGCTCCACCAGGGACGAAAGGCGGCATCCGCAACCACCTGCTCATAACAGGCCTGACGTTCCTCTATCCTTGCTCTGCAAGAGGACACAGGAAGAGGGAAAACACCACCTAAAACTGTTCCAGAACCACTTTCCCGATCATTGTTCCCTTTTCCACCAGTTCATGTGCTTTGCGAATATTAGAAGCGGTAATCGGCGAGAGGCGCGTGGTGAGGGTGGTCTGGATCTTGCCTGCATCAACCAGATCAGCCATAGTATTGAGCAAGTGATGCTGCTCAATCATGTCATTGGTCTGATAGAAAGGCCTGGTAAACATCCACTCCCAGACAAATGTCGCGCTTTTCCTTTGCAGTGCCGTGAGGTCGACCGGCTCTTCCATTTCCACGATCGAGCAGATTTTCCCCTGAGGTGCAATCACTTCCGTCATGTTCCGCCAGTGCTTCTCGGTACTATTGAGGCAGAAAATGTAATCAACCTGCTCAAAGCCCAGACGCTGTAACTGAAGAGCAAAGGCTTCACGATGGCTTATCGTATAGACGGCGCCGTGTTCCTTGGCCCATTGGATGGATTCTGGCCGTGAGGCCGTCCCGATCACCATCACACCCGCCAGACGCCCCAGTTGCGTGGCAATCGAGCCAACACCACCAGCAGCCCCAATAATCAACAGGCTCTTTTCCGCGTTTTGCTCGGCCTGGCGCGGGATGGCAAGGCGATCAAAGAGGGCCTCCCAGGCCGTAATCGCCGTAAGTGGGAGAGCGGCTGCCTGTGCGAAGTTCAAACTCTTCGGTTTATTGCCAACGATGCGCTCGTCCACCAGGTGAAACTCGCTGTCGCCTCCGGGACGAGCAATACTCCCAGCGTAAAACACCTCGTCCCCTGGCTTGAACAGGGTACACTCAGAACCAAGCTGCGCAATCACGCCCGCAACGTCCCAGCCCAGGATATGCGGAGATGGCTCTCCCTGCGACTGGGATGCACGGACTTTGACATCCACAGGATTCACCGAAACAGCATGAACATTCACGAGCAGATCTCGTCCTGTTGGAAGCGGTGTAGCAATCTCTAGATCAATCAGACTCTCAGGGTCAGTGAGAGGCAGGGGGTGATAGAATCCAATCGCTTTCATCGTCTTTGTCTCTTTCTTCCTCTTCTATTCCTCTCTGCAAAATCTTTCATCAGAAGAAGGTGGGTTCAGCAGCCTGCTTCCTCCTCAAAGGTGGTTGAAAAAAGATTCACACAGAGAAAGACTCTTGCAAAGACCATCACTCTTTGCGTGGAGCGAAGACCTGCTTTAGTTATACCAGCAGATTGACGTTTTGGGAAGTATGCACAATTTTGTGCTATAGTATCAGAAAATATACTGTCAAAAAGAAAGAGGACCTGCATTGGTGCATTTCGCCTCCTTACCGTACGGAGTTGCGGTTGTATACCGCTCGCGCCCACAGGTATCCGATCAGGGTGAGGCCAGCGCACCAGGCGACGGCGAGGACGGCACTGTTTCCGATCGGCGTGCCCAGCAGCAGCCCCCGCACCGTGTCGATGACAGGCGTGAAGGGCTGGTACTCGGCGAACCAGCGTACCCCGCCTGACATCGAGTCTGGGCGGACAAGCGCACTGCTGGTGAACAACAGGAGCTGGAAGATGAGGGAGAGGCTATTGGCTCCCGCGGGCGTTTTGCCCACCAGGCCGAATACCACCGACATCCACGTGAGCGCGAAGGCGAACAGCGCGATGACGCCGAGCGCCGCGATCCAGGTGACAGGATTCGTGGTGGGCCGGAAGCCCATGAGCAGCGCCACCCCGATGACAAGGACGATGGTGATCATCGTCCGGATCAGGCTTCCGAGAACCTGTCCGGTCAGCACCGAGGCACGGGAGATCGCCATGGTGCGGAAGCGGGCGATGATGCCTTCACTCATGTCCATGCAGAGGTTGATCGCCGTCGTCGCGCCCCCACTGACCACGGTCAGGATGATGATCCCGGGCGCGATGTAGTCGATATAGGCGCCGCCGTGCGAAACGCCGCCCTGGCCGGCACCCATCGCGCCGCCGAACACGTAGACGAACAGCACCAGCATGATGATCGGCACCAGCAGACCACTTATGAGTGTCATCGGGAGGTTGCGTAGCGAGTGCCGGACATCACGCCGCAGCATCGTCGCCGAATCGCGCAGGGCAAAGGAAAGAGTGCTCATCGTCCATTGCCTTTCTGTGTGTCGGGGTGGGAAGTTATGGCGAAAAAGACGTCATCGAGGTCGGGGGTGTGAACCGAGACTCCGTTGACCGCGAGCGCTTCGTGGTCGAGCCGGTCGAGCACGGCCCGCAGGGACCGGACGCTGCCGTCGGTCGGGATCTGGAGCGTGAGCTCGTTGTCGTCGCGCGCCACCTCGCTAAGGCGGCGGGCGGCCGAGTCGAGCTCGCTCGCGTCGGCGAACTGCAGGCGGATGTGGCCGCCGGGGATGCGGCGTTTCAGCTCGCCGGGGGTTCCCTGGGCCACCAGCTTCCCGCGGTCGAGAACCGCGAGCCGGTCGGCGAGCTGGTCCGCCTCTTCCAGGTACTGCGTGGTGAGCAAGATCGTGACGCCGCTGGCCACGAGGTCGCGGATGATCTGCCACATCGTGTGGCGGCTGCGCGGGTCCAGGCCGGTGGTCGGCTCGTCGAGGAAGATGATGCGGGGGTCGCCGACCAAGGTCATCGCCAGATCGAGTCGGCGCCGCATGCCCCCAGAGTAGGTGGCGGGCGTCTTCCTGGCCGCGTCGACCAGATCGAAGCGGTCGAGCAGGGCAGCCGCGCGAAGCCTCCCTTCAGATCGGCCCAGGTGGTGCAGGTCTGCCATCAAGAGCAGGTTCTCCTCGCCGGTGAGCAGGTTATCCACCGCCGAGAACTGGCCGGTGACGCCGATCGCGGCGCGAACCGCGTCAGGCTCGTGGGCCAGGTTGTGGCCGGCAACCCGCGCCTGGCCAGCATCGGCACCGATGAGTGTGGATAGGATCTGCACCATCGTGGTCTTGCCTGCGCCGTTGGGACCCAGCAGCGCGAAGATCGTCGCTCTCGCCACGTCCAGGTCGATGCCGTCGAGCACCACGTGGTCGCCGAACGATTTACGCAATCCCCGTATTTCTATCATGATCATGACATATGACACCTTTCTATTGACAGTTCGCTTTCCTTCTTCTCGATAACGTGATCCATTGAAGAAGACAGAACGAGTCCTTTCTCTCTGTTTCTGATCATCTAGAGGTGAGAGCTGATTAGAAGACCGCGAGAAGATGCAAGGTTTGCACATCCAGAAGGACGGTCAGTTGATCTGCACTCATCACATCTATGAGTCTGACGCAAATCACCGGTCTTCCCTCGTGTTCAAGGAACTGATACGGTTCGCTTATGCAACGTTCGTGTTGGACTAAAAACCGATTGACAATCGGGTATGAGACAAAGACCGTGGAAATATCTGTCGTGCTTATTCCACACGTCGAACATGCTGTGCGTACCCAGTAGTGGTCAGGTGGCACCGGGAAGGAGACATCGCTGGAGCCAATAATGCTGACCAGAGCAGGTCCGTGACATTGAAAGCAGGCGCCCTTTGTCAGTGGTATCCAGAAACGCTCTCCCATTTTCTGGAAGAGTCGCTTGATGGCAGGGCGAAATGAGCGCAAACCTTCCATTGAAACCAGGCCAGCAGAGTTAATCACATCGAAGCCGTACCGGTTGAAGCATGCGGGACAGCGCAGGCGCAGAGCAACGCGCTCATTGGGCTGTGTCTCGAAGAGGCCGATCATGCGGTGTTTGCCGCAAAGCCAGCACCACAGGCGCGTCTCCCGCCATCCCTGTACCTGAATCGGGTCAAGCGCCAGACCGAAGCTCTCAGCGTCGGCGTGCAATTCGCCGTTGAGTACCTGCCTCAGTTGCTTGCGGGCGCGGTGCAGGCGTAATTCTAGTGCACCGATGGTCAATCCCAATTGGAGAGCCGCCTCGCGCTGCGGTATTTCGGCGAGGTAGCACATCTCCAAGAGCTTGCGCGTGTCGGGTGAAAGATGCTCCATGGCGCGGTCGAGCAAGGTTGCTAAATCCTGGCGGCTCAACTCCTCCGCCGGGTCAATGGCTGCCGGGTCGGGGAGAGCGAGCGAGGCGTCAGCTGCGTTTTTCCTTTCGTTGTCGCGGGCGAAATTGGAGAGCGAGAAGTGTCGGTGCAGCGCGCCATCTGGCGTTTGGTAGCGACGACAGACGTTGCGACAGATGCCGTCGAGCCAGGCATGGAAACGCTGCGGGTCGCGCAGATTCTCGATGTGCTGCCATGCTTCCATCATCGTTTCTTGCACGACATCATCGGCCATGTCGGGCGACATGCCGTTCAAATGTGCGAGCCGCAGCAGACGTGGACGCGCCTCCGTGAAGACCTGCTCCATGTCTGCGAGCAAGGCTGCGTGGCTGATAGTCATATTCCTCTCATTGACCGGCGATTGATCGTAAGGTGGATAGGGTGTGTCTCTCTTCTTTTCAATCATATCATCCTCCCTTTTCTCTGTACCAGTCACGAAAAAGGTGCGATACCTTACGCGAAAAAAGCTGTTATTTCAGGTGTAATTGTAAATCCCAACATTCTGAGGTTAACCTAAGCGACGGAGTCGCCTCCGCCGCTCGGCTTCAAAACCGGACATGAGACTTATCACCTCATCCGGCTCCTCAATTGTTTGGCTATTGTCATTGGTACCTCTAGCGGCTACTGAACCATCACTAGCCGTTTTCTGATCATGGCAGTGTCGATGCAAAAGTTGTAGATTGACATACAAGTCTGTTCCTCCGAGGGATACAGGGATGAGATGATCAACCTCTACCTGATCTCCATCTTTGAAAGAGAGACCGCATTGCGTACACGCTCCTTGTTGTCTCTTGAGTAAGTAGGCCATCTTCGGTGGAGTTTCGGGATGGTTTCCCTGTCGTTTGGTCCAGTAGATCCAATTGCCATCGAAGGGACTTTTTGTGCCTTGTACCTTCACATGTCGCTTGATTGGAGTCATCCGGTGAAGCCTGAGCCCACCATCTTTGGTGGCGAACTGCCACTTACCCTGTTCTGGATGCCAATAGGTTTTTGCTCTCCATTTGGCTGATGTGTTGGGATGGCGCCGCTTGCTCCATTGCCAGAGCGTCTGGAACAGATACGTGTCCATCTGCGTAAAACAGCGCTTCGCACACACTGAAGAGTAGTAGTTCGACCACCCGCGAATGTGCGCATGGAGGTGTTTGATCAAGACCTTTTGTGGGAGTGCCGTGTGGGTCTTGATCAGTGCCTTAAGAGCCTGCTGATGCCGTTTTATGGCCGTCTCACTTGGGGTGATGAGGGTCTTGAAGCCAAGTTGTCGCCCATCACGTCCTTTTCCTGAATGCGTTTTTCCCACCGGGAATTGTTGGATGTGAAATCCCAGAAAATCAAAACCCAGATGGTTCTCGCAAGGGGTCAAGGTATGTGTGATACAGGTCTTGCTTGGTTTCAGTGTCAGTCCCATGTTTGCCAGCCATGTTGAGACCAGCTGTTGTACCTGTTCAACCACTGCTTTGTCCCAATGCAATAGCACCAGATCATCGGCGTATCGCACCACAGTTGGTTTCCATCGCTCTCCATGAACCAGTGCCGGAAACGCTGAGGTGATTTCCTGTTCTAGCCCATGTAAAGCGATATTGGCTAACAGCGGTGAGCACACCCCTCCCTGTGGGGTTCCTTCTTCCGTAGGGAACCAGGCTCCATTTTCGATCACTCCCGCTTTGAGCCATCCTTTGATGACTCTTCGTAGGAATGGAAATGTCTGAAGCTTTGCCAGCAGGGCGGTATGACTGATGCGATCGAAACATTTTTCGATATCGGCATCCAACACATACTTGGGTTTCTGGTTGATGCTGATAGAGATGGCGTCAATCGCATCGTGACAGGAACGTCCTGGTCGAAAACCATAACTATTCGGCTCGAACTTTGCCTCCCATTCGGGTTCTAAGGCCAGTTTGAGGAGCATTTGCGCGGCTCGGTTGAACAGCGTGGGAATACCCAATCCGCGCTTTTCCGTTGGAGCATTGGGCTTGGGGATCCACACCCTGCGAACCGGTCGCGTTTTGAGGTCGACACGCAACGTCTGAACAAGATGCATCCGAAGTTTCGGGGACAATGCTTTCATCCCATCAATTCCGGCGGTTTTCTTGCCCTGGTTGTCTTGCGTGACCCGTCGTACCGCCAGACATTTGGCTGACCAGGAAGTGATCAAAAGTCGTTGGAGTTGGTGTACCAGGACACTGTCATTTCGTTGTGAGGCTTGATAGATGCGCTTTTGGAGCTTGAATACCGACCGTTCGATGGTGCGCCACGGCAGGGTATTCCATTCATACATCGGGTTTTGTTCCGTGTTCATAACATCTGTACTCCTACTTGAACCTCTCTCATCCAAACAATCGTCCGCACGTCAGCATATCTGAGGTATTACCCCCAGCATTGGCTTCTTGCGGAATCCTGCCAACCCTTCCATGCGGTTGACCCCTTCTCAACGAAAGCTGAGAGGAAATGGTTGGTTACCCCGTTCCTGAGAATCGTTTTGCGTCGCGGTAGGCTGGTCCTCTGCACCGGGTTGACTGGGGGTGAACACTGGTCACAAGAACGTATGCCAGACCCCTATCCTTTCCCATTTTGGGCAAGCCAATAACCCACGTAGGCTTGTTGAGGCTTCCGATGCCTCACTAGACCTTTGCTTGCGCTAGCCATAACGACCTGCTCCCAGGGATGGTTCAGGTAGGTTCTGAACGGACCTGGTTTTCCTCCCGCTTCAAGGATTGATGGTCAGTCTCTACCTTGGGGAGGACGCATTTCTCGGTTCACACGAGATTGGGAATGACGCCCAATTTCGATTCTCAAGTTGTAAAGGATTTCTCCTTCCTCCTCATCCCCAGGTGAGATCACCTGTTTCGAGGAAACGATTCGCACACTCTTACGCAGCCTCGATGATTTGTCTTGGGTGTTAGTTTTACCCACAGACTTCTGATACGGACTGCTGGTTAAGAGAAAAATAGTAAGTACAAACTATTTCTCTTGAGAACGGACGTACTAAGTAGCCAGCACAGGACAGAATCGTTCCTTCTTCTTTTCAGATCGGTGCGAGTTTCTCCGGCTCGCCCATTTCGGCTTCCTCTGCCGTGTGGATGGATAGGCTCCGGTAACCAGGGGCCCGCGTACAGATCTCGCTTTCTGCGCGCGAATTAGCACGCTTCTCATCCTTTTAACCAGCGATCGTACCAGCGCCTGACCCGTTGCAGTATATCAATTTGATGTGCTCGTTCTGCAATGCCATGTGGTTCTCGTGGGTAGACGACAAACTCGACTGGGACCCCCTGTCTCCTTAATGCCCGGTGAAAACCGGTCGCCTGACTGAGCGGTACTCGCGCATCGTTCTCCCCATGCAAAATAAGTACTGGCGTCGTGACGGACACCTCGCCGTATGATGCTTGAAAGGGGGGCGCACTCAAATTGGGCATAAAATGCCCGGATACTTGCAAATGGGGAAAAATCCAGGTACGATTGATGCATCAGCCCATTTCATCGTGTTGGAGGGAGCACGGTGCCCAAACGCAAGCGGGTTCAGCGTGAGCATACTGAAGACTGGCAGACTATTCAACAATATACGCGTCTTCCCGGAGCAAACGGCCTATGAACTCTTGAGACCTGTTGTACTTTTCGGTGATCCAGCGATTCAACGGGCACAAGAGACAGGTGAGCCACGCACCAGCCTGGAGCGTAAAGCTGACGCTTTTGATGAGCAAGGCATGGTGAGCTTCTTCGCTTCCAGGCCGCGAAAACAGCCACAGGAAACGGCGCGGAGCCTGCCGCCAGATATGCGCCAGTTGATCGTTGACCTGCGTGTGGAAATGCCAAGCATGTCCATCCGTGAGATTGCAGAAATCTGTGATACTCGTTTTCAGAGGCGGCCCTCGCATCATTCGATCAAGACGGTGTTGGCTTCTGGCCCGCCTCCATCCATCCAGATGCGCCGCTTTCCTCCCTGGAACGACACCCCTGATCCTGCGCAGCGTCGTCACAACATTGTGCAGCTTCATGCCGAGGGATGGTCTGTCGCCTCCATCGCCGAGTATTTGCAGGTGAGCAAACAGACGGTGTACACGACGCTGAAACGCTGGGTGCAGGAAGGGGTCAAGGGCCTGGATGACAAGTCGCATGCACGCAAAGCGCCAAGAAAGGTCACACTTGAAGTCGCCAATGAGATTCGCAAAAAGCAAGAGAATCCGCTCATTGGGGAATGGAGAATGCATGCCGCGTTACTCCAGGAGGGAATAAAGGTGTCCCCGCGCACCTGTGGGCGCATCATGGCAAAAAATCGTGCCCTTTATGGATGGAGTAAGCCCAAAGGCCCGGCCAAGCCCAAGAAAGAGATGCCCTTTAAAGCCACGCGGCGTCACGAATTTTGGAGTATTGATATACGGTATATTGAGCATCACCAACTTCCGAATATCAAAGGACCAGTCTATGTAATTAGTATTCTAGAGAACTTTTCAAGAATGCTGCTTGCATCTGCTATTTCGGAAAGGCAGGACACTGCCGCATACCTCCGGGTGCTCGCCAAAGCATTGCGCAATTACGGCGCTCCAGAGGCCATTGTGACGGATAGTGGTGGCGTCTTCTATTCAAAACGTGCAATGGCGATCTATGAGGCTCTAGACATTCGTAAAGAGCGGATCGACCCCAGGCAGAGCTGGCAAAATTATATAGAGGCGCACTTCGGGATAATGCGGCGTCTTGCGGATTATTATCTAAACAAAGCTCCTACGTTGGATGAGATGAAGAAGGCACATCGAAAGTTTATTCGAGATTATAACTGCCAGATTCACTTTGCGCACCGGGAGCGTAATGACAATCGCCATAGTCCACAGGATGTGCTGCGTGGCGTGTTGGCCCGTACTCTTCCAGCACCAACGCTGGCCCGCATTTTCTTTGCGACCGAGTTTACCCGCCACCTAGATCGATCAGGATACATCCGCTTTCGGCGGTGGCGCTTCTATGCAGAGGAGGGGCTAGCGAAACAGGAAGTTCAGGTCAGCTTCTACACCAGCACGCTCAAAATTGAATATCAGGAGACGGAGCTGGCTTTCTATACAATAGAATGGGAGGATAACAAACGCATCAAAGAGGTAAAGAATCCGCGCCTGATCGAGACGGGCTATCGGTCGCCACAATTAACGTTGTGGACGCTCGGACCTGATGAATGGCTGCTTTTCTTGAAATTACCTGACTACGCAGCGCGGAAAAAGCCGCAGAGGAAGCCAGATGTGATCCAACTTCCTCTGCCTGATCTCGATGAAAACCAGCGGCAGCAGGTTTCTTCATGAGTGGCGAGAACTGGCCCAAACCTTGCCGCAGAAAGTGTACAACTCCCAGTCATGACGCTCTGGGAGAGACAGCTTCTTCAACAATGAGTTACTTTCTTTCCAGGTTCAATTGCCATGAAACCCCGTGTGATTTTACCCTAATTCTGGCAATAGCTCTTACCCATATCGTGGCAGTAGCTTGAGGCCAGAAGCGGCATTATATTGATGTGTTAATAATTAGTATGGAGGATATTCTGGCAGCGATTCAAATTTGTGATACATATTGCGGTAGTAAATAGGTTTGCCTGAATTCAGGCGAAAAAACAGCAATCGGAAGCCGGTTTCACTGCCACAATATGGGTAATTTGCCAGATGATGATTCACTTGGCTGAAGAATCACGGCCAGTACTAATGTTTCTCAGGATACTTTTCGTTTTTCTCTCAGATAACTTTTCTAGTGGATTTCTTCAAGCAGCCTAAGAAGCGGCATCATTGATGAACAGTGCTGTTTCTTTTTCTCGCATAACTTTTCCATGTTGTGTTTGGCATGTTGTTTTTTGCAAATGACGTCATCTGACTGTTTTTTCTCACATAACTTGGCTCTTGACCACTTCGAGTACCGGTGGCGAAGTCAAAAACGATGCTCACACTGCGCTTGAACTTGCTCACAAGCCCGCGCGAAGATCGACTTCGCCACCGGTGTCTTCTGACCACTATAAAATAGTGGTCATGCGGAGTGGTGCGCTGGCCCACAGCACATGACGTTTCAAATCTGGCTATGAGCCGAATACTGTTGGGATGTACAGAGAGAGTTGCAACAGGGTGATAGAGTATGCATAGTCCTCAATGGGCAAGTTCTATCAATTCATCATTGAGCAAAGAGAGAAACACATGGAAGAACGAGACGAACGAGACGCGCCAGAGGTCGGTGCATGTTCCTTTATCGATAGGCAGGCCGTGGGCGGGAAATCCGCCCCCACGGAATCGCCCCCACGCTTCCAACTCCCCATGCCAGACCTTCAGTTACTCCGCCTCGACCACGCACCAGCCCTGCTGGCGTTCGAGCGGGAGAATCGGGCCTACTTCGCGGCGTCGGTGCCGGATCGGGGGGACGAGTTCTTCGCCGAGTTCGACAC
>WNGJ01009184.1_pt1 | contig 10530 bp, 8 predicted proteins | sample 5400611 | NCBI WGS metagenome assembly WNGJ01 (sample SAMN13153375, study PRJNA577476) | soil metagenome | isolation source: 40 cm soil or saprolite under Garry oak tree replicate 1 | place: USA:California | collected 2016-06-15
CGCGGAACAAGGGTTGATCGATCCTGAACCCATGCGAACCTTGATGCCCCCAACCGATAACGCCCACGCCGGGGATGAGGCCCTCCCAGTTCGCAGCCAGAATGAAAATGAAAACCGTCGCAAAAAACCAAAATGTTCGCTGCACCAAATGCGAGCCGATGATGCCCTCGAGAAATGTGTACAGCCCCTCCACCAGCCATTCCCAGAAATTCTGGACTCCTTCAGGAACCGCCTTCATGTGTCGCGTGGCAAATTGAGCAAAAACGATCAGACCCACGGCAACAATCCAGCTGACGACCATGGAATTGCTGATAGCGAAACCAAACGGCCTGGCAATCTCTACCGCTTTCTGCGGAAGGCCGGGTTCATCCTGTTCGGACACTGCTGGAGTTGGTCCGGCCGGTTCTATAGCCCTTGACGATATGGCGGAACCATTGGTCAGCTTTGCGTCCGCGACAGATGCGCACGTCGCGCCAACAAAGATGAACACGAAGCTGAGAAGCATCGCTATTCGCGTAGCTTTCAAGCTCGGCAAAACCTGGGCACCATGAGCACTCGAATTGGAATGTGTGTCCACTGCTTCTCTGGTTTAAGCAGTCAGGATTCCAATCCGGACGACTCGCCCGGCACTGGAGTCATGTCCACTGGACAAAGGGAGTTAACTCTTTTTGTCGCCCGAGATTGCTTGGTCCGGCTTGTCGCTGGCAGGGTGAATGACGGGCACTCTTGGCAGCTGACGGGCATGTTACCAATCCCAGTTACCGGCGTAGCAAGCGGCACACGATTTCATTGCAGTCGCGAAAGAGCGGAGGTGTTACATGATAGAGAGATGATCCCAGGATGCGCGAAGCAGATCCTGCGCGCAGAATTCCATTCTTAGACTTGAGACGGCGTCGTTTGCTCAAGATCGGTACATTCCAGCGTCAACTGCGGACGGATCGCTGGACCTGAGCGCTTTGACCCAACCGTCAGTTCTTCCAACCATTGAAAGGCCGGAAGCGACAGCATCTCTTCCGGGCAGCGCCAACCCCAATTTCCGCCGGCGCGACCGGGCACATTCATCCGGCTTTCTGCGCCCAGGTCAAGAAGATCCTGTAGCGGAGCAATCGCCAGCGCCGCCTTTGATGACCATGCCAGATGGATCAGTGCCGGAGCAGCTTCGTCGGCCCCACCCGGCGCGCGCTTGAGGTAACTCCAGAAGTTCTGCCGCTGATAGTCGGGCAATTCCTCGTACCATTGTCGACTGGGTGCATTGTCATGGGTGCCGGTATACGCGACCGTGTTGGGAACAAAGTTGTGCGGCAGATATGGATTGTCGGAATGACCGTCGAAGGCGAACTGCAGAACCCGGGTGCCCGGAATTCGAAATTGGTCGCGCAGCGCGTACACGTCCGGAGTAACTAGACCCAAGTCTTCGGCGATGAACGGCAGGTGGCCCAGTTCATGGCGGACCGCTTCGAAAAAGCTGGCGCCCGGCCCTGGCACCCATTGTCCGGACTGAGCCGTGGGTGCGCCCGCGGGAACGTGCCATGCGGCCGCAAAACCGCGGAAGTGATCCAGGCGAACTGCATCCACGTGAGCGAGCAGGGCACGCAGGCGGTCGATCGACCAGCGATAACCGGTTGCGCGAAGGGCATCCCAGTTGTAAACCGGATTGCCCCACAACTGTCCCTGCGCGCTGAAATAGTCGGGAGGCACACCGGCAACGAAGCGTGGCCGGCGCCGCTCGTCGAGCAGGAATAATTGCGGATTCGCCCAGACATCACTGGAATCAGGGGAAACAAAGAATGGCAGATCGCCGATCAGTCGCACGCCTCTGGAATGCGCGTGCGCCTTGAGTTGATCGCCTTGGCGGAACAGCAGAAATTGTGCAAACCGGACCCGATCGATTTGAGTCGCCAACTCTCGGCGCGCCTTGGCGAGAGCTTCGGGATCGCGCTGAACTAGCTCCGCTGGCCAATCGAGGTAGTAAGCACCGTGATACCTGGCCTTCAGTGCCCGGAACAGCGCATAGTCTTCCAGCCAATGCTCCTGCTGGGAACAAAACTCATCGTATGCAGGCCGCAGATCCTTGCGCTCTCCGGCGTCGAACGTTGTCCACACCGATTCCAGGAGACGGTTCTTAAAGGGGATGACAGCCTCGTAATCGACCACATCCGAAGGAAAGCCAGACTCACAATCCGTCGCCTTGAGTAGCCCGTCTAGGATCAGGCTGCCGGGACTGATCAGCATCGCGTTGCCGGCAAACGACGACATCGACTGATACGGAGAATTCGCATAGCCAGTCGGACCGAGCGGCAGCGACTGCCACCACCTCTGACCCGCATCGTGGAGACGATCCACCCAGGAGTAGGCTGACGATCCCAGATCACCAATGCCATAGGGCGAGGGCAGGGAAGTGACGTGTAACAACAAACCAGAAGCGCGATACTCAGGCGGAAACGGGGGAACACTGGCGGGCCCGCCGGCGCTGCTCATTGCCGGACCCCGGAGCCCAGTGCGTTGCGCCGGGTCGGAAAGCGCATGGGTATCTTCCCCATATATAAAGGACCATCGGTTCCTTGCTCCCGGCGATAATCGCAGATCGCCTGGGTGATGGCCAAAATGTGCGCTTCGGTGAATGTGCCGTGAAGCGGAGAGCCGCGGTGTCCGCTGGTGCCAAAGGCGACAAGCTGATTACGGTCGCTCACGTCGAGCTTGCGGTCGAAGTACTCTTTCTGCAAACGCGCCAAGTCGATCAGCATCTCCTTGGGCGCAGGTTTGCCGGCGAGTGGCGAGAGTGCTGGTTCATCGGCCATGGGCCCTTTTTCTAAGGTATGGGACATGGTTCCGCCTTCCAGATTTCGGTTGCGTATTCGTGAATGGTGCGGTCGCTCGAAAACTTTCCGGAACTGGCCACGTTCAGGATCGCCTTTTGCGCCCATGCCCCAGGATCGGAATACAATGCGCCCAACCGTTCGTGCGCTTGGCAATAGGAAGTCAGGTCCGCCAAGTGCATATAGTGATCGCCGAAGAGCAGGAGGGTATCGCGCAATGGAGCAAATACTCCCGGTTCGTTGCGGCTGAAGTGGTCGGAGAAAATAAGGTCCAGCGCCGCCCGGGTCTCGGGCTCGTTTTCATAGTGCCAGTTCGGACTGTACCAGGAACGGCTGTTCTCGACTTGGTCCACGGTGAGGCCGAAGAGGAACAGGTTTTCCTCCCCGGCCTCCTCCGCCATTTCGATGGTCGCACCATCCCGTGTTCCAACTGTCAAGGCTCCGTTCATCATGAACTTCATGTTGCTTGTTCCGCTGGCTTCATAGCCGGCAGTCGAGATCTGGTTCGAGACGTCGCTCGCCGGAATCAGCCGCTCGGCCAGGGAGACGTTGTACTCGGGAAGAAAGACGATCTTGATTCGCCCACGTACAGAAGGGTCACCGTCAATCGTGCGCGCCAGGTTGTTGATGAACTTTATGATCAACTTTGCCAGTCGATAGGCTGGTGCCGCTTTACCGGCGAAGAAGAATGTGCGCGGCACCATCTCCATATCGGGATTTTCCCGCAGCCGGTTATAAACCACGACGATCCGCAGCGCGTTCAGCAGTTGCCGTTTGTACTCGTGAATGCGCTTGACCTGGCAGTCGAAGACCGTATCGGGGTCCACAGTCTGTCCCGAAACCGACCTGAGCCAATTGGCGAACCTTACTTTGGCCTCGCGTTTTGACTTGAGAAAAAGCTCGCAAGCGCCGGGATCCTCGGCGAACGGCTTAAGCTCGCTGAGACGGGCCAGGTCAGTAATCCAATTTTCCCCAATGACCTGTGTGATGGCTTCGGCGAGCGCAGGATTGGCCTCCAGCAACCAGCGTCGCGGTGTCACCCCGTTCGTCTTGTTGCTGAACCGCTCGGGAAACATCTCGGCGAGATCTTTGACCGTCGTTGCTCGCAAGAGTTTCGAGTGGACCGCCGCCACGCCGTTCGTGCTGTGCGATCCTACGATCGCCAGGTTGGCCATGCGGACCTTGCGTTGTTTGCCCTCCTCGATGAGGCTCACGCGCTCGACGCGCCCCTCGTCGCCAGGAAAGCGAAGGCGCACTTCGTCGAGGAGCCGCCGGTTGATCTCATAGATGATCTCGAGATGCCGGGGAAGAAGGACCTCGAACCACGCAGCCGGCCATTTCTCCAGCGCCTCAGGCAGCAACGTGTGATTGGTGTAAGCGAGGGTCTTTCTCGTGAGGTCCCAGGCCTGGTCCCATCCGAGGTGCGCATCATCCAGCAGGATTCGCATCAATTCCGCGACCGACATCGAGGGATGCGTATCGTTGAGCTGGATCGCAACCTTCTGCGGAAGCTGGTTCCAATCTGTGTTGTGGCGCTGGAAGCGGCGTACCAGGTCGGCCATCGAGCAAGCGACCAGGAAATACTCCTGCAGGAAGCGCAGTCCCTGGCCCACCGTCGTGGAGTCGTCGGGATAGAGTACGCGGGTCAGCGATTCTGCTTCGAGAGTCTGGCCGAGCGCTCCCACAAAGTCGCCGGTGCCGAATTCCTGGAAATCGAAGTAGTTGGGCGCGGCCGCAGCCCAGAGCCGGAGAGTGTTGATCGTCTTTCCGCCATAGCCCACCACGGGACGATCAAAGGGTATGCCGATCAAGCTCGAGGGCTTGTCCGGGATGACGTGAAAAGTTCCGTCTCGCAGCTGGAAGGAGCAGTTCAGCTTGACTTCCACTTTCTCGTGCGGGCGGGCGATCTCCCAAGGATCGCCGTCCCGGAGCCAATTGTCGGCGTTCTCCTGCTGCCAGCCGTTCACGATCGACTGCCTGAACATGCCGTACTCGTACCGCAGACCATAACCGGTGGCAGGGAGCTGCATGGTGGCCATCGAGTCGAGAAAACATGCTGCCAGGCGGCCCAGGCCTCCGTTCCCCAGACCGGCATCGGGCTCCTGCTCGATCAATTCAAGCCAATCGATCCCTTTCTCTTGCATCGCATGCTGGGCTACGGGATCAAGCAACAGGTTCGTAATGTTATTCGCCAGCGAACGTCCAAGGAGAAACTCCATGGAGAGGTAATAAATGCGTTTGGCATTCCTCTGCTCATACGTCGCCTTCGTCTTCACCCAGCGCTGCGCCAGGATGTCCCGCACAGAACGGGAGAACGCCTCGAAGCGCTCCCGAGCGGTCGTTACGTTCGGGTCGATGGCCCGATCAAAAACCAGGTGCCGTTCGTAAAACGCGTTTTCCGTCCCCACAAAAGGAATCGGGCCGCACCCATACTGCTGGAGAAGGTTGGAAATTTCGACAGGCTTTGCACTGATCGGAACGACTTTCGCGGCATCTGTGCGGGCCACAGGTTTAATGCTCATTCGGGGTCCTCGCGTTTCGGCTCATCTGAACTTGGCGGTGTTCAACATTGCTGCTGGTTTTTACTGGATCGTGCTGTTAGCTCATGCACCCACATGGTGATCGTCATTCCAGAGCCGGATCACGGGCCGGGACAGATTGTGCTCATAGCTCAGTGCGCTCAGGCTCGCCGGACTTAGAAGAAAATATTTGCCGCCGGTTCCGGGGCCCAGAGCCAGCCAGCGTGCGGTCAACACGCGAATGAAGTGTCCACTCGAAAACAGCAGCACATCCTCTCGGACGCTACGGACTCGCTCAACGACGCGATCCGCGCGCTCGCCGACCTGTTCGGGAGACTCGCCACCCGGCGCGCCGTCCCGAAACAGTTGCCAGTCTGGGCGCTCTCGGAGGATTTCCTTCGAGGTCAGCCCTTCATATTTGCCATAGTCCCATTCCACAAGGTCTCGGTCAGTTTCAGCGCCGGCTCCAAACCCCGAGAGTTCGCATGTTTTTGACGCGCGCTGCAACGGGCTCGTAAACACCTTGGCGAACTTCATGCCCTTCAGCCGTTCTCCGAGCCGCCGCGCATTACGCTCGCCGTCGGGGGTCAAAGGCAAATCGGTAAGGCCGGTGTGCTGGCCGGACAGAGTCCATGCCGTGTTCCCGTGCCGCGCTATATACACTACTGGGAGTACTTCGCTCATGCCGTCTTTGCTCCTCCTGGACACTGTGCACTCACAGTTCCACATGCTGGCCCGACGAACGCGTACTTTACGTGCCCCTGCCCACGTGCAGATGACCAAGACCTTGGCAAGTGACTGGCGCGAGCCCGACACAGAGACTGCCATTGGCACGCCCACTCCTGATGCTTCAGCTTGCCGTGCCCACCTGGGCGGCGCGCGTGAGTTTCCAGCATTCCGCCGCAATGGCCCAGTCTTCTTCGGCCCGAATCACGAGGACACGAATCCGAGAATCTGCGGTAGAAATGTCGCAATCGAGAGAGGGGCGGCCATTCAGTTCGGGATCAAGGTTGAGACCGAGGAATTCCAATGTGCTGCACGCTGCCGCTCGCACATCGGCGGAGTTCTCGCCGACCCCCGCGGTAAAGACCAACGCATCCATTCCTCCCAGCACGGCCGCCATGCCGCCAATCCCAGCCCGGAGACGGTGGATGTAGATGTCGAATGCCAACTTCGCTCTTTCATGACCTCGTTGAATACCCGCCAGGATGTCACGCATGTCGCCCGAAAGGCCTGAGATTCCGAGCAGCCCCGACTCTTGATTCAGCACGTGGTCGATCTGGTGATCATCCAGCCGACCTTGACGCATCAGGAAAATCAAAATTCCGGGATCCACCGCACCCGAGCGCGTTCCCATCATTAGTCCGTCCAGCGGAGTGAATCCCATCGTGGTATCAATGCTGTGACCTCCCTGGATGGCTGCCGCGGAGCATCCGTTCCCCAGGTGGCAAGTGACAACTTTGAGAGACTTCGGATCCTTGCCTAGCAACTGAGCAGCACGGTCGGCGCAGTACTTATGATTGATGCCGTGGAATCCGTATCGGCGAATGCCCTTTTCGACCCACTCATAGGGACCGGGATAAGTTGCCGCCGCCTGTGGCATTTGACGATGAAAGCCGGTATCGAAAACCGCCATCTGCGGAACCGCGCCCAGAACACTTTCAATAATCTCCATGCCCTCGAGTTCAGCGCGAATATGCAATGGGGCGAGCGGAGACACGCTGGCGATCGCCGCGCGCACCTCGGGTGTCACAACCACGGGATCCGCGAAGTGCGGGCCGCCGTGGACGACACGGTGCCCCACTGCTTCGATCTCGGCAACAGAACGGATAGCGCGGGTGTTCCCGTCGCGCGCTGTGCGCAGCAAATGCCTGACAACCTCCTCCCGTGAGGAGATTGGGATCTTCTCTTTGAGAACGGCCCCCTCTGAATTCTTCGCCGCGATCGTCGCGGTATCGCTGCCAAACTCGATTCTCCCCTCCCACAGGCAGGCTGGCGGACGATTGGGCAGAGTCTCACCAATTTCGTACAGACAGGCCTTTTGGCTGCTGGAACCCGAGTTGAGCACGAGGATTTTCATTGCGTCAGTGATCGGTCTAGTTTTTCGTTGTGCTGACGATACGGGAGCAACCGAACCACCAAACGCAGAAGTACTTCAGAACATGCAGATATCAACGACGGCGTGACTTGTCGACTGCGAGCGTTCGAAGTGACCGTCGAAAAGCATGGCAAGTGACGAATCGCCAACTGCCCCTGCGATGATTGCTTGAGTGGCGAACGCTGTTGAGAAGGACAAGTTACCCAGCACGCACGGTGAGCACAGGACAAGCGGCACCGCAGACCACTCGGTATGAATTCGTAGCCAGGAAGCGATCGGCAAATCTGTGGGCTGCAGGTACTGTAAGCACGATTAGATCGGCGGCTGCGTCATCCGCCAGCTGCAGGATCAGGTCGCTCTCCGTGCCGATCTCAGTTGGCAATTGCGGAGGCTTGGCCGGTTCCATTTCGAGGGTGGTATCCCTCAACGCAGATTCCGACCATTCGAACCGGGACACTTCTGCGAGAACGCGTCCGGCATGGTCTTCAAGCACATCAGCGACGGTAAGCCGAGAGTTGTATTTCCGCGCGAGCGAGAGAGCGTACGATTCCGCAAGTTTGGAGCGCGCGGAAGGATCGCTCGCAAAGAGAATACTTTCGGGTCCGAATTGCTCCAGTCGATTTCGATCCGTCGAAGGACCCACCGTAAGCACCGGGCAAGGAGCGTGATCCACTACGATCTCGGCGACGGATCCAAGCACCACTTTTCTCCAGCCGGTTCGCCCGTGCGTGCCCACGACGATCAAGCCGAGATCGAGGTCTCTGGCAATTTCCGGGAGAACGGTCGGCAGGTCCGCGGCTTCGACTCGAAGCTTGACTTCGACGTCCTTCGCCAGACCTCTGCTGCGGAGGTCCGACTCCAAGCGATGCATGTCACGCCCAGCAGCCTCGCAGGCGGTCTGGACCGCCTCGGGCGCTACCATGTTGTAGGGTGTTGGGTCAATGCAATGGAACAGATGCAATGTTGCCGCGTACCTGGCCGCGATTCCGAGCGCATAACTAAGGGCTCGCGCCGAATACTGGGAGAAGTCAGTCGCCAGCAGGATATTGCGGACAGTAACCGGGTCATCGGTGACGGATGACCATGGGAGCATTTTCGTCCGTGAACCTGCCTCCTTCATATCTGTTCCTTCGAGCCGGATAATGCAACAACGTTAGTTGGCGCCGACGACGGCTCGCGCGCGGGCCTCCTGGGCCGGCGTCGATAGCTCTTTGTTTTGAGCTCCATTCACAACGTAATCCTGGTGGTCAATGGTCAGGACCTTCTTGCCATACAGTCGGACCTGCACAAACGTCTCGTCTCTTTGTGGTAGCCAGAATCCGCCGATCTTCTGATATTGACGCACGAAGTCGGATCGTTCGATCCAGAAGGAAAGCTTCTTCGCGGGATGACCTTCGATCCGTACCACCGCGTAGTCCTCAACATCAATCCACAGTTTGCCTTCGAACAGATACTTGTCTTTTCGTTTCGGCACCGCTTGCATGACGAAGCAGCGGTACGGTCCCACCTGTTGCTCGCCCAGCAGCGCGGCCGCATAGTTTTCAGGCGAGATAGCGCTATCATCATGCTCCTTGCCGGCTGCGGCCTCGACCTCGCTGGATATAAGCTGATTCAGCGCCATTCGACGAACGATCCCCGATCCCGATTCCGATGTGACGACGAATGTTTTCTTGTCCGGTGCGTGGAACTCCATCCGCCCGATCTCCTCGGCATGCACCTTCCCCTTTAAATCGACAACTTGATAGGTTCTACGGGCCGTGTAGTCGTGCAGCGCTGACTTTCGAATCTCGTTATGCGCGTCTAGCTCGGCGAACAGCTGGCTTTCCGTGACACCGGGACGCAAGGGTTCGAGCGGAGTTGTAATTTCGGTTTGGTTTTCCAGATCAGACTGGGCTTTCGCCTCCACCATCAGCACTGTAACCACGATGAACGTAGCGGCCACTAGACGGAGTATTAACTTTGTTCTTGCTGCTGAAGCGCCTCTCCACATATTTCGGTCCTCTGTCGTTTGTCCTCGAAACGCAACCTGCTCGGAAACTCTTCTTAACGAAGTTCGACCACAACAACCTGATCCGAGTCGATTGCTGCATGCGAAGCCGAGTGCGAAGGCTCCGGCAAAGATGATTGCTTGATGGCCTTGGCCACATTGCGGGCTAGGTTATGAGTAGCTCGCAAGTTGCTTCCCATAAAACGGACGTTCCCGTTAACCGTGCGTTCCAAAATAATGCGGCCGTCCCGGGCGCACAACTGGCTGCGAACCGTTAGCTTTGTAGCTCCGCTAACTGTGGTTACCGCGCGTCGAGTCTCGCTCCCTGCGGTGTACTTCTGCACGCTTGTTTTCAGAATCAACAGGTCGGAAGCGTCGCCCGCATTACGGTCGCCGTCGCGAAGCACCTGCTTAAATCGTTTCGTCTTGTTCAGTTCGTCCACAAGACTCTCGTAGATGGCGATCTGAAAGGAAGGCGCGAGCGCCACGTCGCCCGGGTCAACCTTATCCACCTGCACGCTCCATTGTGCGGCAGTCGACCTGGTTTCGCTGGAGGAAGCTGCATTTTCGGCAGACAGCAGTCGCGGATGTGCAGCGCTGGTGGTTACGACAGCCACCGCAACCACTAACAATGAGACTCGATTACTTGCTTTCACTCGGAACCTCCGCATTGCTTTGTTTTACGGGCTCGTTTGCACTCTGGCTGACACGTGCGCCCTTGGCCACTAGTTCGTTCCTGAGAGCTTCTGCTTGCCCTTTGTTGAGTTGAAAAATGGCGCCGTGCATTCCGCCATTCGTGTCAACGTACTCCAGTGTAAGAGTGTCGTACTTCTTGTGCGCAAAAAGGCTAACAGCGCGGCCGCCACCGAACGGAACCGCAGCCTTACCTAGAGTCATTGGCGTTCCGCCGACCTGCTTGCTTTGCTCGCCCAGAAAAATATCCTGAACAGAGGCTACCTTTACTTGCTCCGTGGGCTTTCCGTCCTTTTGAAACTGCAAAGCATCCCCTTGAATGGACAGGGTTCCGTTGGCGTTGTTCTTGGCGTTTTCAAAACCGAGAAGATGGGTGCCGCGAATGCTGACTGGCGTAGGCGAATTGGCTGATTGACC
>WNGJ01021682.1_pt1 | contig 10529 bp, 8 predicted proteins | sample 5400611 | NCBI WGS metagenome assembly WNGJ01 (sample SAMN13153375, study PRJNA577476) | soil metagenome | isolation source: 40 cm soil or saprolite under Garry oak tree replicate 1 | place: USA:California | collected 2016-06-15
GATCGCCGGTGCTCTCCGGCGGGCGCTTCCGGCCCCACGGCATCCAGGGCATCGGGGCCTCGTTCGTGCCCGGCATCCTGAATCGCGCGGTGCTCGACGAGATCGTGACGGTGCGCGACGAGGACGCCACCGCGATGGCCCGGCGGCTCGCCCGGGAGGAAGGCCTGCTCGTGGGCATCTCGTCGGGCGCCAACGTGTGGGCCGCGTGCCGGGTCGCCGAATCCCGGCCCGCCGACCAGGTCGTGGTCACGGTGTTGTGCGATACTGGCGAGCGCTATCTGAGCGTCACCTTCTAGGAGAGCGGCCATGAGTGTCCAGGTCTACATCCCCACGCCGTTCCGCCGCGCCACCAGGAACGCCGACCGCGTCTCGGTCGAAGCTCCCGACGTCAAGGCGCTGCTCGACGAGCTCGAGGATCAGTTCGGCGCGCTCAAGGGACTGGTCCGCAACGACCAGGGCGAGGTGCACCACCACGTCAACATCTACGTGAACAACGAGGCGATCGAGGCGCTGCAGGGGCTCGATACCACGCTGAAGGACGGGGACGAGGTCTCGATTATTCCGGCCCTCGCGGGCGGCGGGCCAGCCCTGGCAGGCGGCGGGCCAGCGCTCGCGGGATGAGCCTCACCGGCGACGAGCTCGTCCGGGTGCACGCGCAGGCGGTGGCGGAGTACCCGGCGGAGTGCTGCGGGGTCCTGCTGGTGAGGGACGCGCCGACGGCCGACCGGGTCCTCATGCCGTGCCGCAACATCCAGGACGAGCTCCACGAGAAGGATCCACAGCGGCATCCACGCGACTCCCGGACCGCCTACTTCATCGACCCGAAGGACCTGCTCGCCATCGGCCGGCGCGAGGGGCAGGGCTATCGGGTCGCCACCATCTACCACTCCCACATCGACACCGGCGCCTACTTCTCGCCCACCGACCGCCAGAACGCGCTGATCGACGGCGAGCCGGCGTATCCGGACGCGGTGTACGTGGTGCTTTCGGTGGTCGAGCGGCGGGTGGTCGACGCGGCCGCCTTCGTCTGGGATTCCAGCGAGCGCGACTTCGTCCCGACCGAGCTCAAGAAGCCCTGACCGCATGACCGGCTCCGACGGCCTCTTCGAGCGGGCCCAGCGCCTCATGCCCGGCGGGGTCAACAGCCCGGTGCGCGCGTTCCGGGGAGTGGGCGGCACCCCGTTCTTCGTGGCGCGGGCCGAGGGCGCCCGGCTCCTCGACGTCGACGGCCGCTCCTACGTCGACTTCCTCGGCTCGTGGGGCCCGCTCATCCTCGGCCACGCCGCCGGCCCGGTGGTGGAGGCGGTGAGCGAGGCGGTGCGGCGCGGCACCAGCTACGGCGCCCCCACCGCGGGCGAGGTGGAGATGGCCGAGCTGATCCGCCGCGCGGTGCCGAGCATGGAGATGATGCGGCTCGTCTCCTCGGGCACCGAGGCCTCGATGAGCGCCATCCGGCTCGCGCGCGGGGCCACCGGGCGCGACGCGATCATCAAGTTCGACGGCTGCTACCACGGTCACGCCGACAGCCTGCTCGTGAAGGCGGGCTCGGGCGGCGCCACCTTCGGGGTGCCGGACAGCCTGGGCGTGCCCAAGGCCCTGGCCGCGCTCACCCTCACGGTGCCGTTCAACGACCTGGAGGCGGTGCGGCGTGAGCTCGAGACACACCCGGCCGAGGTCGCGGCGATCATCGTGGAGCCGGTGGCGGGCAACATGGGTGTGGTCCCCCCCGCGCCCGGCTTCCTCGCCGGGCTGCGAGAGCTCGCCACGCGGCACGGGTGCCTCCTGATCTTCGACGAGGTGATCACCGGGTTCCGGGTGGCGTGGGGCGGCGCGCAGGCCCGCTACGACGTGCGTCCCGACCTGACGTGCCTCGGCAAGATCATCGGCGGCGGCCTGCCGGTCGGCGCCTACGGGGGGGCGCGCGCGCTCATGGAGCGCGTGGCGCCGCTCGGCGGCGTATACCAGGCGGGCACGCTCTCCGGCAACCCGCTCGCGGTGGCGGCCGGCCTCGCCACCCTGCGCGCGCTCGAGCGGCCCGGCACCTACGAGCGGCTCGAGGCGCTCGGGGCGCGGGTCGAGCGCGACGTGACCGAGGCCGCCGCCGCGAGCGGCGTGCCGGTGACGGTCAACCGGGTGGGCTCGATGCTCACCGTCTTCTTCGCCGACGGCCCGGTCACCGACTACGCCTCCGCCAAGCGCGCGGACACCGCCCGCTACGCGCGCTACTTCCACGCGATGCTGGAGGGCGGTGTCTTCCTGGCCGCCTCGCAGTTCGAGGCCGCCTTCGTTTCGCTCGCCCACGGCGACGAGGATCTCGCCGCGGCGGCCCGGGCCGGTCGGAGCGCGATGGAGAAGGCGAGCGCAGCGTCGAAGTAGTATTGACACTCGCTTTTTCCACGTGATAGGGTTCACAAGGCTGGAGCCCGGATACACGCGTTAGACCGCCGGTCTTCATCCACAGCGCGCCTCATCGGTAGCGAAGAACGTCCAGCATCTGGGCTGCGGAGGAGTGGATGAGCGTGATGGATCGCCGGTCGTTCTTCAAGATCGTGGCCACCACGGGCGCCGCTGCGGCGGCCGGCGGCTGCGGGCCGTCGGCCGAGCAGTTCATCCCCTACGTGGTCCCGCCCGACAACATCGTGCCGGGCATCCCGGCGTACTTCTCCACCGTCTGCCGCGAGTGCCCATCGGGCTGCGGCCTCATCGCCAAGAATCGGGACGGCCGCGTCATCAAGCTCGAGGGCAACCCGGATCACCCGACCAACACGGGCAGTCTCTGCATCCGGGCCCACGCGGGCCTCCAGGGTCTCTACCACCCGGACCGCTTCCGCGGCCCGCTCGCGGCGGGCAAGCCGGTCACGTGGGACGAGGCGGAGAAGCAGCTCGCCGACAAGCTGGGTGCGCTCGCGAAGGCGCGGCAGGGCGCGCGCATCGCGGTGGTCAGCGGCCTCGAGACCGGCAGCCTCGGCCGCCTGATGGACGAGTGGACGCGCCTGCTCGGCGCGCGTCCCCGCATCGCCTACGAGCCGCTCGGCTACGAGTCGATCCGGGCCGCCAACCGGGTGGCCTTCGGCCGCGACGCGATCCCGGACTACGCGATCGGCGACGCCACCTACCTCGTCTCGTTCGGCGCCGACTTCCTCGAGACGTGGCTCAACTGCGAGGGCTACACCGCGGACTTCGCGCGGATGCACGCCTTCTACCAGGGCAAGCAGGGGACGTTCGTCCACGTCGAGCCCCGGCTCTCGCTCACCGCCTCGAACGCGGACCAGTGGCTGCGCAACGCGCCCGGGACCGAGAGCCTGCTGGCGCTGGCCATGCTGCGGGTGATCGTCGACGACGGCCTCCATGCCTCGAGCGCCGATCTCAACACCCTGCGGGCGGCCGCGCGCGCCGGCGACGTGGAGGGCGCGGCGACCGCCTCCGGGATACCGGCCGAGACCATCAAGCAGGTAGCACGCGACCTCGCCCGGTCCCGCGGCGGCCTCGTCATCGGCGGCGGAATGGCCTCGACCGGGTCGACGTCGACCGACACGCTGGTGGCGGTCAACCTGCTCAACGCGGCCATCGGCGCGGTGGGAACGCGCGTGCGCTTCGGCTCCGCCCTGCCGCTCGGCAAGGCGAGCCCGTAAGGCGATGGCGGCCGGTCAGATCGACGTGCTCCTGCTGGTCGACGTCAACCCGGTGTACGCGATGCCGCCCCGGTCGGGCTTCACGGAGGCGCTCGCCAAGGTTCCGCTGGTGGTGGCCCTCGCGGGCCGCCCGACCGAGACCACCGCGCGCGCCCACGTGGTGCTGCCGATCCTGCACTCGCTCGAGTCCTGGGGCGACTACGTGTCCGAGGAAGGCGTGCTCGGGCTCATGCAGCCGACCATGGGTCCGGTGCAGATCGAGCGCAAGGCCGTCTCCGCGCTCTCCACCGGCGACGTCTTCCTCCGCGCCGGACGGAAGGCGCTCGGGCTCGAGGAAGGCAAGGGCCCGCTCAAGTGGGCCACCTTCGGCGAATACCTGAAGGACGAGTGGCAGCGGGTCGCCCGCGACTACGGCAGCACCGCCCCGTTCGGCGAGTTCTGGGAAGCGGCGCTTCGGCGCGGCGGGGTGTGGCGTCAGCCGGCCGCGCCCGCGGTCACGCTGCGCCCCGAGGCGGGCCGCGTCCAGGCCGGCGCCGCCAAGCTCCAGGGCGACGGCACGCACGCGCTGATCGTCTACCCGTCGGGCCGCTTCTACGACGGCCGCGGCGCCGATCTCCCGTGGCTGCAAGAGGTGCCGGACACCATGACCCAGGTGTCGTGGGACTCGTGGGTCGAGATCCCGAGCGAGACCGCGACCAAGCTGGGGGTGAAGCGGGGCGACCTGGTCAAGCTGACGTCTCCGCACGGGTCGATCGAGCTGCCGGCGTACCCCAGCGACCTCGTGCATCCGGGCGCGGTCGCGGTGGCGATGGGGCAGGGGCACAAGTTCCCTGGCACCTTCGCGAACCAGGGCAACGCGGCCACCGGCACCGTGGACCAGGCCGGGTACCTCAACGCGGGCGCCAACCCGATGGAGCTGCTGCCGGGCGCGCCGGATCCGGTCTCGGGCGGCCTGCCGCACCTGGCGGTCAAGGTCGCACTCGCGGCCACCGGCGGTCGGCGGCCTCTCGCCGTCCCGCAGGCCCAGTTCGATCAGGACGATCGTGAGATCGCCCAGTGGGTCGGCCTCGGCGCCGCGCGCGAGACCGAGCTGCGCGGCAAGGCGCCCGAGCACGCGAGCCACCCGACCATGTACCCGCGGGTCAAGTATCCCGAGTACCGCTGGGGCATGACGGTGGACGTGGATCGCTGCACCGGCTGCCAGGCGTGCGTGCTGGCCTGCCAGAGCGAGAACAACGTGCCCACGGTCGGGAAGGCGCAGGTGGCCTACGGCCGCATCCAGCACTGGATGCGGGTGGAGCGGTGGCAGGAGGGCACCGCGGCCCAGCCGGTCAACATGTTCCTGCCCATGTTCTGCCAGCACTGTGAGGTCGCGCCGTGCGAGCCGGTCTGCCCGGTCTACGCCGCGTACCACACCAAGGAAGGCCTCAACGGGCAGGTCTACAACCGGTGTGTGGGCACGCGCTACTGCGGCAACAACTGCCCCTACCACGTGCGGAAGTTCAACTGGTTCAACTACACGTGGGTGGCGCCGCTCGACCTGCAGCTGAATCCGGACGTCACGGTGCGCCAGCTCGGGGTGATGGAGAAGTGCACCATGTGCGTGCAGCGGACGGTGGCGGCCAAGGACATGGCCCGCGAGGCGGGGCGCGCGGTGAAGGACGGCGACATGCAGACCGCGTGTCAGCAGACCTGCCCGACGCAGGCCATCACCTTCGGCAACCTCAAGGACGCGAGCGCGCTCGTGTCACGCCTGGCGCTCTCCACCCGGGGCTATCACGTGCTCGAGGAGCTGGGGACCACGCCGGGGGTGACCTATCTCAAGAAGGTTGTCCGGGCGGAGCCCGCGGGCCCACACGGCGAGCCCGAGGGGGGCCACAAGGCATGAGCACGCTGCCCGCCCCGAACGCGGCCGCGACGCAGGCCACCTGGGCCGACGTCAACCGCGACGTCATCCGCACCATCGGGATGCCGGGCGACAAGTACTTCGCCTGGATGTGCCTGGTCGCGCTGACGCTGGCCTGCGGGGTCGCGGCCTGGACCTGGCAGATCTGGGTCGGCATCGGGGCGGCCGGCAAGCGGACGCCCCAGATGTGGGCGATGTACATCACCACCTTCGTGTTCTGGATCGGTATCGGGCACGCGGGGACGCTGATCTCCGCGGTCCTCTACCTCTTCCGCGCGAGGTGGCGGACCGCGATCTACCGCGGGGCGGAGGCGATGACCGTCTTCGCGGTCATGACCGCGGGGCTCTTCCCGCTCATCCACGCGGGCCGGATGTGGTTCGCCTACTGGCTGATGCCGTATCCCAACCAGCGCTACCTGTGGCCGAACTTCAAGTCGCCACTGGTGTGGGACGTGTTCGCGATCTCCACCTACCTCACCATCAGCGTGGTCTTCTTCATCGTGGGCCTGGTTCCGGACATCGCGGCCCTGCGCGACAACGCGACCGGCATCAAGCGGAAGATCTACGCGGTGCTGTCGCTCGGGTGGGAGGGCTCGGACCAGCAGTGGCGCCACTATCGCCGCGGCTACGGCCTCCTCGCCGCGCTGGCCACCCCGCTGGTGCTCTCGGTGCACAGCGTGGTGTCGTTCGACTTCGCGATGGCCCTGGTCCCGGGCTGGCACTCCACGCTCTTCGCCCCGTTCTTCGTCGACGGGGCCATCTTCTCCGGCTTCGCCATGGTCCTGGTGCTGATCCTCCCGATGCGATACCTGTTCAACTGGTATCCCTACATCACGGATCGCCATCTCGACGCGATGGCCAAGCTGACCCTGGTGACGAGTCTGGTCCTGACCTACTTCTACACCTGCGAGGTGTTCACCGCCTGGTACAGCGGGGACCACTTCGAGCGGGCCAGCGTGTTCGCAAAGGCGAGCAAGCAGTACGCGTGGGCCTACTGGGGCATGTACTTCTGCAACTGCCTGGTGCCGCTCGTGCTCCTGATCCGGAAGGCGCGCACCCACGTGGTGATCCTCTACGTGGTCTCGATCTTCGTGCTGATCGGGATGTGGCTCGAGCGCTTCAACATCATCGTGCCGGGTCTCGCCCACGACTTCTACCCGTACACCTGGGGCACCTACTACCCGACCGTCACCGACTCCGCGATCATCGTCGGATCGTTCGCCTGGTTCTTCATCCTGTTCCTGGGCTTCATTCGAGTGATGCCGTCGCTGTCGATCGTGGAGGTGAAGGAGGTGCTGCCCCATCCGCTCAAGCACGCGGCCTCCCCCGGGAGCCACCACTGATGGCCACCGCGAGCGTGCTGGGCGTCTTCGCCCACGTGGACACCACGCTGCAGGCCATCCGTGACTTGCGGGCCAAGGGCTTCTCGGATCTGACCGTCTACACCCCGGTCCCGGTGGAGGAGATCGAGCACGAGGTCGAGAAGGTGCGGCCGCTGTCCGCGGTGCGTCTCTTCACCCTGGTGGGCGCGCTCACCGGCACCGCCACCGGGTTCTTCATCACCATCTGGACCTCGCTCAAGTGGGAGCTCGTGACTGGTGGCAAGGCCCCGGTGTCGATCCCGCCTTTCGTGATCATCGCCTTCGAGCTGACGATCCTGCTGGGCGGTCTCGCGAGCGCCCTCGCCATCCTGATCCTCGGCCGCCTGCCCAGGCTCAGGCCGTCGCCCACCTACGACCCGCGCTTCAGCGTCGACCGCTTCGGGGTCGCGGTGGCGTGCCCGGCCGACCGGATTGACGCGGTCCAGGCGGTGCTGTCGACCGCGGGGGCGGAAGAGGTGCGGCGATGATGAAGTGGGTGTTCCTGCTCTGCCTGCTGCTCATCGGTGGCATCGGCGCGGTGCTGGCCGGAGCGGTGGGGTACCGCTGGATGCACAACATGTTCTACACGCAGCGGGTGATGCCGGGGGAGTACAACTTCTCGATGCCCACCGGCAGCCTGCCCCGCAACGGCGGTCAGCTCTACCACTCGCCCGCGGAGCGCGACGCGGCCGCGGCCCGCCGCAACCCGGTGGTGGCCAGCGCCGACTCGGTGCACCGGGGCGGGGAGCTGTTCACCATCTACTGCACGCCGTGTCACGGGGCTTCGGGGAAGGGGGACGGCCCGGTGACGACCAAGTTCGTGCCGCCCGCCGACCTCACCAATCCCGATCTGCAGAAGGTGCGGACGGACGGCTACTGGCAGAGCTACCTGTCCGCGGGCGGGGCGGTGATGCCGTCCTACGCGGAGGCGCTCACCCCCGAAGAGCGGTGGCACGTGGTCAACTACGTCCGCACCCTGGCCAAGCGATGAGCACGATGATCGCGACCCCCGCGACCCCGGCCCGGCCCCATCCGTTCCTGATCCTGCTGGCCGTCCTCGGGATCGTCGCCTTCCTGTACGGCGTCACCCGTCCGGAGCCCGCGCGGGTCTGGGGCATCTACCTCGTCAACCTCCTCTTCTGGTCGAGCTTCGCGATCACCGGCCCCGCGGTGGCCGGCATGATCCAGGTGACCGAGGGGCGCTGGTCGCCGAGCATCAAGCGCATCGCGCTCACCACCGCGGGATTCCTGCCCGTCTCGCTCGTGCTGTTCGTGGTGCTCTTCTTCGGCCGCGCCACGCTCTACCCGTGGGTGACCGAGCCCATTCCGGTCAAGGCGGCCTGGCTCAACGTGCCGTTCATGGCCCTGCGGATCGGGCTGGGCTCGCTCCTCCTCTACTGGGTGGCGATGCGTCTCGTGAAGGCGATCCTGGTGGAGGACCAACCCGGTCAGGACACCCAGGCCGCGATCGACCGGCGCTACCGGCTCTCGTCGGTCCTGCTGGTGCTCTACATGATCGTGCTCTCGCTGTGGGGGTTCGACCTCCTCATGTCGCTCGACCCCCGCTGGTACAGCGGCCTCTTCGGCGGCTACTACGTGGTGACGTCGATGTACCCCGGCTTCGGCCTGGTGACCTACCTCACCATCCGCTCCAACGAGCGCGGGCTGACCCACGTGGCGCCGACCGCGATCCAGGACGTGGCCAAGCTGACCTTCGCCCTCAGCGTCTTCTGGATGTACTTCTTCTTCTCGCAGTACCTCGTCATCTGGTACGGCAACGTGCCGGTGGAGACTCGCTTCATCGCCCGGCGCTTCTTCAGCCAGCCGTGGGGCGGGATCGCGTGGGCCATCTTCATCATCGGCTGGCTGATCCCGTTCTCGTACCTCCTCAAGCGCCTCACCAGCCGCCCGCCGGAGCGGCACCAGGTCTTCAAGGTGATCCTGTTCTTCGGCTGGATCGCCATCTTCTTCGAGCGGATGCTGCTCGTGTTCCCGGCGCTGCTGCGCGACAACACGCTGCCGATCGGGCCGGTCGAGGTGCTGGTGACCCTCGGCTTCTTCGCCCTGTTCGTGCTCAGCCGGAACTGGTTCCTCGTCCGCTACCGGCCGATCCTGAACCTGCCCAAGTAGCCGGCCGCCCCCCTCGCGGCCCGCGGTAGAATACCGGGCGTGATCTCCGTCGAGGAAGCGCTCGACCGCATCCTCTCCCGCGTCACCGTGCTCGGCGACGAGCGCGTGTCGTTGACCCAGGCGCTCCACCGGGTGCTCGCCGAGGACGTAGACAGCCCGCTCGACATGCCCCCGTGGCCCGCCTCCTCGATGGACGGCTACGCCCTCCGCAGCGCGGACACGTCGAGCGCGGGCGCGGCCGCCCCGGCGCGGTTGACGGTGGCGGGGCGGGTCCCCGCGGGCGGCATGGCGGAGCGCCCGATCCGCCCCGGCGAGGCCTTCCGCATCTTCACCGGCGCGCCGCTGCCCGAGGCGGCCGACTCGATCATTCCCCAGGAGGATGTGCGCACGGAAGGCCTCACGCTGCTGGTGCCGCGGCCGGTGCGCGAGGGGGACTTCGTGCGGCCGCGGGGCGAGGACATGCGGCGGGGAGATCGGGTGCTCGAGCGCGGGCGGGTGCTGAGCGCGGCGGACATCGGGCTGCTGGCCACCGTCGGCGCGAGCCCGGTGAGCGTCATCCGGAGGCCGCGCGTCGGCATCCTCTCCACCGGGGACGAGCTGGTGGATCTGGGCGGTCGCATCGGACCCGGCCAGATCCCGAACTCGAACAGCTACTCGCTGATCGCGCAGGTGACCGAGGCGGGCGCGGTGCCGGTGAGCCTGGGCATCGCGGGGGATCGCCTGGAGGAGATCGAGGCCCGCTTTCGCTGGGGGCTCGGCTGCGACATCCTGATCTCCTCCGCCGGCGTCTCGGTGGGGGAGCACGACTTCGTCAAGGACGCGCTGGCGCGCCTCGGGGCCGAGCAGCACCTCTGGCTCGTGGATATGCGGCCCGGCAAGCCGATCGCGTTCTCCACCATCCCGCAGGACGGCAAGGGCGCTCTCGCGGCCTTCGCGCTGCCCGGCAATCCGGTCTCCGCGATGGTCACCTTCGAGCTCTTCGTGCGCCCCGCCATCCTGCGCATGGCCGGGCACACCCGCCTGCACCGGCCCACCATCGCCGCGCGCGCGCAGGAGCCGATCCGCAACGGGGACACCCGGCGCGGCTACCTCCGCGTGACGCTCACCGCCTCCGACGACGGGTACCTCGCGCGCCTCACCGGCACCCAGAGCTCCGGCGTCCTGCGCTCCATGGTCGCCGCCGACGGCCTGGCGATCGTCCCCGGCCAGACCACCATCGCGCCCGGCGAGCCGGTGAAAGTCATCGTTCTCCGCCCCGGGTTGTAGCCTCCAGTTGGAAGAGTGGCTCGACGTCAGCCTTCGGTTGGTAACACTCCGAGGGAGGTCGGGAGGGCGGCGGCGCGGGGGGCGGGGGGAGGTGGGTCGACGAACCCGTTCCTGCCAAGCGATCTCGAAGCCTGCAAGCGCCGCGATTGGGAACTTCTAGTCGGGTGGCCGAAGCGGAGCGGGCCGTGGTTCGTGACCCACCTCCCCCCGCCCCCCGCGCCGCCGCCCTCCCGA